>LKGT01008092.1_pt1 | contig 70424 bp, 95 predicted proteins | sample 503861 | NCBI WGS metagenome assembly LKGT01 (sample SAMN04113194, study PRJNA297058) | marine sediment metagenome | biome: marine benthic biome; feature: marine benthic feature; material: marine sediment; isolation source: sediment sample collected at the water-sediment interface from the South......
TGGGACAGAGTGGGACAATACTGACTATTTTTCTACCCCAGGAACGCTTCATAGATTTCATATTAGAGAAAACATTATCTATTTCACTGGATCACTCAATAAATGGTGGATAATCAGGATATTTCAAAGGCTTTGGAGGCATTACTTCCCAGAACAATATGAGCTCAAATATGCAAGGGCTATTATTCCAAGAAATAAAGATGCCTGGGCAAAGAAAGTAGCGGAAGCCGTTGTTGAATATGGTAAAACCGGACCTCATACTGATAAGCAACTTCAAGAATATAAAGACATACTGAATAGCTGATGGGAGAGGGATTCAATCAAAAGATAATTCGCAAAGTAGTGGAGTACGCAAGGCAAACAAAGTCTTTAAAAGAACGATCTCCGTACTATCCGCTTTTATTGATCGAAGAGGAACCGGACATGGATTCGCAGGGGTATCACTTTGTAGCTAGTACGCTTATCAGAAAGAAATGGAAAGGTAAGTGGTACACAATTCATCTGGTAGCAAGACAGTCCAGTATGGTGGAGGATAAGGAACTAAGGGAAGAGCTTACAAAGGGTATTCTGTATAGAAGGATAATGCTCGAAGCGTATAATGTCCAGCAACTATACATTGTTACCGGAAAACATGAAGACCTTGATTCACTTCAAATAGCAGAGAAGAAACGATTAATGGATTTAATACCCAAAAGAAAGACCTGATGGAAAAACCAAAGAAAAACACCTGCTTTAATTGCGCCTACAGAACCGATATTCCTGGTGATGCGCATATTGGATGCTCATTTGCCTGGGAGAAGTCAGAGAATAAGCCACCAAAGGCTAATGAGGCCGGAGTTAAAAATGGTTGGTATATGTTTCCGCTTAACTTTGATCCAGTGTGGCAAGAGGAACCATGTAAGGAGCACTCGGATACTAAGAAACCGGAAATGGTAACTCAAGTTAATCCGTTACAAGCAATTATATCAATGCTGAAAAGATGAGTGGAGAAGTGGTACTCAAATTAAAATCAAAACCCGGTATCTGCCTAGCCGCAAAGCCAAGAGAAGCGTTTATAGTCAATGTAGATAAGCACGGTATCAAATCAGAACCTATACGAGTAGGCTTAAAACCACCGGATAATTGCCAGCATTGCGGTAAGCCATGGAGTGAACATTAATAAAAACATGACAAATAAGAATTTATATATCTTTGTTGGGCGATTGTCTCTCTTCGTAGCTGTTATGTGTAGTCGCTCATGCCCATTGAAACATCGTAGGTTCGCCTATGTTGTTTCTTTGGGATTTTTTATTACTTTTATACCCACAGCGGTTCTATATTCTCAAACCGTAGTAAAACACATAACAGCTAATTGTTACAAAAATGAGATTAATAAGTACGATCAACGGGAACATCCTGGCAATGACCAACTTCCGTCAACCAGGCGAGGACTTCATTCGATTCTCAATAATCCGGCTAAAGAGCAAGGGGGCTTTTTAGATCGTACTAAGGGCAACTTGCTGTTTTATTACAGTTGCTTTACTTCACCTCTTATGGGGATGAAGAGTAGGGAAGGTATGTTTAATAAGGTGATGTACCCTCACTTGACAGTAAATAACTTTTGGAGTTGTCAAATATTTGTTTATCTTTGGTGTATCAGTTGACAGAGACTAATTAAAATCAAAGTTATGAATATTGTACAGATATACAGGAAATTCCCTACTACAGAAGACTGCCTGAATCATTTAGAGATTGTAAGGTGGCAAGGCATACCAGAGTGCGCTTATTGTACATCCCAGAACACTACAGAGCGTAAGGGAACGAACCGTTACCAGTGCAATACTTGTAACAACTCATTTAGCGTAACGGTTGGTACAATATTCCAGAATACTAAACTGGATTTACAAAAGTGGTTCCTTATGATCTCTTTAATGTTGGATGCCAAAAAGAGCATGAGTTCACGCCAAATGGCACGACACATTGAGATTAACGTGAAGACTGCACACAGAAATATGATGAAGCTACGAGTAGCTATGAGAGAACACGGGCAACTGTTCGCAGGGATTGTAGAGCTAGACGAAACCCTGATTGGAGGTAAGAATAAGAACCGACATTTTAACAAGAAAATCCCTCATGGACAGGGTGGACATTCTCACGACAAGACGGCGGTATTTGGAATGATCGAAAGAGGTGGCAGGGTTAAAGCTATGCAAATCAAGGATCGCAAGGGTAGTACATTGAATCCTATTATCAATAGCAAGGTGTCTAAAGAAGCAATTGTAATGACAGACGAACACTGGATACAACGGACTATCTAAGAATTATGACCACCGAAGCGTTACTCACGGCATAGGCAACTATGTTACAGGTAACACGCACACCAATTCAATAGAGAGCTTCTGGAGCCTGTTTAAGCGTGGCTACATGGGACAATGGCACCACATTGGTACAAAGTACTTAAACCTGTATCTGGATGAATTTACATTCAGGCAGAATAACAAAGGCAATAAAGATATATTCTCGTTGTTGCTTCAAAAAGCAGTAGGGGTATGAAAAAAGAACTATTTAAAATCATTCACAATCTAGGCGAATGCCAAAAGAAGGACAGCTATCATATATATAAAGTAGATGAAGATGACGGCACTAGGTATCGAGTTGATTGTGGCGAGCAGGGTTCATTTGAGATTGCGGAAATCAATGGAGCAGAAGAGTATTGCCTGAAAAATAATGATTGGATTTACGTAGAAGGTAAATGGTGGATGTTTCATTGCCTTAGTGAAACGTTTAGCGGTTACCCAAAAATGACACCAGAACAAGCACTCAAAACTATAAAAAATGATAAGCAGACCATTGAAGCGTAACGACCTACCTAAGCGTAGGCATTCTTGGAAATCCTTACATATTCCAGTACTCTATGATAATCAAAAAAGATATGTTTCGGATATACATATGGCAGATGATTCTTTGTGTTGGTTGGAGGGTGCAAACGGTAAGCCAACAAAGATTGAAGAAATCGAACTGCTGCTAGATACTAGAACCGTTGAAGAAATGACCTTTCTTATAAAAAGAAAGAGGAATAAGATCGAAGAACATAGAAAGATAATCAGGAAATTAGCAACTGAAATAAGACATCTTCAAAAAGATGTTATGGATCAATCATTCAATAATGAGAAGGTATAAAGGTTGTCAAACATATTTAATCTGGCATAAACGAAAAACAAATGAAAGCACATATCTGGATTTGCATATTGGATTATAAAACCAAGTATCTACGCCCAATGAATCATGCCAATATTGCACATTATCATGCAATGTATGAAGAGAGGGCAAGGAAAGCTAGAATTTTGGCTCCTGATTATTGTGTGGTTGGAAGGACTTACGATATCAATGAAGTCAAGGCAGAGCAAGAAGAAGTAGAAGAAGCTCTTGTAAAACTCGACAAACTAAGCAGGGAACTGGATCAAATGACAGACACATTAGGCAGGATTGCCAAAATCGAAGCCCTGAATAAGCGACTAAAGAAAACTGAAGCACAACTAAATAAACTCTCAAAATGAGCAAAATAGAAGTAGAATTTAAGTTCAGAAGAAAAAGAGAATCTTCTGGAGCCTCAGAATCTGATATAATAGGAGTATTCAGAGGATTAGAAAAGGCAAGAGATGTAACATTCATCGGTGCTATTGAGCACGATACCACTGAAAAATCATACGTAGTAACCGTAGAAATGGACGAGAAACACTATCCTGTAGCTAAGGGGCAAGCGGAAAGCTACGGAGTAGTCGTAACGGAAATCATAACATCAAACCATGAGCAAAACTCTTAAAGCAACACACGGATCACCAAAAACACCTCTAAAGCTAGGTGAACGGGAAATTGAATGCTATGTACTCCAAGACGAAACCCGAGTTCTATCAGGTATTGGAATGCAAAGAGCCATTGCACTGGGCGAAGGTAGCGGACATTATTTCAAGCGGTTTATCAGTAGTGGAGTACTACAACCATTTATCAAGAAAGACCTAGCCAGTGCATTGGAAAATCCAGTACGATTTACAAGACCTGGGAGGGGTGGTAAGCCTGCGGTTGGCTATGATGCTACTATCTTGCCCAAGATATGCGATATGGTACTGGAGGCACGACTACAGGGCGCATTGAATACTGATAAACTACAATTCGTTGCCCAAGAGTGTGAACTACTCACTAGGGCATTAGCCAATATTGGGATTATAGCCCTTATTGACGAGGTTACTGGCTATCAGGAGCAGAGGCGTGAGAATGAGTTACACGAAATACTACAGAAGTATATCAGTCCTGAACTGTTACCGTGGTCAAAACAATTCCCAGAAGAATACTACAAGGAGATATTCAGGCTCAAAAATTGGCCTTATGAACCGGGAAGTGTAAAGCGTCCCAGTGTCATTGGTACATGGACGAACAAGTGGATTTATGATCTATTACCAGAGGGCGTATTAGCTGAATTGAAAAAGAAAACCCCGAAGGATGGCAAAGGACGCAGGGTGCATCGTTATCACCAATTACTTACGATTGATATGGGTAACCCCCACCTAGAAAAGCAACTGGTTGCCGTAATGACGCTATTTAGAGCTTCATCTAATTGGAGAGTGTTTGAGGGGTTGGCAGCACGTTCGTTTGGTAAGCAAAAGCAACTAGAGTTTAACGACGATGAACCAGAGGCATGATATTAACTATACTGTCAACACAGGGTACATCGCCATAATTAATCAATCTAAATAAATCAAAATCATGAGTAAAGTAATAAAAGTAGATGAACTAGTAATTGAAGGTATTACCTACGTACCTAAAGACTCAATTGCTAAAAAAGCAGAACCAGTAGACGGTATGGACTATGTAATGATTCGCACTTATTCCGCAGGTGTTCATTGTGGATGGCTGAAGAAAAGAGAAGGTAAGGAAGCGGAGTTACTGGAGTCAATCCGAATTTGGAAATGGTCGGGTGCTGCTTCTTTATCGCAACTTGCAATGGAAGGTACTAACGATAGTTCTAACTGTAAGTTTGGAATGCCAATTAGTACATCTTTGACGGTAACGGAAGTCATTGAGGTTATCGTAATGACCGAAAAAGCAAAAGAATCAATCCAAAACGTAGAAGCATGGAAACAATAAGCGATAGTGTAAAAATTGGATCTGGATCTGGATATGGATCTGGATATGGATATGGAGATGGAGATGGATCTGGAGATGGATCTGGATCTGGATATGGATATGGATCTGGATATGGATCTGGATATGGATATGGAGATGGAGATGGATCTGGAGATGGATCTGGATCTGGATATGGATATGGATCTGGAGATGGATCTGGATCTGGATATGGATCTGGATATGGATATGGAGATGGAGATGGATATGGATCTGGATCTGGATCTGGATCTGGATAATTCATAAATAAAAAAGGGGCTGGACGCACAGGCGGCATACGGAGCGATACCGTCAGTCCCGCAATAACAGTTTAATTAAGCAACTATGGCACACACAGAGAGAACCACTACCAAGATGGAGAAAGAGGTATTCGAGTTCCTTAATATTCTAAAAGCAAAGGATATGATAGGGGGAATAGGAGTATCTACGCTGAAAAATAAATGGCCTCACCTTACCTTGCAAGAGGGTATTGACCTTATTGGGTGGTGGGACCAGAACTATGATCCGGAAGGTGACTATAATATGATAACGGTATGAGCGTAGGAGAAGAACTTGAAAAATACATGGAGTATGATACTCATTTTGCCAGGGCAATTACGGATGTTGCTATGTATCTGATCCATAACCCAGAGAAGCTGGAAGAATTTAAAGATATGAGCTTCTACGATAAGGTCAAGGACATTGATTGGGAGAATGCCGTACATGCTCACTATGATATGGAGAATAAATGCCTGGTAGTGGAGTTTCCCAGGATAGGAACAATAAATAAATCATGATCAAGAACAAATCATATCCAGAACTAGTCAATAATAAAGAGGCTCAGAAAGTCCGGAAGGAGTACAATGATGTTATTGTTAAGATAAACAAGCATATTGGGCTAAAGGATTACTACGAGCTTCAGCCAGATTACACAGAAAAATTAACTGAAATAAAATGAGCGACCAAGAAATACTTAAAGCAGCCATTGAGAAAGCAAGGGCCAAAGGATACAACGATATAACCGATACTCCGGAGAACAGGAAGCAGGGCTACACAGAAGAGGATTTTGAAAGAGCTATCCCGTTTGAGGTTTGTACACATAGGCAACAATTCAATCATGTAAAATGGGATAATGATTACTATGATGGATTGCTAGATGTGATATTCTCTCACGACTTTGCTGAAGCATTTTTCGGAAAGGAATTAGTATATCCCATTACATCTTCTGATGGAGAACCAATGAGATTGAAGGAATTTAAGAAGGCTATAGAGGGCTCCGCATTGAAATTCAGCAAGAAATGGTGCGTTCCAATATGGAAGTACCACCTACCAATTATGGTTCTGGAAGAGAACCCAATTCAATATCTAAAACAATTCATAAAATGAAAGACAAATATTTAGGTGACGGAGTTTACGCTTCGTTTGATGGCTATCAAATATGGTTAGCCGTAAATGATCACACAAATAAAGTAGTTGCACTGGATACTACCGTATCTGATGCGCTAGTTAATTATATAAATGAATTAAAAAAACCTACATGACAGATTGGGAAATATTCAGGGCAGCCGTAGTGAAGGCCAACGAGAACCTACCGGAAGACAGTAAGATACTCTATACACCGGCACATCAGTTGGACTATCGGCTAACCAAAGGAAAGGGTACACCAAAGACGATGCTCTCCTACTACATTATTTTCAGCCATCTATTTGCCAAGGCTTTTTTCGGGGAGCAGAAAGGTATAAGTATGGACGTATCTGCTATACCCAAGGGCTTTAATGTGAAAGAGTTTCTACAGGAATACCAGAAACAGGGGATACCCTTTTTGGATCTACACAGTGGAGTAGAGTACCAAGAAATAGGCACCGAGCCAAGTTGGAAGGTTCATTTACGAAACATGGTACTCGAAGAGAAGCCGCTTCAATACTTAAAGAAGTTCCTATGAGACTACTATCACTTGAAGCACTTAAACTCGCTGTTCACGGCATTGGCCCAATACTGGCTCCGATTGCCAAAAAATACGGAATACACCTTGAGGTTTCTGTCGAGGAATATCTAGCCCTTCAAAAAGAGTTGGCAGATAGATTAGAGTTTGTAACCGAGGAATGCCATACAAATGGACTTGTCGGGCATCTTCCTCCAGGCGGTACTATGATGGTGTATGTCTCTGGTGTCCGGTTTCTCATCTCTCGTACAAAGCCTGGTCAGGCATAATACTCATGCTGCAACTCCTCGTACAAGTCAAACACCTTCTGCCATCTAGGATCCTTGGCGAGTAGAATTTTAGGTTTCCGAAAATACCCATCCCATAGATCATGTTGCTCCTTAGTTAATAGGATGATGTTCTTATCATACAACTTAAACCCTGGGTAGTGACCTTTAGCCTTCCGTAGAACATGCGCGAAATACCAAGCATACGCATCATCTCCAAGGGGTTCACCGGTTAAAAAAGACTTACGTGGCCTGGAGTTCCATATTGATTCAAACAGGACTCCTTCACCCGTTGATTTGCGCTTATAATTGAGTGCAGAACGTTTAAGGGGTTTTTGCCGAGGCTTTGCCCAATTAATCTCCTTCTTTGGTTTCCTGGCTGCTTTTCTCTTTTCATTACAGGGATGGCAATACTTATTGGGTGGTATTTTCTTGACAATAAGTACGTCCTCATCTCCACACTCCGTACAGGTTCCACTCTTGTATTGTATCATATTACGGTAAAGATACAAAATCGGAAGAAATTACGAATATTACGTTTAAAATCTCTATATTTGGCATAGCTATGGACTTACAATTCCTATTAACACTTCTGGCCTTTTGTGCTCTACCGGTGGTACTGATTATTCACAGGATACGGCAACGCAGGGGGAGGGGTTTACTGACTGATGAAGCAGAGGAGGTGGTGCCGGACGGAATGGTGAAGATCGAGATCAATAGATATGAGATTTGGCTACGTCATGTAGAAGTAGACAACTTTAATGCTCAACCAAGAAAAACCAGAATGGCCCTGGCAAAGGAGTTTGATAAGCGAGTTAAGAAAGGGCAGCTTGTACCGATAATTGAAACAGGAGTAATAATGGGATTTGTAACACCAAAAGAGAAGGCACGACATGGATAGAACATTAATGGACAATCTCAATATCCGTAAGATCACTATAGGTGATAGTAAGATGGGTATGACCTATCAACTAGGTATAAAGTATGGGAAAGTTAAAGTTACCTCTATAATCAGAGATGAGAACGCTTTTCATTTATGGGGTGCAATACATTACCTGGTTTACGCAAAGGACATTGAAAGCGGAGCAGAGGGCTTGTGGAAGTACTTTGTGAACCAACCAATCACTGTTGAATTGGATATTACAAAAAAGAATGATGGAACTACTACAAGTCCCTAAACCAATCAGAGATAGGGTTTTTATTGCTGCCGATCCTTTCAAGAACACAGTAAAGGATTCAGGAATTGTCATTGATAACGCCTTCGAGAGATATGCTACTGAGCATGTTACTCAGGAAGGAACGGTGCTACAGCCACCACAGAAGCTATCCAATGGCAAGGAGATTGAGATTGAGCGCGGGGATTACGTCTATACCCACCACTTCCTATGTGATCCTGATCAAAAGGTGCAGTATGGCCAACACTCCTTCTACCAATTATTATATGAGCTCGTACATTGTAAGGTGAAGGATGGAGAAGTCACCATGATAGGTGATTGGAACCTCATTGATCCTATTACGAAAGAGGAAACAATTACCAAGTCAGGTATTATTCTACCGGTATTCGAGAAGGATAATGAACCGAAACTTGGGATTGCTAGGCATCTGAGCCCATACATGCAGAGCCTGGGAGTGAAGCCAGATGAAGAGGTGTACTTTACGTCCAATAGTGATTATGAGATTATTATAGAGGGCACTACCTATTGGAGAATGAGGGATCGGGATATTATTGGAAAGTCTTAGCTTATTCTATGCCGCCTATACACCCTGTAGTAGTGATGCAGTAAAGCATGTTTTAGCTTCTGCATTTGTGGTATGGTAGTCCTCATCTCCAGCAGCTCTTTTATCTTTTGCTTGGAATACTGAATACTCATAGGAAAGTCCTGATATACTTCACTTTGTCCAGGTGCTCTTCAACGATTACTCGTATCAAGTCCTCCGGATCACGTTTCTCCTTCTTGGCCACCTCGATTAGTTTAGACAGATATTCTTTGCTAAATCCAAAATCTGGGTTGTAGTACTTATCTATACACCTACTGATCTGAGCAGATAGGCTTCCATCCCCTACGTCTTCACGTAATTGCTTGTCCAGGTATGGACGAAGAGAAGTTTTATGAACTGAACGTTCTGATTTGGACATTGAATATGCTTAACACTGTATTTTTAGTCTCTTTATACGAAACGCTGAGTACTTGGGGGTACAGGTAAGACATTGCAATGCCATGCCCGTTGATTTATGCCTGGTGTAACACCGACACGATTCACAGAAAACTAAAGGGTGCTTTATTTCTTCGTGTATTGTCATTGTGTCCAAAAGTACACACTAGAACACAATTAACCTAATGCCATGGTTATTAGCTGCTGCCTGTATAGTACTTTGGCACCAAATCTTTAATCCAAAAAACTATATATCATGGCCTTACAAATTCAATTAACCGAGATTCTGGAAGAATCGTTCGACACATTCAACTTATCACAAGAAGACATTGTTTATATCCTTACTGATGGTACAGGATCAAAAGTGCTTTATAACGCCTCTGGAGCTAGGCTTCACCAAAAGGAAGTAGTAGAATCTCCGGCTGATATTGCTGCTATGGGAAGCAAGCTGTTCCTGGTAACACCAACTGACGGAAGTGGTTCTGTTTTTATTAACGCCAACCGATTTATTTACGCCCTATTGGAAGGCACAGGAGCCAAGGTATCCTATGACATATCGGGAGCACAACCAGACATATTCATTATTGACGAAACCCTGGCTAATCTAAGAACGGCAGCCGGAAACCTGGTTACCGTTACTCCTACTATCTCTTCTGATACCATTGACCTAAACTCTGAGAAGATTCAGATTGTGGACGATCAAGGATCTGGAGCAGTTATCATGTACGATCAGGGAGGTGCACGATTAGCTGAGTATGAAGTTACTGAGTCTAAAGGGAATATCAACAAGCAGGTGTATGTGAACGCAGGTCAAACGGTTTACATCATTGATGCAGTTGACACAGGTGCAGAGTCATTCACTTTGGATGCATCTCATGGAGATGTTACTGGCATCTTTGCAAATGGTAAGACATTCACCGTAGTTGATTCTACAGGAAATGATGCTGTTTATGTAATAGACTCTCAATCGTTCGGTGGTGGTAAGACCACTGTTGTTGTGACAGGAGATATTACTGACAGTACTGCTGACGGTGATATTCTGATCATAGTATAAGGCATATCCCTCGCTTCTGGCGAAGCCCTTGGTTTATTTTTCCTACTTTTGGAAAAGATGCCAGGGGCTTTTTGATTCCCTGCAATTAAATTCAATTCAAGATGAAGCGACCATCCATAAAGGAGAAGGCTGCACAGGAGTATGCCGACTATCTCGAAGATAGAATAGCCCGATTCGAGGCTAAAAACACAGTTACGAAATTCTACAATGGCTTAGTTAAACAGGTTGATAATGTATCAGATTTATTTGATGTAATCAAGGTTACCGAAAAAGATCTTAAAAGCAAGGACGATAAATTCTTTGACCGGTACTTCCAATACCTGAGATATTCGGATGATATTGTTGCGAATCTTGAAAAGATTGAAAAGCGAATAGCACCCAAGAAAGAAGACGAGCACAAGATTAAGGATGGTGCCTCATTAGAAAAGCATGTATTCGGGAAATAATGATAGGAGAAAGGTATTCATACGAGGACTTTGTACATGAGAGAGAGATCGAGGGAATTACCTACGTCATACCTAAGAAGCCACCCAAATCTACCATTGACAATTACAATAAGCCTAAGCATCTACAGAAATGGAAGGCACCGGATGTTCCTCCGGACCTGATTAATTGGCCACAAACAGAACAAGATGAGTTCATTGATGCTGAGTGGGAGAAAAGAAAGAACGGATATTGGTGGTTTAACGGTGGTTACCTGGAATACGTAACAGGGGTACATTACTTCTACCTGGCTTATTGGAAGTTTCCGGTAGTGATTGACGGAGCTAAAAAACTAGGACTACCATTCTTTGTAGACTCAGACCGTGATAGGTTCTACCATTGGCAATTTTGCGTAGAGGATAAGGACTGTTTTGGTGAGTTTGAAATTACTAACCGTAGGGACGGTAAAACTTTTCGTCTTTTGTGTACCGGATACGAAATCATTTCCAGAAGCCCAGAATCTAAGGGTGGATTGCAATCAAAAAACAATCGTGACGGTAAGGATATATTTGATAAAATGATCAAGTCCTGGCAACGACTACCGTTCTATTGGCAGCCGGTGGACTCCGGAGAGACACACCCTGCTAGTTCATTAAAATTCCAGGAGCCATCCAAAAGAGATACTAAGAGCATTAAGAAAACATACGGCCTTGTTTTAAGATCCGAGATTGATTACGGTACAGCAAAGGAAGAGGAATATGATGGAGAAGGATTATTGTTCTATGGTGCTGACGAAGTTGGAAAAACTACAGATTCTGATGTATATAGGAGATGGTACATAGTAAAAGAGTGCTTGGCTGATGGCAATATTGTCACCGGTAAAGGGCTCATTACTTCAACAGTGGAGGAGCTTACCAGAAAGTCATTGGATAATTGCCTGGCACTATGGAACGATAGCGATCCAGATGATAGGAACGATTTGAATCAGACCAAATCTGGACTGTACCGATACTTTAAACCGGCATACTACGGGTACAGGGGGCTAGATGAGGATGGTACGCCCTTTATTAATGAGTTCGGATACTCTGAATGGGAGCGATCCAAAGCATACCTGGAAAAGAAGCGTACCAACCTACGGGGTAACGGCCTTGCTTCGGAAAAGCACAAGTACCCATTCACACCCCAAGAAGCATTTATTATTGCTAACGATCAATCTCCGTTCGATACTGATAGAATCTATACTCAAACTGATTACAACCAAACACTACCTGAATCTACTGTACGCCAGGGGAATTTCGTTTGGAAGATTCAAGGGAAAGAAGTAGAATTCATAGACTCACATCAAGGTAGATGGAAAGTGGTATGGATGCCAAAAAAGGAGGACAGGAACAAGATTATTATGGTCAGGGGCAAACCTTCACCTGGTAATATTGAGATGATATGTGCAGGGGTGGATCCTTACGACCATTCCACTACTACCGATAACCGAAGGTCAAACGCTGCTGCCTATGTACGGTACAAATTCAATCCACTTGATCCACACAATTCCAAGTTATTCGCCTGTCAATATATCGCTAGGCCACCGGCAGTTGAGCACTTCTATGAGGATATGATTAAGATGGTGTGGTTCTATGGATGTGATTTACTCTCTGAGAACAATAAGATTGGCCTGATAAACCACTTCAAGTCAAAAGGGCTAGACAGATTCCTAATGGCCAGGCCGGAGCCTACACACACCGCATTCTCCAAGAAGCAGAAGGAATTTGGAATACCAATGAATAGTGATGATGCCAGGAACGCCCTCATATCTGCCGTTGAGTCCGAGATTCTAAACAATGTAGGGTACTTGGAAGAGCATGACCGTATGGGAAAGAATTATTTTGATGAGCTCCTAATGGATTGGGCAAAGTTCGATGTAAATAATTGGACACCCTATGACTGCACAGTAGCTTCCGGCCTAGCTCTATTGGGTGAGCATAAATACATCCGGGCAAAGAAACCTGCACCAACAGGAGATCGTGAGTTTCTGCGTACCTACGTAACTAGAGGTTATGAGTCCCGTGAAGTGAAGTAGATTTTATTTCCTACTTTTGGGAAAACTCTGTTTCAATGGCCAAAGATCAAAAAATTATAAGCGACCTCAATACTATAAAGTCGCTACCATCTGAAGAGGCAAGCCCAGAAGTTAAGAAATCCAAAAAGTACATACTCCACTACGGGAAAGCTATGTATAATTCCTGGAGGTATGCCGATGGTGGATACACCAGAGACAACAAGCGTATTATTCTAAACAGAAAGTACGCTGAAGGGATGCAGAGCGTCAACAAGTACAGGCAGCAAATGGGTTTTGGCGAAGATGGCCAAACCCACGTTAATCTTGATTGGACACCTGTACCAATTATCCCCAAATACGTTGATTTATGGGTAGGTGAAATGCTCAATGAGGACTTGAAGATCGAGTGCAATGCTATTGATCCTGTATCCAGGGGCAAGAAAGATCAGCAGCGTAAGCAGTACATGGCCAACATGAAGATCAAAGAGTTCTCTGATCAGATTGCAAAAGAGACAGGCATCCCTATTGTACCAAAAGGGCAGTTTATTCCTGAGAGCAACGAGGAACTAGAACTGCACATGCAGTTAATGGCCAAGTTAGCTACAGAGATAGCTATGGAAGAGGCTATTGATTTTGAGATGTATCAAAGCGACTTCAACTCAATTAAGAAGAAGCTGCTTCGGGATTTTGCAGTCATAAAAAGGGCTGCCGTTAAGTTCTACTTTGATGAGAATGACAGAATCAGGATGCGATATGCTGATTTTGCCAACATAATTGTACCATTCTCTGTACAGGATGATCTAAGCGACATAAAATACACAGGTGAGGTTATTAAGATTCCTATCCATGACCTTAGAAGAAGAGCAAAGGGAGCTTTATCTGAAGAGGATCTGTTTGGTATTGCCAGGTCGTATGCTGGTAAGAAATACGGTAACCGACAATGGGATTATGGTGAGTCGTTCCACAAGTATTATAATGAGAATTTTAATAGCTATAGCGACTTTGACGACTATCTGATAAGCGTTCTGGACTTCAATTTTATCTCTCTAAATACTGAGGTGTATGAAACCAAGATGCACTCGAATAATAAGGGGTTCTACTTCAAGCCAAGGAAGTACAACTACGAGCTTCCAGAGGATGCTGATGAGAAGCGATCACTTACCAAGAAGCCCCTGGAGTTCTGCTACAAAGGACAATGGGTAGTAGGGACAGACTATATCTACGACTATGGACTAAGTGAGGATATTCTCAGGGAAAAGAACCATGGTAAAATTTCACCAAAAGCGTTTTTGCCTTGGGTATTTGCTTACCCAGAGCAATATGACATGCAGAACAAATCTCTGGTTGAGAGAATGATGCCACATGCTGACGAAATCCAAAAGATTCACATGAAGATGCAGCACCTCCTGGCTAAATTAACACCCCCTGGACAAGCCATTGACGTTAGTGCACTATCTGATGTGATACTAGGGAAGGGCAGGGAGGCCTGGACACCACTAGAGCTCCAAGATGTTTACTTGCAAACAGGTGTGTATTACTACAATGGAGAAGATGAAGAGGGTAGGCCTATGAACAGAAAGCCTATTGAAGAACTTAAAAACTCTATTGGCACCGTACTTCAGGAATTAATTGGCTATTACAACTTCGAGATTCAGCAGATACGAGATGTTACCGGTATGAATGAGATACGGGATGCCTCTGCACCGGACAAGGATCATGGATTAGGAACGAGCCAATTAGCACTACAGGGCTCAAGGAACACATCTAGGCCTCTGAATTATGCCTTCAGAACATTGTTTGAGAGTTGTGGTAAGAGACTAGCCCTTATGATCCAATACAATATTGGCAAGGGTAGGAACCTGGAGGTATATGAAGATGTATTCGGGAAGCACAACCTTAAAACCCTGGAGTTGACCAAGGATATTGAATTAGTTGAGATGGGTATCAAGGTAGAGGCTGCACCAGATGAAGTGGACAGGCAACGATTTGAGCAGAACCTACAACAATCTCTGGCTCAAAAGGATATTCGTATTGAAGATGCTGAAATGCTAAGATATATTCCTAATAAAAAGCTGGCCAATCAGTACATGAAAATTAAGCGAAAGCAGTACGTACAAGAAGAGATTGCCACGAATAAGGCCAATATTGAAGTTCAGATGCAAGAGGCATCTCAGGCATCTCAGCTTAAACAACAAGAAGAGAGGGGCACCATTGCAGCTAAAACCCAGGCCGACATTGCAATAAATGACAGCAAGGTTCAGGCCGACAAAGATCTGGAAGCCACCAAGCACCGTCACAAGATGGAGGAATTAACATTATCAGGGAAAATAAAATCTGGCCACATTAAAATGGCTTCTGAGGAAGATTTTAAGAATACGGCCCTTAGTTCTACTCAGCGACAACCAAAAGTATTTACGGGCACCGGTGCACCGACAGTAACAGCAGCAGCACCGGGAGCATAATTAAAATCAATTAATCAATTACTATTATGGCAGAAAAGATCAAGTCACCTTGGATTAAGCACGTAGAGGCTTACATGAAGGAGCACCCAAAAACTAAATGGGCAACGGCAATTAAAAGAGCCAGAAAAACCTATACACCTAACAAAAAAGGTTACAAGGACGTGAACACTAAATCGAAATCACCTTCTAATCCTTCCAATAAGAGAGTAAAAAAAGGAGTGACAAGCAACTAGGCTTCGTCCTCTTCCTCTTTCCTTATTTTGGTTATCTCTATATCCAAGATCCTGTCTAATCCCACAGATGGGTTATCCTTGACGTAATCCGCTTGCTTATTTATTAACCAAAGTCGGTTCTCATCTGATGGATGATAGCGAACCATTTCACCCTTCGCCATAGTTTCTGTATTGTTTGGTCAAATATACACGTTTATCCAAACAGTCCAATGATCTTTTCCTATTGTTACCAACAATCCGTTGTTAATTCCAATATTTGTGTTGAATTTAATTCAACTCTAATATAATTTAAGATCATGGCAGAAGAGCTAGAAATACCTGGTGACAAGATAAATCCTTTAGCAGCAGCAGCTAAGAAATTAGCAGACGGAGAAGGACAAACAAGTACAGAACGCCAGGAGAAAAAAATTGAAATTACCGAACAATCCACAGAATCTACAACCAATAAAACCGAAGAAGATGCCAAAAGGAATGGGTTACAAAGCGAAACACACAGTCAGAACCAAGAAAAAGAAAAAGATGGGGACGATGAAAAAGAAAAAGATGGGGACAAGTCACCGGAGCAAATCATCCAGCAGAGGGTACTAGAGCTTGAAAAACTTCCAGAGAACGAGGGAAAGTCCGAGGAAGATTTAAGGACGATTATAAAAGAAAACGCAGAGCGTTCTTTGCATACTGAGAAAGAAGAGACTAACCCCGATAAACCGGTGGTCAATCTCAATGATGAAATAAAAAGGGAAACAAACGGACAGTTTGAATCTTTGGAAGACATCATTGAAGCCACCAAGAAACCGGAGTTGACTTTTGCCAATGATCAAATAAAGCACCTTAACAAACTTGTTTTGGAAGGTGTTGATATTGACAAGGTATTAGCATTTAATAGTTTGAAGATTGACGACCTCGATCCAACCAATATTGAAGATGCCAAGAAACTCACCAGACTAGGATTACAGAATGATGAGCCTGATATTACTGATAAGGACATTGATTATGAACTGAAGCAGCAATATGACTTAACGGAGAAGTTGGATGAGATGGATGAAGTCACCAACAAGGATGCTATAGCTTACGCAATATCAAAACTTAGTAGAAATGCTAAGAAAGTAAAAGATACTCTTCTAAACAAGCAGAAAGAGCTTGAACTTCCACCTCCAGGTCAGAATAACCAAACGGAAGCTGATAAGGAGTTGGCTGGAAAACAATTTCAGGAGTGGCAGACTAAAGTAGACTCTTCACTTGAATCTTATGAAACACTAGAAATTCCCCTTGGGAACGATCAGAGCTTCAATTTTAAGATAGAAGGTGAAGTAAAAGAGTCTCTGAAGAAAACCATGACCAATACGAATGACTTTTTCAACCGTTATGTGGTAGATGGCAAGGCTGACATGGAAAAGTTCAGACAGGATATGACTATCCTGGAGAACTGGAGAACAATCAGCCCGGCACTCGTAGCACAGGGAGATTCAGTAGGCAGTAAACGAGTTTTCGACTCAATCCAGAATCCTTCTAGTAAGGATAAAGATGGAGTAGGAGAACATAAGTCAGGTCAAGTTAAAAGTCCGAAAGGCCAGATAGCAGATGCGATGATAAAAGAAGGGCACATATAATTTTAAAACAGACCGTAGAGGTCGCAACACATATTTATTATGGCTGAATTTGCAACAGGTGGTGTACGCACCGACATAAAATATAATTTCGTATCGGCATTTGATCTTCATAAGCCGGACGTGGATTCTGAATTAGCACTTCGTTATGGATCCCAATCATTAACGGGTTTGATGTATTACGTAGGTAATACCAAAGAAACTCATGGACTCGAATATATCCACCATGAAGAGGATTGGATCATGCCTAAAATCAAGGCTACGAATCCTGTAGGTGGTTCCCCAGGAGCCTCAGTAACGTTTACTATGTCAGGGTTTACCGAGGACACTGTTGATCCACAATCTCCCTATGTATCAGGTACATCTGAAACGGTGACTCCTGTAAGGCCGAATGATATTCTATTAATCAAGCCTACCTCTGGTATTGTTGGTGTGTCCAGCTATATTAGAGCGTTTGTTGAGACAGTAACTGTTGGTACACCAACCACGTTTACTGCTGCTCCATCAGACGAGCTAGATACGATTCCGGCCAATGTGTCTGCATCTGAGATCATTATTATCTCTAATGCTCATGGTGAAGGGTCTACTCAGCCGAAGTCTCTATCAAGTAAGACTTTAAGGTTTGAGAATCAACTTCAAATTTTCCGGGATACGCTTAGTTTAACGGGAACTGAAGAGAATATCAAGCTATGGGTGGAAGTAGCAGATGAAGATGGTAACATGGCTCCATATTACATGCTCAAAGGTGAGAATGATACATGGAAGCGATTTGAGAACCATAAGGAACTCGGTTTACTATTGGGTGAGAAGATTACAAACCCTGTAATTACCGATGCTCAATTAGCTGCTGATACACCAATCACATCTACCACAGGGCTTATCCCTTTCATCTTAGGAGAGGGTGTTGTAGCTAACTATTCTGGTATCACAGGATTTACCCTGGCCGACCACGAAACTGTTATCAAGGAACTTGATAAGCAGAAAGGCTCGAAAGAGAACTTGTTTGAGGTTGGGATTGAATTGTCTTTACAGTTAGACCGAGAACTTGGAGATAGGTTTACGGCAGGTGCGATCAGTTACGGAAACTTTAACTTCTCTGAAGAGAAGGCGGTATCACTGGAATTCGCTTCATACTCAATCGGTGGGTATACCTTCCACAAGAAGACCTATGATGCTTTTAACGAATTACAGACGTTAGGTGCTGCCGGTTATACATTCCCTAAAGACGGAATGATGTTGCCGATGGACAACCGAACGCTTTTGGATAACGGTGATAGAATGACTGTACCATCTCTTAGGGTGCGTTATTTGAAGAATAGAGAAATGAAGGTTACTTATACTGACTTGTTTGAGACAACAGGTGAGGACAAGATTGACGTTCGCTACCTATCTCAGTCCGGCTTTGAGGGTACGGCTGGAAACCGATTTGTATACGTGAAGCAGGGATAATACCTGAGTCATACGAAGTAGGAGGGTGAGAAATCCCTCCTACTTTTTTTAATTTAATTTAATTAAATCTAGTATCATGACAACTGCAACAAAGGCAGCTACGCCTGAAAGTAGCAACGGAATTGACCAATCTCCGGTCAAATTCATTCTCTTAAAGCAAAACAAGAATAAACACGCCAATCGTTATCCGGCTTCTGTCATTATCCCCTCTATAGATGAGGTGTATTTTGAAGAAGAGAAAGATGGTGTTATGAAGGGTAGAAATCGTGTTATACGATACATTCCTGGGGAGCCCTCAATATGGAGAGATGAACAAGCTGATGATATTGAATACAGATCAGAGCCCATTGTAATCCAAGGAGGCGTATTGATCCTTAACTACCGAGAGGTTTTACTGATCGAGTTTCTAAGGACCTGTAACTACAATAGGGATACAAAGTTCCGTAAGCCTGGTACTTTAGCCGTATTCAAAGAGTTTAATGCTGAAGCAGTAGCAGACACCTTCTTAAAGAAAGAGATAGAGGAAAATGACCTAAAAAATACAATTCTTGGGTTGGATCCACATGAGCTCGAAGCCTATGCCATGGTATTAGGTGACAAAGATGCCTCTTCCAAAAAGACTGAGGTAATCAAGAGAGACTTATTAGTTCTCTTGAAAACAGATCCTAAGAGGATAAAGGATGCCATGTCAGACACTAATTCTATCAGAAAAGTTACGATCATGAAAGCCCATGCAGAGGGTATTATTAAGTGTGATAATGAGCGTAATGTGATTGCCTGGTCCAATGGTGAGGTTTTAAAGCATGTGCCCCTACAGAGGGATGCCGTTGATTACATGGTTGAATTGAGCTTCTTACCTGCTTATTCAGAGGTTTTGGACTTTATTAAGGAGAAGCTGATACCAGAACAGGAAAAGATTAAGGTTCCTGAGATGGGTGGGAGAAAGGCTGATGAGCCAGAAGGTCTACTTCCAACTACAGAGGTGGTTGTAAAAGAAGCGGTCGAAGAACCGGCAGCTACAGAGGAACCTGTAGTAGAGGAAAATAAGCCACCAGCAGTAAAATCCAAGCAACAGGTAGAAGATGCGGATTTAAAGATTAAAATCGAAGCCTTTGATACAGGGCAGCTATATGATATAGCTATCGGAGCCAAAATTATCTATGAGGACTCAAATAGTCCTTATACCTATATTACGGGAACTACAAAGGAGGATTCGTTTCATACGGCAGGTATTCGTAAGAAAGGATTTGGCAAGAAGTGTAGAAAGAATCTAGCCTTCAAGATTTTTATCTACAACAAGGTATTGGAGAAAGGGCTAGTGTAGGAGTTCTTGATTAGCCAATCAGAAAGGGGTGTTTCTTATACGAGATTCACCCCTTTTTAGTTTGGTTATTTTTTTAATACCTATATTTACACAAATTTCATAGCCAATGCTTACCACCGCAGATTTTAAGACCACCTTCCAGATCGATCAGGATCCCAAGACGTTTGAATTTGTAGATCAGTCTGATGTGGTAAGCCAAGGAGTAGACCTGGCTGATGCTACAGGAGTATTTAAGATTACTGATCCGCTAAATAATGTTATTTACACCAATACAGATCATGGAAACCCCGATATTAACCATGATGTATCCCTTATCAACTCTACTACGATATTATTGCCTTTAGATGGCTCTGGCAACGTAATTCAGGGAGAATACACCATTGATTATGAAGTTCAGGATGCCGGTGGGGCCCCAGATAAGGTATCTGTTCAAAAGAAATTCACTTTAGCGTACTCTTCACCTACGATTGATCTGGTATTGACTGCTGATTGTGTGCAGCCATTACTTAGTTCTCAAGATATTACCGGATACAGGGTGAGTGGTGTTGATCCGGATATTATTCGTGATCACAAAATACTCTATCCACCATCTACAGGACAGGCCGACCTGGAAGGAACCGGTGCCCTTTTGGAATCCGCTACCCTATTTACTGTTAAGGGATCAACCCTTCAGCATACCTCTACTCTTACTTCTACATTAACTTACGACTACGGAAATGACTTCTTTGTTACCGACTCTATATCGGGAGAAGATCGTAATAACGTAGCTTGTGATGGCGAGTTGTGTGATATTTACTGTTGTGTACGGGCTGAGTATAACAGATATACCTCTAACCTGAACGTAAATAAGGCTGAATCAGACCTTCATTTAGCCAACTTTATTCAAATGACGAGCCTGATGGAGCAGATCGAGGTCGCTCAATCATGTGGAAAAGGACAAGATATATCTGAGTACGTAACAAGAATCAATAAACTAGGTAATTGTGAGGAAGGATGTGATTGTGATGATGGAACACCACAACTTGTTACAGGATTAGGTGGTGGTGCCGGTACGTTTGTGGTTAATTCTGGTGGAGCACCCATAATAGTGAGCTCTGTAGTTAATGGCAGCGTTACCACCTTTACGGTTTCGATGGATCCTGCCTTTGTTACTAAGGTAAATGACTCATTCAATACTGATGTTATAGCTGGAACTGATATTACTGTTGATTTAGTAGTTGACGGGAACGGAAACAAGCAATACACAGTAAACGCTACCCAGGCACCAATCGTAAGCATATTGTCCTTTTTAGTAGAGATTAATTTGACCGATGGCCAGTTGCCACTAGTTGTTGTTAGTGATGAGTCTATTCAAGGTACAGCATTTGAAAACACCGCAGTTGTCACTAATGAAAAGACACCAGCCAACACCTATATTAAAACGAATACAGACTTTTTAATTGACGAGGTATGGTTAAGTCAGGGAAGTTTGGAGTTTAAGCCAGATATTCATATTATTGACAAAATACCTTTATCTCGCATTACTCCAAAGAATATCTTCTTGGAAATGTTTGATAAAAACTCAACAGACATCTCATTCAGATTTATTGATGCCAACGGTTCTGTAATTACTGGCGGTGTGTTGAATGAATGGGATAGGATCAAACTTCAAGTAACACTTACAGCATAATGGCAAAAGGAGTAGGCGATTTAGGCACACAGGGTTTCATCTACGCAACAGAAGTAGATGGGGTAAGTATCGTAAATAATATTATCAATGATGTAAATGGTGTGCGGGAAATGAAACTGCTTGCCGTAGAGGCAGCGGCTTCTTCAGCAGCAATAGCATCATTTGGATCGGTAAAGATGCTTACTATTGGTGCTGGAGGTAATGTTACGGGGATCGGAATAGCTGCCTTCAACTACATGGCTAATCCGGTAGACGTAACTGGATTATCAGTACAAGAAGCCTCAGAGGCAGTATCGGTAGAAGTAAACAGTACTGATCAATCGGGATTCACACTCAAGGTTACAGCTTCAGCAGTTAATGATGAGATATTTTTCTCTGCACCTACCCAAGACGGATCTACCCCAAACGGAACTGTTATTTCTCCTACTACCGATGCTCCTTCTGAGATAACGTTCTCTACAATTCCTTTTGCTGGAGGTGCTGGTACTAATTCAGTATTTGATGAGTCTTCTGGATACCGATTCTTTTTGGATGCAAATTATGAGGCAGCCGCTACTTCCTGTGCTGGAGATGGATTGGCCGAAGAAGGTGATTTATCCAATGCAATAGAAATTACTGAAGATGTTATTCATATCCTTCCCACACAACCTGTTGACTCGGTAGAAATTATAAACGATACCCTTACCTCTGACAGAAAAGGGAAAGAATACTCCATAGAGGTTAATACAGAGGGTGGAGCAGCCACTGACGACCTTCAAACCATCAATACTGCCGGACACGCCTTAGGTGATATTATCTATGTTAGGGCAGAGGCTTCGTCTAAGGTATTTACAGCAAAGTCTAGTATCGGGAACCTGGAATTGAAGAATGGGTCTGATTTTGTTTCGGGAGATTTCACCAGGGTTCTTACGCTTCAATTATGGGATAAAGGAGGCGTAGCGCAAGATGAACTAAAATGGTTTGAAATAGCACCTGTTAGTGATGTAGCTTCAGTATCAGACTTTAGAACGAATTCCTTTCCGTTCATAGAATCTGAAGGGCAAGCCTCCTTAACTTCATCTACAGGCGGTACAACTGTCCTTACTGCTAATGTTAGCAAGAAAGTCCTTTTGATTGATGGAGCAAGTACACTAACCTCAAATATCGTAATTGACCTGGACACAACCGGGGCCCTTCCAGGTGATGAATTCTTTATCTCATACCAGGCCCAGATTATTGAGGGGGGCTTTGAAGTAAGAATTGAAGGGGCAACAACATACATATTCACTACAAGTCAAGCTCTTATAGGTGGGTGGCTTGTATCGGCCTATTTTGCTAATAGTAACTGGAACCTGGCCATTGCTCCTGATATTGCTGGTGCCTCCTTTCAATTGGAAGCCAAGTATCTTGTAGATGGGATCATTACCCCTGATAAGTTATCAGGAAATGGAGCCGTTGAGCTTATAATGGCTTCTGCTAGTTTTGATTCAGATGAACAAGGAGATCACAAGGTAATAATGCCTTTTGATGGGGTCTTAAATAACATTGAATATGCTGTAAGCAAGGATATACAGGCAGCGAACGATGGATCAATAGTAGCAAAGGATGCCGCCCTAGCCGTTATGTCAACAACAACCATTACTTCCGGATCCTCAGTAGGTACAATATTTAGCGAGGCCCCCACTTCAAATAATGCTTTTTCGGCCGGAGACATTCTTACCTTTACCTCATCCAAATCAACGGATGGAGGTAAGATTCAAATCTCTATCAAATACACAAGAACCTAAGATGGATGGCAGAGATAATAGACAAAGGAGATCGAATAAAGGTTGTCAGAGATAATGGTAAAGTTACTATCTATGACAAACTAGGTACTGATGGTAATCTTCAATTAGAAGCACAGTCCGTAAACAACGAGTTCGTAATACTACAATCAGGGGTAAAAAAGGAAGCATTTAGTAGCTTTAAAGAAATTACCAATCCCAAAACAGAATCATTTAACGAACTGGTTGATGCGGTTGATGATATAATCAGAGATGTTTTCAATCAGGAGAACAAAGTCCTGGTTAAATCACAAGCAGACCTTGAAAACTCCGGAACAGTTGTAGGGGATGATATATTCCTTAACAAAGACACTATCTACCAATTCACCGATACTGTAGAGCTTTCTAAAAATATTGTAATTGCGGACAACGACTTGCTTCGAGGTGAAAACAGAATTATAGACGGTGTAAAATTCACCAATGGATTTGGGTTTCGATCTGCCTCTACTGCCATTAGATTTTCCATTGAAAAGATGATGATGAGCTCTCCTACAGGGGAGCTTATGGTGTTTGATACTACGGATGGTAGAGTTGATGTTCGAGAATGTAATATTGATACCAATAAAGAGATTGGGACCATAACCAATCTAGCTATTTTCAACCTAAGGGACTGCTTTATAATCAACACAACTAGCAGGGGATTTGTATTCAACGGGACCAATAACGGAATAATCAATATTAAGGATTGCATTTCTGATGCTACCAACTCAGGTGTTGCCTACGATTTTACAGGAGATTGGAATATAATTGATGTTGATAAATTAATTGCATTTATAGGTGGAGGAAGCACTCTTTTAAAAGTTACACCAACCCTTACCCTTACAAAAGGAAGGGTTACTAATTGTGACATAATAGACTTAGGGGGTGTCATTACTTCAGGATTTGACAGTACCAGTATTGATTGGGTTTTTACCATAAATCTTGGACTGAAAGGCAGTAGGGTAGTTGGAGAGATATTCTTTAACGACAATGCTGTCGAAACTGAATTAACAACAATCAACACACCTGTTAAAATAGCAGGATCCTTTACTGATGGAATATTAGAGAGATTTGAAAACTCAGGTAATGCTCTCAAATACATAGGGAAAGAATCTATCACAATTAAAGCCAAAGCAAAGACGATTCTCGATCTTGTGTCTGGAAACAATCTCACTATAGCGGTATACGTTACTCTAAATGGAGTGATAGTAGGAAAATCAGTAGGAAAAGACACCCTTACTTCATCCAATGATGATAGTATAATAATTGCAGACGCATTTATTGATGTAGTAACCAATGACGTAATCGAAGCCTTTGTTGAGAACCAATCTGGATCACAAGATATATTGGCCACGGATATATTATTAGAAGCAGCAAGTAGATAATGGCAAATATTAACGACTTCAGAGACTTTGTATGAGTATTTGTGGGATATATAAAATAACATCTCCTTCTAAAAGGATCTACATAGGCCAATCGGTTGATGTTCTTAGAAGATGGAAGAATTATTATATATTGAAATGTAAAAGCAACCACATCTTTATAATTCGTTAAAGAAATATGGAGCAAAAAACCATAAGTTCGAGGTCATACATGAATGTGATAAGTCTGAATTAAATAGCCTGGAGAAGTATTATGTAGACTTATTTCAGACATTCAATAATGTATATGGGATGAACTTGAAGGACGGGGGAGGTAGTTGTGTGGAGTTAAGTCAAGAAACAAGAGAAAAAATAAGAAAAGCCCACTTAGGAAAAAGGGGAGCAAAGCACTCAGAGGAAACGAAGCAAAAGATAAGTGAATCTCATAAAGGGATAAGGCAATCAAACGAAGCAAAAGAGAAAATATCAAGGTTTCAAAAAGGCAGGTACAAAGGAGAAAAAAATCCATTTTTTGGTAAAAAACACTCAATGGAAACAAAAAGAAAGATAAGAGATGCCCTATCAAAAGTACCGAGACATGGAGAGAATAATGTTTTTTTTGGTAAAAAACACTCAGAAGAGTCTAAAGAAAAAATGAGAATAAAATCATTAGGCAGAATTGTATCTGAAAAAACGAGGGAAAAATTAAGGGAATCGAGCATAAGGAATGGGAATACACCCCCTTCATGGAAGGGCAAGAAACATTCATCCGAAACCAGAAAAAAGATGAGTGAAGCAGCAAAAAATAGGACATTGAATAAAAAAGCTGCTTAATAAAACAAAAGATGAGCTTAAACGTAAATGATTTTAGGGATTTCGTTCTATTTGAAGCTAGAAAGGCTCAATCTGGAGGAATTACGCCTCGCCAATTTAACCTGGCTATGGAACGAGCATTTGTCGCATGGGTAATGAAGCGTTATGGTAATGCTCTTGACTATCAGCCAGGACAACCTATTCCCAGAGTAGCATGGCAGCAGACTCAAAAGATTTCTGATGATCTGAGATTCCTATTGACAAAACTCATATTTACTATTTCACAGGATGGAAAACTAAACTACCCTGATGGATCAACAGTAAAGGACGTTAATTCAGTAATAGCACCTAAATACCTACACGCTTCTTCATTCAGATTCAACTTTATCAGGGGCAAAGACCAGAAGGAAGTAAAGATTGAAGTCAAGAAGGATAGCGAACTAAGCAATACCCTCGGGAGCTCTATAGTGATGCCTACCAAAAGATTCCCGAAGTGTGCATACTACGACACATTCATTGAGTTCTGGCCAAAGGATCTGCAAAGAGTTATATTCACCTACCTGAGAGAACCAAAGATTCCTAAGTGGGCTTTTACAGATGATGCTAATGGAAGGCCGGTATATGATGCAGCCAATTCAATAGATATTGAATCAGGTATTGAATCAATAAACGAAATAGCATTTACCACCCTAGCATTCATGGGTATCTCGATAAGAGATCCACTTATTTACCAGGCAGGTGAGAATTATAGGCAGACAGGATTATGATTAGGACGACCAAATATAGATTAGCTGAACAGGCTCTTAGGAAAATTACTGGTGGTACACCTACCGATGATGCAGAAGTATCCATACAAGAGCTCGAAATTGCCGTATCACAGGCATTTGCATCCATAGTACGTAACCGGTACTTTGAGTCCAAGAACATTGGAGAACAGCAGATCAATGGCGACCTGATATATTCCTTTAGAGATATTGAAGTTGAAAAAGATGCAGGTACAGGACTGTTCTTTGCCACATTACCTTCTACAACAATATCACTTCCATTTGATATGGGTATCCATCAGGTATCCAGAATGAAAGACCAAAGGGCGGTTTTTGTACCCCTACAGAATGGACATACAGCCATGTTTGATGGTCTGCAATCAGAAGGGCTAGAAGGCCGTATTGGATACTATGTAGAGAATGACAGGATATATTTCGAGAACATGACTGTTACCAACGAGGTATCAACGCTACTGATGAAATTGGTAGTACCTTTATCTACTCTCGATATTGATGATGAAATTAATGTGCCTGATGATATTCAGGGAGAGATAATAAATTTTGTTGTTCAGGGCTATACTCCAGCGCAACAGGCACCACATGACGAAGTATCAGACTTGAATAAATGAACACCTTAACGCTAGATAAACTTGTACGGGAGCTCCTGATCGAATCAGGAGAGACTACTCTGCACAAATTCCCTAGATACCTTCAGCTTGGTATAAGTGGGTTAAGGGAGTTTAATCTGGACGTATCTGGAATACCTAAGATTGTTGAGTTGGATATTCTTGATAATGATCTCGCCAATTTACCACACGACTTTATTGAGCATATAAAAATAGCTATTTGTGATGATAATGGAAACCTACACTCTCTGGGAGTCAATAGAAACCTATGCTTCCCTCTTAAAACAGATATTTGTGGTGATTTACTAGCTAATGGTGGAGCACCCAATTCAGGTATCATTACCAACTTCGAGGGTGGTAACTTCCGTAATCTGGAGAATATAGGCCGTAGATTCGGTGCCGGTGGTGGTGGTAACCCTCATGGATTTTACCGGATTAACAAGACAAGAGGCTATATAGCGTTTCAGGGATTCGCAGGGGATACTGTTACCCTGGAGTACCTGGCTGATGTGGAAAAAAATGAAGATGGAAAGTTTGAAGTTCACCCATTTTTGGTTGAAGCTATAAAGAACTGGATAATATGGAAGATAATGGCTCGTAATGTAAGGGCATCTGGAAGCAAGACCAGGGAGGTCAAGGCAGACTTTAGGGCATCCAAAAAGATCGCCACCAAGAGAATGAAGACCTTTACTGTTGAAGAGGCTTTACAAACCATCAGGAGAACATTTACCCCGTCACCTAAAATGTAATGAATGACACTAGAAACCAGACACTTCTTTGGGGGAATGAATCAGGACAACGAAGATCGCCTCCTGGCAGATGGAGAATACCGCTTCGGCCTCAATATACGTAACGGATCCTCTGAAAATTCCGACACTGGTTCAATTACCAACACTCTAGGAAATGAACTTATTTCTTTTGATCTACCTGGTGGACAAAATCGGGTAATTGGTGTAAAGGAAGATGTAAGAGAAAACAGGATTTTCTACTTCTTATTCAACTCTGATAACCGACACCAGGTAAGAGAGTACGACATTACCACCAACACGATACAGCTTGTATTAGAATCTGGGTTTCTAAACTTCGATAAGGACTTCTACATCTGGCACATCGATATAATTGGAGGTGATCTACTTAAATGGACTGATAATAACGAAGAGCCATCCCAGTTGGAAGTCTCCAGAGCGAAGAATGAACTAACAACCTATTTTCCAGATGCAGGAGCGCAAGCAAGCGGAACTAATTTAGGGTTTAACCTGGTGAATAATACCTTGGCTATTGGAGATAAGGTGACCGGATCAGCATTTTCAAACCCACTTTACAACGTAGAACATACAATAATTTCCAAATCAGGGAACTTTATTACTGTTAATACTGGATTCACAAGTGCCGCTACGGTTGAATTAGGGTTATTGACTTTTAATCCCGGTGGCTATCCAGCACCTTTTACCCGACAATACCTAGATGTTATCAAATATCCACCAACCTGTCCACCTACTATGGTGTACGACCAAGATATTACCAGGTCCGTAAATAGCCTGGAAAAGAAAAGGTGGCAATCTAAATACCGATATGTTTATGCCGATAATTCCAGGTCTTCATGGTCAGCTATCAGCAAAATATCTATCAGGGAATATGATGGGGTGACGTTTCGAGGAACCTCAGGGTCCACGCAGTTGCTAGTTGAGCCGCCAGATTATTACGCAAATGAACTTCTGATAACTTTAGAGGCCGGGGATTTTTATGTAAAGGAGATAGAGGTGGCGGTTAGAGAAAGTGCTGCTATATTTGGAAATGAAGCAAGCGGTGACTTTTTCTTAATAACGACAATAAATAGAACGGATATATCTGGTTCGACTACCGTAACCAAATTCCTAAACGACAAGATTTTTTCAAGCATTGACCTTACTGAGAGTAATAAATCATTCGACAGGGTTCCCTTAAAGGCAGGAGCACAGGCTGTGCTTGATGGTAATAGGATTGCCTACGCCAGTATAACCGAAGGGACCGATGTTGATCCTATCGATGTATCGCTGCGAGTAATAAGTAATCCCGAAGGAAGTACTCAGGTGAATTTTTTCTCTGGGTTTGATGGTAGTGAGGTTGTAAGAATAGATACAGGGAATATTGTAGCCCATCAGCTATTTCACCTGGAAATTACACTAAATAAACTACTATTCTCTTATTTTGTAAGAACAGAGCCAGGAGATACGCCCGAGAGCGTCATGCTGGACCTTATTGCCCAGATAGAAAATGATCCACTAGCAGACGGGGTAATTGATCCGATTCCGGTAAATCTCGGTGGAGGAGTATTTAAGTTCATTATTAACCCACTAATAGTAGGGGCATTAAGCTCTATAGCAGATACCTTCGTTACACCAAAACTCAGTCATAAAAAAGGAGCTAACCATGAGTTTGGAATCGAATACTTAGACAAAGGAGGTAGGATTACATCAGTTAGAACAAGTGATGATACCTCCATATACGTTCCATGGTACGGTGATCTACCAGACGGGGAAAGGGGACTGATTGATATTGAATTCACAATTAATCACGATCCACCTGAGGGAGCAACGCATTACCAGATAGTACATACACAGAACCAATCAGTAGGGAGATTCCTGCAAACCCTAGGCGAGGTAACTGATCTCGGTAATGACAGATATTCTATACTACTTGATCAAGTAGTATTTTGGAATTCCCTATCTCCTGGGAGTTCAGTAACTTATGACTTTACTGAAGGGGACCGATTTAGAGCGTTTCTGACAAACAATGTTTACCTGAGTAATGTAAAGGATGTAAAGGTTATTTCATTCGATTCAAGCACCGTATCGATAGTAGTAGAGATAAAAGGGATAGATGCTAGTCAGATCGAGTTCTTTGAGATATACACTCCAAAAAAAGAGGTAGAAGCTGGATTCTTTTTTGAAATTGGTGAGTGCTATAAGATAGAGAACGGAAAGCACCTGGGGAATGTTCAGGATCAAACCGAAACCCTACCAGCCAAAATACTATTGGATGATGGTGATGTATATCTCATTAAGCGAACATTAATCCTTGCCAATGGGCCGGATGTGGTTGATGGACCCCAAATGGAATCTCTGAATATAAGCGATCAATTCGTTAGCGGCCATGCAAATGAAGGCCGGGTCAATGTAATTGATTCTTCTTACAGGAGAATTACCCGAGAGGCCACAATATACATATCTGATGTTTTTATTGACGACACCAATATAAATGGACTGAGCACCTTTTATGGGTTTAGCTTCCCTGACCTTCCGGCCAGAGCAAAAGATTACGATAAGAGTTTTGGGTCAATCCAGAAGTTATACGCAGAGGATAAGACTCTCATAATGTTCCAGGAGCTCAAGGTAGGTCGGGCCTTAGTGAATGAAAGCGTTGTATTCGATCAGGCCGGAGTACCTAGTCTCACTAAATCTAATGAAGTGTTATCTGATATAATCTACTATGATGGCGAGTGGGGTATCGGAAAATTCCCAGGGAGCTTTGCTGTACGTGGTAAAATAAAATCCTTTGCGGATCCTAATAGGGGTTCAGTATTGGAATTGAATGGGGGACAAATTACCGAAATCTCTGAAATAGGTATGCACAACTTTTTTACAGACATATTCAAAGATTCATTATCTGCCACACCACTTCTTTTAGGTGTAAACGATGTTAAGTTTGATCAATACGTTCTGAGTATTAATTTAGAGCAGGTCCTTACAGGGACCTGGACATTTGAGAAAGATCAAGGGGGATTTAGAGGTGGTCAATCCGGAATTAATAGTATCCAATTTGATAGTAGCGTGGATTTATCTGCCTATGGAGTTGGGCAATTTATAACTTTATGTTATTTCGATAGGCTTACATCTACAGATGTTTGCAGGGGGCCTTTTCAAATCGTCAGCTTTACTAGTGGTGGACAAACAATAAATGTAATTGATCCGTCTGGAGGGCTTGAGTTACAAGACGAATTAAATGACGGAGATGTTGTTAATATATTCAATCCACAAGCCGCAGATCAGTCCATTATATTTGATCCAATCATTCCTGAAACGGATGAGTTATATGATGAACTATTCTCATTATCCCCTATAAATCTTAATATAGCATTTACCGATGTATCATCTGGTCAAGTAGTAACACAAACACTTGTTGTTCAGCAGATAATAACTCCTGAATTCTTTATTCCACCCGTAGTATTGAACATAGCCGGATTCAGCGTATTTGCAGGTCAGGTAAATACAAATGGTGCATTCCCTAATATAGCAGATGGTGACACGGTACTCCTTACAGATTTTGCCAGAACAAATGGAAGCAAGACTATCGCATTCAATTATAAGGAGCAAAGGTGGGAAACGTTTTACTCGTACATACCTGAAATAATGGTAGGGGCAGCAACGGATATTGTCACCTTCCGGAATGGGGAACTTTACAGGCATAACGAGAATTCTATTCATAACAATTTCTATGGACAGCAATTTTCTTCCGAGATCCACCTTGTATCCAATATGGAGCCTGATGCACGTAAGGTGTATTTATCACTAGTGGAGAAGTCTAATGAGATATGGGAGATGTTCGAGGGGACCAATCAGCTAGGACAAAAGACGAACCTTGTTAAAGGCGACTTCGAGGATATTGAAGGAGATAAGGTTGCTGCTTTCTTAAAGGATGAGAACTCCATTGGAGGACTTATTGAAGGAGAGGATATGAGAGATAATGTAATGACTGCAAAACTAAGAAATAGCAAGACAACACCTGTAAAACTCTTCTCAGTCGGCTTTAATCACGTTCTCTCAGAGAGAACAAATAAATAACTATCTTTGAGCAGATGTGGTATGATCTAGTATTATTCTTACTTTCAACTACCGGATTAGCTTGGGGATTCACGCAATCTTCGCTATTAAAGCCGATTAGAGAGTGGGTATCAAAGAAGAATCAAATAGCCAACTCTATTGAACGAAAGAATTTATTGATCTGGTACACCAGGGAATTATTAAGGTGTATGTTTTGTACTGCAATATGGGTGGGGGTCTTGGTGTATTTGGCTATTTATCAGTTTGATGTTGCTTGGATATGTTACCCGTTTGCAGGGGCAATTGTAGCAAGAATAGCGTATAAATTTATAAAATAGTAGTTATGGCAATGCCAACTAGCATGATAGGTGGAATGGTACAGGGTACTGCCGGAATAGCACAGGCCGGATTCGGATTGTGGCAATATCAAAAAGGAAAGAAGGCCGCTGAAGCACTAGTAAGGCCTGAGTACGTCATTCCACCAGAAATAGCCGAGAACTTAACTCAGGCAGAAATGGCAGCCTTAGAAGGTTTGCCAGCACAACAAAAGCAAGAGTTTGTAGAGAATATTCAAAGAGGAGGCCAACAAGCTATGACCTCTTTAGCTGATCGCGGAATGGCAGTTGCTGGAGCAGGTAACATATTTCAGCAACAAACTGATGCTTACAGACAATTATTAGGAGCAGACGTAGCTGCACGACAAGAGAATCAAGCAGGTGTAGCTACTGCTAAATTAACTCAGGCCGGATTCAAAGAACGAGCATTCGACATTAATGAAATGCAGCCCTATACTCAGAGTTACCTAGAGGCTCAAGCTATGAAAGGTGCCGGTCTTCAAAATATAGGTGGAGGAATACAAACGGTTGCTGCATCAGGGGAAACCTTTGCCGGAGGAGGTGGAGGAGGTGGTTTTGGAATTTAATAAATCATGGCTGACGAATTTAGAGGACAACCAATAGCGCAAGGAGGAATACCTGCACAATTCCCCTCCCAGATAGGACGAGGGGAGGCGCAGGTATTTAAGCCATATACTAATCCGGAGGCTAGAAGAGCAGAGTTAGAGAGGGATAGGATTCGTGCCAATCAGCAAGAGAGAGAAGCCAAAAGAAAGGACGAACAAGCAAAAGAGCATGGTTTTGAGCCAAAGGTAAGCGGTATCCATGGTGCTGCAATTCCAGCATACATGGAGAAGGTTGATGAGTTTTATGAGTACACCCTGGAAAACACAGACAGGTATGGGGAATCAGCCTTTGAAGTGGAGTGGAATAGTAAAAAAAATGACCTGCTACTATTAGCTGAAGTTTTAAAACAAGGTCACGTAGATCAGGCAAAGAAGCATACTGAAATAAGCACAAAGGGAGAAGGACGGTTTGAGAAAGAGTGGATGTTAAAAATCTTAAATGACCCTCAGTACTACAGGGATTGGTTTAGTGGGGATATTAACGATGGCACCAAGCGGTACGGATTAGATCTTGGGGGAATAACCGGTAAGTTACCTGACTTTTCTCCTTCCAAATGGTCTAGTAATATTTCAAGCAAGATTCATGGCAGAGTCACCGAAGGTGGAGGGGTATGGAATGCGGAGGAGAGGAAATGGCATTATGGACAGTTCTACGACGAAGGGCAGCATATCAAAGACGTTAGAGAAATGGCTGGTAATGAGTATGATGCTGATTCAAGAGCCCAGAAGTACTATACTGATAAATATGGAGATAGTGCCAGAGAAGAGGCCATGAACGATGCAGAACTAACCTTAAAGCCGGTAAGAACCAGGACTAAAATAGTATCCCCTACAAAAGACGATTCTAGGAAATCAGGATGGTTTGGAACCTATGGACAAGCTGGTGGATTTAGATATGCTCCAAACCTGATCAATATCGCCGGTACGGAAGCAGAAACCAGAACAGATAAAGCCCCCTGGTATAATTTCTGGACTCCAGATAAAGAGGTTGTAGTAAAAGAGGGTGTTCCAAGCAGAGAGGTGGTTGAATATCCTATTGCTGCACCAGAAGAAACAAAGACCGTCACAAAGAAGGTAGAGTTGCTTGATCCGGCTGATCCAAAAGGAGAGAGAAGGATTAATGCTAAAGTGACCGCCTTTAGAAAGGATGGTGGGAAGTGGTATGTAACATTTAAGCACAGAACAAAGAGGGGAATAGTTGATGGTAAGATGTTGTTATCTGATGTAAAAGAGCAAATAAACGAGGAGTATAAAATCAACGAGGCTCTACTAGAACAATGGGAGGCTAATAGGTTGGCTGGAGATCAGGGTGGTGAGGCACCAAGAACGGTTCCAGGATCAGAGGGTGGACGAAAAAGATATAATGCTGCTACAGGAAATATTGAATAATGCCCAACGGAACAAAAACATACCTGATCGAAGGGTCACCTGTTGATGTTGCCGAAGAAGATGTTAATTCTTTTCTTGGTAATTATCCTGATGCCACTGAAGCCTCTTCATTCATTGTGGAGGGAGATACTGTTGATGTAGAAACACCAGATGTAGAGCAGTTTTTAACTCAATTCCCAGATGCACAACCTACATTCGGAGATGAAATAAAAAAAAAAGATGAAGTAGGGGCTGACGAACCAACAGAGCTACCGGCTACAGGTGGCCTTCCCGACATATTTACCTACGAATGGGAGTTTGACCCCGAGAAGATAAAGGAGAGCTTAGAGCAGGGTTCCCTTAGAGAAAAGGAGGAGGCTGTTGATGAGAAACTTCAGAAAGAAATTGGTACAGCAGAAGGAGTACTTAAATTCCGCAAAGATCTGTTTTCCAGCCCCCAGGAAGATCGCAATGTAGCTATAGAAGAAATCGCCAAGAAGAAGGGTATTTCCGAAAAGTCCGTAATGATGGCTTTAGATCGGGCAGACTTCAGTAAGGTAACTGAGCTCGGCCAGGATATAGAGCAAGAAGAGATTACTACTGCAAAAAAGGCCTTCTTACCACAGATAGGTAAATCAACAATGGCACGACAGGCTCGTAAGGAGGGGATGGTAGACGAGCTATCTGATGAAGAGGTATCCAAGATTTTGTTAGATAAGCGTATTGAAAAGTCCGTCAAAAGCATGAATCCAGACGATAGGAAGATTTACACCCTAAACAATAGTCTGCAAGCCATATCTAAGAAGGAAGGCAAAACTCCGGAGGATATAATCAAGATCGAGGATTTAAAAGACCAAATCAAAGATATACGTGGACAAGAATCACAATTACTCTGGGATCCTAAGACAGAAGAGCTTACTGATGAGCCCACCACTACGGCCTTAAACTATGATAAGATTGTTAATTCACAGGTTGATAACCTGAGAAAGAACTTCAAAGGACAATTAGCTGATATTTACAACCAATCTTATCTAAAGTTTACGGCTCTTGATGAACTTTACAATCAACAAGTTCAACTTAAAAGACCTGATGGCACCATTATTAATACCACCAACAAGGAACTAACCTTGCCTATACATGATGTTTTTATCAAGGGTGACGAAAAGCTACGGGCAGAGCGATTGAAGAACCTATGGATTCAGGCTAAAACAGACTTTGATGCTTCTACCAGGGCATATCTACTCAATGAAGATCCTGGTGCCGTAGAAGAGAGTTTCTTTAGTATTGTAGGAACAACCCTGGCAAGACAGTTACCAATACTACCAGGCCTATTCTCTGAAGGAGTAGTTTCTACTACCGATGAAGATTATATCAAAGCCTATGAAGGATTGGCTTCGGGAGCCGGATTGGAAATTACTGAAGCCCAGGAAGAAAAGTTCAAAGTAGATTTGGACGAGAAGATAGCTGAAGGGGTAGGTGGATTTTTGGCTATTATACCAGAGTTGGCCTTTTATGGTGCTACTATTGAAACAGGAGTCGGACTTACCGGACTTGGAAGACTGATAACCAGATTAGGGGAAAGCGAGAAAGTGGTAGATAAGTTCTATAAATTCCTACTCGAAGGATCGCTAGAAGAGGCAAAGACTCAGGCAGCAGGTTTAGAACCAGGTGCCGGTGCTGGATTCAAATTGGCCGGGCTAATGAACCTGGGGAACTTTAAGTTTGGGGGTAAGTATGGAAAGTACTTCGAGGATTACGCCAATAAGGTATATCAAGGAACTGCCGGTGGTACAATAGGTATGGAAACGGCAGCAGTCCTAGAATCTACATGGGAGACCGTAAGACACGATAAGGGCTTTATGGATGAGATACACAAGAGGTTCGGAGAAACCCTGGGAGAAGCCGGTGAGAAGATCCTGGTGGATGCTATTGTGATGGGCATGTTCGGTGGATTTGGTGCTGTTAAATCTCTTCCAAAGGATATTGCTGAAGTCCGGACTGAAGCCAAGGCGCAACGTGAGAAAGGAAATATTGAGGTAGCAGACTTCATGGAGGATTCTGCCAACAAGAGAGAACAAGCAGGTGTTGAGGTTACCAAAGAAGTAAAAGAACCTACTGCCGAGGATAAGGTAGAGGAATTAGATGTTGAGATCGATATAGCTAAAGTAGATGCTCGTAAAATAGAATTGGAGGGTAAACCAGAAGAGGCCGATCAGATGCGAAAGGATATTCAGGACAAGGAGGCACGACTCATGGATATGGTCATGGAGGTTGAAGATGCCAAGGCGGTTGAAAAAGAAGAGGGTAGAATTCCAAAAGACTTAATTGGGACCGAAGTAGACTATGGTGGAATTAAAGGAAAGATTGAAAAAGTAAAAGATGGATTGGCAGTCATAGATGCTGAAGGAGAAGCCCACTTTATTGAGGGTGGATTAAATGGGAAAACCGCTGCTGAACTTGGTATTAAGGTTTTAGCACCACCAAGACTTGTTACAATAGAGCAAATAGAAGAGTCTACCGAACCCATACAAGAGCACCAGGTCGATTATAACGGAGAAACAGGTAAGATATCCATCTATGGTAAAGAATACACTTATGGCAAGCTAAATTTGGACAAGAATGGAAATCCCGTATCCCTCCAAGTTACTAACGAAAAGGGCGAGTCACATACAATTAAGAAGAATCAAGATGCTCTGCTGGAAATTGAAATCCAAAAAGAACTTTACGAAAACGAACAAAAAGAATCTATTACCGTAGAACAAGTAAGGGAACAGGTCGAAGCACAACAAATAAAAGAACATGAGCCAGAGATTGAAGCTGAAAAAAGAGGTGAGAAACCAACTGAACCGGTATCAGAAGAAAGACCAACTGAAGATATTGAAAGAGTTGAAGCCAAAGCCGAACCAGGAGCAGTAGAGTTCGTAGAACACCTTACTACCGGCACCCCAGAACAAAGAGGCAAGTACGAAGTCAGAAGAGATGCTGAAGGGAATATAAGAATCCTGAACGTAGACTCTGGCAAGGAGGTACAGCCTACCAAAGAGAACAGGTGGGCTATTGACCAATATGTTGATGCCAACATTTTAGCATTACGATCCGGAAAGAAGGCAAAGATACCTCAAGATGTTACTGAGGCTGACATAGCCGATATTATTGCTGAAGAGTCAAGCAATCCACAAGAGATAGCTGAAGCCTGGACAAGTATTAGGGCATCCAGAGATCCTTCACAAATGACATTTGAGGAAGCGGTTTGGGAAACTGCATGGGGTATTGATCCAAAATCACTACGGGATGCTACAGGCCTTAGTGGAAAAGACGTTGCTCATCTGACAAACAGACTACAGAAGAAAGGTGGGGCAAACTTAGATCAAATAGTCAGTAGAGTTAATGAGTCGCTAGAAAGGGGAGAAAGAGAAACCGAGGCCGTACAGGAAGAGAGATTACCAAAAGAGCAAGAAACACTATCCAGGGTTATTGAAGTTCTTACATCTCCTGATTTCAAAAACTTCAAGCCAGGTAAGGAAACCAGGGATCAGGTGCTATTGGCAGACAGGTTCAGAGAAGTTACCGGATTGGAATTAACCGAAAAAACGGCTGACAAAATTACCGATTACAAATCCCAAGCCGAGAAATGGGCTGATAAACTGGAGGCGGCAGCTAAAGAAATTCCAGATGCAACATTACCATTTTTTCTTGCACCCAAAATAGCGAAGTTCGCTATGGAAACAATAGCAGCGGCACTACGGGCAGGTGTTAAGCTGGAGAGGGCAATTAAGTTGGCCATTGCCAAAGTCAAACAGAAGATGGAAAAAGGTGGAGAGTTTGAAGGAGAGAAGTTTGAGGAAAACGATTTAAAGCAGTTCGTTAAAGAACAGGTAGGCGAACCATTCCCTACAAAAAAACCACCCAAAGGAAAGGCCTTACAGAAAAAAGTGGAAGAGGTTACCGGAGTTAAGAAGGAGCGACCAAAGAAGATGATGGATACCGTAGCTCTGTATAAGCAGCAGCTTCGTGATATGAGCAAAGGTGCCAACCTGGGAAAAAAGGCTACTCGAAAAAAGGCCAAGGAATTAGCCCTGGAGCTCCGAGAGTTCTTAAAGGATAAAGAGAACGCTGAGAATCTACGCACACTTACCGGTAGAGCATCAGTAGCTATTGTCAAAAGAGTATCTGAGATCGGTGACAGCCCTATTCGCTTTGAGAGAACATTGGAGTACATTGAGAAGATTTTGACTAAGGAGGCCTTTAGAAAAGAGGTGCAAGCCAAGGTTACGATGATCGAGAAGGCAGAGGAATTAACCTCTGAGGCCAAGCTAACAAAAGCCCAAGCCGGTAAAAGGGTAGCCCTTCCGGTTCTTAAAAGCCGTACTGATTCTAATATCCGAATCCAAAAACTCAGAGAAATAAATGAGCAATTAAAATCCAAGGATGTAGCCAAGGCACAGGAGGAAATGAACTCTATTGTTGAAGGGCTGGAGGAGCGCAGAAAGTCCGGCACCGGTGATCAGAACCTTACTGAAGCTGAGTTCGAGAGACTTGAAAACCTGGAGTTCTCTGGTATCTGGGATATGAACAACGAGAAGGTTAGCTCGATGCTATCCAAGATCAATGAAATCAGAGATACTGCCAAGTCAAAGGCCAAGGTAGAGCGAGAGCAGCGACATGAAGCCATTAAGACTCGTAACCAGGAGGTGATGGCTGATATTATACCTGAAGGCAAGAAGGTGAAGGTCGGATCTGAAAAGAACATGGTCAATAAGAAAACCCATTCCCTGAGAGAGGAATTGGCACCTGATCTGCTATGGGATAGCAGCTTCCCATCTCTTCTAAACAAGATGAGCATTTTCCGAAAAGGGAAGGAAAAGATATTTCAGGAGAAGCTAACCAAGACTTTCTACGGTGACCTGGTATCTAAGGCTGAGAGTTCAGAGATAGAGAGTAATGCAAAGCTCAATGATTCCAAGCAAAAAGCCTTTGAGAAGTCTTTTAACGCTACGGGAGGAAAACTGAAGAACAAGATTCTTGATGGCAAGATTGAAGAGATAAGTGATGTTCCGATCATTGATAAGGATGGGAATAAAGCAAATATGTATCTGAGCCAATCTACGGCACTACAAAAGTGGATGGAGTACAAGGATCCTACTCTTAGAGAAACATTCCATAAGGAGGCCAAGGACGGTGGAATGGGGTGGACTGAGGAAACCGTAACCGCCTTAGAGAATTACCTGAAACCAGAGTGGAAGGAGTTGGGAGAATGGATCTCAGGCGAATACTCCAAAGGTGGAGAACGCTACAACGAGGCCTACGCCAGGGAATTCGGGGTGGATATGCCAATCAATCCTGAATATGTTCCAATAACCAGGGAAAAAGGCATGTACACCGACAAGGCCGTTGACATGCTTGAAAGCCAATCCTTCCAAACAGTAGTGAGTAATGGCCACATGAAGGCCAGAACACAAAACACCAACCCTTTGCGATTTACAGATGCTATTGATGTATTCAATAGCTACCAAAAGAAGATGGAGGGATTCAAGCATTGGTCGGAACCTGTACGGGTATTGAATGAAACCTTCAAGGATAAAGAGGTAAAAGAGGCTATTGCTCAATTTCATGGAACTGAGTACAATAAGATCATGGGATGGTTTATTGACCGATTTGCCGGTGTAGACCAACGATTCCAAATTGATGCTCTGGACAGAGCTACCGGATTATTAGCAAAGGGTGTCCTTTACTTAAAAGTAGGTATTGGAATCAAGCAGACATTCTCTACCATGCTTTACTCTGTAGATATGCCAACACTTACCCTGGGAGCCAATATCGGCAAGATGTTAGCGAATCCCAAGAAGATGAAGGAGGTGTACAAGGATATTTCCGAAACTACTACCTGGAAGAACCGTGGAGAACAAGCATTTGACTTGGATATTGTATCTCCGGAGAGAAAACGTGATTACCGCTATCGCAATAGCGAACTAGGTAAACTTCGTAGGAATATAGCTATCAAGAAGGACAAGCTGATCAACAGAATACCCCTGGAGCAGATGGATAGGTTAGGGGGCATCTTTATCCGATACGGTGATAAGACTCCAATTTTACTTGGTGGGGGCGCATACTACATGCACAAGAAGGCTCTGTACTCCAAAACCATGAGCCCAGATAAGGCCAAGGAGAAAGCATTGGAGGACTTCGAGCGCATTACTCAAAATACGCAGCAATCTACCAGGATCTCAAATGTATCATGGGCAAGGGGTTCCTCTTCAGTAGGTAGAACACTATTCATGTTTACCTCCGGTGCTGGACAGGTTCACAGATTAGTGGCCTCCGCATACAGAGAATTAGCCCAGGGAAGGAATGTTGGTGAAAATACCAAGAACATACTATTGGCTCATGTTGTCTTGGGAGGCATGTATGGATTGGCCGGGAACGCATTTAAGTGGAACGATGAAGAACAAGCCTGGAGTTTTGCCCTCGGTAATGTAAAGGGTATCGCTGCAATCGGACAAACTCTGGGATTCATGAAAGATAAGCTACAAGGGAAGCCCTGGGCCAAGTCTATGCGTATTTCTCCGGTGATTGAGAATCTTACCAAGATATTTGATTCAGCTATAGGATTAGAGAAAGAATTAGCCAAGGAGTTCCCTAATCAAGAAAAAGTGATCGAATGGACACAAAAACTCGTAACCGAGATTGCTACCAATAGGGGACTACCGGCCAAGGGGGGTGTAAAATTGTATAAGGGAATGTCTGATATAATAACCGGTGACGTAGAAAATCCTATCAGAAGTGCCCTTGGGGTAGACAACCAATACGCTGAAGGCGTAGAGCTCTGGGACATATTCAAGCCACGACCTACCCACCATGTACAGGGGAGCGAAACCAGAGCGCAGTATATGAGCCGGAGAAAGGAAGAGGACAAGAAGGAGAACCTGAAGAAGATTGAAAAAGCAGAGGATAAGGAAGCGGCTGAAATTAAGATCGAGGACAAGATGACCAGGAGTACGATGTATACAACACAAAGGATGATCGGGTAATATTCTATTACGAGAACATTAAATCCAAGTCCAATAAGGAGAAGGCTAAGTATTTAACTGATGTGTACGAGGGAACCAAGAATAATAACCTCTTCAACAAGCTGGAAGAGCTTGGGCTTATTACCAATGATTTATTCGTGAAATACGAAGATGCGACTGATCAGCGACTCGAATAAAAATTTGCACCTTAAATAAATTATGCTTTACTTCGCACTATGAATACACGACTACGTACTCAACTCCATCAACCGACAATAGCCGGGGAAGGATAGGTATGTAGTAATTCAAACATATATTGATAGCCCCGTTCTTTAATTAGTTCGGGGTTTTCTTTTTGCGGGGTGTTCCTACAGTTGGCTATATGGGCTGGACTTGGAATCCAGTGTTCGCAGGTTCGAATCCTGCCGCCCCGACTTGATTAGTGAGCCTTCCTGCTACAAAGGGTCAGGGAGTTCGTCAAGCGTACGATTTGTTTAATCGAGAACTTGATGGAAGGTTAAAAACGAGGCGTCCAGTAGTAACGCCTACACTAATCATTCGCGGATATGATGAAATTGGTAGACATGCCTGACTTAGAATCAGGTGTCGCAAGACGTGGGGGTTCGAGTCCCTTTATCCGCACTAATTACTAATTGTACACAAATTAGTAATTAATAGTAATTGCCTCTGTAGCATCAACTGGACAGAGCATCCCGCTTCGAACGGGACGGTTATAGGTTCGAATCCTATCAGGGGCTCTGTGTCGTTAGCTTATCTGGTAAAGTGTCAGACTGTGAATCTGGAGAACAGGGTTCGAGCCCCGGCGACACCCTTAAATTGCCCAATCGTATAATGGCAGTACAACACCCTTTGAAGGTGAGAATCGTGGTTCGATCCCACGTTGGGCAACTTTTTATTTGCAATTGTTAAATAAGTTGCTTTACTTCGTAGTCATATCGCGGAGTGGAGCAGTTGGTAGCTCGTTGGGCTCATAACCCAAAGGTCGCAGGTTCGAGCCCTGTTTCCGCAACAATACAGAGAAATCCTTAATTGCAGAGATTCTCGATAAAGTATTACAGGCCAACCTGAGTAAGGACTGGCATCAAAGAATACCCGATCTCTCTGCAAAAGGATGGTCGGGATTCTTCGTTTATAGACTCCCCACTTCTCAGATTGCTATACAAATCAACGGTTTATTGCCGTTATCCGCGTTTGCTCCAGTATGGGGTTTTGGGTTGTTGTATAGGGGATTCAGAGTTGCTACTCTGCCGGGTTTTCCGGGGTGTTGATAGGAGTCCTAACGGGCACAGGTAACACAATTCTTGAAAGGAGTGAGAATCCTTTTAGGGATTGGTGCATCCAAGAGAGCCTTCAGACTAGGTAATTAGAGTAACAGAGTGTTATAGAGTAGTATAAATTTATAGAATGTTATTAATATGAAAGAATTACCAATGGATTTGCCAAAGATAGTGCCGCCTATCGAAGTTCACGAAAGTAAAAGTGGAAACTATATGCTTATAATATTTGATGCGGATAAGATATATCATTACTTTAATCATGACGGAACGTATGATGGGTACAGTTATGATTTAGATGTACCTATTGAAGATAATCCAAATTAGAATGAACGAGAAATTAAATAAATGAGCAATAGCACCAAACTAGCACCGTTATTCAGTATCAGGATTTATAAAAAAGATTTTGAGAGATTAGAAGCTATCGCAGAAAAAGAAAATCGAAGTTTGAACAACACGATACAGACAATTTTTTTGAAAATAAGTGAAAAGCTAGAGGATGATGTTGTAAATAAAGGCCAACGATTATTAAATTCGCTTACCACTATAAATCCTCCCCAGAGTAAGTAACAGTATGAATAGCGGACACCGCTTAACCTATAAGGAATTAATCAAATAAGAACATGAATAGCATAAGACAAGACAAAGATCAGAGCAGAAGAGTTCACGAGGCGATTCTGAATGATGAACAATATCAAGGATTGTTAAAAAAGAAATTAGATATATATAATTCGGTTGGTATGCAAGCTGTTATTATAGGAGAAAAAACCAGAATATCGGTAAATAGGAATGCCGAGCCTTTGCTTCGGCAAATAAATGAACTGATAGATCAAAGAATTGAGCAGATAATACGCGTTAATACCCGATAGAACTATGTAGTATCAAATATTTGAATACGTAAATAAGACTCACACGACAACGTTACAACTGTTTAGGCTTTCTGACGATTTGTTAGTTTCAAAGAATTACTATCTTTGATCCAAACACACGTTATGAGCAAGAACAACCAACCCATAGTACTTACCAGCCAAGACTCAATCCCACAAGCATCAGTAGGTGCTGGAACAATCACTTCTAATAGTGATGGTCGCCATATCATAGGAGATTCAACCGCTTTCTTATCTGAGCTATCTATAGATGATTGGGTTTATATCAAGGCTCAAAACGCATTTCGCAGGGTAGAAAGTATTCAGAGTGATACTGAGCTATACGTAGATGAGGCATTTGACACCCCACTTGCCGGTGCTGCATACGATATTACACCTGCTTCTAGGTTTACTGAGATTAGCTTTCTAGTGACAGGTGCAGTTAATGTAACGGTAGATGGAGTTACATATACACCTGATACAAGCCAAACCTATTCTAAAGCCTCTGGTGGAGGATCAACTAGACGACAGTTCGTTGATCCGATTGATATTGATGCCTCTGGCTCAGAGGTCATTGCAACCGTATTATCTTAAATAAAGATGGGAATACAAAAAACTGCTTCTGCTGCTTCCGTAATAGGTATAATCGATACGACCGTACCGATCAAACGAACCGCCACCTTTGCAACCACTAATGCCCTTCCTGCTGTTACTTATGATAATGGAGTAGGTGGAGTAGGTGCTACACTAACGGGTGATATTAATGGGGTTCTATCTGATCAGGATGGGGTTACTCCTGAGGATGGAAATCGAGCCGTAGTGCAAAACCAAGTAGCAGAACTTCAAAATGGATTTTATGAGGTTACCACCAAAGGATCTGCTGGTACTAAGTTTGTTCTTACCAGGGTAGAAGATGCAGATGAGGATAATGAATTCCTACTACGAACTCACGCATATATATCTGAAGGTGATGTTTATGCAGGGTTGGTGCTCACCACTTCTAATACTGGCATTATAGACGTAGGAGTTACAGATATACAATTCGAGCAATCTACCGTTTCTTTTAAATTACCTATAATCGGAAAGACAGAATACCCGGACCTGCCAACGGCAGCTTTAGCAGGTATGGCTGGAGAAACTATTGATATTCCTGGATCATTTGGATTCTCTAACGTTAATGACTTATTGGCCGGGATTGATCCAACTGTTAATTGGAACTTTGGTTTTGGATCAGGGGTGATTTATGATGGTGTCGGTGGAGATGATACAAAAGCTATTTTTGATGCAAGAGCTTTAGTAGGTGGTTATCAAGGGAAAATTACGGGACAGGGGATATTTACCAATACTGCCTCTGCGGCTACTGCCGGGGGTATATTAGCTGCTGACAATGCGGCAGATGATATATATATAGAGGGAATAAAGGCCCAAGCCGATGATGTTGCTGGAATATCTATTTCGGATGCCGCTGGAACCGGAAAAATAGTATTTAATTTTACTGAGTCTCTTAAGGCTGAATCTCCTATCGCTTCTTTAACAGGAGGAATCATAGAAGGAAGAGCACTTGAAATAGTATCATTTGGAAAAGAAAAACCGATTCTTAAATCTAGTGGAGCCAATTCTGTAATTGATGTTGAATTTGTAACAGGTAGTGGGGGATTTGAATCACAAGCCGGAGTATTAAATGTACGATTCAATAATATAAAGTCTAACTACTACGTGAAGGCTGACGGAGGTACAATGACAATTAACGGTATAGAGGCAGTAGATACAACCTCAACCTTAGCTGCCATGATAGCCACTACTGCTGGTATCCTACGACACAATGTAAATCGAGTATCAGGAAACCGAACTGCTGGAGCTCTTAATATGGTAGATCACTCCGGAGGAGTAACTGAACTAGTTGGAATAATTGACAATAAACGGAGTATTGCTGCTAGTAATGGAATCAAGGTATCGTCGGGTGGATTGACACTGGATAACGTACTGGTTCTAGTGACCAATAGCACATCAGATGCTATAACCGCTACTTCTGCACAAGATGTAACTTCACGATATAGTACGTATAAAGCACCCATTGATTCTGATATTACCTTCTTGGAATCGGTAAGAATTGGCGATGTTCGATACGACAAAATATCAGATGCTAATGCAAGAGCTGTCTCAGGTGAACTTGTTACTGTTGAAAGTAGATTTATCTCAGATGAACTTAATATTGTTAAAAGTGGAATTAATTACCATTTTGAGAAAAATTCAGGTGCTACCTATACAGGATCAGATGATGGTGCTATTATTGATGATACGGCGGCAACCGGACAAGGAGGTGCTATTGTATCTACCATTACAGGATATGGTGAATTTAAGAGGCTTGGAACTGGTAATGGGGCAAGTTTTAAAGGAGTTCTATTTACAGAAGCTGCTGGAAGTAATATTAAGATTGAATGTCTTAGAATGGAAGCATTGGAGGCATGTACTATATTTATAGGGGACGGAACGTGTTTAGCACGAATACTTGAAGATGTTGTTGCTACCGCATTTGGTTGTCCTGTAGCTGCTAGCTCAGGCCTTTTAACAATATATGCTGATCGATCTATAACTGCTGATGGTAATTCGGTAAGTGTTACTAGCTCCGGTACTATTAATTCCTATATCAGGCTTTGTCAAAATTCCGCTTCTGGCCCAGATGGTTCTGTCCTATTGGTTCAGGGAGGCGGTTTTATTAATAATGAAGGAGATACGATTATTAGTACCGGAGGTGGTGATGGTGTACGTGCTGCTGGAGGGGTTATAAATGTAAGGGTTCGCAGGATTGCCACAGGAAACGGTCATGCTGTACGTATGAGCGATTCAAGTTCTAAGATCACTATAAATGCTCCAATCATTGAAAACGATTCTAATACTTTTGCGACTGTGAAGACTGTAGTAGCAGCATCAGAATTAAAAATCTACAATGCTGAAATCAAGAATACAGAAACCACTACCGCTAAAGCTATAGTTTGCGGTAGTATTATCGAGCTTACTTCTTGTGTGATAAAAGGAGATAGTACCTCTGAAGTAGCCGATATTACCACAGGTAAATTAGAATTAAAATCATCCCATCTTGATAATGCTGGAACCACAGCTTCAGCTTCTCACGGAATACTTAAATCAGGAGGAACACTTATTTTGGATCATTCAAAAATAACGCTTGGGGTTACTTCTGCTTTCGATGTAGCCGCATCCGCAGCACAAAGCGTTAAAGTAATGAGTTCATATACTAACTCAGCTACAAAGGATGCTGATATAACTGAGCTTATTGATGGTGGAGGAATGACAAGAAGTTCAGACGTAGAGTAGCATGAATAGAATGGGAGAGTATGTGATGAATATAGCAGGGGATTACCCGTTAGTAGGAGTAGTAACGTCATTTGTGACTGTTGGATTTTCGTTTGTGGATGGATTAGAAATCGGATTAAGGCTCGGAACCCTTACTTTAGGCTTTATTGCAGCAGGATTAACGGTGATTGCCAAGATTAGAAAGAATAAGCGAGAGGCAAAAAAGGGTGATGTGTCATGATAGGACTACAGGAAACGATTAAGGTTATCAATAAGAAGGGGTATGTGCTCTTCGAGGATGATAGTAAGCCATTCAATCTGAATTTTATTGGAGTACGAGACATAGGTGGTCAATGGAATGATCAGTTCATTGTCATGTGGAAGTATGAAGGCCTCTGGTCTTTCTACACCTTCCATGGAACAACGGATCCAGGCGCATACTACCTAGATAATCCCCTGAATACAAAAGGTACTGCCATAATGGTCGAAGGGCAGCATAGGGGTTTGTACGGAGAAGGCAAGCACCAGGGAAGATATGATGCACTTAAACCTGTTAAGAAGGTAGGTGTGTGGCGCATACCAGAGGGTATGAAGTGGGAGGATATCAAACATATTAGTGAGCTTGAGCTCGATGTAGGAATGCATGGAACTAACTTTCACAGGGCTCATACCCAGGTGGAGGTTGCTAAAATTGGAAAGTACTCTGCCGGTTGCCAGGTGGTTCAGAACTATATGGAATACTTGATTGCCATGCAGATCATTAAGCAAGGATTCAAGAATTGGGGCAAAACCCTCACCTATACGTTACTGAACATAAATGACTTCTCCTAATGCAAATAAATCCAAAATCCGAAAGTCTTTTTAACAAGAAATTGAATCAGAATAACTATAGGGGTGAGGGCCCGTTTTAACTTAGATTATGACAGATAAGATCAATAAGAAGCGATCCAATATGTACAGAAAGATGTATCAAATGTATTATCAATCGGATACTCGAATAAATACTATTTCAAATAGCGACATCCCTGATAAAGATAAGGTATCTCAAATGGCCAATATCCGAAGAAGAACTAATGCCGATATAAACAAGTTTTTTAATGAAGCCAGAACTAGTCTTTATCCAAAAGTCGCTCCAGAAGTCCATTAGTTTCTCCTAGTTTATGAATAAGCAAATCAATTCGTTCGACAAGAGGTTTTTCATTACCCACACCCTTACCATCTAAACTTCCAGTAAGCGATGTCAAGACATCTTGAATTTCGATCAACTGATTAAATAATTCCTCATTACTCGCCATATCTTTATGTGTTAATTATCTCCAAATATAACCTCTAAATCTTAAATTATGACAGATAAGAAAGAAAAACAGCCGCTTCACTTTTGCACGCTAGGAAGTCTTCGTGACAATGCCAATTTTAAACATTCTGACAAGGGAGTATCCTTTGAAATTAAAGGGGTGCTAATTGAGATTGATAATAAGGGTAATGCTACTTATGAGGATAAGGCATCAGGAGACTATATGGCAACTGATATTAAGTTCTTGTTTGGGTGTTTCAGGATGTTAAGAGAGAAGCCTTAATTGTACCATCTCAATTTACGAATCTTTGCCTTATCTAAATCAGAGCCCTCTAATGTATCAGACATTATCATTAGATCACCCCTGTCAGATACAATCCATATACGAATTTCCACATCATCCGGATCTTCTAGTTCAAGCTCATTGAATACTTCCTTAATCCGATCCGTTAGCAACATATCCTTATCCTCTTCCTGAAGCCCAGGTATATCTCCAACCTTAAAAGCATCCATTTCATCGAATATGAACTTTATTCCCATTCCCAAATATACCCAATTACAGAGGTAGATTACTTTTTACACAACCAAATTGAGAAACTAGCGTATATAAACGGTCGAAGCCACAAGGAGTTGCAACTCCCTATGGCTTCTAGCAAAGGTATCACCGGTTAAGATTCTACCTCTACATGGTTTCAAAGTTAATCTATTCTGCCCGAAAGGTCAACCCGTTCTCCGGAATTATATTTGCCATACGTAGTATCCATAAGAAAAGAGTTGCTGATATTATCGACTCTCAACTAGGTTCCAGGGCCAAGCAAGCAGTTTACTCTTTCAGTGATGTTATCCTAAGCTGGAGCTTCTGTAATCTATGCGGTGCCGAACGATTGGAAGATCTGGCAAAACTTGGGTACTACTTTAAGAATGTAGATGCACTTAAACTACCTTCTCCAGACTCTATAGGACTCATTCTCCGGTCACTAGCTGGCAAAACGTCAGAGTTTACTTCAAAGGGCAGGAATGATAAAAAGATAAATCACCAGTACTCGATCCATCTTACATTAAACCGACTTCTTTTATCTATCATACTACGCCTTAAATTGCTTAATACCTCAAAGAGATATGTGCTAGATTATGACAATGTACTGATTGACAATAAGAAGTGGGATAGCCGGAGACATTATCAACAGCGAACTGGTTACCAACCTGGCGTATCCTTTATAGGCCGGATCCCGGTATACATAGAAGGACGCAATGGGAATACTGTTGCTATGCACCACATGGAGCAAACACTAGCCCGTAACCTTGATCTGATGGATGAGCATAAGATACAGATCAATGTTTTTCGTTCGGACTCAGCGGCCTATCAGGGTAAAGTTATAAAGCTGATGGATGATCGAAATATTCTATTCTATATACGCGCCCGACCAAACAAAGACATTTACAACGATTTAGGATGGCGAACCAAGTGGGTGAATGCTCATGTATCCGGTTCTGATTATGAGACTATGAGTATGGAACATGCCTTGCATGGCTGTAAGGATGCCTTCCGATTAGTTATCTACCGAAAATTAAACGGGGATGAAGTTCGGTATTGGTCCATTATTACTAATGATTGGAATAAGACTGCACAGGAGATAATCTGGTTTTATAACCAGAGAGGAGCTATTGAGCAAAACTTTGACATTCTCAAGAACGACTTCAATTGGAGGCGGTTACCGTTTAGCTACCTCAATGAGAATACGGTGTTTATGATAGTTTCTGCAATCACTTGCGTTATCTACCATTACTTGATTCGCAACTACTCAAAGAAGGTAGACTTCGTTAAGCGGAAGTTCAGGCTCAAGAACTTTATCTACCACTTCATCATTGTGGCATCTGTTTGGGAAAATGGAGCTCTCAAGCTATTTACTGATCGGGATTACAGCCCTCTTATTGAAGATGGGTGATTTATCGTATGATGTTTCCCAGGGATTGCTCATCAGGAACTTCAAAATAGAACTTAGAAGAACTTTTATACATTTCCGAGGACTGCATACCCTTGCTATCCACGAAGGTCGTTAAATACTCGGATTGAGGCAATTCTATTATTTCATTTACGTAGAACTGGTGAGATAGGGTGAATTCATCAGAGAAATCTTCGCTAAAAGATAAAGTGATATAGTTCTGAAAAAGTAAAGGAGTATTGTCTTTTCCGTATCTTGACACATACACCGTCAGGCTATCCTTTCTGTTCTGGCTTTCAATCTTAGTTTTCCTGGCTGATTTGTAGTTATTGATTCGTATCGGAAGCAGTATAAAGGTATTCTTGCTTACGTATGACTCTGGTGGAATGAAAGTTACCCGTTCTGGCTTTACGGTAGTAGTAGATGATGCGCTTACCGTAATAGCGGATAGCCTAGATGGCCGTGGAGCCAGGGTGGATCCTGAATAACCATATCGTCCATAAGTATAGGCTATGCCTTTTGTGATACTGATTTCGCCATCCTCCCAATATTTAAACCTCTCATTATTGGAAATGAATGACGACTTCTTCCAATCAATATATATCGGCTTGTTGGTATTATTATAGATCGAAAATGAAAGAACGCCACCATCTTTGCTCCAAAAGCTATAGGTGATCTGAACTGTATCATTTTCAAAGACAAAGAACTCGTTTTGCTTTGAAACATCTGTGGATTCAATGTTGTAAAGATGGTAATAAGGTTCAGCACAACCTGTTAGAAACAGAATCAGAAGGAGAAGGAGATATTTCATGGATATAATATTGTATTAATAACTCCTGAGTGTATTCGTTCATAAATTAATTTTGAAGCCAGGGCATTCCCGGCAATGTTCCAATGCGTATCCCGTAGCTTGTACAGTCGTTGGTCTACGGATACTCTTTTAAATTCTGGAAGCAGATCAAGGTATTCGATACCACTTTGATCAAGTTTTTCTATCAACAATCTATTTGGTAGATTAAAGTCAAAATCCTCGGATTTATAATTAGTCTGTTGCTCCCTGACGTATTTTTGTATATCAGGGTTTACTTGAATTTCATCCGGTATCAGCACAATAAGTAATTCAGAATTGTTTTTTTCACAAAGAATTTTCATTTGATTAACTAACATAGTTATCTCTTTTAAATTTTTATTGTGATAATTATGCTTCTTATTATAAATCGTGCTTCTGGATAATTCAATTTCCAGAAATTTCTCTTTGGTGAAGCTGGCCTCATCGTCTATATAAATATAATCTCCATATACCGATCCGCTATAAACGTGTAATGAAACATTGATTACATATTTTAATAACGAATAAACAAACATAGAATTTGTATCGGCACTCATTTTACCTGTCAAATCATTACCTATGAATAAATTACAAATAACAATATCAGGACTATATTGAATCCCTTCAGTCTCCAGCAATAACAGATAATCTGCTAAATTGGTCCCTGGTATACCCATATTTATTACCTCTGAATTCTTCAGTTTGTTATCTAGGAGCGTTAAAAAATGAAACTCATAGGGAACTGTTCCGAATACGAACGAATCACCAAGACCAACTATTCGTCTTATATTGGGGTCTTTTTTTTCGTCGTATTCCAGATCCATAAATCCTTTGGAGTTTAATGTAAACCCAAGAGAACTATCAAATGGAATACCACGAAAACGAAAATTCTTTGAATTGTCAGCAAATATGAATGAGGGGTATCTCCAGTGATAAACTCGTAGAAATCCCTCTAACAGAATCAGAGCGATTAAGGCAATCAGAGTGATAGCACTGAGCCTAACGACAAGTTTCTTCACGGCAGATAGTTGTAGCTACCAGCCCCAGTAGTGGTTTGTGATTAAATAAACGTGGGCTGAGGGATTGAACCCCCCGTAGCTTATTAGCGGTTTCCAACTGGCAATAAGTACACACCCACGACTCTTGCACGTCGTGGTGTATTATCCTCCATCAGTCTTGGAAACCGCAGGATAACTAACGCTTAAATATCGCAATAGCGACAAAGCTAAGTTAATAAACATTTTCTGTCAATAGGTATAAGTACCCCAATTTTTGCGTGAACTACTCACATAATGAGTCTTTCGGATTTTGGAATTTTATGATTACATTTGAGTAAATAAAACAATACTACCATGGGACTGAATATCAATAAAAAAGCAATCGGTGGATTCGTCAAGCAACTAGGAAAGGGAATTCTAAAGGAGGCGGTAAGCTACGTTCCTATATTCGGAGATAACATATCCAACTACGTAGAGAATACTATTGGAACCGGAGTAAGCGTTCAGGATCCCCTGGCCGACAGAATAGCCGATCTTGTTGGTAAATCTGCCCCCTGGATATTATTGGCCCTATTGCTTGCTTTTGGAGCGATCGACAGAGAGACTTTTAGTTTTCTGCTCGAATCATCCAAGTAATCCCACTTTTAGTGTGTTAATAAACCATTGTTTATAACTACAATTAAAAACCTTTAAACATTTCAAATATTATTCTTAATATTGTGGCATGGCAGAAGCATTAAAAATAGACATAAGCAGATTGAAGACCGTAGCCAATTACGCTACAAAGATCGGCAGGTCTCCACAACGAATATATCAAATGGAGGAGGAGAAGAAGATTGATATAATTAAGATTGATGGAGTGCAATTTGTATACCTAAGGGTAGATGCGTGAGTTTTTCTATGCCCAAAACTCTATAAAGGTTTAAAGTAAACGATGAAAATACTAGGAATATGAGAGCAGAAGCAAAATGGTTGCCTATAGAGGGTGAACACAAGCCTGGTGACATGATTTACCAAACAAATAAGTATGGGCCTCCTGGCCGATATATAATGTTCTCAGAGGATACTGATGTTAGGGAAGGGGATACAATCAAAAAAGTCAAGCTCTTTGCAATAACACAAAAGGGGATTAAGCAGTCAATACCCCAGAAAAATATAGATGGGGATGAACTCATGTGGTTTGATTCACCTAAAGGATGGTTTAAAATCCTCGGTGAACTATCTCCAGGATCTACTTTGGAAATGAAAGAGGATGATGAGATTGAAATCGAGACAGATTCAACTACGGGATTCATTATTTTCTACGGCAATAAGAAGTATCCGCATGGAAGATGCTCAGTACATAATAAAGCAGAAGAAGGAGAGTATGTTAAGGTAAGATACCCAACACGCAATACATACCGCTAGATGAAACTACCCGACCAAGTAACGACAGTACGTTTAGTTTTAGAATCATGGCCTGAAACCAGAGATGATGAAGCCCTGTTGCTATTGAGTGTATGGAGCAACGAAATGTCTCACCGGGGAATTAAGTCTTCAGAGATAGAGTTTATGAAGTTCTCCAGTATCCTTATGGATGGAGAATTAACGCCTCCAAGTGCGATTCTGGCAATAAAGAAGCAGCTTCAAGAGAACATCATGGAATTGAGGGGTGATACTTATGTATATTCAACAATAGGAATAAATTACTAATGGATACCGACATAACTTTACCCCACTCTGTTAAATTCGCTGAAAAGTGGGTTGAATGGATTCAGTTTCGCAAGGACATAAAGAAGCCCTACAAGACAAATGCAGGGATTACAAAGTCTCTGAATATGCTCAAAGTAGTAAGTGAGTCAGAGGCTTGCCAAATGATAGATTACTCAATAGCAAACGAGTATCAAGGTATATTCCCGGTAAAGAAAAAGTTCGATAAAGCCGAAACTTCACTAACAGTATCTTGGCTTAAACCCAAGCCAGTAAGCCAAGAACCTGCTAAATACTTTAATCCCGAAGATGGAAAGAGCTTTATCATTGGCAGGATCAAAAAAGCCTATGAAGCCGGGGTGCATTTAAACGATGCAGGGAGCGTGTATACAAATCGCCTCAAACCCTTTTTAAGCACTCCTGACAACGTTTTAGCAGGTATTGTGGAGGAAGTTACCTTATTGATCAATGAAAAGCCTGGTAACCGATTTGAAGAAAAGAAGGAATACAACTATAATCTGGAAGTGAGAAACCGGATTTTGAAATACAACTTTGATCAGTGGAGAAGTCAAGAGAATAAGATATGGGAGAAACTTTAATCAAACAATTATGAAAACCGATAAGAAGATATTAGATGCCTGTTGTGGTAGTCGGATGTTTTGGTTTGATAAGACGAATCCTGATGTGTTGTTTGCTGATATACGAAATGAAGACCACGAGCTATGCGACGGCAGAACTCTTAAAATCAGGCCGGACATTGAAATGGACTTTACGAACATGCCGTTTCAAGATAACACTTTCAAGATGGTTGTGTTTGATCCTCCACACCTCAATAAATTGGGTAAGAATACTTGGATGGCACAAAAATACGGGGTGCTTCTCCCTACATGGGAAACTGATATAAAGGCCGGATTCGATGAGTGTATGAGAGTCTTAAAACCAGATGGAACGCTCATTTTCAAATGGAATGAAGCCCAGATAACATTAAATCAAGTACGCAAAGTAATTGAGATTGAGCCACTTTTCGGACACGTTACGGGAAAGCATGGCCGAACTATCTGGATGGCGTTTATGAAAAGTTAACCACCCAAAAGGAGAGAGGTAATAGAGTTGATAAATTAAGGTAATGGAAGTTATACAGATAGCAGAATTATCAAATCCTGAGTATTTCAGAATCAAATCAGCTATTATACAAAAGTGGGGCTCCCTATATAGGCTTGATGTGGATGCAGGACGTAGTAGTATTGATTGTTGGAGAGAGACTGAAAGAGGGGCTAAAATTGCCTTTACTAAAGGATTTGACAAGGGAGCCAAATGGAAAGTACCCGATTTAAAAACCTAACTATGACATTACCAAATTTAACAATAATATTTCGTAACTTTAATCTGAAATTTTAATCAAATCTAAGCGAGTAATTATGGGACATGGAACAAAAGAAAGAGACTTACCAATATTTGTCTCTCTAAAAGGAACAAAGCAAGGGGAGGAACCCTTATTTCATTACAAGGATAATGGAGAGGTGACTACCGGGGATTACCTCAGTGGATATATTACCGACATTACCTTGGGTGAGTTTGAGCACAGAGGAAAAAAGATTCAAACATACATTATGCACCTGGTAGACGGTGATAATAAGTATAAGTTTGATATTCCATTTAACTCCATGAGTCGGGCAATATTAAATTACCTTATGACCGTTGAGTTTCCGGGTAAGATACAAATCCAAGTAGTTGAAAGCAAGGAGAGTGACGGATACCCTAGTGTATTCGTATCAGTAGATGAAGGGCCAGCCCTTAAATGGAAGTGGAAATATGATCATTTCTCCAAGCTCATTGACAGTGACGGTGATGATAAGGATTATTCTCGGCTAAACGCAATGTGGATAGAGCAGATCAAAGAAACTCTTGCACCCCATTTCAAAGAGGCTTTTGCCCGAATGAGTCACAACGGGAACTTTGCATCTTCTCCGAAATCAGAGGATAAGCCCGAGATTATTGACGGATCTGTAAAGGCTAAAGATATTGATTTGTCTGACCAGGCACCGGCACTAACCACTGAGGATCTGCCTATAATAGAGCAAGAGAATGATGATCTTCCCTTCTAGCTGCAATGAGAGGCGATAAGGAGTATCAATTAAGTAGTGCTATTGCGACTTATTTAAAGCTGCAATATCCAGATGTTGTATATCATTTTGATCCAGTTGGGGTGAATTTATCAAAAGCCCAAGCTGGTAAGATGAAGGCCATTCAGCATGATAGGGGGTATCCGGACTTGTTTATAGCCCGATCCAATAAATATTGTAATGGACTATACCTGGAACTCAAAGTTGTATCCCCATATCTAAAAGATGGCAAAACTCTAAAAAAGAGTGAGCATTTAGAACAACAGAGGAAGATCCATGAGAAATTGAGGAAGGCCGGATATTGGGTGGATTTTGTAGTGGGGTTTGACTTGGCAAAAGAGGTAATTGATCATTATTTAAAAACCCAATGAACGCACACAAGCAAGAGAATCCCCAGAATGGAGATGAAAATAATAACAAACCCGAACTACAATCCGCTACCGAAGGATTGGTTATAATACCGAAACATTATGGGTGCTGAATCAAAAATACAATGGACTGAGGCCACATGGAATCCCTGGCATGGCTGCACAAAAGTATCTCCAGGGTGTAAATTCTGCTATATGTATCGGGATAAGGAACGGTACGGCCAGGATCCTACAATGGTAATGAAGTCCAAGGGGAAATTCAAAGATCCCCTTAAATGGGAAGAAGGGAAACTCATATTCACTTGCTCCTGGAGTGATTGGTTTATTGAGGATGCTGATGAGTGGAGAGATGAGGCCTGGGCTATTATCAAGGCTACACCGCAGCACACTTACCAGATTCTCACTAAGCGACCAGAGAGGATAAAGGATCACTTACCTGCTGATTGGGGTGAAGGGTATGACAATGTGTGGTTAGGTGTAAGTATTGAAAGTGACGATCAAAGGCATCGAATGGCATTATTGGCTGATATTCCGGCAAAAGTAAGATTCATAAGCGCAGAACCTTTAATCGGGTACATAGATCTGGCTAACGATGAAGTGGTTAATTCAGTCATATTTGAAAGAGACATTCATTGGCTTATTATAGGAGGTGAAAGTGGAAACGAAACCGGTAAATACAGGTATCGAGAATGTAAAATGGAGTGGATACAGGAGTTGATAGAAGGGGCAAAGCAGTACGATGTACCTGTATTTGTAAAGCAACTAGGAACACATTTGGCCAAGGAGTTGGGGCTCTCCGAAAGACATGGGGGGAATACCGGCCAATGGCCAATGGAAATGCCAAAGAGTTATGAACGCACATAAGCAGGGTAAAACCCAGGCATTAAAGGGAAGGGATTACTTCAATCCGTTCTCAATGGAATCCCGAAAGGCTGATTGGGAGGACTTTGAACGTGGATATACTGAAGGTCTAGGGGAGAAGTCTAAGGAACCAGTTGCAGGAGGCGTTGATTTAAATGAAGAATATAATTTCCCCCCAACGCAAGTAAGCCATGCAGAACCACCAATTAAACATGAGAAGAAATGGTGGGAGTTTTGGAAATAAATTATTTGGTAGTTTTAAATAAATTGCTTTACTTTGAGCGTTCAATACGAGATATTGACGCTTATTTGCGAGGGAAGTAAGGACGATACAGAGAGTATACTCTATAAAACACTAAGCTCTTTACCAACCCTCGCAGGCGTAAAGGGCTTTTTTATTGCCTACTAATATCGATTGAGGCTTAATGGATTCGGGGAAACTACGGTGGCATTAAGTAAGCGGCTCTACCATGGGTAACTACCAAAGGGCAATATTAGTACAACAGGAGTAAAATATAAGGTAGTAGGGTATGTGAGAATTACCCGGCAGTAAACTCCACGCTTGACTAGTCTCATGCTAAGTTGGGTTAAGGGCTCTATAAGGTCGGCTCCGAAAAAGAGACGTTTTTTAGAAAGGGTTCTGAAAGAGTGATTACTTAGCGATAGCTTTGGGTAATTAGTACTCTTTCAGGATATAAAGTCCCACCAAAAAAGAGAGAGTAGTATGAAGATAATAATAGCTGGAGGTAGGTATTTTAATGACTACGAGAAACTAAAAAGTGTTTGTGATGATATTTTGCCGGAGTTTGAAAATGTGTCGCTAGTGAGTGGATGTGCAAGCGGAGCAGATAAGTTAGGAGAGCGATACGCCAGAGAACATGGATATAAGGTTAAGGAGTTTAAAGCTGAATGGAATAATTTATCGTCACCCTGTGTGATTGGATTCCGCAAGAATGGTTCCAAGTTCAATAAACTGGCCGGCCCTAATAGAAACCGGAAGATGGCTGAATATGCTGATGGATTAATTGCCTTCTGGGACAATAAAAGCAAGGGAACAAAGAATATGATCAAGGAGGCAGGTAAAGAGGGATTGATGATTGTAGTTTCGTATTACTGAGTTTAGAGTAACAGTATGAATATGAGTTTTAATAAATTAGTTTGTCATTATTGGGTTGGAGTATATGAAGGATGCATTATGTCAACTTCGCCTAAATGTCCTTTGTTAAAGCCTACTGGTAAGATGAATTACATGGGTTTTACAAGTGATATATCTTGGCCTAAGACAATGAATACAGGTAGGATATTACATAAGTCTAACGATAATTCAAAAAGAAAGAGAAGAAAAAAATGGAAACAAAAGAACTCTCGCAATGTTAGAAAAACTGATACCATATCATAGAGAGTTGTTACGATTGTTTCGTCAGTGCCTTTACGGTTGTCAACCGTGTTGGAGTAGTAACGGGAGCAGCGAAGTCGTGGTGGGTATGGAGGCGGCTAAACTTCCGCTTAACATTGCGGTAAGTGGGGTGGTGTTTTAATTGTGTTAGTGCATAAGGAAGCATCAGAAAAAGCCCCACTTATTAACATTTGGTATGAATAGTAATTAAACAACAAACAAGATGAATGAAATAATCTTCAAGCAGGATGCGAAAACAATAGTTGATTTAATATTTGACACAAAGATATTTAAGGATTCATTGACAAGGGATCATATAAATGCTGTTGAAGAATTTGTATCAGATGCACTATATAGCCGATTTAAAAGCTATCAGAAAGCGGAAAAAATATTGAAGTCTTTAGCGAAAATAAAGCCAACGATTTTACCTTAAATCAATGAAAGCATCAGAGTTGCGAATAGGTAATTGGGTATTTAAATCCAATTTAGATAGATCACTAACAGGACAATTTCAGATTAAAGGATTCGACCTAAAGGACTTTGAGGGTGCTATTTATGAACCTATCCCCATAACAGAAGAATGGTTGGTAAAGTTTGGGTTTGAGAAAAAAGGTGATTACTGGTTCCCTGAAAAATGCTGGCATAGATACTTATTTCATGGCTATGTATTAAATCTTGAACCAGAAGGGTGCGGTATGGTTCACGCCCAAGCTCATTACGTTCACCAACTACAGAACCTTTATTTCGCACTCACAGTAAAGGAATTAACTACATCTTAAATGACTCTTCATCTTTTACAATGAATGTATCATATCCCATAGCTTTGAAGATGTTAACTACAACATCCCACCTGGGAGTTCGTATTCCCCGTTCAATTAGGGAAATATCGTTTCCTGTTTCACCGATCTTGACTCCAAGTTTCTCTTGGGATAGTCCTTTTATCGCTTTACGTAGCTTCTGTATTCTCTTGCCTATGTGCATCTGCCTGATTTATAAAACAAATATCGTAAATAATTACGAATTATCGGAACATTTTTTATCTTTGTTGCGTTGAAACTAGTGGAACCGACACTTAAAGCTATGACCTACTTGCACCATATATCAGAAAATGGAAGAATTTAAAAAGAGCAGAATAGCTCGTTACTTGTTATTTACAGCCGTGTATGCAATACTATGGAAGATGGTAGGGATTGAAATTACATTGCTTCTAATAGGAGGCGTTATAACAGGAGATTTGAGCTATTTTGATAAAAACTAACCAATTAACCAGATAAGAGATGAAATTAAAAGCAAGACCCCTGGGTGACAGGGTAATAGTAAAACCGGCAAAGGCAGAAAAGAAGACCCCTGGAGGAATCATTATTCCTGATACGGCACAAGAGAAGCCTCAGTCGGGAGAAGTAATGGCAGCCGGTAATGGCACCAAGGACAACCCTACGGTGGTGAAAGCCGGTGACCAAGTATTATATGGCAGATACAAAGGCGTAGAGGTCACCCTGGAGGGTGAGGACTACCTGATTATGAGGGAAGCAGATATTTTATGTATAACCAGTTAAATTCAATTTAAGACAATGGCAAAGAGAATAACATTTGATACTGATGCAAGGGATCAGTTAAAAGCCGGTGTAGATGCACTAGCAGATGCAGTAAAGGTTACCCTGGGAGCGCAGGGTAGAAACGTAATAATTGAGGATAGGTATGGCGAGGTATCAGTCACCAAGGATGGTGTTACCGTAGCCAAGCAGATATTCTTAATAGATCCTGTTCAAAACATAGGAGCCCAGATGTTAAAAAAGGTAGCATCTAAGACCGGTGAGGTAGCTGGAGATGGAACCACTACTGCTACTGTACTTGCCCAGGCTATTATCGGTGCCGGACTGAAGAACGTAGCTGCCGGTGCGAATCCAATGGATTTGAAACGGGGTATTGATAAAGGGGTAGCTGTCGTTGTGGAGAACCTGAACAAGCAATCCAAAAGAATCGGTGAGAAGCCAGAGAAGATAAAGCAGATTGCTACCATATCAGCCAATAACGACTCTTCTATTGGAGAATTGATCGCTGATGCCATGAAAAAGGTTAGAAATGAGGGTGTTATCACTATTGAGGATAGCCCTACTTCTGAAACTTACGTTGATGTGGTAGAGGGTATGCAGATTGACAAGGGCTACATCTCTCCACACTTTATCAACAACAAGGATAAGATGGAAGTTCAGTTTGAAGACCCGTATATCCTGATACACGATAAGTCCATTATGACCATGACTGACCTATTGCCGGTTATGGAGAAAGTGGTGAATACCAGGAAACCGCTTATTATCATAGCGGAGGACATAGGTGGAGAAGCGTTAGCAACTATGATTGTGAATAAAGTACGTGCTGGATTACAGGTAGCAGCTATCAAGGCACCAGGATTCGCTATGCATGGAAAGGATATGCTGGAGGATATTGCAATCCTTACCGGTGGCCAGGTTATCTCAGAGGACAAGGGGTTCAAGCTCAATACTACTGATCTGAGCATGTTGGGATCAGCTAAGAATGTCACCATTGACAAGAATACCATGACCATCATACGTGGTAAGGGTAAGAAGGCTGACATTAAAGACAGGCTGAAGATGATCAATACCCAGATAGAAAAGACCAAATCTGAGTTTGAGAACATGAAGCTAACTGAGCGCAGGGCTAAACTCTCTGATGGTGTAGCCGTACTGTACGTGGGAGCTCATACCGAGGTCGAAATGTTAGAGAAGAAGGATCGAGTAGATGATGCGCTACACGCTACCAGGGCAGCCGTAGCGGAAGGAATAGTAGCCGGTGGGGGTGTAGCCTTCATTCGAGCCATTAAATCGCTTGACAGCGTTGATTGTATCAATGAGGATGAGCGTACAGGTGTGAACATACTAGCTAAAGCTCTACAGTCTCCATTGCACCAAATTGTCACTAATACCGGACAGACAGGGGAAATCGTAGTCCAGAAGGTAATGGATGGCAAGGGAGGATTCGGGTACAACGCTGCTACTGAGAAGTACGAAGACCTGCTGAAGGCCGGTATCATTGATCCGAAGAAGGTAGCCAGGGTAGCCCTGGAGAACGCTGCTTCTGTAGCTGGCCTACTTCTTACTACTGAGTGCGTACTATCCCATGAACCGGAAGAACAAAAACCAAGTGCTAAGGCGGCTCAGTAATTGGATTGGCCTACACCACATCTGATTGAGGTAGCTGACCATCTTCAGTTGGCTAAATGGCACAGGTTTCTACCTACGCCATCTGGTCACAATGAGGAGGTTGTGCTAAGTAGGATCCACGACCTATTCATGGTAAGGGGTGGGTACACTACTGAAATCAATGATACTATCGGGTATGATAAATCAAAATTAGAAGAATGAAAGAGAAGTGCCCTAAATGCGGAGCAATAGAGGTTAATGCAACGACACCAAGAACGGTTTATGAATGCGGATCGAGTGATTATGACCAAAGGCCTGGCACGTTCACTCAATCAGATAAATGCCTTAACCTCCCCAACCCTATAATATGAAGATGCCAACACTAATTGAAGGATGGAAGCAACTATCCTCTGACCACCTAGAAAACAAAATATCGGACAGGGATTTGTGTAATAGGTTTACTAATCTAGTATGGATCCATGAAGAACAGCCCCGACTCGGTCACTTCATTGAATGCGACAAGGATAATAAGCCACTGGAGGAGCCGGAATCATTAAAAACTTTTCATGAAAGTGGCCCCGAAGGAATGGAGGCAGAAAAAACAGCTCGCAAAGAATGGAATGAAGCCGTTTCCCGTGTTAGATGGGAGGGGTGGAGCATAGATGATGATAACAGAGTCTTGAGGAACCGTATTGCGCTTGTCGGGTATTACAGGGATGATGAATTTGAATTCATTCACAAAACCTACGGACAAATAATTGACTCCAACATCCCCCTAGAGCCCACCAAGGAATATGCTATAACACTGCACTTAAATAATTGAATGATGAAAGTAGAAAGGAATAACCAATAACAATTAGAAAGATGAAAGTAGAAATCAATATCGAATGTGACACTATAGCAGAATTTCATAGTCACCTAATTAGATTATCTGAACAAATCAAAAGTGAAACCGAGCGATTAAAACTCGCATACAATTATGAATTTCCCGGTGGTGGAGTAGTAGATTTGGATGATGATAATTGTTACGGTAGTCATATAGTTACAATTACTCCTTCAGTTTAACCGAGTAGAACAGAACTAAAAAGAGAAAGGATGAAGATTCTGATTGCATGTGAGGAAAGCCAGGTAGTATGCCAAGCCTTTAGGGATAAGGGGCATGAGGCGTATTCCTGTGATATATTGGATACTTCTGGAGATCATCCTGACTGGCATATAACAGGGGATGTGCTGAAAATCATTAATCAGGAATGGGATATGATGATAGCATTTCCACCATGCACTCACATAGCCGTAAGCGGAGCGAAGCATTTTGCAAAAAAGCGTGAAGATGGCAGACAGCAACAGGGGATTGATTTCTTTATGAGCCTGGTTAATTGCGACATAGCTATAAAGGCAATAGAAAACCCGGTAGGCATAATGTCAACACACTATAGAAAGCCAGATCAGATAATACAACCCTGGCAGTTTGGTGATCCGTTTCAAAAAACAACTTGCTTATGGTTGGACTTTTTGCCAGAATTGGCCCCGACAAATATTGTTGATAAAGGGGAGTTTGTAACAACCCCAAGCGGTAAAAGGCTCCCTAAGGTATTCAGATAATAAGAGCGGTAAGAATAGAAGCAAAACATTCCCAGGAATCGCTAACGCAATGGCACAGCAATGGGGTTAATCTACCCCACTAACTAACAACAGGAAACAATGAAGAAGCTACTAATTATTTTATCACTAGCATTTATCGGATGCGACACAAGATCAAGAACAGAAATAAATAAAAGCGCAATAGAATCCCACTATGAAATAGTCATTATAGAAGATTGTGAATATCTTATGTTCTATGACGTAGGAACAGCGGGATTTATGGCTCACAAAGGACACTGTAAAAATCACTAACACCGAGACAATGAGAGAAGAAGACAAAGAACTTTGTATTAAACCAAATTGCAATCAGCCACAGTTTATTAACGGACTCTGTATATGCTGTAATTATCACGATTAACCAGTAAATAGATACTATGAGCAAAGAGCTACCAACACTAAAACCGCTACCGGAATACATTAAATGGATTGAACATCATTCTGTCTTATCCACCCTTCCTGACTTGACTTTTCAGGAGGCATTGCAGAGAATTATTATTAGAACCAACTTCGGGCAACGAAAGTTAACCTTGGGCCAATTCGTACCCTGTGACAAGGAAGGGAAGCCGATGGATAAGCCACATCGAAAAAACTCAAATAAGTATAGTTGGTCGAGTGATTTTGGAATGACCCGTGAAGATGCTTGGAATAACCATACGAAGCAATACCAGGAGGCACTGGACAGGTGCTTGTTTGTGGGATTCGAGGTTGGAGATTTGAAGTTTAATGAAAACGGGTGCTATCGTGGTGGTATGTTTATCGGTAAAACCATCGAAGACCTGATCAAGACCGGAATTGAACCAACAACCAGGGTAGCTAAAGAACTGAAACTATGAGTATACCAAAATTAAATCCAGAAGATTTTATTGATGTCATAAAAGACATGGGATATATAATGTGGACAATGGGTAGTGTTCCAGAAGGCAAGATGATTGGCTATCGCTTATCTGAGGAGGATGATATTTCTTTAGAACTGTGGAATGGAAAGCATTGGCATTTTTCATGGGTAGGTGGTATTGGAGTGGTCATTAAGACTCTGGATAGTATCGGATATGATAAGGAATATATTGAAAAGGAAAGATTGATTATTGAAAAAGTAGTTGAAAGATTAACCAAAAACAATAGTGAAAATGGAATTTGAAAAGAAAATCGGCTATCAAATAGATTTTATAGCAAAAGACAGTAAAAAGAAATATACTCATGGTTTTGGAATACCAACAACAGTACTGGTGTTTAATGAGGAGAAGGAGCCTCGGGAGATATTGAAAATTGCAAATGAAAGTCTTGACAAAGAAGGCAGTAGTGAATTTGAGGTTATAAACGCATTGCCAATTTCAATATATATCCAAAAATAACCATGATTGACCAGCTAGAAACCAAGTACAACCCGGAGGATGAGGGAAACTAATTACCCCTATGTGTAGTGGGGGATTTTACTACACGCAATAATTGAAATCAAAATGAAGACATTACATAATACAACGGCTGATGGAGCCAAGAAGAACGTCAAAGACCTCGTTATCTGGGGTGATGGAGACATGTTCAAGCTAATCAGCAAAGCCTCCTCAAGGGCCGAAGGTTGGATGAAGTCCACTAAGGCAATGGAAATTGAAGGAGTTGGATGCGTAGTTCAGGTTACTACTCAGCAGAAGCAAGAGACAGGGCTATCAGCGTATAAGAAAAATGACGATGGATTAATAATCATATCGCCTGGTGCGTTATCTCCTGATATTGACAATACTCGAGAGGTCAGTCAGTATGTAATCGCTGAAGCCGTAACCTTTGTTTCTGGGGTTAAGATCGAGGAAACTAAGGAGGATGGCAAGGTTGTGTCAAGAAAACTAGTTGCCCTTTAATGGCACCTACACACGACTCAGTAGACTTTGGCCCTGTAGGTAAGTTTTCGCTTACAGAGGCCTTAGGCTATTAAGAAGACCACAAACCTATCGAACTTTGAAACCTTTAAAGCCCGATTCCGTATACAACAGTATGAAACAGACCATCCTATCCCTATTATTCATCGGTTTTTTTAGCCTTTCCCTGGAAGCCCAAGTTCTTGAACAAGCAATCAGCATGAGGGGGGAGCGCATTGGATCGTCCATGTGCTTTGAACTAGTGGAGGCTGTCCTGATTCAGACAGGCCAAAAGATTGATACACTAGGGATGGTTGACTCAGCTAGGCCAGGTGATGTGTTTATTACTTATGGCTTTTACCGGTATTCACAAAGTGTTTCTAAGTACCGGTTGATAGAGAGTATCGGATCACATGTGGCCATAGTAAAGAAGGTATTGGGGAATGATTGCTACCTGATAATCGAGCAAAATGCCGATGGAAAGGGGTCAGAAGTAACTGAGAGTATCATAAATCTGGGGATGCATGGGTTTGTGAACTCTTTGGGATATGCCTTTATACGACCGATACCAGGGGAGTTTACGGCTGCCTGTAGTCGATTAGTACGAGGTATTGACCACTTCAGCACTACAAATGACTGTGAGATAGCCGATTAGAGGCTACGCACGTTCCGGTAGCTGGATGCGCCACCATCTTTCTTACGCTTCTGATAAACAGTGTGCCTCTTCAAAGGATTCGCAATAGTGCCTCCGACAGTTTTCTTTGCCTTAGTACCAGGTTTGCTTTTTGATTGTCCAGATGCAACCGAAGTTACTTTGGTAAACCCACGCTTTTCCATACGTGCTGCCTGACCAGGCTTAGTAGTCTTAACTACAGTCTTGTAACCAGGCCTAGCATGTTTCTCTTTCAGCTTCTTCTTTCCGTCTGCCATGTCAATTGGATTTTAGATTATAGTCAAATGTACGGATTTTCTTAACTTTACGCTAAATCAACACTATTACCATGGGTTTCAAGCGTAAAACAGCATCTCAAAGTATGGCTATGGCCTACAAAAGTCAATCAGGTGGCAACCGATACAACCAAAAGGCGAACACCTGGACACATAAGAAGGCCGGGGAGTATAAAGCCAAGATGGCAGTCACATTTGGAGATCCGGACGTTGAAGGAGATGATATTTGCATCTGGAACGATGGTGAAGGGAAATCCACCAAGACATTTATCAAAGATGAGGGCATAGCACACGCTTTCCCCATGGATCATACCGATTTTGTGTATTCCGTGATGCCAGTGCCGGAATGGGCACCCAAGGACGGTGTGTCTACTGTAGCTCCTGAGACTGTTGAGGCCCTGGCCAAGGTATCTGGATCAATTATCATAGATGGTTTGAAAGGAGAGGTCACCGCTAGATGCGGAATGATGATCAAAAATGGTGTTACCCTGGGATTTGTCGAAGATTTTGTGGCCGGAAAGGTGAAAGGGGATCCTAAAGAGGAATATTCACGCAGAATCAAGGCAAACGAAATACCCAAATGGTGGCTCGATTTAATGCGAGAACGCCACATGGTGTAATTTGTCTCCACCCGTACCCCTTCCTGATGTACACGCCTAACAAAAAACATTTGTTAGTATCGGTATTTATTCCTATGTTTGGGTATGGAAAAATGGAAAGAATACCCGTACAATGAGAATTACCTTATTTCCAGCTACGGGAAGGTCAAGTCCCTGTATAAATCACAGATATTAGGCACAGAAGGTGGAATTCTGGCTGCCAAGACAGATGAGAACGGATACCAGAGGGTAGGATTGGTGATCTTAGGAGAGCTATACAAGACAAAGGTGTGGCTCCTACACCGGTTAGTCGGAGAGATGTTTGTTGATAATCCAGATAATCTACCAGAGTTAATTCAGAAAGATGGTGATAAGCTGAATTGTCGTGAGGATAATCTGGAGTGGGCAACCAGGGCAGATAATATACAGTCCGGACTCGAAACAGGTAAGATCAATGTAGTAAAAGGGGGAGATCACTGGAAAACCGGCACCACTAGCTCTAGGGCCACCAAACAGGCCATGAGCGCAGCCAAGATCGGCAAGAACAATCCGAAATATAAGGGGTACTACATGATTGACGGAGAGCGATACTATAGCTCTATAACAGCAGGGAAAGCTCTGAGGATTGATCAAAAGACGGTTCTACGCAGAGTACAGAGTGATAAGTATCCGGCCTACAACTTCTTCAAGGATCTCAGTAAGTTTCCCAAGCCGGAAGCCTGAAAAAAATTTCTCAAAAATTTTCCGTAGCGATATATTATTGGGATAATGTACCGGTGCGAGGGGGTGCATCCGAAAAAACAAAAGTGAATCCCAAAGGGGGGCACCCCGGTTTTGAATCTCATCCTTTTATCTGAGCTCCTTTCCTCTTCTGATATACTCCTGATCTATGGTTGACCCTCATCCGGTGCTCATCTGGCCTGTATTGTGGGCTTATGGCCCATGATCCGACCCGTTCCACCACGCCCACACACCTTACGCCAGTGGGGTAGGGCAGAGGCACACGCCTAACGATAGTCTTCTTGTAGTTAAGATAATATTAATTATAGGACAAGGTAGCACCTGATACAAACACCATAATACACGCCTAACAATAGACCAAACAGGGGTAAATAGGCCTAATTCGGGTAATCCAGCCTCTTTTCAGCCTCTTTTAGTGCAAATTCGCTGAACTTTCCACGCTTGCACAGGGTTGGAATTATCCCTGGACGGTTATTATTCGCATCTAGCGAATTTTCGCTGATTCGGTTTTATCTACTTGTAGCCAGATTAAAAATGTACCTTTGGCGTGATGAGAGTCAGCAGTAATCCAATGAACCGAGGCGAGAATATAATCAGTCTCTGGTTGAAGGAGTCAGGATATAAACGGGAGGAAGTTGCTAAACTTCTAAGGGTTAGTTATAGGCGATTGCATGACGTCCTGAAGCATCCAAAGTTATTAACAGGGGAACAGTTGGAGTGTGTAACACACGCCACCGGACGAGCTTTAATTGATGTATTACGGGCAGTATATATGAATGATACCACACCCCAAGACAGGCCTCAATTATGGCATGAAGAAGCACCAATCTACGGCAAAGCGTAATCTTTTTTACATCTGGTAACACGTATTTATTTACGTTTTTTTGTAACCTTATTTCATTGCTTCCGTTACAGTACTTGAAACCAGGCCAAACGGCCACAATATTAAAACTATGAAAACTATCAGAAACAATTTAAACTTAGAAACGATGGAATTTTTATCAATCACACATTTAAAACACTCGGGTTGCGGGCCTAGTCCGACGCACATAAAAGTAATGAATGAGTTCAAGGAGTCGGAAGAGACTGGAATCAAATACTGTAAGGCAAGAGGATGGCAAGTAAGCATATTGAATTGTGTGCTAAGAGTTAAAAGCGTGGCCTTGTTTGGGTTCGAATTTACCGCCCTTATAAAGCACTAGCGCCAGAGCAAAGGTGCAAATAATTACAACAGAAACCAGCCGAAAGGCACAAAAACAAACAATTATGCAATTAGCAGTAAATGTACATATCGAAGGTAATAAGGTTATCTCATACACAACACACGTAGCAGATGTGGACCATGATAAGCAGATCGTGACTAAATTAGGATATTGGAGCGTGACCACTTCCAAGCACATTAACATAGCGGCACGACACTATGGTTATGAAGTAGTAGAGAAGGAGCAAAAGGTCAAAGCCAAGCGTAAAGCGTCTGCACAAAAGGGTGAGGAAGGCAACGAGGGAGGAGCCCTAAAACTAATGGGCGCATTTAGTATGCTTCAGAATATGGGTGACGGGGATTTGAAAACCAAGAACGAGAGAAGAGCACGAATTGTATTCGCTACTCCGGGCATGATTAAGCCAGGAGATTGGGATGAGCTACCCGAAGAAGTCAAAAAGAAGCGATTAGATAAAGTAGAAGCTCTGGCCTTGAAGGTCTAATCGAAACGGGCATTTTGCCCGTCTGTAGGACTGCCAGCCCTGCACTGATGAGAACGGCACAACCAAACCATGACAAATGAATCTACCAACAGAGTCAAAACGACACCAATTTTCAGATAATTATTATGTATTCGTAACACCTACTGGAGCATGTATGGGGCTACGATCATTAGTAGGGTTCACACGTAATTTATCAAAAGAAAGGGCAACATTTAGCGGATCAATGCAGGCTGGAACGGGTTCAAGGAATTGGACAAAATTCTGCAATGCGTACAAAGACTGGAACGGGAAGAAGTACAACGAACTTCAAACCTTATTAAACAAACATGGTGTTTCTACATGGGACACATAATATTTCGTTTCGAAACGGGGCAATGTCCCGTCTACTGGCAAGCCGATCCAGTACTGATGAGAGTAGGCACACGAAACCAAATTAAGCTATGATCAACCAGTTAGAAATATTCGAACAAGGAGAGGTTCAGAAAACGAACATAGCCTTAACTTTCTTCGCCTTTGGAGGTGGACAGGATGGCACCGCAATACTATACAAGATAATTCATGATCCAGAGTATCGCAAGAAATATGCACCAGGTAGATTATTAGTCGTAATGGCAGACACTGGATCAGAGCACATGAAAACTTACCTGCACGTAGCCAAGGTACAGACACTATGCGCCAAGCATGGGATAGAGTTTCACTTCTTGACAGGTGATATGGGTTACCACCGTAACGGGTGGGAGTATGGCCTGAAGAGTCAGTATCAGTCAAAGAATGTAATCGGAATGCTTGGAGGTAGGCAGTTATGCACCGACCACCTGAAGATAAAGCCTCTTGATAGATTCCTATCAGCCTGGTTAGTCGAGAACTATGACTTAAAGAGCAGCAGAATGATACACACCGCAATTTATGACTTCGTGCGTAATCATGGACGTATCAGGTTAATACTTGGGTTTGGGGCAAAGGAGGGCCGAGATACCAAGTCAGGCAAACTCGATCCGGTATGGAAGAAGAGGTGCGTAGACAGGTGTTACCCACTGGTGGAAATGGGGTGGGATCGTAAGGAGTGCCAGGAGTACATATTATCTCTGGGTTATGAGTTGCCACCACCAAGCAACTGTACTATCTGCTTCTACATGAGTAAGCAAGAGCTCGTATGGCTCGACAGGTTTATGCCTGATGAGTTTATAGCCTGGGTAGCGTTAGAGGCTGCCAAAATAGCCCACAACACGCACAGAGAGAAGAATAATGGTGCCGGTGGATCAAAGAAGTTATTGCCTCAGAGATTGGAAGAGGCAAAGAAAGAGTTTAGACACTGGACAGATAAGGAATTGGATGATTACAAAATGAGTCATGGACATTGTACCAAATCAACATATTAACAAGAACGTCAGTCGAGGCGAATGGATTAATTAGAAACCAGGGAGGCAACTCTCATAATAACTACAAAATGAACAAAGACCAAATTGAGAGCAGAATAAACGAGATACTGGCTGATGAACGACTATCTTATAAGGCTGCAAACGTTTTTACCAATGCTCCTCTGGCACTAATTCAGGT
>LKGT01009888.1_pt1 | contig 44758 bp, 52 predicted proteins | sample 503861 | NCBI WGS metagenome assembly LKGT01 (sample SAMN04113194, study PRJNA297058) | marine sediment metagenome | biome: marine benthic biome; feature: marine benthic feature; material: marine sediment; isolation source: sediment sample collected at the water-sediment interface from the South......
CGCCGCACGGGCAGGCAATGGCTTGCCCATGCCACCCCCCGCCACCAAAAACCTAGCCCCGATCGCGTCACCGAGTTCCGCCAGCCGTCTCCTGAGCGTCGTGATGTGCTCCTCCCGCTGCTTGAGAGCCTCGGCAAGCTCGTGAACTTCCGCGGCTCGTTCCACCTGCAGGAGGGTAGCCTGCTCGAGATCCTCCCCGACGACCCGGAGTTTCGCCTGGAGTTTCTTCCGCTCTTCGACCAATCGCTTAGTGGTTCCCTGCCACGCCTGCAGGGATTCCTGATCCGCCCGGCGGGCTTTCTCCATCTGCTGAAGTTTCGCCTCCCGCTCCCGCATCGTCCGTTGAAGGGCCGCAACCTCTTTCTCTCGCTGGACGAGACGGTGGTCGAGCTCCTCCTTATCTACCTGCATGGCCTGTACCTTTCCCTCCAACTTCTTCTTATTCACCCGGAGGGCCCGTACGTCGCCCTTCAGTTTCTCCGAATCGCTCTTGAGCGTCGTGACCTTTGCCTTCAATCCATCTCTTTCCTGGCGGGCCTTGGCTAACTCCTTCTTCAGGCTTCGCACATCGGCCTTGACCTTATCCCGGCTCTTCGCAAGCTTCGTGGTGATCTGCTCGGCCCTCCGGACCTCCTTTGCCGACTTGGCCTCGGCCATCTTGTGGACTTCGGTCACTCCCTCGAGTTCCGCCGCCAACTGACTAGTTGTCTCGGTCAGGAGGGCGATCTGCTGGGTGGCCTTATAGTACCGGTACCCGAGGATACCCACCACCGCGCAAGCCACCAGGAGCATCACCCATGCCATGGAATCTCGCATTGCTCCCTCCGGGCCGCATCTTACGAACTCTGCCCCTCAACGGCAAGTCCTATCTCACCTCTCTGCCTTATCATATTTTATGAAAGAGCCCGCGAAACTGTCCCCATCCCCACACGAATGTGACACCTCCTAGGGCTCAGGAAGGAGACCTCGCAAAGATCGTACCTTCTCGTCGTTGGGAGAGGAGGCGGCGGGCCTCCCGGAAAGTGGCGTGAAACATGGCCCGAGTCAAGCGGCGGGTCAGCGTATTTTGCTGACTCGGATGGTACGAGGCCAGGAGGGTGAGCCCATTCGTGAGGCGAAAGCGAGCCCCGTGGGCAAAACGGGGCCGGGGCCTTGGCAGAGCGACTCCGGTTTCATGACACGCTCGGAGAAAAGTGTCGAAGGCGATCCGACCTAAGGCGACCACGACGCGGACCTTGCGCAGCAGCCCGAGCTCCCGCAGAAGGTAGGGACGGCAGCTGGTGAGCTCTTGGGGCGTCGGTTTATTCTGAGGAGGGGCGCAGCGGAGGGCCGCGGTGATATAGCAGTCCTTCAGCTCCAGCCCATCCCCCCGAGCGGTCGAGGTCGGTTGATTGGCAAAGCCGAAGACATAGAGGGCGCGGCAGAGCCAGTCCCCGCTTCGATCACCCGTAAAGATCCGGCCCGTCCTGTTCCCCCCATGGGCGGCAGGGGCCAGGCCCAGAATGAGCAATCTGGCGTCGGGATCGCCGAGGCTCGGAATCGGTCGTCCCCAATACTCCCAGTCCCGGTAGCGACGGACCTTCACGGTTGCCACCTGCTCCCGGTACCGTGTCAAGCGGGGACACCTGATACAGTGAATGACCTCGGTTTGAACCTGCGCCAGCGCCTGCCTATTCCCTGAAAGTGCTTGCATCTCGTGCAGGGTTGGCCTACATGCCCTTTCCCTCGGGGCACAAACCCGCGGTCTCGGCTGAGTGATCATTTCCCTTTCCGAATTCGATCACGACAATGGTGAGATTATCGGTCCCGCCCCTGACAAGGACCCCATCCCGAAGACCTTCGGCCCCCTCCTGCGCTCCCGAGCTCTGCAGGAGCGTTTGTGCGATTTGCTCTTTCTCGAGGACATCGAATAGGCCGTCACAGGCAACGACAAGAAATCGATCTGCTCCGTTGAGTCGCCGCTCTCCCACAGATGGGACACCTATGACCCCGACGGGACGGAAATAGCTATCGCCGAAGCTACGGGTCGGCATGAGGCCCCGCAGGCCCCGGACCACATATCCCCCCTCGATCTCCCCCCCTGCGCTGATGATCCGGGACCGCTCCGCGGGATCATCCACCCGATGGGGCCGGGTCAGCGAGATCGGCTCTGCCGCCACGACGAGAATCCCGCCGTCTCCCACGTGGGCGAAGCTCAGTTCATCGTATCGGAGAAAGACCGTCGTAGCGGTCGTTCCGCTGGCGATCCCCTGCAGCCGCTCCTCCACCACGCGGTAGGCCTGCCGGAAAGCCTCAGGCGGCTGGAGCCCAGCGTCGAAGGCCTGGAAGAAGGCCTTATGAAGCGAGGCCGCTACGAGCTCGGCCGCCTCCATCCCCCCATGGCCATCATAGACGCCGCCGTAGAGGCCAAGCCCTGGGTGGATCTCGAGGACATGTCGGTCCTCCATCGTAGGCCGAAAGCCGATATCCGAAACCTGATGAACGGCTCGGACACGAGCAGTGGCCACCGGGTCGTGCTGTCTCGGCATCAATTCCCCTTCTGGAGTGTCCCACCCGCTGGTCTTCGCGGCCTTAAATACAGATGCCCGGCTCTCCCTGAGGGCATCGCACACACCTCACTCGCATTCGCCGGTAAAGAAGCCGCCATCGGATATTTCTTCCTCGACAATATGCCAGGGGAGCCACAAAGGCAAGGCTTGGGATTTTGTAGCTCCCCGGCTATAGTCAAAGGGTGGACCACGCCGCAGCGAACAACCGAGAGCTGGTCGCCCTCACCTTTCGATCCCTGGAAGAGGCCTTTGCCAGGGGAGACGATACGGAGGCCGTCTCGGCCCTTCGGGAAGTCTTCGGCCGGCGGATCGGGGCCTGCCTGATTAATGTGCCATCGCCAGAAGAGCTGAAGGAGTTACCCGAGGCACGTCAACAAGAGATCAGGGAGCGGCAGCGCGTGGCCGCGCTGCTCAAACAGAAGCGAGAGGCAGCCTTGGAGGTTATCCCCGCCTACAACCATCTGCTCCAGGGCTACCGCGCCTACGACGCTGAGGCGGGCTCCCCGAGGAACATCGCTCGTTACCTCGGGATTTCAGCCACCACCGTTTTGGTCGGGGGGTTTTTGGGCTACCTGGTTGAGCAAGGGATCGGCCTCCCCTACGCCACAGTGGTCGGGATCGGCTTGGGGGCCATCGCCTTCTTCGCCATGGTCCTGCAAACCCTCGGCACCAGCCGCGAGATGACTCGGGTGGAATCCGCGCACGCCGCTCAAGTGGAAAGACTGCAGGAGGAGCTCACCGCCGCCTTCGAGGCGGTGGATCGGCAAGGACCCCTGGAGGTGCAGAAGAACCCCAGCATGTGAAGGAGGCACCATCATGGTAGATGCAGCTTCCCTCGTGGAAGAGACGCGAAAAACGCTACAGGCGGTCGAGACACGGATCCGCCGGCATCCCTACCTGGATGCGGTGGAGGCCGGACAGATTTCAAAAGACGAACTCCGTCGTTTCGCGGGCCAGCAGCACCACATCATTGGGAGTGACCTGAGAGCGATGGCACTCTTGATCGCCAAGGCCGGCTCCACCAAGACCCGGGAGTTTTTTTGGGGAGGGATCCAGGGTGAGCGGACAGCTTTAGAAGGCCTTCACGCCTTCGCTACTGCTCTCGCCATGCCGGTTGGGGACCTCGAGGCTGCCGAGCCGATCCCCGGGGCTTTCGCGTACAGCGCCTATATCGCCTGGCTCGCCTTGTTCGGCTCCTGCGCCGAGTTTGCCGCCGCCTTCCTGGTGAATCTGGAAGCGTGGGGGGGAAACTGTGCCCGGATGAGCCGGGCCCTCAGGGCAAGATACCAAATGAGGGACGAGGATGTCGCCTTCTTCGACCTGTTCAGCAGCCCGCCTCCGGACTTCCAGAGGGGGGCCCTGCGTGTGATCCAGGAGGGACTCGAGCGGGGGATAGAACCCCAACAGATAAGGCGGGCAGCCCGGATGCTCCAGGGCTACGAGCTTCTCTACTGGGATACCCTTTATCAGGCTTTAGCAGGATAGGCCGACAGGGGTCGAGTCGGGGATCAGGGCACCCCAATCGGGAGATGCCCCGGGGCGGAACGCTGCCCCCGAAGCCCGGCTCACGGCGACAGGCATCACACTTCTGCCAACGAGCAGTTCCAGGGAGGGCGATTCTCGAAAAAGACCCATTGACAATAAATCAAGAGAGATCTATAGTTTCTGCGACTCTAGATTCTCACGGGTCCGCCTTTTGGTATCGACGACGCCGCGAGGACTGAGGTCCAGCGGCTTTTTGTGTTGGGTCAGGGCCATCTCGGCCGACGAGGGACTGCGGCTACCGGAGGGAAGATGCGAGAATTTGAGCGGCGCGATAACCCGGGGCAACACACCGGTGCGAGCCCCTCGTCCCGCCGTCCCCTCGAGGTCGTCGTGGATGACCGCGGGGTCGAATCAGCGCTCCGCACCTTCAAGCGCCTCGTGTTGCGAGACGGGGTCCTCCGAGAGCTGAAGCGGAAGCAGAGCTATGAGAAACCCGGGGAGCGGAAGCGGCGAAAGGTACGCGAGGCGGCCCGCCGGCGGCGGCGGCAACTGACCCGCGCCGCCGCCCGCCGACAGCAGAATGATCGGCCGTAACCGCACGGGCCGTAGCAGCAGGGGAAAGGAGACGGCGGCATGGGATCGAGAATCTACGTAGGCAATCTCCCCTTTAGCGTGGATGCGGACCAACTCCGCTCCCTCTTTGAGGAAGGGGGGCGCCAGGTCCAGGACGTCAAGATCGTCACCGATCGCATTACCGGCCGGCCCCGCGGCTTTGCCTTTGTGGACATGGACAGTTCCGAAGAGGCGGAGGCAGCCATCACCGCCCTGAACGGGCGCGACATGGGGGGGCGCACCCTCACGGTCAGCATGGCCCGGGAGCGGGAGCCGCGGCACGGCGGCGGTGATCGCCGGGATCGCTACTGATGGCCAGGCGAGCCCGGGCGTACCGGGGGGCCAAGCGCCAGAAGGAGAAGGTCCGGCAGACACGCCAGCAAGAGAAACGGCGTCGGCGCCAAGATAAGAAACAGAGTCCCCACCCCCTAGAGAACCAGGAGCCTGGGCCGGAGAGTCTTCCTCCCGACTCTCCCGATCAGCCTCCGGACACATAGTCAGCCCCCCTCATTGCAGGACCTCTCCGGGTGGTCTGAGACGCCAAACTCTCTTACAGTTACATGGACATGGGAAAGAAGGGGACTGAATCTTTCTCCAGGCAGAGAAAAAGTTATATTGGGGGCCGCGATAACCTGGGGTAGGTTCTGGCCGGGCCGAAGTTTCGGTCGTATCGCCACAGCGGCAAGACTTCAGCCGCCGCAGGTCCACAACACCTCAGAAACCTCCATCTCCTGCATCAGCAGAAATTCGTATGGAGATCTCTCCTGCCCGGAGACCCGGCTGCCTTCCCCCGAGACCCCCGAGGGACTACCTGGCCAGGATGGCGTCCTTCAAGGCCTTCGCAATCCGGATTCGGACTACCCGCTTGGCGGGAATCTTGATGGGCTCGCCCGTCTGAGGGTTCCGACCCATGCGCGCCTTCCGATTCACCAGCACCACCTTGCCAATCCCCGGCACGGTGAAGCCGTTCTTGGCTTCCTTGGCCGCCAGGGAGGCCAGTTCGTCCAGGATAGCCGCCATGGTGCTCTTGGTAACCTCGGCGCTGTCAGCGAGCCGGGCTACAAGCTGTGCCTTCGTTATCGCCTTTCCCATTGTACCCTCCTTTGCGCTAACGGTTTCCTCCAACCCCTCTCCCGCCGGTCAAAGCTATATCCTGTCATGCCCCGCGAGTCAATAGGATCTTGAATCAGCGGAGGCACCCCTCACAAGGGGGGCGTCTCATCCCTTGGCCTTGGCTTCTTCCAGGGCGTGCTCCAACTCCTTGACTCGATCCCGAAGTGCCTTCTGCGTGGTAAAGGCCTCGGTTTCATCCCGCATGATAGCAAAGATCTCCTCCACCTGGCCATCCCCCCCTTTCAGCAACCCAACGGTAAAGGCGATGGAGACGCGGCTTCCGTCCTTCTTCATGGCCGGAACTCGAAGGACCTGATCGCCGTAGTGGGTCTGGCTGGTCCGCATGACTTCACGAAAACCGACCCAGTGCCGTTCTCGGTACTTCTCAGGGACAATAAGATCTAATGACTCCCCAAGGGCCTCTGTCTCTGTAAACCCGAACATTCTTTCGGCGCCGGGGTTCCAGAGCGCGATCGTCCCGTCGGACCTAGCCACGACAATGGCATCCGCTGCTCCCCGAACGATCTGCTCATAGATCGACATGCGCCACCTCTTCTGTGCAGATTCTTTCCCGGCTTGCGTGCACAAGGGGGGGGGTCGCGGTCCGCCCCTCTGAACTAGGACGGGGTCGCGGTGAGACTCAGGATGTGATGGTAGTGGACGGTGAGTCGCGCGCCTGGCGCAGAGCCATCGGGTTCGACCTGAACGACCAGGCCGTCCGCCGCCTCAAGCGTCCCCACCAGACGTCCGGTGACTGTGGGCGCCCCGAGGGCTTCAGGCGCCAGCGTGAGAATGACTCTCTTCCCGACGTGGCGTTTGATCTCCTCCGGTGTCATCGAACACCTCCTTTTCTCTCCCTTTCACGAGCCGCGAGAGTGCAACGACTCAGGCGTGAGGATCCTCACTCGGCGCCGGGTCCGGTCCGAGAAGATAAAGAGTCCGAGGGAACTTCCCTCTCGGTCGTGCCGCAACCTGATTGAGGGCTGTGAAATACTCCACCTGGGAGATTCCGCCTCGCATTGTGCCGAGCGGGAAAATCCCGATCGTCTCGCAGCCGCGCTTGCCCAGCTCGGCGAGGGCATCCTCAAGACCGGCGAGGACAACCTCTCTGCGGCAGATCGGTTCATGGTCAAAGTCGTACACGATGACCCGGGCGATATATTTTACCCCCTGACACTCCCCATCTGTGATCACGACGGAGCCCAACGGGCGTTTCTCCACTCGGGCGGCACGCTCCAAAGCAACCCAGAGATCAAGGGGGGTCGGGTTCGGATCTAATTCCTCGATCGCCGCTTGCAGGAGAAGGTAGGTATCCTCAGGCAGGATCAACGCATCTGGTGCACTCGGCAGCTCGCGCGACGGCGACAGGATGACCTCCGTGGCCCCCAGGTCCTCGATCCCGTCCCTCTCCACCGTGAACGCCTCCTCAGTCTTCACCGTTGACCGACGACCGTCCAAGATCAAAGGCCCGCTCTCCCCCTCGCAAGCCGGCGAGGGAAGCAGAGATCCTGAGGAAGGCGGAAACTGCTTTGCGTCCGGCCGGGGTCCCGCCGCCAGAGCGCAGCGCAGGTGGGGGTGGCCCTCCTGATGCATAGTAACTCGCTCGGCGCGGAACACAGTGCCTCCGCCAGAGCAACCCGTAGAATTTTCCGCCGACGAAGGATGCCTTCCCGAGCCGGCTCAATTTATCTCAGACCACCCAAGTCTGACCGCTAATTTCTGTCCTTATCGGTCGTCGGTCATCGGTCGTCGGTCCGTCACTCCTCTCCCTGGTCCGGCCTCTGGAGGAAGAGGAAGGGATCATCGATTCGAAAAACATCCTGGGTGTAAAAGGCCTGGCCGTATGTGCAACCGATGATCAGGCCAAAGTAGCGGGCTATCGTCTCGATGCGGCCAGGGACACTCCGATAGCCCGGCCGGCCGAACTGGGACTTATGCGCGCTGATGGCCTGAAGGGCCTTGGGGAGCTCTTTGTCCACGGGCACAATGAAGGACGGGCGTTCAAAGGGGATCAGAAAGTAGTAGAGAACCTTTTGAACCGCATGCGGCCGCCCCCCGGCGGGAAATTTTTCCAGGTGGGCGAAGTTGGCCGCGTGGGTAACGAGATGGCCGGCAGCAATATGATCGGCATGTCCCCGTCCCCGCCCCGGCTCTACATCATAGTGGGGCGCCAGGACGATCTTGGGCCGATACTTGCGGATAAGAGAGGCAACCTGCTTCCGGTTCCGAAGACTATCCTCCAGGCGGGTATCCCCGAGGTTGAGGGTCTCGAAGGCATCCACCTCAAGGAGTGTGGCCGCTGCCTTCGCCTCCTGCCCCCGGAGTTTCCGGGTCCCGGCCCCCATATCCCCCTCGGTGAGACTGACGATCCCAGTCCGATACCCTCTGGCCTTCATCTTCAGGAGGAAAGCCCCGGTCCCGATCTCGGCATCATCGGGATGTGCCCCAAAGGACAAAAAATCTAACCCGCGTCCCATCGCTCTCCCTCTCAAAGAGCTGAGCCGTTCGCCCTCGGCCAAAGGTGCCGCCGCCGACTACTTGTAAAATTCCTCGCGACTCCCGCTCACCACTTCTGATGCGATGACCTGTTCTTCTCGAAGGATCTTCAAGACCACCTTGTCGTTTGCCCGCTTCTTCCAAAGCTCTTCATAAAAATCGCGTCGGGTCTCCACGGTGCAGAAGTTCACGGCGACGATGACGTCTCCCTCCCTGATCCCAGCCCCCTCCGCCGGCCCGCCCGCGACCAACCCTACCACCATCACCCCTTGCTCCACCGGCTGCAGAAATGCCCCGATCCACGCTCGCACCGGCCGGCTGACGACCCGACCAAATTCGAGAAGCTCCGTTCGGTTCAGCTGATACAGCTCCACGGGAATCGCCACCGTCGCGCGAGCCACCTCAGCAAGGTTGAAGGAGGCAATCCCCACCACACGCCCCGCCAGGTCAAAGAGGGGCGCCCCGCCGAAGCCGGGATTCTGAATCGTAACCCCGACTGCTTTGTCCAGCATGTATTCCCAGTGGGTGTCGAACTCGCCAAGATAGGATACAAACCCCTCTGCCACCCGCCGCTCCACGATTCCCGTGGCGGCAGCGAGAAAAACCGGCTGTCCCAGCAGGATGTCCATCGAAGAACCGAGACGAACCGCGGGGAGATCTTGGGGTGGAATCTTGAGGACGGCAAGACCACTGTTAAAGTCTTGCGCCACCAGGTGAGCCTGAAAACGCCGACCATCCGGGACACCCACCCCGATATGTTTCGCCCCCAGGACCACGTAGTTTACCGTCAGGAGATACCCCCCCGTGTCCACAATGACCCCGGTGCCCATCCGCTCTTCCCCCAGGACCATGGTGGAGGGGTGGTCCGGCCCGATACTCGCTTCGATGCTGACAACGGCGGGTAGAACCCCGTTGACTAACTCGGGTGGCGCATCCATGGCGGCGCTCCAGAGTGGGACGAAAAACGTGAGTTCATCTTAGCAACTTCCCGAAGGGATGCCAAAGGAAAAGCCCTCGCGGTATTGGCCTGATTCATGCAAGACCGAGCAAGGCTGAGATCGTCGGAAATCGCATGACAGATATTGTGGCGCTGCCACTCATCCCCTGTCAAGGGGTCGCGGGGTTGAGTCTTGAGCACGAAGGAGCCACAGTCTGTGTTCCTGACTCGTTCCAACTGCATCTTCAACGTCGAGTCATTACCGCCCGCACGTGATATAATGTTACCTCTGGAGGCCACATGGATAAGAAGCAAGCGTCCCCGTCCGAGCAGTTCGTCTTAAATCAGCTGCATGTGGACGACACGAACCGGGTCTACCGGATCATGACCGAATTCGCCGAGGGGTTCGAGGTTCTCTCTCGCATCCCCCCGGGTGTAGCGATTTTTGGGTCATCCCGAGCTACCCGGCACGACCCGTACTATAGCGTCGCGGAGGGGATTGGCCACCTCCTGGTCGAGAACGGATTCGCCATCCTGACCGGTGCGGGACCAGGCATCATGGAGGCCGCCAATAAGGGGGCGCGGGAGGCGGGGGGTCCCTCCATCGGATTAAACATCCAGCTTCCGCTGGAACAGCCGACCAATCCCCATGTAACCACCCTGCTGAATTTCCGATACTTCTTCGTCCGAAAGGTCATGTTCGTCCGCTACTCTGTAGCCTTCGTGATCCTGCCAGGGGGATTCGGGACGCTCGATGAGCTTTTCGAATCGGTTACCCTAATCCAGACCAACAAGATCCGCCCCTTTCCGGTTGTCCTGGTGGGGCGGGAGTACTGGCAGGGCCTGCTCGACTGGCTCCACGGGACCGTGGTCAAGCGGGGAAAAGTCACGTCTGAGGAGATGGCCGTCTTCACCCTGGCCGAAACTCCAGAGGAGGTCCTGACGGCGATCCAACAGGCCGCTCCTGACCACCCACGGGTGATACCGTAATGCAGCGTGCCGTCTTGAGGCGACTCAGCCCTCTACCTCAAGATCGGTCCTCTCTTCCTTCCGTGATCGATCCCGGCACTCCCGAATCGCCCGGCAGGACGGAACACAGGTCACCGGAGGTCTCATCGCGAAGACCAAGGCCTGCCCAGAAAACCGACCCCGCACTGAAAAGACGGAAAAAAGGCGTCCGAAAAGGACTTTGACATTTTCCCCGCCCATCCCTATAGTGAAAGGTGAGGGCGATCGTGCCAGAGCCCGCTAGGAGGCCAGGTTCGTAGAGGGGTGATGCCGTATCGGTTCCTCGAAGATGTCGCCATCGCCGATGTGGCCTTCGAAGCGGAGGGACGAACGCTCCCCGAGGTCTTCGAGGCGTCGGCGCTAGCCCTCACCGAGGTGATGGTGGATTTGGACGGGCTCTCCCCCGTCCTGTCACGCGAGATCACCCTCACCGCCGAAGATCTCGAGACCTTACTCTTCCGCTGGCTCGCAGAACTCATTTATCTTAAAGATTCGGCATGTCTCCTCTTCTGCCGATTCCAGATCGCCATCCGGGAAGGGACCGAGTGGGAGCTTCAGGCAACTGTGTGGGGGGAGGGAATTGATTACGGCAAGTTGCCGCTCAAGTTGGACGTCAAGGCCGTGACGTATCACCTGTTCGTAATCGAGCAAATCCCTGCCGGATGGAGGGCCCGGGTCGTCCTGGATATCTAAGGGGGTAAGAAGGGGGTAAGGATGATGGAAGCGAAAAAGATCGCTGAGGGCATCTGGGAGGTTCCCCGCACCGCCAAGGAGGGTATGCTGGTCCCTGCCCGGATCTACGCGACGGACAAACTCTTCAAGGAGATGGATCAGGGGGTCTTCGAGCAGGTAACCAACGTGGCTTGCCTGCCCGGGATCCAGAAGTACGCCATCTGCATGCCCGATGGCCACTGGGGCTATGGGTTCCCCATCGGGGGGGTGGCCGCCATGGATACAAAAACTGGGGTCATCTCGCCGGGCGGAATCGGCTTTGACATCAACTGTGGGATGCGGCTTATCCGGACCAACCTCATCGAGGCCGAGGTCAAGCCCAAGCTCCGAGATCTCATAGATCGTTTGTTCCATGCGGTTCCGTGCGGGGTCGGCACCAAGGGATTCCTGAAACTGAAAGAAGATGAATTTCGAGAGATCATGGTCCAGGGGGCGCAGGGCATTATCCGGCGTGGGTATGGCTGGCCAGAGGATGCAGAGCGGATGGAGGACGCCGGCCGGATCCCCGGAGCCGATCCGGCCAAGGTCAGCCCGAAGGCCACGAGCCGCGGGATCCATCAGCTCGGAACGTTAGGATCCGGCAACCATTATCTCGAGATCCAGGTGGTCTATCCGGGTAATGTCTACGATGCAGATGCCGCCAAGGCAATGGGCATCGATCGCGACTTTCAGGTGGTGGTGATGTTCCACTGCGGCTCCCGGGGCTTCGGCCATCAGGTCGGAACCGACTATCTCGACCTCTTTGGGCCAGCCATGAAACGGTACGGCATTACCATCCGCGATCGAGAACTGGCCTGCGCACCCTTTGCCTCTCCCGAGGGTCAGGACTACTTCAAGGCGATGGTGTGTGCGGCCAATTCGGCCTTTGCCAATCGCCAGATGGTCACCCACCGCATTCGAGAGGTCTTCAGCGACGTGTTCAAGCGGGACGCTCGCGATCTGGGCCTCGATATAGTCTACGACGTGACCCACAACATCGCCAAGATCGAACGGTATCAGGTGAATGGCGAAGAGAAGGAGCTGCTCGTCCATCGCAAGGGAGCAACCCGTTCTTTTCCCCCAGGACACCCAGAGCTGGCGGAGCGGTATCGTGCTACGGGCCAGCCGGTCATCATCGGCGGCTCTATGGAGACCGGCTCTTACCTCCTCATCGGAACGGCCAAGGCCATGGAAGAAAGCTTTGGGTCCACCTGCCACGGCTCGGGCCGGACCATGTCTCGCACGGCCGCGAAGAAGAAGGTTCATGGCCGAGACCTGCTACAACGAATGGAACAAAAAGGGATCTACGTGAGGGCCGCCTCCTTTGCGGGGGTTGCCGAGGAGGCGGGAATGGCCTATAAGGATATCTCTGATGTCGTGGAGGCCGTGGAGACACTGGGGATCTCGAAGAAAGTGGTGCGTTTGCAGCCGATTGGCAATATCAAGGGATAAGGGCAGCGAGGCATCGGTGGAGAGCAAAGAGCTGTTGTACACCTCGTACCGGCTGCAGGAGCTGGAGCGCCTCCTCCCCGAAGGGCTCTCCATGGCTGAGCTTCAGCAGGTAGAGGCTTTTGTCGAGCAGCGGGACGATGTGGGATTGATCGCCTTCTTGGAACAGCGAAACCTCTCCCCCGAGAGCCGAGGTCGGCTCCGGATTATCACAGAGGCGCGGCCTATCGCCCTCACGATCATCGCCCTCTGGCGGGAGATGCCGCTCCGCCACGAGGAGATCGAGGCGCAATACAAAAAGCTCCAGCACCTCAAGGCTCAGTATAATCGCATCGCCCCCCGACGGGCGGGCGTCGAACTCTTCTAACAGTCGACTGTTCTTGGTTCACGGTTCACCGTTCACAGATGGTGGTTGGTGAGGTGAAAACCACCAGCCACCAGTCACTGGCCACCAGCCACTTTTTTCTTATCGGTCGTCGGACTTCGGCGAGCTCAGTCGAGTCGTCAACGGTCATCGGAGATCGAGCATGAACGTAGTTCGCTTCCACACGCACGGGGGACCCGAAGTCCTCAAGTTGGAGGAGATCCCGGACCCCCAGATCGCCCAGAACCAGGTCTTGGTGCGGATTAAGGCCTGTGCCTTGAACCACCTGGACCTCTGGCTCCGCCAAGGGCTGCCTGGCGTGAAGGTCCCCCTTCCCCACATCCCCGGCTGCGATATCGCGGGCGAGGTGGCAGCGGTCGGCGAGCTCTGCACCAGAGTCAAGGTCGGGGAGGCCGTGATGATCTCCCCTGGGAGGAGCTGCGGCCAGTGTCCCCAATGCTTAGGGGGTCGAGACAATCTCTGTCCGAACTACCAGATTATCGGGGGGTACGGGCTCAACGGGGGATACGCCGAACTGATCGCGCTCCCAGAGGTGAACGTCCTTCCCCTCCCCAAAGGCTTGGACTTTGTGCAGGCCGCGGCCCTCCCGCTCACCTTCCTTACCGCCTGGAATATGTTGGTGACGTTGGGGAACATCCAATCTGGACAGACGGTGTTGGTCATGGGGGCCGCAAGTGGCGTGGGCGTCGCAGCTTTACAGATCGCCAAACTGTTCGGCACCACCGTCATTGCCGCCGCAGGTACCGATGACAAGCTTGCGAAGGCGAAGGCCCTCGGGGCAGACCATGGCATCAACTACCAAAGGCAGGCGATTGGTCACGAGGTGAAACAGCTCACCGCGCAGCGCGGGGTCGACATCATCTTCGAGCATGTGGGGGGCGAGACCTGGAAAGAGTTGATCCCCATCCTGGTCGCTGGCGGAACGCTAGTCACGTGCGGGGCTACCAGCGGCCCAATCGCGGAGACCGATATCCGGTACCTCTTCATGCGGCAGCTCCGGATCCAGGGGGCCTTCATGGGCGGCAAGGGCGATCTCCTGACCATCTTGCCGCTGGTGGAAGTGGGAAAACTCAAGCCGGTCGTGGACCAGGTCCTTCCCCTGTCCGAAGCGGCCCAGGCCCACCGTCTCCTTGAGGAGCGCCGGCAGTTCGGCAAGGTCGTCCTCACGATATGAAACACAGATAATGAGGAGGTGATGCCATGGCACCCGAAGTCGTAATCTATGGCAAAGACGGGTGACCCTTTACCTCGGCGGCCCGGGAGGACTGCGCCCAGCGAAACGTCTCTGTTCGCTATATCGATGTGAAGAAAGATAAGAAAACCCTGGAGGAGATGCTTAAATTCTCCAAGGGCGTTCGGGACGTTCCGGTCATCGTCGAAGATGGCAAGGTCACCATCGGCTTCGGCGGAACTTGAGAGGTTTGAGGCCAGGGTCCTGGCCGTTGCTTTCAGGCCGTCGCCCCACGTTGGGTGCGACGGCCTTTTCCTTCGCCACCCGAAGCTCTGTGGCGCCAGCCTTCAAACCGTGATGGACCTTAATCAGATCGACGGATATCTTTTTCAAGGCTCGGCCCCCCTCGGTCCGCGCGATACCGACCGGCTCCTGTCCTTAGGGGTCAGGGCAGCGGTGGACATGCGGGCCGAGGCCCAGCCCACTCTTCCCCTGGATAGTACCCTCTGGCTCCCCACGACAGACGGAGAAGCCGCCACGGTAGAGCAGCTCACCACGGGCATCCGCTTTATTGAGCACTGCCTGAGCCTTGGATGGGGCGTGTACGTTTACTGTCAGGGAGGGATCGGCCGCTCCACCATGATGGTTGCAGCCTATCTGGTAGGCAAGCGTGGGATGGATGTTGACGAGGCGATCGAGGGCATCCAGAGATGCCGGCCCGGCGCCAGTCCATCTCGCCTGCAAGCGCAGACAGCCGAAACGGCTGGCCTCGCCTTCCGTGCAGCGGCCCAAGGGTCCCTCTCCACGTGACCTTTTTGCGCCAGCCCGGTCCGTCGTGGTCACTGGTACCTACCAGCCCCTGCCACCTCTCATATGCCTCTACTCCTCTTCCCCAGGCCAACCCTTGATCCCGTACAGGCCGGCTTTGAGCACCTTCAGGGCCAGCAGTCCGCACTTCAGTCGAATCGGGCTGAGCGGGATCCCCAGGGCCTCGAGCATCTCTTCCTTGCTGAAGGCCCTGACCCGCTCCAGGGGGGCTCCCTTGACCTTATCAGTCAGGATCGACGCTGCCGCCGTACTGATGGCACAACCCCGCCCATCGAAGCGGACGTCGACCACGCGGCCCTCGCCGAGCTTGAGATCAATCCGGATCCGGTCACCGCAGAAAGGGTTATCTTCCTCGTTGGTGATATCCGGGTCCTCCAGCGTCCCGAAGTTGCGCGGTCTCTTGTAATGATCCAGGATGAATTCGCGATGAAAATCGTCCATGTCCCTAGGCCTTACCGATCTTCCAACCTCTCAGCCTGCCACGAGCGTCTCCAGCTCCTCGGCAGCGCCATATATGATATATGATATATGATAGAGGAAGAGGCTGGCACGGTCTACTACTCGTACCACCAGCCTGTAACCCCCTCCCGGCTTTGCAGACTTTCCCCCCTTGCAAGAAAAAGACCGTGTATTCGTTGGAGTCTGCGCGGCTTTCCACCCTTGCATCGATGTAGGCGTCAGGCTCGAGCGAACCGCGTGGAAGCAACCGGAAGAGCAGGCCTTCGAGCAGACGTCAAGGGTCACGCCGACCTATGATTCGGTCATTTTCTCTGCTACCGTGGAACTTAGGAAAGGAATCGTCCCCAGGAAGTGTCACTGTTGGCGGGTCCCTTCGACGTAGGGGCGCCCCTCACGTCTCAGGGGACGAGCTGCTTGCCGCTTTCGTCGATGACGATCAAGGCATCCACCGGACAGACAGTACACGCGTCGATCAGCCGCTCCCGGTCAATGCTCGGGGGACTCTGCGTAAAGGCGCAGATATTCTCGCCGTCAAATTCGAAGATTTCCGGCCCCACTTTCATGCAGTTGGAAGTGCTGATACAGAGCGTACGATCGATGCGAATCGTCAGGCCGCTGATTTTTCGTTCGACGAAATCGCCGATGGCTGTTCCTCCGTGTCCCTGGTGCCCAGAACTTCCCCACTCACAACAGGCCTAGTTCGAGTTTCGCCGCTTCGGACATCTTGGAGGGATCCCACGGGGGATCGAAGACGACCTCGACTTTGGCATCTGTGACCGCCGGAACCGCCTTCGCCTTTTCCTGCACCTCCCCGGGCAGCGTCCCTGCCGCTGGACAGTTGGGGGAGGTGAGGGTCATTCGGATGTCGACGGCGCCCGACGGATCTACCTTGACCTCGTAGATCAGTCCGAGTTCGTAGATGTTCACCGGGATCTCCGGATCAAAGACCATGCGCAGGGCCTCGATGACCTGGGCCTCGATCACCAGTGAATTGGCGGACGTGATGTCCATACGACCTCCTCCGAATCGGTATGGCGCGTCCCCCGCGCCGTGTCCCTCAACATCCTACTCCGTCGAAACGGTCTCCTCCTTCCTCTCAAGCGCAGCACGCAACGTGTGCCACGCCAGCGTGGCGCACTTGACCCGAATGGGGAATTCACTCACGCCGGAAAAGACGGCAAGTTTCCCGAGGTCACCAGGATCGTCTGTCCTGTCTTCCTCTCCGGTAACCAAGGCGTGAAATTTCTGAAAAAGGACCTCCGCTTCGGCCTTGGTCTTTCCCTTCACGCTGTCGGTCATCATCGAGGCCGAGGCCTTAGAAATCGCGCAGCCCGACCCTTGAAAACCGATGTTCCGAATCGCGTTATCCTCCAACTGGAGGTAGACGGTCACATCGTCGCCGCAAAGCGGGTTGTAACCTTCCGCCGTCCGGTTTGCGCCCTCCAGTTTCTGAAAGTTGCGTGGTTTCTTGCTGTGGTCGAGGATAACCTGCTGGTAGAGTTCGCGAAGGTCAGACATTAGCCGAACATTTCGATGGCCTTGTAGAGCGCCCCAACAAGCACATCGATTTCTTCCCTCGTGTTATAGAAGGCTAAAGACACCCGAGCGGTGGCTGGCACTCCAAAGCGCCGCATCAACGGCATGGTACAGTGGTGGCCCGCCCGAATCGCAACCCCTTCGCGGTCGAGTATGGTGCCGACGTCATGCGCGTGCACCCCATCCAGCACAAAGGATATGAGGCTCGCCTTCTCCCGGGCCGTTCCAATGATTCGGATACCTGGGATAGCCGAGAGGGCCTCGGTCGCATACTCCAGTAATTCGTGCTCATACGGACCTACCCTCTCCAGACCAATTCCGTTCAGATAGTCGATCGCTGCACCCAGGCCGATGACGCCAGCGATGTGCGGCGTGCCGGCCTCGAACTTGTATGGGAGGTCGTTGTACACCGTCTTCTCGAACGTGACCGATTTGATCATATCGCCCCCGCCTTGGTACGGCGGCATCGATTCGAGCATTTCGGCTTTGCCGTAGAGGACACCGATACCGGTAGGACCGAACACCTTGTGCCCCGAGAAGGCGAAAAAATCGCAATCCAGTTCGCGCACGTCCACCTTCAGGTGGGCCGTTGCCTGTGCGCCATCCACGACCACCGGGACCCCCTGCCGATGTGCAAGGCGGATGAGCTGGCGCACGGGGTTGATCGTCCCCAATGCGTTCGATACATAGACCACTGAGACCAACCGAGTCCGAGGGGTGAGGAGTTTTTCGTACTCGTCCAGCAGTAACTCCCCGGCGTCATTGATCGGCACCACGCGCAGCGATGCTCCGGTCTGTTCGCACAGAATCTGCCAGGGGACGATGTTGGAGTGGTGCTCCATTGCGGAGATGAGGATCTCGTCGCCAGCCCGGATCTGTTGCCGGCCGTAACTGAAAGCCACCAGGTTGATGGCCTCTGTGGTGCCGCGAACGAAGATGACTTCCCGTGATTCCGCGGCGTTGATGAAGCGTTGCACCTTTTTGCGGCTTTGCTCGTAGGCCTCGGTGGCGCGTTCGCTCAGCCCATGCACACCGCGGTGAATGTTGGAGTTGTACGTTGAAAGATACTCATGCACCGTATCGATGACAACTTGCGGCTTTTGGCTCGTGGCGGCGTTGTCGAAGTAGACCAGCGACTTCCCGTGGACTTTCCCACCCAGAATCGGGAAATCCTGTCTCACCTCGTTCACGTCGAAACCGGCCGCCCGGTCCTCGTGGACCTTTGCAGTCACTGAACGACCGGGGGTGCTCATCGGACTTCCTCCAACAGCTTCCCCTCAGGCAACCATTGCGCCACGAGTGCCTGAAGGTGTTTCCGGATCGATTCGACCTTCATGCGCTCCAGGCTCTCGTTGGCAAAGCCAAAGAGCAACAGGGCACGCGCCGCATCCTTGACAATGCCGCGGGAGCACAGGTAGAAGATCGCGTCCTCGTCAATCTGGCCGATGGTCGCGCCGTGGGTACATTTGACATCGTCGGCATAGATCTCCAGCTGCGGCTTGGTGTCGATCTGTGCCTCCTGCGAAAGCAGCAGGTTATTATTGGTCTGTTTTGCGTCGGTCTTCTGGGCATCCTTGTGGACGATGATCCGGCCGCTGAAGATGCCATGCGACTGCTCGTCGAGGATACCCTGGTAGAATTGCCGGCTGTCACAGTGCGGACTAGCGTGTTCGACCAACATAAAGTTGTCCATGTGCTGCCGGCCGGTTCCCATGAACAGGCCATTGATCAGGCAGGTGCCCCCCTCGCCGGCTAGCACCGGGTGCACATTGTTCCGCACCAACGCGCCACCGAGCAGCACCGTGTGGGACGCGACACTACTGCTGCGGCCCTGCTCCACCCGGAGGGTCGAAACATTGAACGCCTGCTTACTCTCTTGCTCAATCAGATAGTGGCTCAGCACACTGTTCTGGCCGACCACCGCTTCTGTGACCACGTTCGAGAAATAGACGTCGGCGTCTAGCGAAACATAGTCTTCGACAATGACCGCCTGGCTGTCTTCATCCAGAACGATCAAGTTGCGCGGATGGGTCACGATCGGGGCGTCGGTTGCCGTCGACACGTACAGCAGACGGATGGGCTCCTCAACAACCCGCCCCCGAGGGACATGTATGAACGCGCCGTCTTCCATGAAGGCGGTATTTAGGGCGGAGAACGCGTCCTGGTGATACCCAGCGTACCTGGTCAGGTGCTGCTCCAGCACATCGCGGTCATCCCTGAAGGCCTGGGCAAGGCTGCGCACTGAGAGCCCATCGCTAGGTGAAGCAGGTGATGAAAGCGTGGGTGCATACCGGCCGTTCACGAAGACGAGCTGAATATCTCGCGGCCCCGGAAACGTGAGTTGCTCTATGTCTCGGGGCGCCAGTTCGATATGAGCGTCCCCCGCGAGTTGGAAGGAGATCTGGGCGATCGGTGCCACGTTCGTAAACCGCCAGTCTTCATCGCGGGTAGTAGGGAATCCCAACTCGGCGAAGCGGGCGATGGCCGCTCGGCGGACCGGGCGCAGCCACTCCTGCCCATTGCCGGCAGTGGCCTTCTCGAACCGAGCGAAGCTCTCCAGGTAATGGTCCCGCTCTTGTGTCACGGCAATCACCGGCTCCCTCGACTATGCCTGCGCAGCAGCCCTGGCCTCTTCTTCGACCCAGGCGTAGCCCTTCTCCTCGAGCTCCAATGCCAGCTCTTTCCCGCCCGACTTGACGATCCGGCCGTCCAATAAGACGTGGACGTAGTCGGGGACGACGTAGTTGAGCAGTCGCTGATAGTGGGTGATAACGACGATGGCACGCTCCGGGGTGCGCAGCGCGTTCACCCCGTTGGCGACGATTTTCAGGGCATCGATGTCCAGGCCAGAGTCCGTTTCGTCCATAATGCAGAGCCTGGGCTCGAGCAGCGCCATCTGGAAGATCTCGTTGCGTTTTTTCTCGCCGCCCGAGAATCCCTCATTGACCGACCGGTGGAGCAGCTTCTCATCCACCCCCAGAGACTTGATCTTCTGCTTGACCAGGGTGAGGAACTCCATGGCGTCAAGTTCCTCGAGGCCCCGGCGCTTGCGGATGGCGTTGAGCGCGGCCTTGAGGAACTGGGCGCTCCCGACACCCGGGATCTCAACGGGATACTGGAAGGCCATGAAGACCCCCTCGCAGGCGCGCTCCTCCGGTGCCATCTCGAGCAGGTTCTTTCCGTCGTACAGGACTTCTCCTTCAGTGACCCTGTACGTCTCGCGACCGGCCAGGACTTGCGCCAGCGTGCTCTTCCCCGAGCCGTTGGGGCCCATAATGGAGTGAACCTCGCCGACGTTGACCTTCAGGTCAACGCCTTTGAGGATCTCGTGGTTGCCCGCTTGCACATGCAGGTTTTTGATTTCGAGCATGGTCCGTCCTTTTTGAAGAGTCGTTCACGTCTCTTAGCCGACACTTCCCTCAAGGCTGATACCCAGCAGCTTCTGCGCCTCGACGGCGAACTCCATCGGCAGCTCGCGGAAGACCTCCTTGCAGAAGCCGTTGACGATCAGGTTCACCGCGTCCTCCTTCGTGATCCCTCGCTGGTTGCAGTAGAAGATCTGGTCATCGCCGATCTTGGATGTACACGCTTCGTGCTCCATCCGGGCGGTGGGGTTCTTCACCTCGATGTAGGGGAACGTGTGGGCACCGCACTTGTCGCCAATCAGGAGCGAATCGCACTGCGTGTAGTTGCGCGCCCCCGTTGCACTCTTGAGGATCTTGACCCCCCCCCGGTAGGTGTTCTGGCCATGACCTGCCGAGATCCCCTTGGAGACGATCGTGCTCCGGGTGTTCTTGCCAATGTGGGTCATCTTGGTGCCCGTGTCAGCCTGCTGGTAGTTGTTGGTCAGGGCCACCGAATAGAACTCGCCCACGGAGTTGTCGCCAATCAGGATGCAGCTGGGATACTTCCAGGTGATGGCCGAACCGGTCTCGACCTGCGTCCACGAGATGTGCGAGTTGCGGCCCAGGCACTTGCCGCGCTTGGTGACAAAGTTGAAGATACCGCCCTTGCCGTCCTTGTCGCCCGGGTACCAGTTCTGGATGGTCGAGTACTTGATTGTGGCATTATCGTGGGTGATCAACTCCACCACCGCGGCGTGCAACTGATTCTCATCCCGCATCGGCGCGGTGCAGCCCTCGAGGTAGCTCACGTAGGCGCCCTCGTCGGCGATGATCAGTGTGCGCTCGAACTGGCCTGTCGATTCGGCGTTGATGCGGAAGTAGGTCGACAGCTCCATCGGGCAGCGGACCCCTTTCGGGACGTACACGAAGGAACCGTCAGTGAAGACCGCAGAGTTGAGCGTCGCGAAGAAGTTATCGGTGTACGGCACGACCGACCCGAGGTACCTGCGGACCAGCTCCGGATGCTGCTGCGCCGCCTCGGAGAAGGAACAGAAAATAATCCCCAATTCGGCCAGCTTCCCCTTGTACGTCGTTGCCACCGAAACGCTGTCGAAGACCGCGTCGACCGCAACGCCGGTAAGCATCTTCTGCTCTTCGAGTGGGATACCCAACTTTGCATAGGTCTTGAGCAGCTCGGGGTCCACCTCGTCGAGGCTCTCAAGTTTCTTTTTCGGCGCCGCGTAGTAGCTGACGCTCTGGTAATCGATGGGGGAATAATGAACATTGTGCCACGTCGGCTCCTTGATGGTGAGCCAGTACCGGTAAGCCTTCAGGCGCCACTCGAGCAGCCACTCTGGCTCTTCCTTCTTTCCTGAGATGAGGCGGATGATATCCTCATTTAGCCCCGGTGGCGCAATATCCTGCTCGATCTCCGTTACAAATCCCCATTTGTAATCTTGACTAACTAATTCTCCGATCGTATCTGTCGCCTTGCTCATGGTAACTCCCTTTCAAGGCTGTTACGAACTATCCGTCTCCGAGCCACATATGGCTCGTTCCTCCACTCTGGCCGCCCTTCACTCTCGCGACTGTCCCTTCCCACTGTGCTCGCCCCCTCGCACTGGGACCGACCACCCCGGGCGGCCACCCGTAGCGCGCCCACTGTCATGGGGACCACATCCGTCCGGAGACACCCTCCTCCTTCACACAAAGCTGAACCACACTATCCATGCGGAGATCGGGCAGGGAGGGGGACCGGGGATGCGGCTTGATCACTATGAGTGTAAGTATACTATAGAGCATTTGTACCTGTCAACGCATTCGGCCGCATGGTCGCGGATTTGGGGCCTTTGTGGACCCGGTAAGGGACCGCTAAGGCCTCTGTGGATGCCCAAGCGTGCCATCCCGCGAAGGCGAATTTCTCCACTGCACCCTCGCCTTGCTCCTAGGCCTGAAATGACTGTCCGCAGCCGCAGGAGCCTTTGGAATTGGGATTCTTGATGGCGAATCCCGTCCCGGTCAGCCCATCCTGAAAGTCGATCTCCGTGCCGGCGAGGAAGAGCAGGCTCTTGGGATCGACCACGACCTTGACCCCGCCCTCCTCGAAGACTTGGTCCCCCTCCTTGGGGGTATCAAAGGCCAACTGGTACTCGTACCCGGAGCATCCGCCCCCCCTCACCCGGACGCGCAGCCCCTGGCCCTCGACCCCATCCTTGGCCATCAGGTCTTTCAACTTCGCCGCTGCTGCCTCAGTAACTTTTACCACCTGCATCCCTCCTGCTTGAGATCAAGATTACTCTGTCAATGTCTCCACGCTGATCCGCCCGGCCACATTGGCAGCCACCTGGCGGAAGATAGCCGCCACGGGGGAGTCGGGTCGCTCGACCAGGATCGGCTGCCCCACGTCCCCCCCCCCCGGCGGAGCTCGGGATCCAGCGGGATCTCCCCCAAAAAGGGGACCTCCAGCCGCTGACTCGCCTTGCGGCCCCCGCCGTGGCCAAAGAGCTCCACCGAGTGCTCGCAGTGGGGGCAGAGGAAATAACTCATGTTCTCGATGATCCCCAGGATCGGCACCTTCAGCGTCTGCAACATGTTCAGCGCCTTGGTCGCAATCTGAATCGCCACCTCCTGCGGCGTCATCACGATCACCGCCCCCGACAGCGGAATCGCCTGCGCCAGCGTCAGCGACGCATCCCCCGTCCCCGGCGGCAGATCCGCCAATAGATAGTCCAGCTCCCCCCACTCCACCTCCATCAACATCTGCTTCACCGCCTGCGCCACCATCGGGCCCCGCCATACCACCGGGGCCGTGTGATCCGGCAGCAGAAAACCCAGCGACATCAGCTTTACCCCGTGCCTCTCCGGCGGGATCATCCGCTTCCCCACCACGTCCGGCTGGCGATGGACCCCCATCATCATCGGAATGCTGGGCCCGTAAATGTCTGCATCCAAAAGCCCGACCGCGGCCCCCGCCTCCGCCAACGCCACCGCCAGATTCACCGTCACCGTCGACTTGCCGACCCCCCCCTTGCCACTGCCGATGGCAACAATGTGCTTGACCCCTGGAATCGGCTGGAGGCCCGACGGCGGCTTGCGTACACTGGCCGTCAGCGTCACCGTCACCTCCCCCACCCCCGGTAGGGCCTGCACCGCCGCCTGCGTCTCGGCCTCTACCTGCGCCCGCATCGGACAGGCCGGAGTCGTCAGTTCCACGGTGACCGCTACGGCCCCCCCCGCGACCTTGATCTCCTTCACCATCCCCAGTGACACCAGGTCCCGGTGTAGTTCCGGGTCATTCACTTTCCGGAGAGCGTCCAGGACCTTCTCTTCGCTGACCATGTTTCCCTCACTTCCCTACACACTGCCCGCTAGAAGTCCTCTCCTTGTCGCAACCTTTAATTTAATTAATAATTACGAATCTCTATATATATTATTTCCCCTTCCCCTGGGCCGGCGAGATACCGGGATGGTCCAGAAAGAACTGTGCGTTTTTCGGGGTATAGCTCTTCCACTGCTCAGGTACCGCACTTTCTTCAAAAATTGCCGTCACCGGACACTCCGGTTCGCACGCCCCGCAGTCAATGCACTCCTCAGGGTGGATGTAGAGCTGGTGCTCCCCCTCGTAGATACATTCCACGGGGCAGACGTCCACGCACGCTCTGTCTTTTACCCCAATGCATGGTTCAGCAATTGTATACGTCATTGCTTTCCTCCCACCGGTAAACGCCCCGTCCCTCCTTAGAATGTCACTCGGCAAAGATACCGTCGATCCATGTGCGCCAGGCGACTCCCTTGAGACCCTCCCGGCGCCCGCGTCCTCTCCGCAGCACTAGCTGCACCAGCTCTCCATACCCAGGAAATTCCCGGACCGTGTATCCGCAGACCTGACACCGCTTATAAAAGTACGGCCATCCCCCCTCCCCGCGCTGCATTCCTCCCGTTCGCTTCATCTGCCGGATACAACACGCGCTGGGAGACGGGGGCGAAATAATCTCTCGCGGATACCGATTTTTCGGCTGACCGTGGGGATCATAGCGAACAATCGTGACCAAGGCCACACTCCTCCCGAGTCACAGTAAAGCTCTCTGCCTGATCCAAGATCCCACACAGCGCTGGGTTCCCTGGAGAGGAGTTTCAGGGACTCCCGCGCCAACTTCTCCCATCTCTCACCGAGAGCGGGGCAAGGACCATGCCAGCACATCCATTCGACGTGAGACGCCAAGGGCGTACCTCTAACATCCTGTCTTTTCAGGCCACAGGGTACCTGAAGGAAAATCAAACGGCTCCACCAGCGAGTGTCTGATGCAGGGAATTTCTGGATGGCAGGGAGTTTCTCCCTGGTCAGATGTGGATGTTGTATCGCTGGCTCTGTTGCGCTGCTTGCTGCTGCTCGAGTGCGGCAGCTCTTCCGCCTCCAGCTCATCCAGTCGAATCTTGGTCTCCACGCGTATCCCCCTTCCGGCTCTGTGGGTTCTTATACGTTATTTTCATCAATTGAGCCGTCCTTGGGTTCTCTTTCAGGTGCTTGACGATCAGCTCCGTGCCGGTCCTATGATGGAAATATCCCATCCCTTCTCCCGGCAACCTGTTTTTTGTATAGAATTCGAAGAGCACATCGGTCACCGTGGCTACCTGTTCCCGGGGGACGCTCCGTACATACATTTCACCCGTCTCTCGATCGATCAGCGGCTCCCCCTGATGTCGCCCATCCTCGGTTCCGCCCAATTTGAGCTGGTACCGGTTGAGACCCATCCCAACCCAGCCAATGGTCTTTGTTGCGGGACGAAAACATTGCCGTTCACACCCTGTGACTCCAATGGACTCGGCCATCTCCCCCCATTTCTGCTCTAATTCGTCAATCAGATACGGTTCGAATTTCTCCGCATCGGTATACGTCAGCTGGCAGGTGTCCCTTCCGACGCAGGCGCCAGACAGCAGCCGGAGCCGCGTGTAGGGCCGTCCGTGTCGCGTGCCGTACCCGAAACTTTTTAGGTAGGTTTCAAATTCCGACTTGGCGTCTGGCGGGATATTCGTGAACAAGATATCCTGATTCGGAGTCGTCATCAGCTCAACGGGGTATTTCTGCATCACGTATCGGACCATTGCTTTCAGTCTGCCATTCGGGCCGTCGATGATCCGTCCGTTCTCAATGAAGGCCCCGTAGCAGAGTTGCTCGTCGGATGGCTGCATGATCCACCCGTGATGCAGATGCCTGTTCCCGTAATCATGATCCGAGTCGGGCATTGCAAGATCGCATGCGCTGACCCGGCGAACTTGCTCTCGGAACCAGTCCATGCCCTGCTTTCTCAGGACATATTTCATTCGAGCCCAGTGTCGGTTCTGACGGTCACCCCACTCCTGATGTACCTGCACGATCCCATCTAGGACTTTTAATAATTCACTTTCTCTCACGATGCCAAAGGGTTCTCCCAATGCAGAAAAAGTGGGTTTCCCGTTCCTTTCCCCTTGGCTGCCCCCGATATACACCTGGAATTGCGTGACCCTGCCATCTTCCACAATCGGCGCAACTCCGATGTCATTAGTACGCAGTTCCACACAATTATCCGGAACATACGTCCCCTTTTCCCCATCGAAGTGCATCGCCGAGAAGCCGATCTTGAATTTTCGGTTCAACAAATTGGGACCGTATTGGAATCGCTCCTCCGGATCCCGTAAATAGTTCGGGTCTACGGCGAAAATTTCAATGAACGCTGCGGTGGGAAGCCTGAAGTATTTCCCTACTTTCTGGGCCCAGGCATTGGCATCATAGATTTTTGAGAAGCAGGAAAGGGGGCACCCCATGACATTTCTGACATTATCTCCACATCCATTCAGACTATAAAATCCGGACTCGGCGACCCCCCGCACCACCTCAACAACATGTTCCTTTTTCACCCAATGGAATTGGATGTTTTGCCTGGTGGTAATTCGTAAGGACGCACTGCCCTCATGGCTCACCGTGAACCGCTCGGACAACTCGTCGAAGACCATCCATTGTTCTCGCGTGATGGGGCCTCCGCCAGGAATACTGATCCGAATCATGTACATCCAGTCTTTTTCCTTGCCTGTCTTGGCTCGGTTCCATTCAAGGTAAACTCCGTGAGATTTCGCGAGTTGTTCAGACTCCCACGCAAGATCGGCCAGAGAGGTATCGCGGAAATCCTGATACAGACTTCCGCGGATCCAGTTTGACGCCAGCTTCGTACGGTCGTGCCTGGAAAGCTCTTCAAGGGGTGTTTTTAGATTTGGATTGATCTCTTCCATACCTTCACCAGCGTGAATTCCTTACCCTGGGCAGTCACCTGTCGACCAGCACACTCCTCTTTACTTCCCGGACAGCATCCTAGCCCGAATTATTCACACAGAAGTGAATAATCCGCCCTCCGGGCTTCGACTCCGCCCCGCGTTTGCAGGGCGTCGCTCAGGGCTAGCCTTGAGTCCCGCCCCAGCAGCGGGACGCATTATACACGAAGACACCCGTTCGTGAATAATGCGGGCTAGCTCGCCGTTAGTATCACCCGTGATTTCCGATCGCCAGGCTTGGGAAAGGAAGGGATTTGGAGAGTCTAGACTTTCTTTCATCCGAAGGGAATCAAGGAGATCTTCTAGTCGGCCGCGCGCTGCACCTCGCTCAAAAGCGAACGGACCGTTTGAAAAGCCTCCTCTACAGAGGCAAAGCTCCGCCCGGCGAGCTGGGTCCGGACCGCCCGGTAGAGCCAAATTGATTCCTCCTTTCCGCCAGAACACTCAATCTCCATGGCACCTTTCGGAATTTCCTGCTCTGGTCGGGCCACCCCGATACCGACCACCTCAAATCGACCCCGGGTCTCCGCCACGTGCCAATAAAGAAGCCAACGGTCCATTCTGCGCCCCTCTCCTCTTTTATTTGCGTGCGCCGCTCAGCGAGATGAGGAGATCCGAGGGGGTGTCAGCCCTTGCCCCCCCCTTTTCCACCGCCGGGGGCAGCAGGCGCCTTCGCTGCCGCTCCCGGCGGGGAACGAGGAGTCATAATGGTGGGATAGAAGCCGTCGGCGTGCATCGTCTCCATGTCGTAGACCAGATTGGTCCGACTGAACCCACCCAGTTCGTACTTGCCGGTCCACATGGAGATCGCGTCAAAGGGACACACCTCGACACAGAGGTTGCAGTACATGCAGAGGTTGTGGTCGATGACGAACCACTTGGGCCGCCGCGCCTTCCCCTTTCCCTCCCCCGCCAGGTGGATGCAGTTGGCGGGACAGATCCGGGCACACATGTCGCAGGCGGTGCACTTGAGCTCCTGCGACTCCAAATCGATCGTCAGGACATGTTGGGTCAAGGCCCGGGTGGGAAGCTGCCGCTTCTCCTCAGGATACTGGACCGTCACCGCCCGGGTGAACAGATACCGGAGTGTGATTTGCATCGAGAGGAGGATGCTCCAGAAGCCTCGCCAAATCTCTCGGAGATACCGCCACATTTTCTCACCCCATTGGCGAAAGGACTAATACGAGCAGCCCGGTGATCCCTAGATTCACAAAGGCCAGGGGCAGCAGGACCTTCCAAGCCACGTGCATCAGTTGATCTACGCGCACCCTGGCCAGCGTCCATCGAAGCCATATCATCACAAAGAGGAGGAAATAGGTCTTGAGCAGGAACCAGACCCAGGGAGCCAACAGTGGACCCTGCCACCCCCCGAGAAAAACGGTGGTGGCAATGGCGCAGACGACAAACATATTCGCGTACTCCGCCAGGAAAAAGATGGCGAATCGCATCCCACTATACTCGACATGAAACCCGGACACGAGTTCCGACTCCGCCTCCGGGATATCGAAGGGGAGCCGGTTGGTCTCCGCCACGGCACAGGTGAAGTAGATGAGAAAAGCCAGGGGTTGCACCACGATTAACCATCCAGGGAGGATGCCAAGCCAGGTTCCCCCCTGATACTCCACGATGTCCGTCATCCTGAGAGAGCCCACTAGGAGGAGAGGACCCAGCAGGGAAATCACCAGGGGCACCTCGTAGCTCACTGCCTGCGCCGCGGACCGGAGCGCGCCCAACGCAGCGTACTTGTTGTTGGAGCCCCAGCCGGCCATGATGATTCCCACCACCGTGAGAGAAGAGATAGCAATGATGTACAGAATACCGATGTTGAGATCCTGCACGATGAGGCCGGGACCGAATGGAATTACCACATAGGTGGCCAACGATGCGGCGAAGACCACGATCGGGGCCAGGATAAAGACCGGCCTGTCGGCCCGGGTCGGGATGATGTCCTCCTTGAGCAGGAGCTTGAGCCCGTCGGCGATACTCTGGGCCCACCCGTGCCAGCCCCCGACCCGCATCGGACCGAACCGAGCCTGGATGTGGGCGCTGATCTTTCGCTCCCACCAGATCAGGAACATGGCCGACACCGAGATAAAACCGATGATGATGCTCACCACCCCGAGCATGATGGCGAGGCGCGGAACGATCCACGGAATGCCCCACGCCTCAAAAAGGGCGTAAAATTGTTCGAGGGCTCCAGCGCTCACCACCTACACCCTTCTTGCACCAGCAGTCGGCTATTCGGATTTCGAATTGCGAATTTCGAATATGGGATTGGGGACTAAACACTTCCGTAGAAAATCCGAAATCCGCATTCCCAAATTCGAAATGTTTGCAAGCTGACCGCTGGCAGCTATGGATTAGCGGTCCACCTCGCACAGCACGATATCCACGCTCCCCAAGATCGCAACCGCATCGGCCACCATATAGCCGGGGAGCATCACCGGCAGGGCGGAGAGATTGACAAAGGTCGGTGCGCGGACCTTGTAGCGATACGGCCGCTCGGACCCGTCCGCGACGATGTAGTGCCCCAACTCCCCCCGCGGGCTCTCCACCCGCGAATAGATGTCCCCCACCGGCGCCCGCAGCTTCTTCGCCACCGGGGCCAGGACCGGCCCCGGGGGAATCGCCTTCAAACCCTGCTCCACGATCTTGACCGATTGCTCCATCTCCTGGCGGCGCACCCAGAAGCGGTCCCACACATCCCCGTTCGGCCCCACCGGGATGTCAAACTCAAACCGGTCGTAGATCCCGTACGGGTCGTCCCGCCGCAGATCCCACCGGATCCCCGAGCCCCGGAGCATGGGCCCGGAGCAGGCGTAGCTGATGGCATCCTCGGGCTTGAGAATCCCCACCCCCTGGATCCGTTTCTGCCAGATGATGTTGTCGGTGCTGAGGCGGTCGTACTCGGACAGCCGCGGCGTGAACCACGCTAAAAACGCCTTCACATCCGCCAGCCACCCCTCCGGGACATCCAGGGCCAGCCCCCCAATCCGCATGAAGCTGTAATTGATCCGTTGCCCCGAGACCGCCTCGAACAGGTCCAGGATCATCTCCCGCTCCCGAAAACACCACATGAAGAGGGTGAAGTTGCCGAGGTCGAGGCCAAAGGTCCCCAGCCAGATCAGATGCGAGGCGATCCGCTGTAGTTCCCCGATGATGACTCGGAGATACTCCGCCCGCGCCGGGATGCTGATCTCCATCAGCCGCTCGCAGGCGAGGCAGTAAGCCCAGTTGTTGTACATCGAGGCCAGGTAGTCGAGCCGGTCGGTGTACGGGATGATCTGGACGTAGGCGCGGTTCTCCCCGATCTTCTCGTGGCAGCGATGCATGTAGCCCAGGTAGGGGATGCATTCGCGCACCACTTCCCCGTCCAGCTTCAACAGCAGGCGTAATACCCCGTGGGTCGATGGGTGCTGTGGCCCCATGTTGACCCACATCTCCTCCATCGATTCGGTGGTCCGTTCTTTGACCTGCTGAAGGTGAAGGTTGATTGTCGTCATGCCGCCTGCTTCCTATGCCGTCGTCGGTCGGGGCACGCTTCCCGGCTTCCGATCCTCCCAGGGATAGGCAACAAACCGTTCATCCTGGTAATCCTTCCGGAGGGGATAGCCGATCCAGTCTTCGGGGAGGAGGATCCGCCGTAGGTCCGGATGGTTCTCAAACCGGATCCCGAACAGGTCAAAGGCCTCTCGCTCGTGCCAGTTCGCTGTCCCCCAGAGGGGGACCACCGAGCGGAGGACCGGCTCATCCTGGGGGACCCTCGCCCGGAGGATAATCTTCCCCGGCTGTTTGAGGGAGGAGATGGCATACACCACTTCCATCTCTTTATCGGCAGTCCAGTCGACGCCGCTCAGGCAGTTCAGGTAATCGTACCCCAGCTCCTCCTTGATAAAGCGGCAGATCTCGAAATTTCGGTCTGCCTTGATGGTCACACAGGCCTCGCCACGCCGGACCTCTGCTGTTCGGATCTCCTCGCGGAACCGGGACTGAATCTGCTGAAGGATCTCTTCCGCCGTCATTGCATTAGCGTCCGATGTCCGAAGTTCGAAGTCCGATGTCGAACGTCACACAGTGGCCGGTCAATCCTGACGTCGGACCTCACACGTCGGACGTCAGACTTTCACTAGACCCACTCGAGTGCCCCCTTGGCCCACGCGTAGGCGAGGCCGACCAGGAGGATCACGATGAAAATCATCATCTCAATGAAGGCAAACAAGCCGAGGGAGCGGTAGACAATGGCCCAGAGGAAGAGGAAGACCGTTTCCACCGCGAAGAGGATAAACATCAGGGTAAAGAGATAGTACCGGATGTGGATCCGGAGCCACGGGCCGCCGATGGGATCTTCACCGCACTCGTAGGTGGTGAGCTTTTCCGGCGTCGGATTCGCCGGGCGGATAATACGCGAAAGGACATCAATGTTGAGGACTACGAAGAGGAGGCCGACGATGAGGAAGAGCGCGACATATGCGTAATCGGCTGCCATACTCCCTCAACAATAAAAATGCCCTTCGCAGGGCATCACGTCCTGGGATAGTCTCCGAGCTTGTGAATTACGTTACTAAGTAGCATAAATTTTCCAGCGATGTCAAGTGAAATGTCGCCCGAATTCACCTTGTGTTCAGAGTCCTGACATACGCCAGGACATCCTCCCGGTCTTTCTCATCCATGCTCCACTGAAAGCCCGGCATCTTCCCTTTCCCCTTATTGATGACCTGAAAGAGCTCCTGATCACTCTTGTCTTGCACTCTTTTTGAGGTGAAGTCCGGGATCTCGACCTGGAGCATCTGCACCATTCGGGGGCTGCCCTTGCCGTCCTCGGCATGGCACTTCAGACAGCGGACGGCATACACCTCCTTCCCGTTCGCGAGATCCGCAGCTACCGTCGGGGCCGGGACCAGGATGATCGAGGCCGCCAGGAAAGATCCTACGACCCAACTCTTGGTATCGTGCCTCACCATGATGCCTCCTTCCCCACTGTGGCATTCCCCGCGACACCATGCCACCCGGCCACCCGAGGTCATATCCTCCCCGCTCCCGCGCATGGTATCTCTGTCAATCCCGACGCTCCAACGGGATTCCCTGGTTACTCTCCTCCCCCCCTTTAGCTGTCGCCCCCCTCTTCCGGCATGGCCGCAGATTCCTCGACGTCCGCCAGGTAATGGCAGGTCGAGCAGAGATCGTGGGGCTCTGCCTCTCCATCGGCAAGGAACTGTACCTCGCACCGGCCACAGCGGCGGTATGCCTTCTCCAATAGGATCTGCTGATCTTTTGAGGCAACAACTTTCAATGAAAGCCCTTGCCGGTAGGTCAGGGCATTCGGAATGCAGGCATCCAGACAGAGAGCACAGTTGACGCACCGACTTGCATCCACGGTGAGGCGGAAGGCCTCCTCGCCCCCTCCCCGCTCGATTGCCCCGGTGGGACAGATCTGGACACAGGCCTCACAGGCATTACACTTCACCTCGTCGAGGAGAAGCTGCGCAAAGGGACCTTCGGGATCGTAGGGGACTTCCCCGTCCTCAACTTCGAACTTCTTGAGAAAGTGAGGAAGGAGTCGATTCCGGAGAGGAAGAGAAGTCCTCCTCGTGGACCCTCTGCCCTGAAACGCCTGGGAGAAGTCGTCGAGGAAAGAAGCCATGAGCTGCATCCCTTCGCTTCTCACCCAGGTGAAAAACGCCCGACGGTCAGGGCCTACCGTCTTCCATCTCTTGTGTTTCCCGCGAGTCCCCTCCCTCTCCTCTATGATCCTCTCGGAAGATCCAGGAAGGGCTTGACCCCAGGTGCGAATCCGACCGAGCATCCGCCGGTATCGAGGCATCGCCTCTGGGTACGGGCACTTCTCGCAAGGCCCTCGCGTAAGGTAGACCTCTTGGGCCCCGAGGGCCAAGGCACCCAGCAAAATGGTCTCGTCCAGACGCGCCAGGCAGGGCAGGATGAGATCGGCTGATGCGGCATTTACGCTCTGTTCGCAGGTGATGGACAGGGAAGGGCTCTCTCGCAAGCGAGAGGCTACCTGGGAGAGAAGCTGCCCCGCTGCCGCCCCGTTGAGATCAAAGGCGGAGACGGGACAGACGGTGAGGCAGACCCCGCAGCCGGTGCAGTCATTCAGGACGTGGACCCCCCCACTGAGATCGATGCTCTGGACCGGGCAACTCTTCACGCACAGGTGACAGTCCGAAAGTCCAGAATGCTCCCGCAGACAGCGGGGTGTCTCGACTGTGGCCTGCGCCCCCCCTACCCGATGAAGGAAGCGTTCGAAACGGTCTAAGGGCTCCATCTTCGGTGACCGACAAGAAAAAGGTGACTGGTGGTCAGTGGCTAGTGGCTGGTGGTTTTCACCAATCACCAATCACCAGCCACCAATAATCCATGAACCCTCAACTCTCAACCCTGAACGCTGAATTACTCACTCTGGACTGACGACTTGGAGGGCCTCCTGGGCCGCCTCAACGGTAATCGCCACATCCTGGCTGGTGTGGGCGGCGGAGAGGAAAGCCGCCTCGAACTGAGATGGGGGAAGGCTGATCCCTCGATCCAACATGGCGCCAAAGAAAGTGGCGTAGCGTTTGCTTTCGATCCGCTCGATATCCCGCTCATCCTGCACCGGACCCTGCGTAAAGAACAGGGTCCACATGGAACCAACCCGGTTGAGACAACAGGAGAGATTCGCCCTCCGATATGCCTCCTCCATCCCCTCGGCTAACGCTCTCCCCCGCTCCTCCAGATCACGGTAGACCCCTTCATCCCTCAAGAGGTTCAGGGTCTCGATGCCTGCCGTCATGGCCAGCGGATTGCCGGCCAGAGTCCCGGCCTGATAGACCGGGCCCAGTGGAGCGACCTGTTCCATCATCGCCTGACGACCCCCATAGGCTCCAACCGGCAGGCCCCCTCCGATGATCTTCCCCAGACATGTCAGGTCGGGGCGAACCCCGTAAAGCCCCTGCGCCCCTCCGTAGCTCACGCGAAAGCCGGTGATCACCTCGTCAAAGATCAACAGGGCCCCGTATTGATGAGTCAGTTCCCTGAGTCCCTCAAGGAAACCGGGCCTGGGCGGCACCACGCCCATGTTGCCTGCCACCGGCTCGACAATCACACACGCCACTTCCCCCCCCACCGCCTCCATGACCTCACGGAGCTGGTCCAGATTGTTATAGCTGAGCGTGATGGTCTCCTTCACCACGGCCTGAGGAACGCCGGCGGAATTCGGGATGCCCAGGGTCAGGGCGCCTGAACCGGCCTTGACCAACAGGCTATCGACATGACCATGGTAGCAGCCTGCGAACTTGACGATCTTGTCCCGCTTGGTGTACGCCCGGGCCACCCGAAGGGCACTCATCACCGCCTCGGTCCCGGAGCTCACGAAGCGGACCATCTCCACCGAGGGGAGGGCCTCGGTCACCCCTCTCGCCAAGGTGACCTCCAGCTCCGTCGGTGCCCCATAACTCGTTCCACGCTCTACCGCCTTCTGTAATGCCCTCACAACCTGGGGGTGAGCGTGTCCCAGGATCAACGGTCCCCAGGACCCCACGTAGTCGATGTAGACCTTTCCGTCCACATCAAAGATCCTGGCACCCTCTCCCCTTTCGATGAAGAAGGGGCACCCCCCCACGGCCCGAAAGGCCCGGACGGGGCTGTTCACGCCCCCCGGAAGGTATCGCTGCGCCTCTTGAAAAAGATTCGCCGACTTCCTTCTCATGGTCTCTCCCGCACCCATCGGCGCACCACTTTTTTATTAATTCCACCCGGCCTCGGTTCGGCGGACAGACCGATACCCAACTTCCACACCACCGTGATTGGAGGAATGGCACCCGGCAGATGTCTCAACGCGACGTCGGCGACCACGACGGGATGAAAAAGGAATTACTCGGTCCGGCGAAGGAGCCGAGCGGCGTCTTTGGCGAAGTACGTGAGGATCAGGTCGGCCCCCGCCCGTTTGATGGCCGTGAGGATCTCCAACATGGCTCGCTCCTCCTCCAGCCATCCCAGTCTGGCGGCGGCCTTCACCATGGCGAATTCCCCACTCACATTGTAGGCGGCCACCGGCACGTCAAACTCGGTCCGGACCCGCCATAGGACGTCCAGGTATGCCAGGGCAGGCTTCACCATGACGATATCGGCCCCCTCCTCGATGTCCATGGCGACCTCTCGTAAGGCCTCCACGACGTTTGCCGTATCCATCTGATAGCTCCGCCGATCCCCGAATTGAGGGGCCGACTCCGCCGCCACCCGGAAGGGTCCGTAGAAAGCCGAGGCGTATTTGGCCGCATACGACATGATCGCGACCTCCTCAAAACCGCTCGTGTCCAAGGCCTCGCGGATCGAGGCCACTCGGCCGTCCATCATGTCCGAGGGGGCCACGATGTCTGCCCCCGCCTCCGCCTGGGAGACCGCAGCCTTCGCCAGGAGTTCCAGGGTCGGATCGTTTTTGACAATCCCCTTCTCCACCACCCCGCAGTGGCCGTGACTCGTGTATTCGCAAAGACATGTGTCGGTGATGACGAGGAGGTCCGAGACCGAATCTTTAATGGCTTGCACGGCCTGTTGGATAATCCCATCCTTGGCGTACGCCTCGGATCCGTGGGCATCCTTATGCTCCGGGATGCCGAAGAGGAGAACCGCAGGGATGCCGAGGGTGGCAATCTCTTTGACTTCCCTGGTGAGCTGGTCCACAGAGAATTGGTAGTTGCCGGGCATAGGCGGAATTTCCTGTCGGATCCCGCGCCCGTGAACGACGAAGAGCGGCATAATGAGATTGTCCACCTGCAGGATCGTTTCCCGGACCATCCGACGGATCGTTTCCGACCGCCGGAGACGTCGGGGGCGCCGCAATGGAAAATGCATCCTTCGATCTCCGTGAGAAACGAGAGGCCTTAACCTCGGGATGTGCTCTATATATACCGAACTGTCCGGCTTGGGTCAATGTCCAGCATCTCTTCACCCCTCAGCTCTGGGCCAAGCACCCATTGCTGACTGCTGCCGCTCCTTGCTTGCAAAAACATGAAGAGATGGGTATCATAGGCGCCATCATGGGGAGACCCGTAGGCAAGCTCTCAGAACGAAAGCCAAAAACCAGGTCGCTAGGCCAAGTTCGTGCCGACGGACTGGACCCGAAGGGTCTCCTGACCACCCTCCTCTCCCGCCTCGACGTGGGTGTCCTGGCTGTGGACCGCCACGGAAAGATCATCACCACGAACACAGCCTGGTGGACTCTTTTGGGGCTCCCACGCCGCCAACCTTCCGGCCGAGGCTTCGGCGTCGCCTTCCCGCCTCCTCTGCGATCCCAGGCGCGATCCCTCGTCGAGGAGCTCCGTCAGAAGAAGGATCCGGCGGGGCTTCTCATGGCCGAGGAGGGGCTCCACCTCCAGGCGACCCCCTGGAAGAGGGGGGCGCTCTTCTTGCTGACCGAACAACCGCTCTTACGAGAGCGAGCCCTGACACAAAAGATCCTGGACAGTCTCCCCCTAGGCCTCTATGTCATCGACCGAAGCTTCACCATCGTCGCCTGGAATCGAACCCGGGAGACGGCCCCCTGGGGTATGAAACGGGAGGAGGTGATCGGCCGGAATCTCTTTCATGCCCTCCCCTCGTTGCGGCGCACCAGGATTGAGGAGGAGTTCCGCCAGGTCTTCGAGACCGGGGCTACTCTCCAGGTAGAAGAGTACTCAACATTGGAGGGAGATCGGAGGACCTTCCGGATCAGCAAGGTCCCCCTTACCAGCGTTTCAGGTCTTGTCACCCACGTGATAACACTGGTTGAAGATATCACCGAACGCCGACGGATAGAGCGACAACTCTTGGCCAGCGAGAAGCTGGCCGGAATTGGCCAGCTCGCCTCTGGCATTGCCCACGAATTGAACAATCCGATGGCCACTATTGCCTCCTGTGCCGAGGGTCTCCTCAAACAAAGCCACGGCCCCCCGTCGGCCCTGAAGGATTCCGAGGACTTCAGGCCTTATCTTCGCATCATCGAGGAGGAGGTCTACCGATGCAAGGGGATCCTAGTCGGTCTCTCCGAAATCAGCCGAGAGGGGAGTGGGGAGCAGCATCCCATCGATCTCCGCGCCCTGCTCGAGGGGACTCTCCGTGTCCTCAGCTATCAACTCCGGAGCCGGGGGATCACCGTCAACCGAGAATTTGAGGACGACCTGCCTCTGCTCCTGGGCAACGAGGGAGAGCTCCGCCAGGCATTCCTGGCCCTCTTTATCAATGCCCTCGAGGCCATGAACAGGGGCGCCATCCTGACCATTAGGGCCAGAGCGGCTGGTCCCGGGGCGCGGGTTCTTAGTTCTCCACCAACGAGGTTCCAGTCCTTGCGATCGGCCCCAGGGATCCTGGTCGAGATCGAGGACACTGGTCGGGGGATCCCCGCCCACCTCTTGCCCCGGGTCTTCGAACCCTTCTTCAGCACGAAGCCCCCCGGAAAAGGCGCAGGGCTAGGCCTGTATATCTGCGAGGGAATTATGAGTGCCCACGGGGGCAGGATGGAGATCGATTCGGTCGAGGGGAAGGGGACGCTCGTCCGGATCCACCTCCCCTCGGCAAAAACCCCGATCAGAGAGAGGGGATAATGCGCGCCGGACAGGGCAAGATCCGGGTTCTGATTGCCGACGACGAGAAGAACTTTGCCAGGGTGTTGAAGGCAGAGCTCGGGCGTGAGGGGCACAGCACCGAGGTCTCCTCGAACGGGCGGGAGGCCCTCGAGAGACTCAAGGAGCAGGAATTCGACGTCCTCATCCTCGATCTCAAGATGCCCAAGCTCGGGGGGATGGAGGTTCTCAAGGAGCTGCGGAAGTGGACCCTGGCGCCGGAGGTGATTATCCTCACCGGACACGGAACCATCCCGACTGCCGTGGAGGCCATGAAGCTCGGCGCTTACACTTATATGATGAAGCCCTGCAAGACCGCCGAGCTGAACCTCCTGATCCGAAAGGCGTATGAAAAGCAGCAGATCCTCCGAGAGAATCTCTACCTCAAGACTCGCCTGGCGAAGGACGACCCATTTCCGGAGATCGTGACCACCAGTGAGAAGATTCGGCGGATCCTGGAGATGCTCACCAAGATCGCGCCGACCGATTCTACCGTCCTCATAACCGGCGAGAGCGGCACCGGCAAGGAACTGGTCGCGAAGGCCATCCACCAGAAATCGAAGCGGAAAGACAAACCTTTCCTGGTCATCAACTGCGGGGCGCTACAGGAGAGCATCCTGGAGAGTGAGCTTTTCGGGCATGAGAAGGGGGCATTCACCGGGGCCCACACGACAAAGCTCGGCCTCTTCGAGGTGGCGGACAGAGGAACTCTCCTCCTCGACGAGATCGGCGAGATCTCCCAGGCCATGCAGTTGAAGCTCCTGCGCGTCATCGAGAACGGCAAGTTCTTCCGGGTCGGAAGCACGCGGGAGCGGCAGGTCGATGTCCGGGTCCTCTCGGCAACGAATAGAGACCTCCAGGCACATGTTAAGGCCGGAAAATTTCGCGAGGATCTGTATTATCGCATCAATGTCATCCCCCTCCACGTTGCTCCCTTGCGAGAGCGGCCTGAGGACGTCCCTCTCCTGACGCAACACTTTCTGCAGCTCTTCGCTCCCCTTGGCAAGAAGACCATGAGTAGGGACGCCATCAATTACCTCACCCGCTACTCCTGGCCTGGGAACGTCCGGGAGCTCCAGCACGTCATTCGGCGGGCCCTTATCCTCTCTCCCAAAGACCAGATCGAAGCGGAGGATCTTCCCCTTGACCTCCAGGTAGACCAGGTTTCGAAACGGGTGGCTGCCTCGCACGGCTCTCCGTCCACCCTCGGGGAGGTAGAGCGGCAGCATATCCTCCGGGTCATGGAGCAGGCAAAGGGGCACCGGGGAGAGGCCGCACAGATCCTAGGGATCGATCCCAAGACCCTATACCGCAAGCTCCTGACCTACCGTATCGATATCCCCGAACCCCGCGACCGTCGCTAAGAGAAGCTTTCAGCTATCAACCGTCAGCGGTCATGGTCGGGCAGATTGTCCCTCCTTCAGCCGAGCGTCTCTCCACCCTTCCTCATAAGAATAAAACCCTCCCGGCAGGGCTCACTTGGCACCTTCCTTGCTAGGAGAGGATCAGGATAAGGAGAGGCCATGCGAATCATGATTATCGACGACGATTACTACACCTGTCAGACCCTTTCCCGGCTCCTGACGGCGAAGGGGTTCTCCACCCATATCCATACCACGGTCGCGGATGCGGTGCGGACCCTCCTCGCCGAAGAATTCGACGCAATGCTCTTGGACTATCACCTCCCAGGCTTAAACGGCACCGATGCCCTCCCCATAATCCAAGAAGTCTCTCCCCGACTGCCCGTCATCCTCATGATGCACGAAACCACTTTAGAGGACCGAGAGAAGGCCCTTCGGGCCGGGGCTTTTTACATCTTGCAAAAGCCCATCAACCATCGGGCACTACTCCAGGCCATCCGATCGACCCGCCCCTCTCCCACGCCCAAAAGACACCGAAAATAGCCGGGACGCCCCCTGCAACAGCGCCGCGAGAAGGGCGAGCCGCCCTCCCGTGCCAAAGGGGATATTCCAGCGAATATTCGTCTGTCCAGGTCCCCGCAGAGGAGGTTTACACCAAAGATTTGAGGGGATCAAAAGATGGATTTGAAACCCAGCGCGCGCAGGGCGGCGGCGGCGGTATAGAGGGAGCCGGTGATCAAAATGGTATCATCAGAATCGGCCAGGGCGCGGGCCGTCTCCAAGGCTTCCGGCATGGTCTCAGCGACCCTGACCTTGTCAAAGCAGCCAGAGGCAACAGTAGCCAATTCCCTTGGCTCGGCACCCCGGTCGCTCTCCGGACGGGTGAGGATGACGGCAGAGGCCAGAGGGGCCAAGATCCCAAGCATCTGCTCCCAGGCCTTGTCTTTGAGGACGCCAAAGATGACCAGGAGGCAACCCGAAAGTTTTTCCTCTTCCAGGAAGGCCCGCAAGGCCCTGATGCCCGACGGGTTGTGGGCCCCGTCTATCAGAATCCGGGGCCGTGCCGAGACCAACTGAAGGCGGCCGGGGCAGCGGGCGGCCGCCAGCCCCTCGCGTATCCGCGACTCGCCCACCCGGAAACCCTTCTCCTCAAGCAGCTCCGCCACCGCAACCGCCGTGACCGCGTTCAGGACCTGGTGCCTGCCCATGAGGGGAACCTGCAGACAATCGTACTCCCTGAGTCTCCCCGTGAGCCGGAAAGTCTCCCCCTGCTCGGAGCGAGCCAGGTGCTCTACCCGATACTGCTCCTGGACCCTGATCAAGCGAGCCCCCTTCTGCCGACCAATCCGGTCGATTGCCTCCAGAGCCGCACCCTCCGCGGCGCTCACGACCCATCCTTCCTCCCGGATAATTCCCGCCTTTTCTGCGGCAATGCTCTCTAGGCTATCGCCGAGATGCTCCTGGTGCTCGAGCCCAATATTGGTGATGACCGCCACCTCCGCCTGGAGGATGTTGGTCGCATCGGAACGGCCGCCGAGACCGACCTCGATCACCCCCCAATCCACAGAGCGACGGGCGAAGTGGAGGAACGCCAAAGCCGTGGCCGCCTCAAAGAAGGTGGGAGACGAGAGGGGAGACGGAGAGAAGACGTGATCGATGACTTGGGCGATCTCAGTGGCAAGGGCAGCCAATTCCTCCTCAGAGACTGGATGGCCGTCAACTAGAATCCGTTCCCGAAATTCCAAAAGATGGGGGGAGGTATAGAGACCAACAGTGAAGCCCGCCGCACGGAGGATCCCGTCCAAAAAGGCGGCGGTTGAACCCTTTCCGTTGGTCCCAGCCACATGGACGGACCGAAAGGTCGCTTCAGGATGGTCAAAGGCCTCCACCAGACGGAGTGTGTTCTCCAGCCCCAGCCTAATGCCAAAGCGCTGAAGCCCATCCAGGAAAGCGAGTGCGTCAGGATAGTTCATGGCTTATTGAAATTCGAATTTCGAAATAGCTCCTGCTCCTCTACTATAACACCCGTGACCCTGTCAAGGAGAACCCTTTTGCCTATTGAAACCGGGAGGCTATCGTGTTAGAGACGGGAAGGGGAGATGATGGGGTTCCCCGAGCCGATTCAAGTTTCAAGCCACGCCGGATCGAGGGGAGAGGAGACCCCCCGCACCTTTTGCTCCTCGACGACCGACCGGGTTGAGGTGGTCCGGGTGCTTGAGCGGTGGATCCAAGAGGGGCTCCAGAGGGGTCAGAAGGAATATTTTCGGGTCCTCGCCTCCGACGGACAGATCTACATCCTGTATCGGGACCGGTCCTTAGACCTCTGGTTCATGGAGCAGGCGGGTTCAAGAGGGGGGCAGCGAGAAGGTTGATCGTGCCACGCGGAGAAACTGCGCGCCTTCCGTCGCCTGGACCGGCTTTTTCCTTCGCAGTCCCGCCAGACCGTTACCGGAGGCGAACATTTTTTCGAATAGCGGTGAGGAGTCTCGAGAAGTCCGGGTCGCCGCCCGTCAGGTCCTCGGTGACAAGCTCCACCTCGCCCGGGCCCCGAGCCCCCAGGCCCAATTCTATGGCACGGCGGATCTGCTCCTGGTCCCAGACCCTCTTTGACGTCACCATCTCCCACCGGCCAAACGCCCTGATGATGCCGAGGGCCACCACATCGGTGGCGATGGGATCGCCGCTCGCTAGGACGATACCCGTCGGCACGGCCTCCCCGGACCAGGGGCCTCCATGGATCATGCTCTGGAGTCCGTCCACCACGAACAGGTGGGGGCGGACGGCCATATTGAGTTCCGCGACCGCCGGCTCCCACCCATCGCTGCCGTAATTCCACGGCTTATTCTTGCCGTGGACACACCCCACGGTGTTCTTCAGGGCACAACTGAAGCTGGCACCGCGGTGCGTCTTGATGACAGGGACACTGATGAGCCGCTCGGCCTCGTACACTGCCTTGGCCACATAGACGGTTTTCGCATACTCTACCTGAGGGAGAGCCACCTTTATCCACTCCCCCTCATCAAAGGCCAGCACTTCTGCTCCCACCTCCCGGCCCACCTCCGCAATCCCTGTCTTCTCCAAGTGGGGACGCGTGGGGAGGGAGAGCACCGCCGACATATCTCCCACCGCAAGAGACGCCGGGCCTTGCGCCTTGGCCAGAGCGGCGACCGCCCTGACCACCCGCGGGTCGGTGGTGGCCGGGGGAGGTTCACCCCAAACCACATTGGGTTTCACGAGGGTACGAGCACCCGCAACCCCGAGCCTTGCCATTCCTCCGACGAGGTCGACGGCCCTCTCGACCATCCGGGGAACATCGTCCCCGTGGACGATCGCCACGAGACTCCTTGATCCTGACCGAAACGGATTCTCCAGCAGGGGCGGAGGGTTCCCCGAAGAGGCATCGGGAGAGAAGAGGATCTGCCTGAGCATCTCCCTGCAGGCCGGGACGAAGATACCAAGCGCTGCAAGACCGGTCAGTTGTAACAGGGACCGTCGCGTGATCTTCATGACCTGCCCCAGTCTCGAAGACTGTGCCGAGGTCGAACTAGGGGATCCTAGGGGAGGGATCCTAGGGGTCAAATCTTTTGTTGACTAATTCTCGCCAAATCCCCTCGATCCCCTCTGCCCACAAAAAAAGCACCCGGGAGCCTGTGTCGCCCGCCCGGTGCCCCAATGCTGCCGCGTCTATGCAATAAAGGTTTTTGCTATCAATACGTATTTTAGGTTTATATCCAAAATACGTCCTGGAGGCAAATACCGTACCCCCGCCCCGAATCTCGCGCCAAACATTGGAGTTGGCTCCCCTTCCCCGTCGGAAAACATATCGGGTGAGGCTGACAGCAGACCGGAGAATGCCTTCTTGTGAGTCAACGGGGCCCTAGCGGGGATTCCGCGGGAGGGCCTTTCGGAAGGCGCGGAGATAGGTCAAGTAGCTCAAGGCGAGGATAAAGGGAGAGGCACCATCCTCCAGGGCCCGAAGATTGGCCTTGCCCTCCAGGTAGAGGTAGAAGAGATAGAGAAACACCCGCACAGACGGAACGTGAGGGGCCCCGATCCGACAGAGGACGAGCGGAGGGAGCTGCCAGGGATGCTCCGCGAAATCGTTCAGGTGGGCGACCTCGTGCAGGAGCACAGAGGTCGCCCACCGCCGCCCCTTGAGATGATACCGCCAGACAAAGGTGTTGCACAATAGGAAGGACTTGATTCCAAGGCCGAGAGGTCCCGTGGGAACCGCCCCCACGTTGGGATAGATGGGGGCGTAGAGCACACGGTAGCCTCGAAAGGTCCCCATCCCGAATCTGGCCAGGACCTTGCCGCAGATTCTCCCCACTCGCCTGACGACTGGAAACTTCTCTTCGCTCACCCCGACCCTCGTAACCTTCCTTGCGTTTCCGGCCCATGGTAGCAGGCCCGACCCACCGAGACAACCGCTCTCCTCGAATCGGCTCCGCCCTGCACAATCGCCAGTCGCGAGCGCGGACAGCACGGGCCCATCCTTGACGGTCCAGGGACGATCTGATACTGTCCCCCTGCCTCACGCTCTAGTGGACACTCCACGAGGATAGGGATACCAATGGTCGTGACCGCCGGGGTTATTACCCGAGAGGGGTACATCCTAATCTGCCAGCGTCGGAAGGGAAGCTGGGGGGAGTACAAGTGGGAGTTCCCCGGTGGGAAGGTCGAGGACGGGGAGGACCCAGGTGAGTCACTTCGCCGGGAACTCAGGGAGGAGCTTGCCATCGAGGCAGAAATCGGACCCCTCCTCTGCCGCCTGGAGCACCGCTACCCTGACCGGGAAGTGGAGCTTTTCGTGTTTCACATCCCGGGCTACACCGGTGAGCTCCGCAACATACAGTTTGCGGGTATTCGCTGGGTGCAGCGGGAAGAGCTTGCCGACTTTGACTTTCTGGACGCAGACCGGTCTGTGATCGAGGCATTAACCAGCAGAATCTCCTCAGGGGAGCAACGGTGAAGCGAGGGGGAATCGACCCGGCACTCAAGCGGACTTTTCAGCAGCGCCTCCTCAGGTGGTATCGGACGCACGGCCGGGATCTGCCCTGGCGGAAGACCCGGGACCCGTATCATATCTTGGTGTCCGAGGTCATGCTCCAGCAGACCCAGGTCGACCGCGTCCTCGGATTTTACGGCAAATTTGTCAAAAAGTACTCAACAGTGGAGGAGCTGGCGTCGGCGAGGCCTCGCCAGGTGCGCGAGGCCTGGGATGGGCTCGGCTACTATGCCCGGGCAAGGAACCTTCACAGGACGGCCCGCCAACTGACCCACGGCCATGGGGGTCAATTTCCTAGAACCTACGAGGAGACACATGCCCTGCCAGGGGTGGGGCGCTCCACAGCGGGGGCACTCTTGAGCTTCGCCTTCAACATCGACACCCCCATCCTGGACACCAACGTCAAACGCCTCATCTCCCGGCTCTTTGTCCATCGCCCCTCCCCGACACCGGCTCAGACAGAGCGGCGCCTCTGGCGGCTCAGTACGAGCCTGATCCCGAAAGGGAAGGCGTGGGCCTTCAACCAGGCGCTCATGGATTTTGGCGCGCTCGTCTGCACCGCAAGAAATCCTCGGTGCGTCACCTGCTTGTTCACCGACATCTGTCGAGCCTACCCCAAATTCATACGCGCGTCAGGACAGCAGCGAAGGTGAAGATCTATACCAAGACAGGCGACAAAGGGGAAACCGGCCTCTTCGATGGGACCCGCGTCCCAAAACACGACCCCCGTGTCGAGGCGTACGGAGACGTGGACGAGCTGAACGCGCTCCTGGGTACCGTTCGGGCCTTCCTCAACGACCGTGAGATCGGGGAGGTCCTCGCGTCCGTTCAGCGAGATCTCTTTGCCGTCGGGGCCCAGTTGGCCGACCCCAAATTTGGGCAGAGGAGCCGAAAAGAAAAGGTCGAACTGAGCGAGGCTCAGGTAAAGGCCCTGGAAGAGGCCATCGACCGGTGCGAGACCGAACTCCCCCCCCTCAAGCATTTCATCCTGCCGGGTGGGAGCCATGCAGGGGCCCTTCTCCACCTGGGCCGCACCGTCTGTCGACGGGCCGAGCGGCGGATAGTCGCCCTGAAAGAGCAGGGAATATCGATCCCGGCTATCCTCCTTGTCTACATCAACCGCCTGTCAGACCTCCTCTTCATTCTGGCGAGGGTGGTCAATCACCGACAGGAGGTCGAGGAGGCGTACTGGTAATCATGCTGCGGGCGATCATCTTTGACTTCGACGGTGTCATCGTCGATACTGAGCGATTTCACTTCCAGGCACTACAGCGCGTCCTCGAGGAGGAGCAGATCCGCCTCAGCTGGGAAGAGTACACCCAGACCTACTTGGCGATGGATGATAAGAATTGCTTTCGCACCGCGCTCGCTCGGCACGGGCGGTCACTCACGCCGGGGATGGTGGAGGAGCTCT
>LKGT01008099.1_pt1 | contig 39272 bp, 45 predicted proteins | sample 503861 | NCBI WGS metagenome assembly LKGT01 (sample SAMN04113194, study PRJNA297058) | marine sediment metagenome | biome: marine benthic biome; feature: marine benthic feature; material: marine sediment; isolation source: sediment sample collected at the water-sediment interface from the South......
CTACAATAAAAGAAAAGTCTTTACCTTCTTTTGCTTCTTTTAAAAAAGTTACTAATTTTCTTTTTGGTAATGATTTTACATTATTCATTTTGCAACTTTCTTATTTTCTCCGCTTGATGTTCGTCTCGTGTATCTTTTGACCATGCTCGTATTCTTATATTCCAAGCACTTCCATCTTTACGTATATTTCTATTATCTAATTTAATTAAATCTTGTGGATCATATTCCAGGTCAGCGTCCTGAATAGCGATGATATCTCCCGTCACACTTTTAAACCCAGTTTGTAGCGCCCCACCTTTACCCTTGTTCTTGTCATGATACACCACCGTATAGCCTGGCCCCAGGGTAGAAAGAATATCTCTGGTGCCGTCCGTTGAAAAATCATCAACTAAAACAATTTCTTTTTCAATATTTTCAAAAGTGACTTGTTTTATWTTTTCTAAAATTTCWAAWRAAGTTGGCTCTATATTTTTTTCAGACTTTTTTGCAATCTCAAGATACCAGTTTGCCATCTCTTGAGGTTTTGTAACGAGACCAAATTGATAGTATCCATTTCTATTTCTAACCTTTTTGGTAGTATAATGTGAATCTGAAGTACAGATTTCTATTAGTTCATATCCGTTGTTTGAAAAATGTTGTACCACTGCTTCTCTTAGTCCATTTTCCATATTGTTGGCATCTGCCCATCCAAGAAAATACTTTTTTCCATTTATACGAAGACATAAAATTCCAATTCCGGCCATCGCAAGATCTGGAGCATTAATTCCCATGTCTTTTGAATTGGCATAACCAAATTCTAAAGGATGGGTCTCCTTTGTCTTCAAAGTGTCAAGACATGATTTTGATGCAGTCAAAAGATCCTCCGAGTCGATTTGAGAAATTTCTTCTCCCATAGCATTATGACAATCTACAATTAAGACTTGATCAAAATTACGGTTCATTGAAAACTGTTCGATCTCACTTTTAATTTGCAAAGGAATATCTTCCATTCCGTGTGGTGAAAGAGACAAAAACAAAAGTGCAGTTTTACCAAAAAGTATTCCCACACAACGAGTTTTGTTTATATGAACAGTAACTGGCTCTGTACAGCTAATTCCTTCTTGGGATATAGAGCTTTTAGTTAAACTGGCAAGATAACTCTCTACTTCGGTTTTAGATGGTAAATTTAATGAATGATTTGAAACACTATGCAATATCATGGCAGATGATCCCATATTTTTGTAAATCAAATATGGAATATTACTTCCCCCTACTGGATGAAATGGTCCAGGATGAATTTCAGGTATAACTAATCTAAAATCTTTATTGGTATTCTTTGTATGTAACCTAATTTGGGAAGTTAAAACTTTGGACATGTTTGCACGTTCTGAAAGAATATTTTCAACTTCAGAGGGATTGTCTTTGGATATAGAAGATAGGTAGGCTTGAATCAATTTATGAGTACTTTTAACACCTGGTCTACCCGCTCTGTCAGTTATAACAGACCAAGCAGATGCCAAAGCTAAGAATACTGCACCATATACTAATCCCTGATAATCAATTAGTACCGGTGTCCACATTTCTACTGGTACAAGAACTAAGAACATTGCCAGGGGTTGGATCAAACATACTAACAAAGCCTTACCAATGTTTGCACCAAGAACTGTTGTGTATTTCCAAAAAGAGACATGTGCAATGATTTGGAATATTCTTTATTTTTTGTAAAACGAGCATCTATGCGTTGAGTGATTAATAATACACCTATGACGGCTAATAATCTAAAAACTAGGTCATCGCTTTCAAGATAAAAAGAAACAGTTAATGTTACAAGTAGTGATACAACAACTATAGAAAAAATTAATGATGTATAGAATGAAGATGGGTTTAGTAATGTTAGAGAATATCGTTTATGAATCTTGGAAACATCATTATAGGATTCTGTCATAATAGATCACGGTATTAGAAAAATATCCATTAACCATGAGACTACAATAAGACTACTAGGTACGGTAACTACAATTTTAGGATCGACTTTGAAACCTTTAGTTTCGTCTTCGAAGAATCGTAGAAGACCTGCACTAGATGCAGGTAATGGTGCGCTCTTTTTTTCTTTACCCATAGCTATTTTCAAAGTCAGGATCTTAGAATAAAAACTTTTTTGATATAGCAAAATTTAGCCTTAAAACAGCATATCTAGACTAGGTTGAATTAAGAATTTTCAATTCCACCAACTCCAAAATCCCGAGATTCATTAGGTGATTTCAATTTCTGCCAAGGAGTTACAAATATTGATGTGTGTTTTTCGGCAAAGTGTAGAGCAACTACAACACCCAAATATATGCCAATCATTGGTGCAAAAAGGTCCATGCTAATCAGTTCCACCAACTATCAGGCACTATACTAAGTTAAAAGATAATCACATGGGGTCTGCTACTATTATTGTATTGATTTTTACTAGTTAAGCTCTAAAACAAAAAGTTAACCTTTAGAAATCAATATGACTGATTCACTAAATTTCAGATTTGGAATATAAACAATCTTTCCATTACTTGTTTTTGCAACAGTCTTCATCAAATGAAACTCATTAATTTGAGCTTTTATTCCATCAATTTCAATATAGTCACCTATGTTGATATTTTTATTCAGATAAAGCCCTATACCTGATACAATGTTTTTGAGATGATTTTGTATTGCAAAGGTTAGCAGAAAAAAGCCTACTCCAATTGTGGCTATTACTTCTGTTGCAACTTCAAACCACCCAAGGTCTATTCCCAAATAGCCAGCTTCTACAATTATTATTACCAAAGAGATCAAACCCAAAAGCTTTGAGGATCCCTTTAGATCAGATAATTTTGATTTGATTACAAATTTTGCTATGAAGAATATACCAATTGAGAGTAAAACCGAGATAATTGCATAAAGATAAATTTCTTGAACCATGATTAAGTTTTCCTTAGATAAGCTAATTAGAGTTATTGTAAAGTGATTTAGCGAAATTGGAACATAGCCTTAAAAATCTATATTCAAACTACATTATTTCACATAAACTGTTTTTTGTTAATTCTTTAATTTTGCCAGAATTTCTACTAGGGAATTAATCGATTTTAGAATCTGTTGTTGCTTTTCATGATCTTTTTCTGCTTCTAATTCTTTAGAAAGATTTTGGAGTTTCTTTTCTAAAATACTTAGAGTTGATTCAGTATTTTGAACCTTGGTTAATTCTGGCTCAGTTTTGGTAATTTCAGGTTCCCTGCCACAATTAACACATAACGCATGACCATCTTTCATCACTCTAACACCCTTACAGTATGGACATGGTTCACTAAGCATTCTTGCACCATTTAGCAGCATTTTAACTGCTTTCTTGGTTAGGTCTGATGACACTAAAAATACTAGAAAACGATTTCTAAAAAACTTGATCTTGTTAGTGTTTTTGAAGATTAATTTTTTGAATTCACGAAGGCTTAATAGTATGTTCAAAGAAATTATTATGATTAATGGCGGTAATTTGTAGCACTTGTGGTCTTCCTGAAGATTTATGCGCCTGTGGTGAACTAGAAAAAGACAGCACACATATCATTATAAGATTAGAAACTAGACGTTTTAGGAAAAAAGGAACGATGATTGAGGGACTTGATCCAAAGATAAATGATTTAGAAAATGTGGCTAGGGATTTGAAAAAAAAATATGCTTGTGGAGGTACAGCTAAAGATGGCTACATATTTTTGCAAGGAGATTATCGAGATACGATCAAAGAAGCTTTGGTCAAGCTAGGATTTTCTGAATCATCAATAGACCTACATTAGAAAAGACTTGCAAGAACAAAACAAGTTTATGCAAGTATTAGGAATTCCATTTTCAGCATTAGTTTCAGTAATTTTTGGTTTGATGATTCTTGCGTTTCCTTTAGGAGCTTATGTAGTTTTTAATTCTAATCTAGAAGATTCAGTGAGCTATGATTTCCCACTTAGTAGTTTTAATTTTTTCCCTGTAGGAATAGGTATTGAGATTCCAATAGAATTTGAGCTTGGCGATGTTTTTATTGGCATATGGTGTGTTTTTATAATTTTATTTTCTGTTACAGTCTTAGGACCAAAAACAAATTTCCTAAAAGCTCTTTCGCCCATAATGTCTGAAGGAAAGTATGAAACAAAATCAAATTATTTAGTTTCTGTAATCAAATGGTTTACAATCTTAATAGTAATATCTGGTATAATTGATTTTGTTCAGCAAAGTTTAGGGATTTTCACAGAACCTCCTCAACAATCAGATGTTTTAATTCAATTTTTTAACGTCACCTCAGCACCAATTAGTGAAGAAATTGGATTTAGAGTAATGCTAATTGGGATACCACTCTTTCTAATTTATTCACAGAGATTATCAATTAAATTATTTTTCAAATCACTATGGAACCCAACGCAGTCACTCAACATCCATGAAAATAAAAAGGCAATAATTTTGATAGTGATAGTTGGAATATTTTTTGGACTGGCTCATATTATTTCTGGTGAACCATGGAGTTTTGGAAAATTTGCACAAGCAACTGCAAGTGGAATAATTATAGGATGGGTGTATTTTAAACACGGATTCCCCTCTGCAATTTTGGTGCATTGGGCTACAAATTATTTTATTTTTTCTTATGTTTATTTTCTAGCAGATATTAATGAAATTACTATTAAAAATGCTTTTTCTCATTCGCTTACAAATAGTTTAGAAATCTTATTCATCATTACTGGAATAATTTCAATTGCAATGCTATTTTTGAATTATGTAAATTTAAAGAAAGAAAAAAGATTAGAGACTACTTGATTTGTTTTAGCTTAAGAACTATCTTAAAAATATAAAATAATGTAGATTTTTAATGTTAAAAATTCTAGTACTAATGCTGATGATTATATCAACGGGTTCTATCTGATTTCCTCAAAACATGACGAATATTGCCTGCCGAATTATGAAGCAAAACAAAATTATATTTTCGTTGTAAAGTGATTTAGCGAAATAGTACACTTATCGTTGTAGATTTGAGATTGAATTAACTAAACATCTGTGATTTTAGACTTGACTTTCTGAAGGATTTCATCTGGTATTTCTGACATGTTATGGGTATCTTTTGCGTGTTCAGCTATTTTTTGAAATAATTCTTCTTCGTCTTTTGCAGTGATGGACCACGCACAACCGTCTACTACATCTCCACAAGCGAATTTTTTAGCCATATTCTTTTTTCTTAGTATTGTAAATAAAGTTGATCAAAGGGATTTATCGGAATTTGAACTATAGTTGCTTTAGTGCCTGAGATTAGATTCCGAGTTAGAGATCTAGAGCTATTTTTAGCCCCTTGTATCTATTTCTTATAGTTACTTCTGTAACACCTGCAGCTTCTGCAACATCTCTTTGTGTTTTACTTTCTCCATTTGTAACACATGCTACATATAGTGCAGCTGCTGCAAGGCCCATGGGATCTTTTCCTGCTGAAATTTTAATTTCTTCTGCTCTTTTGAGAATTTTTGTAGCATCACGTTTGGTCTTTTCAGATAAACTAGCTTTACTAGCAATTCTTGCAACACATTTTACTGGATCAACTACCGGCATTTTTAAGCCAAGTTCTCTGAGAAGTAATCGATAACATCTTGCAATATCTTTTCTTTTAATATTACTTGAATTTGCAACGTCTTTTAAGGTCCTAGGAGTTTCAGTATCACGACATGCTGCATAAAGAGCAGATGCGATCAATGCTGAAATTGAGCGTCCTCGTACTAGTCCTTTCTCCAGTGCTTTTCTATAGATGTATGCTGCCTTTTCTATAACGGCATCTCCAACTACCAGTTTATCTTTAAGTCTGTCAAGCTCACTAAATGCCTGTCTAAAGTTTCTATCTACTGGTTCATGAACTTGACTTCGACTATCCCAAGTTCGAAGACGTTCAATAGTACTTTTCATTGATGCAGAAAGAGGTTTTCCAGTAGCGTCCCTATTTGTGGGTCCAATTATTGTTGCAAGGCCCATATCATGCATTGCCAACGATGTTGGAACCCCAGCACGACTCCTACCGTCATGCTCTTCCTTTGAAAAAGAACGCCATTCAGGACCTGTTTCTACTGCTTGATCTGTTAGAACAAATCCACACTTTCCACAAAAATTTTCTCCGGTATTATTATCAGTAAAAACATTTCCTTTACCACATCTTGGACACTTAGCTTTTTGATTATCATCTTTTACCATTTCTATAACATCTCGTGGAATCGTGAAATTCTCGTATTTATACATTGCTGTATAGTTGCTTTTAAATTTTTAGATTAGTTTACAAGCAAGCTAACAAATTTGATTGATTTTGGTACAAAATTCAGGCTTTTCATTATGAGATAACAAAAATTTCAAATCCTCTTGATTATCAATATCCAGCATTATTCTCCTCAATAAAATTAGTGACGTATTTGAAGTCATTGATTTGCCTATCTCTAAATGAATTTTATAGCTATCCTCATCATAATGTGTTTTCATTAAATTATGTGGGCGTCTAAGTAATGCATTTGTTCCATCAAAACGTCTTGAAGGAATAACTAAAATAGATTGTGTAGATTTTGAAAATTGAATAATATCTTCAATGTCTTCAGATTGAATAAATGGAATATCTTGTGGGAAAATAATGGAAGTATCCCATTCATTATTTGCAAGATAGCTGTCAGCAAGTGATACAGCATGATTTACTCCTGATTCATCATCATCAAATATTTCTATTACATCGAATTTTTTTGTAAGTTTAAGAGCTTCTTCATCTTTTGAAACAACAATTATTTTATCAATATTTTTTGTATTAGATATTGTTTCAACTACTTCTTCCAACATAATTCTACAAAGATCTTCTCGTTGATTTAATGATAAATTTAATCTTGTTTTAGATTTAGAAAAAGTCTTTACAGGAATAATAGCTACGATTTTCAAATTATACGTGAACCTGATTCAATACATACGAAGCTAATGCTTGTTCTGCAATTTTATTATTCATTTTTAATTTTGTTTCATAGACTTGTATGTCTAAGTTTTTAATTTTTTTTGTGAGTGCTTTATCTTTAGTATCAATTACTATATTTCCACAAACATCAGAGTACATTTTTGCTAATCCAAACGAGGAAACTTCAATACCAGCAGCTTGCAAATATTGAGCAGCAGGGCCACTAAATGCTTTATCACCAATTAAGGGGCTTACTGCAACAACTTTCTTTTTTATTTTAGATAATTCTTTTCTGATTCCTTTAATTGATAACATTGGCCCTATGCTTGTTAGAGGATTACCAGGGGCAATAATAACGAGTTCTGAATCATGCATTGCATTAATTGCTTCAGGATTAGGGCGAGCCTTGTCAGCTCCAATATATTGAATGCCTTCTACCTTGTCTCTACCCCTATATTTTACCCAATATTCTTGAAGATGAAGTTCGCCTTTGTTAGTGGTTATTCGTGTTTCTATGCTGTTATCAGTTACCGGAATAACCTTAGCTTCAACTGCAAATTTTTCACACATCCATTTTGTAATATCGCTTAGATTTTTTCCATTTTTTAGCATGTTAGTTCTAATAAGATGAGTTGCAGCATCTCTGTCTCCAATTCTAAACCAAGTCTCTTCTCCAAAAACCTCCATTTGTCTTAAAAATCCAAAAGTATCTTTTTGAATACCCCATCCTCTTTCGTAGTCCAACAGATCTGCTAAACCATAGATTATTGTATCAATATCAGGGCAGACATACATTCCATATAGCCAATAATTATCACCTACATTACTGATAACATTCACATCGCTTCTCTGGGATGCAACTCCTCGGACTAATTTTACCGAACCTGTTCCTCCCGCAAGTATTGTAATCATCTCATTCAGCTCTAAAACTAAATTTCCATTCGATCGTAGTTCCATATTACTTTATCATTTACAGAGATTATGTCAAAATATCATGGAAAGTTTATTATTTGGAATAAGCGATCAGATTTCGTATTGAGGGCATCAGTTTTAGTTGTATTTTTTACAGGACTTTTAATTATTGGAAGTAGCACGTCGGTCTGGGGAGCCCAATTAGACGCAAAAATAATTCCTGATGAACAATCTGTAAAAATCAAAATGACATATCAGCGAACGATATTCGTTGGATATAATGAAGGAGGAGAAATTGCAGACATATTGAGAGGAAAAAACTTGGAAGTGGCATTTAACGCTGATTCTACAAATCGAGGAGTTCAAGACCTGATAAACAAATTGAATCAAAAAATTTTAAGTGATGGTAGTAGTGTACAAATTACAGATTTAGATGTTGAGTATAGTGCTATATTAAACGGAAATCCTTTAACCGCTCTAATTGATTACAAGATTGTATTAAAGCCAACCTTATCAAATTATAATCTTCGCCAATTTTCTCTAAACAGTCCATCTCTTGTCGAAATGGGTTGGAGAGGACTTACAGTGAATTCAGAAATTTGGATTGATGGCGTTGAGATAAACTTTCCTGGTTCATTTATACAAAGTATAGAACCAGAAGTATTTGCAATACTGTCTGGCACAGAGGCTGATTCAATTCTTTCGGCGAACTTGATTAACGCAGATGGTATAAGAGATCAACCACTAGGAAATTGGCACAGTTTGTTTGATCCTACGGGTATTACTTCTGATGCAAAACAATTTGGAATAGCTGAAGAGATTTCAGGATTTGTTATCACCACATACACAATGGGTGAAAGTAGTATCAGAGAAGGACGACAAGTTGAAAGAGAAATTCAAGTTGAATTTACAAAAGATAAGGAATATTTTGTCAGATCTGTAGAATCTGCTGATTCAGCAAATGTTGCATTAATAGGATTTGCAAGTATTGATATTTTAGACAATACCGAAGTTATAGGGGTTACTCCAAATGCACCTGAAGGTTATGGAGATACCACAGGGGGAGGTTTTCCAATAATGATAATTTATGGCATGGCAGGTATGGCAGGAATTGGGACAATCGGAATTCTAGTTTGGAGTAGTCGAAAATTAAAATCTGAAGTAGGTCAAGGTCAAACAGGCATTGACCCATCCCAATTACAAGGATATGCAACTAGTGCATCTTCTGGAGGATATCAAACAGTTAGAGGGGAAGCACAGTTGAAAGGTGATGTATCTTACGAGCAAACTAGAAGTGTCTATGAACAAGAAAAGAAAGATGAGCCAGCAAGTTCTGATAGCACGAGTAAAAATGGTTCCATGCCAAAAGGTTGGAAGCCATCTTAAAATGTGCGTGCTGGCCGTAACCCTCCTTCTGTTTTAACGATATTTCGCTTTGCGGCCTACCTGAACTAAGTGCAGGATCTTATAGTTCGATTTGGCCTTGCTCCATGTGGGTCAGCTCTTTCATTCCTATTCTAGAAACCTCAGGTTTTACCATCATTGTACGCTAGGTTGGATTTTTTTCTATTCTGTTGCCAGTCATCTCTGACTAWCYGTCGCCRGAACACATTTCCTGCATGKAGGGAGGAGTTTCCTCTGCCGTAGCAGCGTGTCGTTCACCAGCTCGCACTTRAGATTTWTASAAACTARTTGAATTTGAAGATTTCTWAAATTKRYTAGKGARTTTTTCGTGACTAKYTAGGAAYGAAATTTTAAARWTWGATTTCYAAAACTCAAAAAGATTAAACCTGAAATTTTACATATWGAGTTTYAAARATTCWGAGRATGCTTAGYCCAATTGGATTAACAATAACTGGATTTGCKGGYTTACTAGCTTATATTGCATATTTAGTARGTTAAGAAAATMGCCAWAAAGNAAGTTWNTNAAAAAAATTAGGTAATTAGYTTTGGWATGAATATGTAGAGTACAGCTATAATCTCCAATCTTCCAAATATCATCAAAAAGCTCATGAYRATTTTAGTTKYAGGATTTAYATCATTTGTTATTACGTCAGCCCARAGWCCYCCAGTAGTAATTATTCCTGTTGCYTCWACGAAYGCRTCATTAAATTCAGCRCCAGTAACATCTGCGAGATGAAKTGCTGCAAAGAAAGCRATAATTGGAAATAARGATATGACTATTAYSGCTGTAAGAATTTCYTTTTTATTTTCATCKGATAATTCKTTTCTGGTAGTAGYMCGTAATGCTTTAACAATATTTTTGAGTTGTAAAAATCTAAAAATTTTGATKCCKCCWGCAGTTGAAAAACCACATCCTCCAATGAACATTAACAAAACYAAAATTGTTTGAGATRCWCCAGATAATCCRTCTAAGCTTTCAATTTGTAATCCAGCTGTAGTRCCRGCAGAGATTGGATAAAAAACAGAACGTATTGGATCTAATCCACTAACTAAACTAAAAATCAMMAYTGCGCCAGCCAAAATTGCAAAGAAAACTAGSACTTCTTTTCCTAATTTAGGAGACAGGAATCTTTTTCGAACAAARGCATAGTGAAAAGTAAAAGGYAATGCKCCCARTATCATRGCRCCCATCAAAACAATGTATTCTTCTACYAACATATCTTGTAAAATTGTGGAGCTAGGAACGAACCCACCAGTTGAAACTGTACTCATAGCTAATGAAAAATTATCAATAATGTCTCGCTCGCCGAAGATATACAAGAGGAGAGCAATGATTACTATGTAAACGGCAAAAATCACTGTGATTGTTGCAAATAATTCTCTCAGATGTAATGTCTTTCCTGAAATAAAACCACGCATAGCTTGAAGTTTGCTTTCAGGATAAAAYGCAGTRATAACAAGGTAAATGAAACTCATRCCCCCAATTAGTTGYGTAAAGCTTCGATAAAATGTAAAACTTTKTGGCAAATCTTCTGGKGTATCAAATAAYGAAATACCMCCKGTAGTAAATCCTGCRGCACTTGAAAAGAAGCTATTWGCAAAAAGCTCTAMTTCATGTTCTRYCTCATAAGGTGAAACATACAGATATGGTATAGTTCCAAATAATATGAGAAGAAAYAGGCTGGCAAAAACAAGAAYTGATGCTTGTTGTAGATTTAAGCTTGCTTTTTCTCCATATGAGTTTAGAAAAAATCCWGTCACAAGTAAAAGCACRGTYGATAAATAAATTCCAGTTGCAGTTACWGTATCATTTAGAACAGTTGCTAAAACCGCTGGAATAAGTAAAAGTACACCAGAAAACTGGAGTACAAATCCTAAATTTCCCAAGATTGCTTTWACAGGRGGACTYAGAAAYCTTGGATGAATTRCWGTGGCTTTTCTAATTGCAGYTGCAATGGTAGCTTGATAAACCATACCAACTACAACTTGCTTTTTTGWAATTACTGGGAGTTTTCKGATGTGRTTTTTTCTCATTATTTCTAATGCATTACGTAAAGTAAGAWMTTGATCAATTGTKACTAATGGRGARCTCATAATTTGTTTTAAAWYAGTTGTTTCTGCATATACTGTSACATCACTGACCTGAGCTAAAATGTCTTCRTCTGTAACAATYCCAACRGGCAACATCTTATCATYAGTAACTATAATATCATGTCGTGMGTATCTTTGTAGYAAYCTTGTAGCAGTTGCAGTCGATGTGTCTTGATGTAGAATTAGAACATCTTTATCCATAAATTGTGAAACCTGTTTTGAGAGAACATATGAAACCGATTTTTGTGCTTCTACAGACATTATATCACCTTATTCACCCGTCTGGAAAATGACCGTGAATAAATCTTTAACCATCGATTTAGTTCCAAAATGTGTCAAAATTTTTGATTAAATTGATATGTTGTATTCTTTGAGAAGTGGAATAATCTCATCTTCTGATTTAAGTTTAGAATAGTCTTCTAACAAATTTTGATTTAGCTCAAAAAAGGTGTGACCCCATTTGAATTTATCAAGTAACTCCAAACTCAAATCCTTATYYCCTAAAATGAAYACAGYAGCAGCWATTGCTTCTACKGTTGTTAAYTTGWWTAATTTTGARTAATTWACTGGATTTCCAGCAAAAAGAGGAGGAAGTTTTCTATGAATGCCGGAAAATTTTGTTGCAAATGYCYTGTYARCTAAATTCCASGAGCAATCAATTGCAGTGATAGAATATGCAAGTTTTTTATCACTAGGCATWATAGATTTTTTTGCAAAAGGATCTAAAACCAGAGTTTTTGCACTAGTTTTTTTTACATTTTTTGCTAATCCGAATTTTACAAGTTTAGCAGCGGAACATTTTTTCGGGTCATCTTGTTTTAACATCAAAACTTGAATTTTCATATATAGGATTTTTGAAATTTGCTTATTTGAGTTTATCCGGTTACTACATAGATAACTTTGTAGTATAGTCTAGATGACTGTTCTTCTTTAATCACTTCAACATTCCAGATGGAATCAGGAAAGAATGCATCAGAATCGACAGGCAAAATTGTATATTTTTCTAACAAAACATCTGGTCCGCTATACCTAACATTGTAATCTATTCCATCAACTTGTACTACTTCGTATATTTGTCCTGGAAGTCTAGTAGAATCTTTTATCATACAATTATCATCTGGACCAATAATACAGGTGCCATCTTGAGTACTTATTTTGATATTCACATTTGCTTCTTCTCCCCTAAATGTAGTAAAGAGAGAACCTTGAATTACTCTAGGAGATAATTCTTTTTCTTCAACAGTTTTTTTGTTTACAGTAATTTGTATTTCAGGATCTGTTATTCTGTTAACCTTTTCGATAACTCGTTCACCTAATGATGATTCTACGGGTTCAGGAATTTTTTCTGCGAGTTCTATTTGTTTGGTGAAAGTTCCAAATTCTGCATTAAACGTAATAATGTATTTACCAAGAGCCGCATCATCTGGGAATTTATGTTCATAAATGAATGTTCCAGTAGGATCTTGTCTAAGTGTAGTAATTGGTACACCAATTCCACAAATAAATGCACCACAATTTAATTTGGTTTGCTCCTCAGTCGGGATTCCTACTTTGATTGTTTCTACAAAAATCATTTTTGTAGGTCTAGCACTAATACTTGCTATATCACCAGGGTGATATTCTTCCTTATCACTACCTATGACTAATGCAAGTTCCTCTTCTCCACCAAAAATGAAATCATTGTCTACTTGGAAAAAGTTTTCAGCCCKAATTCCTTGATATACGGCAGTAACCTTGTAGATGCCTTCTTTATAGATRGTWACRGGCATATCAAAAAGGCTTTTGAARTTGCCKCCAGCATCYAGATATACAGATGATGAGTCAAGAGATARWCCTGCGGGGGATTTTATTATAATATCYACTCTAWATGGAACTACAAGKCCTTGGYTYCCTTGTACTTTCTTTATTGCAGTACCTAAWATKGTRATTTTTTGATTTTCAGCTRCGTTATAGACTGGAACTTSTGTTGTMACKGTTAATGGTTCAATATTTAGAGAATCTTCTTCTGGATTAGGCGATACTTTGAAAAATAYTACYATTGGAGCWGTATCAGATTGTGCYAAACTGATTTTATACACTCCATAGTTGCTTGAAAATACATATCTATCATTTTGTATTACAGAAGGAGTTTCTGACAAAGGAGTAGTCCAAGTCCAAGAAAATCTACCGTTATCAATTACACCGCCGAATTTATCTTCATTACCATTAGGTTTTGTTAAAACGATTCCAAAGTCTGGTTTACCAGCTCCTCCTCCTGGAACTAGTGCAGTAAGATGTACCTGTTCACCTAGTCCATAAACTTCTTTGTCTAATGTTACAATTGGTCCATCAATGTCTAATGGATCCACTACTGAAAATGGCGTCGTAGCAAAAAGTTTCCCATTTGCATATGTTGCCCTTATTAGATAATCACCCGGAGGATAAATGGCATTATACAAAGTATCAATAACTTCATAATTTCCAATTGTATCTGGTACAGCTGTTAATGTATAGAATACTATATCAGATTTAAATCCAGTAGGTTTAGAAGCTGTTGAAATAATTGTGGGGCCATCTACTGGTTTAATTCTAATATCAATTACTGGGGATTGAAAAGTACTTGATTTAACTGGATTATTTACTTTGCCAGAAATAATGATTTTGTCTCCAACATCATAGATTGTTTTATCGGTAAATAGTGTAAATGGAATAGAAGACTCTACAAATTCTTCTGGATTTTCAACTACATGAAATATTACAGTTTCAGAACCAACATCCTTAGAAACTGTAACAGTATAATCACCATATCTTTTGGGATTATCTGCAATTTCAAATTCATATCTAAAAGTGCTATCTCCTTCAAGTCTTACAGAATCTAATACCTTTATTCTATCAAGCACAGTAGTCGCAAGAGAACCCATCCCAACCTGTTGTAACTCAAGATCCAATGCGAAAATCCAAAAGTCATTTACTCTGCCTGTGACAATTACCGTTTCTCCTAACGCATAGGCCTTTTTATCAGTAAACAAGGAAATTGGCTTATCTTCTTTAACATCTTCGTATAGCTCAAATGAGGTCACAGTAGAATAAGTTGAATATTCTGCCGTAATTAGGTTGAACCCATAAATGGGAGCAACTGTGGTCATGAAAATAGTAGTTGTAAATTTCCCATTCACATCAGGATAAAGAGTTCCATCAAAAATTTGGTTACCATTAGAAGCAGTGACTATGAATTTTAAACCTTCAAAAGGAATAATCTCATTAGTGTATGCTGTAATTGTTGCAGTTTCACCGGGAATGTAAGACTCTTTATCTGTAGTTATGCTAAGTTCAGTATCTATTTTCTCCTCAGCTACAATGATTTCATCCCCAACAGTAAATTGCGTTGAGCTGAAAGCATCTCCGTATTCTACTATTACATAGTAAGTTCCTTCATTAATTCCAAGAACTTCTTGTAGACTTAGAGAWGTTTCATATTTTAAAAATAGRTCAGGRTATAGAWTTCTGGAAATTTCATATCCATTTGGACCATAAATTTTCATYTTWAYTTGYGCTGCTTGAAAAAATGGTTTTTCAATAAACAACWGTTCTGATACYTCACCASTAATTAYTGYAGTTTCASCAAAWATGTAATTTTGTTTATCAAYAGATASYGWGAKTRTWGTTTTMTCAGATTCRATTTCTTCTGCAATCTTTCCRTTTGTAGAGCCWGCRTTTGATTGTKCAAATTTCCAATCATTWACTGAATCAGTATCAARACCATCATAGATYCTYTGCCAAGACGTAAAGTCGTCWTYMATATCAGTAATWGTTGGAGTTTGATCAATKACTTTTCCRTCAGCGTCACGYAGTTCAACMAGTTCTGWTACATCTGTAAACCAAACGCTCTTGTAAGAATAAGTCAAAAAGCTRTTYGGTTSAATRRYAGTACCAWAAGGAATTATCATWGTCTGTTTTAGTACKGTAGTTGATGCAATAGCCCAACCTCCAATATCAATTGCAGCATTAGTTGGATTATACAGCTCAACCCATTCAGATATAGAAAAAGAATCGTTTCCTGGAGGATTAATGTCAATTTCATTAATTACAACATTTTCTGACGAAGGGCCAGATTGACTCATGGCAGGAAATATGGAACCCCCTAATAGAAGAAATCCAAAAATTGCAATAAGTACGGGAAATTTCATTTACTCTACACTCGCTAATGGTTTCTCTTTGAAAATGTAATTTTAGGTAGGAATTGAGTAAAAGTTGAGCTAGTTGTGAAAGTACAATATGCCGGTAAGGCCATCAATCAATTTGGCTTGTATCTGATATAAGGTCCACGAAGAATTTATTCTAATTATCAATAGGGTTATTTTTTTGGAATATCACAATTAGGGCATTTTTTTCCCATAATTTTTTCCCCACATTCTAAACAGAAACCTTCTCCAATTTTTTTATCAAGCATTTTTTTTCTTCTACCAACAAATATCTTAATTCCAGCATAAATTGAAATTGCAATAATTATAGCATAGATTGGTTGCATGAAAGGAATTAAACCAATCATAAACAGTAAAACTCCTGCAATCAAAATGAAATCTCGTTTTTCAAAACCCAATTGATTTTAAATATCTAGAATTTGATAAAAACGTATACCAGAACTCAGAGATTATAGTTTTACTTCATCTAAAAGTCATTACTCTAACTCTTCTTCATCGTCTGGCATTAGTTATTTTATCAAAGTAAGATATGAATTCTACCTTTTGATAGTACATACACCATTAATCATTATTTTAAAAAATTAAAGTGGGATTGACAGGATTTGAACCTGCGACCTCAGGCACCCAAAGCCCGAATCATACCAAGCTAGACCACAATCCCTTCGAATTTCACATTGGTATCCCCAATTTAAGCTTCACAGATGATACGATTTTAAATAACATACAAAAAATCAGAACTGATGCAGATAGAAGATTATATCAAAGCTGGAAAAATTGTAGCCGAAGTTAGAGAAAATGTAAGGAAAAAAAATTGGGTTGGAGTAACCCTTGAGGAAATATGTGAAGAAGTAGAAGGAGAAATTTTAAAACGAGGTGCTAAACGTGCATTTCCAGTTAATACTAGTGTAAATGAAGTAGCAGCTCATTATACTGCAGAACCAAATGATGAAAAAATTGTAAGCGATACTGATTTAGTAAAAATTGATCTTGGTGCACAAGTTAATGGATACATCGCGGATACTGCTGTAACCGTTTGTTATGATCCACAGTATGACAGTCTTGTTCAAGCAGCAGAAGACGCGTTAAAAAACGCAGTGTCGATGATAAAAATTGGCGTCAAATCCAGTGATATTGGAAGAACAATAGAAAAAACTGTAAAACAATTTGGTTTCAAACCGATCATGAATCTTAGTGGACATTCACTTGCACAGTATACAATTCATGCTGGAAAATCAATTCCAAATATTTGGTCAATTGGTTCTTTTTCATTCAAAGGAGATGTAGCATATGCCTGTGAACCATTCGTTACTACAGGTGAAGGTTCAGGAATAGTACAAGAAGGCAAAATTAAGAATATTTTTGCTCTTGGCTCTAGAAAACACACTAAAAATGAAGAGGCGGATAGACTCCAAGAATACATTTGGACTAATTTCAATATGCTGCCCTTTGCCTTGAGATGGTTAATCAAAGATTGGGAAGAGAAAAAAGCTAGAGAATTATTAGAGATTCTAATTAAAAAGAAAGTTGTGCATTCATATCCAATTCTAATTGAAAGAAATGGTCAAAGAGTTGCACAGGCAGAACATACATTCATTCCAACCGAAAAGGGAGTAACAATAACAACTATTTTGGGATAACTTCGCCAAAAATTTTAGAGATTCTTAATTTTCCTTTACAAGAATCACATTGGGAAGAAATTTCTTTAAAAACATAATCCCCATCTTTGAATTTCCTTTTTGATTCCTTATTACATGATTCACATTGTTCGACGGTAAACGCAGTCCTAAATTCTTCTTTTTTTGAAAACATTATTGCGATACTCCTATTGTATTTCCTACTCCTATTACAAGGACAGTTTTTCCAGGATTAGTATTATCAGTAATCATTTCATATATCTGAGAGAGAACTTCTTCTGCTTTGTCAGCAATTTCTTTTGTCATTAAATTAATTGCTTCTTTTACAGATTGTTTGATTACAATTGCAAAAACTGGGATTTTATTTTTTGTAGCTATCTCTTCGATTTGAAATCTATCTGTACCAATTCCACCTATTACAGCTCCGAATCCCTGAGATACTGTTGCTGAATCTTCTCCTTCTAGTTTCAATGACGCATCGATCATAATTATGGTGTCAATTTTATTTTGAGATATTATTGATTCAAGCGCATCTCCAGGTCTACCAACAGTTGCAGAGGGCCCATCTGCTTTCATCAAAAAGAGTTTTCTTCCTTCATATTCAGTTTCAGTCCAAACTGTTTCAAAAGAAGCTGTTTGTTTTTTAGTTTCAAGCATCATTTTTCCAACAACCATTGGTCCTATTCCATCACCTATTGGTTGTCCTTGTTTTATTGTGGGAACAGCTTTGTGTAATGCRGTTGCYTCTTCCATGATAAATGGCATCATCATTTGAAGMGGCAAAATAAGAGGATAGTTATTTTGTTTTTTTGCKGTAAGATASAGATGRTTGACGACTTTATAGAAWAATTGAAGYAAAGTAACTAWTTCCAAAATGGTTTGAACTTTGGTTMTTTCTGAATCTGAAATATTTGAAAATAATGATTTWAYTTGTKCTCTWGTAATATCTTCWCKAGAACGAACAAYRTGTCTGACTTTKGGRATAATTCCACCAGGGTCCATRTCAACTGGCATTATTGTAAAATAATCAATGAATCTATCAAGTTTTAACGTAGGATCCTTTRYTGWRCTTRGATTATTTKTAACATAAYTGATTAACTCTTTTCTRGAATCCTCTTTGAATYGTTTGAGWTTYYCAATATTTTTTTTGATTTCTCYAGAGGTWATCWGAAGCTGTATACGTTGTCCATAAAAAACGAATATTACAATTGGGAYRATCCATATCAACCACAAAATAGGATTAGTGTCATCTCCRAACCCAAAAAATTCGTCKAGRTTAAAATTWGTTAAWTCCAATAGTSACAGCGATCKGYKTTCTAAATTAAATCATTCGTTAAGAAAWNCCTAGNACARNCCACTTYWGATTTCAAAAATATTGCARTGKAWAGNAAAAATTTASTGATTGCTTTTATTACAGTACATATACAAAAATTCTGTAATATGCCTCAAACAAAGCCAATAGTAAGCATTGAAAATGTGGTAGCATCTGCATCAGTAGATCAAAAAATGGATCTTAATGAAATTGTTAGAAATTTTCCAGACGTAGAATATCATCCAGACCAGTTTCCAGGATTAGTTTTTAGACTAAAGGTACCAAAGACTGCTACACTAATTTTTACTTCAGGTAAGATGGTCTGTACTGGAGCAAAATCAGAAGAATTGTCAAGAAAAGCTGTAAAAACTGTCGTGCAAAAATTACGAAAAGGTGGAATCAAAGTCAAAAAAGAAGCAACTGTTACTATTCAAAATATTGTAGCATCAATTAATCTTGGTGGAAAAATTCACTTAGAACAAGCTGCTAGAACTTTACCAAGAAGTATGTATGAGCCTGAACAATTCCCAGGGTTAATCCACAGAATGCTTGATCCAAAAACAGTAATTCTTCTTTTTTCTTCTGGAAAATTAGTATGTACTGGGGCAAAAAAGGAAGAAGACGTTTATCGTTCAGTTCACAACCTTCATTCATTACTTGAAGAAAAAGATCTAATGATTTACGACTAAATTTCAATTATTTAGTATTACAAGTAACCTCGATATAGGATTAAAAAAATGGATAAGTTATGAAAATAAAAAATATTCATGATTACAAGCTAAAAGACATTATTCTGATTAGTTCTCTACCAGATATGGGAAAAGTAGGAGGTATAGTTACACAGCATATTATAAAAAAATTAGATGCTAAAAAAGCCACCCAAATATTCTTAGCAGATAAACCATGGGTTAATCTCAAAGAAGGATTAGTTGATCTCCCAACAGATGAATATTTGTTAGCAGTTGATGAAAAAAATTCTATTGTAATTTTTACTGGAGAAAATCAACCACAAGAACCTGGAACAGTTTTTAAAATTGCCAACAAAGTTCTTGATTCAGTTGCCCAGATGGGAAACATAAAAATGGTTATTTCTGCTGGAGGATATTTACCTAGTAAAAGTGGTAACGGCGATGTAGTTTTTGGGGTTGCAACAAATTCTTCTTCTATGGATTTATTAAAATCAAATAATGTAAAGCCTCTTGTTTCTGAAGTTAAAAGCATTACATGGTTCAATGGAGTCATCCTAGGAATTTCAAAAAGTAAAAATATTGATGGGATTGGTTTGTTTGGCGAAATTGTTGATGCGGAATCTCCACAATACAAAGCAGCAAGTAACATTTTAAAAGTAATTGGAAAAATTCTTAAAATTGAAATTGGGACAAAAGAATTAGATGAAAAAGTAGTAGAACAGCCTACAGAGATTAATAAAGATAGTCCAGGTATTGGATAATTATTTAATTTTTGTTCCAGGTGGAACATCTTCAACTACTGTTAGCCAATATGGTTTATCATTTACATCTGCTGCAAGTAACATTGCATTTGATTCAATTCCTGCAAGTTTTTTTGGTTCAAGATTTGCAACAACTACTACTGTTTTGCCAATAAGATCTTTTGGCTGATAAAATTCAGCGCCCCCAATTATCACTACGCGTTTTTCTGAACCCAATTCAACTATTCCCTTTACAATCTTTGATCTTCCAGGAATTGGTTCTACAGAATCGATTTTTGCAATCCTAAGATCTAATTTTGCAAAGTCTTCATATGATACTTTCATAAGGAATGTTTTTCTGACCAATTAAAATCAATTTCGAAAAATCAAGACTAATATTTCATGATTTTTGAATGGACAGTATGGCAAAAATAGAAGTATCAACTAAAATCAAATCTACCGCAGACAAAGTATGGGATATTATTTCAGATATTGACAATGAGACAAAATATTGGAAGGGTACAAAAGAGATTCACAATATTTCTAAAGATGGAAATAAAATTAAACGTGAAGTCATAATTGCTTTTAGAGATTCAAAATGCCTACAGGAAGTCACAATGTATCCAAAAGAGAAAATTGAAGTAGAGTTTACTAAAGGAATTATTCAAGGAACAAAAACAATTAACCTAAAAACACTTGAAGGGGAAATTTTGCTGGAAGCAATTTGGGATGTAAAACTATCAGGAATGATGGGCATGTTCACAGGAATGATAAAAAAACATGTGAAAAGTGGGACAGAGCAAGCTCTTCAGGCAATAAAATCAGAAGCTGAGCGATAAGTTTATGGAACTTGCTATTGAGGTTACAAATTATGTTTTAGTAGCAATTTTAATTGGTGTTTCTGGAGCATGGATAATTTTAATAAAATCTATGTTAAGAACATTTCAAGAAACTCCGTATTTAGATAAATATGATTCTAAAAAGCATGAAAAACCCAAAGTCTCGGTAGTTGTTCCTGCAAGAAATGAAGAAAAACTAATTTCAAAATGTCTTGATTCATTATTAAATCAAGATTATGAAAACTATGAAATCATAGTAATTGATGATTCTTCTGAAGACTCGACTGGAGAGATTATAAAAAAATATGCAAAAGAAAATTCTAAAATCATACATGTTAGTGCAAGACCCAAACCCAAAAATTGGATGGGCAAAAATTGGGCATGTATGGAGGGTTATCAAAAAGTAACAGGGGAACTTTTAGTTTGTACTGATTCAGATACAAAATATTCTCCAAATGTTCTATCTCTTTCAGTGTCACATTTGTTTTCATTAAACTTAGATGCATTGACTGTAATACCAAAAATGCTGTGTTTTGACAATTGGACACGCATTACACTACCAATGCTTTCTACATTTTTACATACTAGATTTTCAGCCCTTCGTGTAAATGATCCCTCAAAAAAAACCGGTTACTTTTTTGGAAGTTTTTTTATAATTAAGAAAGCAGTCTACGAAGCAATTGGAACTCATGAGGGTGTTAAGCATGAGATAATTGAAGATGGTGCCCTTGGAAAAAAAGTCAAAGAGAAAGGATACAAACTAAGAATGGTTCGCGGAGAGCATCTTTTAGAAGCTGTTTGGGCAAGAAATAAAACCACACTTTGGAATGGGCTCAAAAGATTGATGATTCCATTGTTCCTTCAAGGTAAAGTCATTGGAATAGGAATTTTTGTTGCCGTTTTGTTTTTATTATTTATGCCATTTCCAATACTGCTTTACGCTGGGATTTTTTTTGAAAATACAATATCATTTATTATGCTTCTAATTGTTTCTGCATTTGCATCTGGTTTGATTTATTGTGCGGGTTTTATTGATACTACTAAGGGATTACAACTTCGAAAGATCTATTCAGTGTTTGCTCCAGTTGGTAGCTTTATTGTGGTGGCTGGATTCTTTAGTGGGATTATACAGGCAAATAGTAAAACTGCGGTATCATGGAAGGGAAGGAGTTATTCTATGAAAGAATACGTTACTAATTCGATTAGTGTGTAGGAAGAATTATAGATTATGTCAAAGTAGTTCACTTACATGCAAAAATCAGGAGTGATAGTTGGAAGCATTTTAGGAGCTACAATAGTCCTGCTAGCACTTACCTTTGTATTGATCCCACCTCCAACAATTAGTCCTCCTCAAATTATTGTAACAAATGGACATGGACCTAGTACAGTTGGAGAAGAGACTCCATTACCTGTTACAAAGGACCTGTCGTTAATTCAGATTTTTGAAAGAACTGAGGAAGGAGTAGTTCAAGTAAATGTTCACAGAACATCTGATGTTATTGGCGCAAATGGAGTAGGCTCTGGATTTGTTTTTGATAAAAATGGACATATAATTACAAATGAACATGTTGTTCAGAATTCTGATATAATAACTGTAACTTTTCTTGATGGTCGCTCCTATAATGCAGAAGTAGTTGGAGTTGATGCTGCAACTGATATTGCGGTGATTAAAGTTAACGCAGATCCCTCTTTGTTAAAACCAATCCATATTGGAGATTCCTCTAATCTAAAAGTAGGAATGCCGGTGGCTGCAATTGGAAACCCATTTGGTCTTTCTGGGACTATGACTTCTGGAATTGTCAGTGCATTAGGGCGTTTGTTACCACAAGATACAGGTTTTTCAATACCTGATGTGATTCAAACTGATGCAGCTATTAATCCTGGAAACTCTGGTGGACCACTATTAAATTCAAGGGCGGAAGTAGTGGGAATCAACACAGCAATACAATCTGGCACAGGAGAATTTACTGGAGTAGGGTTCTCAATTCCATCAAATACTATTGCAAAAATAGTACCCAAGCTAATATCCGATGGGGTTTTTATTCATCCATGGGTTGGAATTTCTGGTAGAGATATTGATCCTGCACTAGCAGCAGCGCTTAATCTTGTTGATGCAAGGGGATTTCTAGTAGTCAATGTGGTGGAGGGAAGTCCTGCAGATAAGGCAGGACTAAAAGGTTCAGATGAAACAAAAGAAGTAGATGGTGTTGAATATCCTTTTGGAGGCGATGTAATATTAGCTGTTGATGGGAAAGTTGTAAGAAAGATTGATGATATTTTGATTCATCTTCAACGTTACAAGTCGGTAGGAGATGAAATGGTTTTAGAGGTCTTAAGAGACGGAAGAGTTACAAATTTTGTTGTAGAGCTTGATGAAAGACCAAATTCAGGATAAATTGATACAAGAATAAATACTTGGATTCAAGGTATTTCAGGTGTTGAGTAATCTTACTCTAAACTGGGAGACTCTAAACAAGGTTTTAGACGGTAAAGTAATACAAAAAGAGGAATGTTACGAAATTTTTGATTTATCACAAGTTGCTCCAGATCAACTTTTCATAACAGCGAATATTTTGAGAAACAATAATCATAAAAATATTGTAACCTTCTCAAAAAAGACTTTTTTTAACATTGTGAATCTTTGCAGGGATACTTGTTCTTACTGTACTTACAAGGCGGAGCCTGGAGAATCAAAATTATCTTTAATGTCAATTAATGATGTTAAAATTCTTGCAAGGCTTGCAAAAAAATACAGATGTACAGAAGCATTATTTGTAACTGGGGAAAGACCAGAACAAAAATACCAAGAAGCAAAAGATTGGCTAAAAGAAGAAGGATTTTCAAATACAGCAGAATATTTGATGCATGCATCTGAGATTGTACTAAAAGAAGGATTATTTCCTCATACTAATGCAGGAAACCTCACAAAAACTGAGCTTTCACAGTTACAAAAAACAAACGTTAGCATGGGTTTGATGTTAGAAAATGTTAGTGAACGTCTCACAGAAAAAGGAATGCCTCACCACGGTGCTACAAGTAAGCATCCTAAGTCAAGATTAGTTGTTCTTCAAAATGCCGGGGAGCTTGGTATACCTATGACGACTGGTCTTTTAGTAGGAATTGGAGAAACACCATATGAGATTATTGATTCAATTTTTGCAATAAAAAAACTTCATGACAAATATGGACATATTCAAGAGGTTATCTTGCAAAACTTTCAACCAAAACCTGATACACAAATGAATGCTCATCCATCAGCAGAAGAAAATTATTTCAAAACAGTTGTTGCACTAACTAGAATTATTCTTCCACAAATGAATATACAAATTCCTCCAAATCTTTCACCAAGYTCGTATCARAGYTTTCTATCTGTTGGRATAAAYGACTGGGGAGGAATATCGCCACTAACTCCAGACTATGTTAATCCAGAATTTTCATGGCCAGAAATWAAAAAYATTGAAAAAAATTCTTTAGATGCAGGATATGAGCTCAAGGCAAGGTTTCCAATTTATCCAGARTTTTTTGATTTTGTTAATTCTGATCTTCGAGAAAAAATGGCAGAGTTAAATGATGGRGGTAATCTAGTTAAAGAGGRTTACTGGCGATGACTTTRCAATTATCTAATCTTGAATCCYTTTTRAAAAATGYTGATCCTCTGATTTCTGATACTCTAAATCGAGCWCTAKMWGAAAAAGAAATTTCTCCCAAGGAAGCAGAGATTCTCTATAATTCAAACGGTTTAGACTTTCATCTAATAGGAGCAGTTGCTGATGAGCTAAGAAAAAGAAGAGTCGGAAATAAGGTAACTTATGTTGTTAATCGAAATATCAATTTCACAAATGTTTGCATAAAGCAATGTGGTTTTTGTGCATTTAGTAGAGACTTTAGAGAAGGCGAAGCCTATTTTATTCCAACTGAAGAAATAGTTAGACGAGCAAAGGAGGCTTATGATTATGGTGCAACTGAAGTGTGTATCCAGGCAGGATTGCCACCAGACATGGATGCATCACTGTATGAGAATATTTGCAGATCAATCAAAAACGAAATCCCAGACATTCACATTCATGGATTTTCTCCTGAAGAGGTTTTGTATGGAGCATCACGTTCCGAGGTATCTATTTCAGAATATCTTGGCAGATTAAAAGAAGCCGGAGTCGATACACTTCCTGGTACTGCAGCTGAAATTTTAGATCAAAGAATGCGTGATTTAATCTCACCAGGTAGAATCAAAGTAAAAGATTGGGTAGATGTCATCAAGACTGCACATAAGATGGGAATTAAAACAACATCAACTATGATGTTTGGTCATGTAGAAAGTGCACGTGATAGAGTAAACCACATTGCAAAGATTCGTGAGATTCAAAAAGATACTGGAGGATTTACAGAGTTTGTACCATTGAATTTTATTGCAAATGAAGCACCAATGTACAAACACAACTTGCATGAAAACATACAACATGGTGCAAGTGCAAAAGATGTACTCCTTACACATGCAATTGCAAGAATTATGCTAAATAATTATATCAACAATATACAAATGTCTTGGGTTAAAGAGGGAAAAAAAATGTCTCAGCTTTTGTTATTATGGGGAGCTAACGACTTTGGAGGAACTCTGATCAATGAAAGCATTTCAACGTCTGCTGGTGCCCAACATGGACAGCTAATTAGACCAAAAGAGATTAGGAGACTAGCCCGAGAAATTGGGCGTGTTCCAGCTGAGCGAAGCACCTCATACAAAATTTTGAGAACATTTGAAAATGAAGATGATCATGTAGATGCACTTGATGAGGTAGAAGACCAATCAAAGTTTGGCTCTTATTTTGAATTAATTAAAATCGACAAGTACAAGTACAAAAATCCTAGGGAAAAATAATTGTCAGCCTGTGATAGGGCATTAACTCATGCAAAAAACCTGAAAATAGATGAATGCGAATCTGTTTTTTCTCAAAGAAAAATAATTACAGTGAGAATTACTGATTCAGAAATAGCTGAAATAAAACAAAATCAAGAAAAGTCCCTAGGAATACGAGTCATTAACCAAAAAAAAATTTCAGCGGCACAGACTACAAACATTGAAGAGGCCCCAAAAATTGTAGAGCAGGCTTTAGCCTCATCTGCACTACAAAGACCAAAGGAATTCTGGAAATCATTACCGTCTGAATTTAAATCATCAGCAAGAATCGAAAAACTTTATGATAAAAAATTAGTTAATATTTCTGGAACACAAGCAGTTGATATTGCTCAAACAATGATTAATGCAGCATCTCATTCAAAAATATCATGTATCACTGGTTCGCTCAACATAGTTTCTGAAAGTTTAGAGATTTCAAATACCAATGGGCTTTGTTGTTCTGATGATGCAACTTACATTTCTGGAACCATTAATGCAGATTCAGAAGAAGGAAGTTTMCCTGTTTCWGGWATAGGACARGYAAGCTGTCGTACTTTRGGRGCATTTACWCCAGAATTAGTTGGTTCKGATGCATTARAGATGTGTGTTGRTTCAATTAATCCACAAAAACCAGAAGCTGGAGAATATAGTATWATTTTTGATCCGTATTCTGTYGGWGARYTWTTRKCWTTTGTWTTTTCATCAAACTTTGATCTTAAAACTTACTCTGATARGAAAAGYTGTTTTTCARACAAGCTTGGATCAMAAATTGCAGTWGATGAATTTAGTTTGRTTGATGATGCACAKKCACCTGAAGGAATWGGAAGTAAAATTTTTGATGATGAGGGTTTTGAAACAACATCTCAATCAYTAATTGAAAAWGGAATCTTTCAAGGRCTATATTCTGATTTGTTTMATGCGTTCAAGGARGGAAAAGAATCTTCKGGCAATGCWACTCGGYTWGGCTCACCAATGGGWCGTAGTGCTGAACCAATTCCTRGTGCAGCYCCACACAACATRAGAATAATTGGARAYGGGATGAGTAGAGATGAAATTATCAAAGAYACAAAAAAGGGATTACTGGTGGGCAGACTTTGGTATACTTATGCAGTAAATCCAACTAAAGGAGATTTTTCTTGTACTGCAAGAAGTGGAGTTAGAATTATTGAAAATGGAAAGATAAAATCTCCTGGAACTCCAGTTAGAATAGTTCACAATTTACCTGTAATGTTGCAAAACATTTCAGCCATTGGAAATGATTCAAAAAATGTTTTGCAATGGGCCTCGTTACCATCTATTGCACCAACAGTAAAAGCAGAAAGAATTAAAGTAATTCCTATTTAGTGTTATAGCCATAATTATGAAAAAGAGATATTATGGTAACGTTTACAGTAGTTATATGATAAATGGGAAAAAGCGAGTTCTTGAACATGTATTTGAGTTAGGAGATATTCTATGAGTCATCAATGTTATTATTGCGACCAAATTTTTGATTCAAAAGAAAAATTGTATGAACATTTAGAAGTCCATTCCGATTCTATAGACAAACAAGAGACTAAATTAAAAAAAACAAGTTGAGATATGACCTCTTATAGAATTAGAAATTAAGATGGCAAAAGCGTTTGTTTTGATGAGCTGTAAATTGGGTTCTGAAAAATCCCTAATTTCTATATTAAAAACTATAGAAAATGTTAAGGAGGTTCATGGTACTTTGGGACTTTATGACATTGTTGCAAAGCTAGAAGCTGATTCCCAAGAAAAAATAACGCAAACAATTACTGAAAAAATTAGAAAGGTGGATAATATTCGTTCTACAATGACGCTAACAAAAGTGGAAGGAGAAGAACTATTCAAAGTTGATTCGGAAAAATTAATGGGTTCAATTTTGGGAAAAACTAATGCACAAGCATATGTTGTTATTCATTGTGACCAGGCAAGAGAAGATCTAGTATTGCGGGATCTCAACAAAATTCCTGAGGTAAAGGAGGCAGATGTAGTTTATGGAAATTATGATGTAGTTGGAAAAATTGAAGCAGAAAACCATAAAGAATTAGAAAAGATTATCACGAAAAAGATAAGGAATTTGGATTTGGTTAGGACTACTATGACATTAAATATTGTCCAAGAACAAGAATAACTAACTAATTATTTTTATTTAGTAACCAAAAAAGAACCTTTTAGCTGCATGGGTATGTGTATACCATTAAGAAAGGAATAAAAGCCATCCTAAATAGGCAGCAAACGCAGCAACCAAACCAACTCCCATTGGTCTTGTAATCAATCCAGTTTTCATAACAATTAACAAAACAACACTGAATCCAATCATTACTGCATAATCAATGAACACTTCAGATACAACAACAATTCCACCAATTGCACCTGCTACACCAATTATCATCAAGACATTGTAGATATTACTGCCAATGATAGTACCAATTCCAATGTCATGGTGTCCCTTTCTAATTGCAATCACAGATGTGATTAGTTCTGGAAGTGATGTTCCAATTGCAATTATTGTAAGTCCAATTATTCTCTCTGTTACTCCAAATGATTCTGCAATAACTACTGCATTGTCAACTGTTAAAATGGCACCAGCCCCCAACAACCCTACACCTAAAGCAACAAGACYAATWGMTCTACCMAAATTACTTTKTCTAGTAGRTTYTTCAGTWTTTTCTAAAYTACTATTGTCTCGTTGTTTTTTTGCACTTYTRTAYATGTATACAGTAAATGCAATAAGWCCTGCAATTAGTAAACCYCCTTCCCATTGAGAAATGCCATTATCAAGKGATARTRCAATTAACAAAAGAGATACTCCAATCATGATTGGTACTTCCTTTCTTACTGTAGTTTTTTGTACYACRAGTGGAACCAAAATTGCAGAAATKCCAATRACCATTCCAATATTGCTRATGTTAGAACCAACAACGTTTCCCAARATTAGTTGAGTATGCTGACCAGCTGCMGCWATTGATGCTGCAAGCTCTGGTGTTGATGTRCCATAYGCAACYACWGTCATWCCRATTATGAATGAGCTAATCCTGWAMCGTCTTGCAATGSSAACYCCTCCTTCTACKAGAWAATGTCCTCCAAARCATAGCATTACAATTCCTAAAACTGTCAGACCTGCGTTTAGTGCAATCTCCATGTTGGATTGTAAAAAACAGTTTGTTTAAAGGAGGTGTTTTATCCATAATTCACTATTCTAACAAGAATGGTTGGTTCTGAACCTACTTTTACAGCCAAAATGGGATTATTTTAGACCCGAATTTACCCTAATTGGTTGTAAAGTGATTTAGCAAAATTGAATCCCGTCAGACTCGGATCATTTTTGGTTTTATTTTAGACCAATTGAAAACCTTCGTGTCACTAGATTTTTTTCTTGTCTTTGTGTTGTTCTATTAGTGCTTGTATTCGACCGCCATACTTTTCTTTGTAAACATTTCTACACGTCTTGCAGCAGAAAAATCTCTCAAGATTTGCAAACTTTAACACAGTGGGCTTGTCATTGATTGGGCCTTCACAAAATTCACATTTCATCTTTACTTTCAGATTATCTAGCTTTACATGAAAGTGTTTTTTCTGCTCTTTGAGATTTCGGATTATATCTTCAGAAAACTTATCTTTAGTTTTTTTAGCTATTTTTGATATATCAATCTCAGGTCTTATTGATTTTATCAAACCTATGTTAACAAGTCGTTCATATCTTGCTTTAACTGTAGGAGTGCTGATTTTTAGTTCTCTTGATATTGCTCTAAATGATTTTCTTCCATCTTTCATTAATGATTTGATAATGGCAATGTCGGTATCATCTAGTTGTACAGGCAAGTCATTTCTAGATCTATCTTTAGACCTATATACAGTTCAATATTGTTTTGTATAATCATAGTAAGTGATTTAGCGAAATTGAATCCTGTGTGTTTGAAAAAACTAGTTTGATGGAATGAAACAATTTACATCATTGATTCTATTACATTTTTAAAAACTGAATATGGTTGAGGTCCATTAATTATTTTTTGTTGATTGTCAGGTCCAATTATAAAGAATGTAGGTGTTCCAGCAACTCCATTTTTTGCGGATTCTCTTGTGTTTGATTGAACTCTTTTCTTATATTTACCAGAATCAAGGCAGCTTTCAAACAATTCCATATCTAATCCCAAATCAAAGGCAAATGCCTTGAGACGTTCTGAGTTTGCCCAGCCAGTATCTACTCCCATTGCATTAGTATACATGATTCCATGGTATTCCCAATATTTTCCCTGATCTTCTGCACAATAGCTGGCTTGCGCTGCAGGACCAGAATCCCTTCCTAAAAATGCAATATCTACATAGATCAAATTCACTTTTTGGGTGTCTATGAAATTCGTAATTATATCTGGTTTGGTGTCAAGAAACCATTGTTTACAGTTTGGGCATTGATAGTCTCCAAATTCTATAATTGTAATAGGAGCAGAACTAGACCCCAAAAGTGGTGAGGCCAGTGCAGTGTCTACCGTTCCATGTTGTCTTTGCATTTCAAGATTAAGATTTTCTTGAACTAATGATGGATAAACTGAGAAAATAAGAGCAGCTGCCACGATAGATGCTCCGATAACTATTACTGACTTTTTCACTATACGTAATTCAAGAATCAGAAGTATAAACGTTGAAAAAACTTTCACGCAATGGAAATCTGGACTTGTTTTTTCCAAATTTGCCGCATTTGGAAGAGCCAGTAAATACTTACAACGAACAGCAAGAATACAGTGATGTATGTATGCTCACTCCAAAAAAAAGATTGTGAAACACCTGATGACTGTTCTTTTATGATCAATGGTTTACTTGTAACAGGATTAAGAAACCGTTCAACTGGAGAAAATTGATCTGTGAGTATAGGTACATCATCAGTTTTTATTTCTAGTTCAGTTTCTTGTATAAATTGCCCATTCAGGTAACCATTTACGTCGTTCTCTACCAATAAGTTACTAAATTGTGGTTGATTGTAAAGTAAATTTTCGTTAACTGCAACTATCATCATGTTTCTTATTGAAGGTAATTGGTCAGTTGTAGGGTAAACATAGATTGTGGGATAAACCTCTGCCATTGTTTTATAGATTGCTCTGAATAGATCAGAAGTGTCGCCGACCAACGAAGTAAGTATGTTTGAAATTATTATGCCGTTAGGTTTTAGATGTTGGTCTAATAATAGAAAATATTCCTTTGTAAGTAAATGAAATGGAACAAAATCCTGGGCATATGCATCCAATATAATTACATCATATTGTTTTTCAGTATTTGATAAAAATACCCTTGCATCTTCATTAATTATTCTTAACCTTGGATTAGGTTCTACGTTAAAGTAATTTTTTGCAGCTTTAATTACATCGGGATCAATTTCTACCACATCTACATTGATTTCAGGATAAGTCTTTAGGAAATTTTTTGGGCCTGAGAAACCTCCTCCTCCTACAAACAAAACATCTTGTGCATCTGGTTTGGCTAACATACCAAGGTGAAAGTATTTTGTGTACCTTATTACTAAATCATCAGGATTATCTTTGTCCATCTTACTATGTTGCAGTCCATTAAGTTTTAGGACACGAAAATTTTGAGTATCAATTACCTCAAGGTGACTGTAAGGTGTTTCTTTTTCATAAACCAAATCTCCAGAATGGGAAAAAGCTACTAAAACTAAAGCTGAGGCAGGTAAATAGATAAGAAAAAAAATAATTACTGTTGCAATTTTTGGAATTTTTGGCAACCCTATTAGCGACGAAACTAATAGAACTAGTCCAAGTCCGAAAATTATTTGTCTTACTTCAAACTGTTCTATTAAAACAAAAGTAGTAAAGAATGTACCAAAAATACTTCCTACTGCTGCAAAAAAGTAAAGATTTCCAGATACTTTTCCTAGCTTGTGAAGAGTTTTTGTTCCAATCTTAACAGCGTATGGTGATACGGTTCCTAATAGAATATTGGGAAATAGCAGTAACGGGATTGCAGCTAATATCGGCGAGTATGGACTTCCAGGCCATATTGATGAAGAGTATTCTAATGTTGAGGGAGCAATGAAGGGAATCAGAACTATGAAAAGACCTGCTGAAAAAACTAAGGAACAAAACTTTGTAAAACTAGGATTGCTATCAGCTAACTTTCCCCCAATAATATAGCCTAAACTTAAACCACTAAGAATTACTCCAATCAAACTTCCCCATGTGGATATTGATCCCCCAAAAACAGGAATCAAAAGCCTGCTTGCAACAAGCTCCAGTGACATTACCACCGTTCCTGTAAGGAAGACTAGTAGAATTAATTGCCAATAATTACTTCTAATCTTTTGTAGAATTGAGATGTTAACTTTCAACAATATCTCTTTGGGAAGACCTCTTTTGATGTTTTATAGGCTTTCATTGTACCCCTATTTTCTAATATGCTCTGATCCTATGGTGGATTAATTTTTAATTTCAAAGTGATTTAGCGAAATTAGAAATTAAGAATGACTAGTAGATATTCAGTTTCTTAATTAACTTCCCATACACAAACTCAAGTCTTCATGAAATTTAGCACGTTGGAAATCAGTTAGCTTTTCATCCTCAAACTTTATTGCAAATTGTTCCATCTGATTGCAAGTCCAATCCTTCCAGATTCTTGGATTGACTATGTTTTTGTCAAACCAATCTATTGCAAATATACTTGGAACGATAACTGCAAAAATAACTATAACAAGAATACCTAGACCCCTTCCTGTAGGAATTAGTTTCATAATATAGAGATGTTTTTTTAGACTAAATCTTTTTCTCAAATCTCAAAATGATTTAGCGAAATTGTAATCCCTATTTAGGGACTGAACTAAAAGGTAGATTCCATCAAGTATCGAATCCGAAGAGACTCGAACCGTTTATGGATTTGTTTTAGACCCGTCAAACGCTTGAACCATTGTTCTAGTATAGAAATTCAAGCTAAATGTTTCAAGGTGTGACTTTTTTTAAAAGTAGGGGAATTTAGGAAATTGTAATTATTTTGGTCTCTGAAATGTGAAAGTTACAATCTTTTGTGGAACACGGTATTCCCTAACCTGTTGTGTTTCATTTTGTATGTTAGCGTTTAGTTCAGTTACTACAACTGGAACAGCCAGATTATCTTCATCAAAGGGATATGGATTACATTCAATCCTATCTTCACCTAGTGGGTGAAACTGTAGTTTGACTCTATCATCCCAATTTCTTCGCGGAATATCAAGAAACTCAACTTCATCACGTCCCAGTCCTTTTGTTTCTCCAGAAAGAGGAGGGAGAAGATCTGAACACAATGACAAGGAAATAGCATCTAGTGTCTGCAACATTTTGACATGTGGTTGCAGGTTACCTGGTTGAATGGCATCTTTTTGCCAACCTTCTAGTTTTTCAAGACGTTGTTTGAGATCCTTTTGTTGCTGATTTAGAGTATCAATTAGAGAAGATACTACTGGCAGAGATTCCTTATTGATAGCATATGGTTTTCCTCTGAATAATGGATGAAGAAATTTTTCATCTACTTTGCCTTGTTGTGCACGATATAACCAATATGCGTGAAAATTCATAAGCAAACTTGCATAGGGATGATTCTCTTCAAAGCGACGAATTCCAATTCGCCAGCGTTGTGCTGCCTGTTCAGGAATACTTAGAACTTCAGCAAGTCCTTTAGGAAGTTTGTCAGACGCAGTTATTGTTGGTGATGCTTCCCATTCCCACCAACCGTTGTCATGTTCTCCAATACCAAAAATTGTTTCTGCCGCTAACTGTTCGGGTTCTGACGAATCATCAAAATAACCCAATTTGGAAAACTCTTCGTTGCCCCAATGTGCTGCCATGTAACCAGAAACTGCTGCATGATCAGGTTGAGTAACTAATCGTATAGTTCCATTATATCGAGTCTTAAGCAATCTGTTAACCTACACTCATCAATTTTTTTGGTTATATCTAAATATCCAGATTATCACCAAATTGATTTCAAAGTGATTTAGCGAAATTGGAATCCTATCAGACCCAGTACCGTTTATGGAATTATTTTAGACCCTAATTTTTGGTTAAACATTAGTGTTTGATTATACGTTTTGGGTGTAAAAACTAAAAATTGATTTCGAATCTTTTTTCCATCTTTGAACTAGAATACCAAGTACTGCACCAAATGCCAAATGAGCAATTAAAGTAATAGTAAAAATATTGTATCCATCCATGTGTTCAATTCCAAATGGCCCTTTCATTATTATCAAATATGGAGCAAGCATCATTACAATCTCTATGATAGAGGCCCAGACCATTCCATACCACCATTTACCCTTTCCAATAAGTAACGCATAGATTATTCCAAACGTAGCTCCATTCCAAAAATGCCATAGAGCTCCTACCATAAATGCATCAAGTGGTGCATGATACAGATTCATTGCAACACCAGATTGCATTACTGTCTGTTTTACTTCAGATAATGCAGTAATTTTTTCAGTTAGAAACAATCCAGGAATTGAAATCATGCTGTCCATTGGTAACCATTTTGCAAACATATAGCCTGGAATCCTAATTGCTTCTAAGGCAAATGAAGCCACAACACCAGCTGACATCCCAACAAAGATTCGGTTTGTGATTCGTGGGAATTTAGAACGTGATAAAATTCCGATTGCAAAAATTGCAATGACAGAAGGGATTATCGCAACATCTCTGAACGTTGCGTATGGAATTATGGATAATGGGCCAAAAACCAACAACATTGACGAAGCGCCACAAAGAAAAATTATAATTATTGTCAATACAAGTTCAGGTTTTTTATTCTGAACTGCCTTAGACATGAATATTCCGTAAATTCAAACTATTTCATCATATCCATCATGCCCACACCATTTATGGGATAATTTTAGACCCAGTTCGAATCCGAAGAGACCCAGACCACTTTAACAATCAAAGTAGATTCAATATTACGATCACATATCAGATCGGGTTAGTTGAAAAAAGGAATCCAGATGGTTCAATTGCACTTCATCTTAAAGTTAATAAGGTAAAGTACGGTACTAATACCGTATGATACGAGCACGACTAACCTATATTCCTCTTGAAGTTGCTGACCATTTTGAGGATTTTATTATAAAGCGTGATGAGCAGGTCTTAGATGCAGTTAGGGCAAAAACACGTGATTATAGCACTCTATCGCTTCTAAAGCTGCTATATCAGGTACGAGGTGAGCCTCTGACATTTTCTAATCTATATTCAAAATCCAAAATTCGAATGAAAAGATCATTTCTTAACTATCTGCATCTTTGTGTTAACTACAACTTTATTGAAAAAAATGCAGTTGGACCAAACATGATCTACTCCATTACAGACAAGGGCATGACGATGCTGAATTTGTTTATGCGAAAAACTAGCGACAAGAGTAAAGAAGTATGAATGCAGATGAGAGAAGATCACATAGATTGAATCAGCTTTTACAGATATATCTTAGGCAACAAGATGAAGGAGCCCTATATCAAAGAGCAAAGAAATTGGGAGTTTCAGATTCAACAGCTAAAGACTATCTAAGAACAGTCATAATTAGAGCAAAGACATTAAAATAATTAGATTTTATCATAGTTTGATTTGCCACAATTAAAACTGAAAGGTTCAGGTGGAGATATTACAGCAGAAGTAACTGATGAACAAGCAAAAAAGGCTGATTTAGGAGTAGGCGAATTGTTTTTAGCTCCAGTTGGTAGGCTAGATGAACAAAAAATTTCAAAATATTATTGTAAAAATTGCGATGCAGAATTTGAAAAATCTCCAAAAATCGAATATGAAAATCCAAATGAAGAGGTGGCCCCAGGTATGATCTTAAAAGAAAAAGGACAGTATACCTGTCATCAATGTAATTCGATGATAGGGGAATACAGAGAATTTTTAAAACAAGAATAGATCAAAATGAAAAAGTAATTAGGCCCTAGAATTTGACGTTAAACGTGCAACAAGGGGGATTCCCAGAAGCAGAGGTATTTGAGATAAAAAAGATCGATTATAATTCTCCAATAGTTTTTGCAGGATTTGTTGGCGCAGGTCTTGCAGGCCCACTTTCTGTTGGATATATCATTGAGAAACTACAGATGGAAGAAGTTGCTTACATGAGATCAAAATACCTACCACCATCTACGGTTTTTATTCARGGYAGATTRCGACATCCATTTMGRTTTTATTCAAACAAAAAAGGAACWATCTGTGCAGTAATTTGTGAGATTACACTAAGAATGCAAGGATTGTACACAYTAGTTGCTKCAATACTAGATTGGGCWGAACAAAAAGGMTCACAYGAAATCATARTCTTAGATGGAGTAGCAAGTGAWAGTCATGATGGTCAAGCATATTGTGCAGCTGAAGAGGATCTWTGTAGAATMATGCAAGAAAAAGGAATYAAAATGATTCCACAAGGATTCATTACAGGAATTYCAGGAGGAATATTAAACGAATGCATATTACGTRAWATTCAAGGAGTATCTTTTCTAGTAAAAGCAAATCACARACAACCAGATACRCTAGCTGCAGCTACACTTGTGGATGCGGTAAATMGAGCATATGATACTAAAATYGATATTACGGATCTTAAAAAACAAAAAGAAAAACTTGGYATTGATTTTAAAGAACTTTCTGAYAAATACGYAGAAGAMAGGAAAACAGWTTCTGGAATGTACATGTAGTTTGATTTGAATTCATATTACCAAAACTTYSAAMMAAAATTAGGCRRGCACAATTTATGACTATAACCTACAAAAGCRCAGGAGTAAATGTATCAAAAATTARRCAGAGCCAAAATGCAATTGGTAAAATAATCTCATCAACTCATCGAGTTTCAAAAAATATAAAAATTGTCCATGGTTTTGGACATTATGCAGGAATAATTGAAATTTCTGGAGGAAAACTTTTGGCTACTCATACTGATGGTGTTGGAACAAAGGTAATGATTGCAAATTTGATGAAAAAATACGATACAGTTGGCATAGACTGTGTTGCAATGAATGTTAATGACATTATTTGTATTGGCGCAACACCAATCTCATTTGTAGATTATATTGCTGCAAACAAAAATGATCAAAAAATTTTTAAAAAAATTGTAAAAGGTTTAGCTACTGGTGCAAAAAAAGCTGCAGTACCCATAGTAGGTGGCGAAACTGCAATAATGCCAGATTTAATTTCTGGAAAGGGATTTTCATTTGATCTTGCAGGAATGGTTGTAGGAATTCTTTCAAAAAAACAAATGATTCTTGGAAAGAAAATAAATGTAGGAGATATTATTATTGGTGCAAAAAGTTCTGGTTTGCACTCTAATGGTTATTCATTAGCAAGGAATGTTTTGCTTTCAAAATATTCTTTAAAAAGTAGGTTCAAAGGGATTGGTGTTTTAGGAAATGCACTTCTAACTCCAACTGAAATCTATGTAAAACCTGTTTTAGAAATTATTCAAAAATGCAATGTTCATGGATTGGCACACATCACTGGTGGTTCCTTTACAAAGCTTTTAAGATTAAAGAAAATTGGTTATGATTTAGATTCATTGCCAAAGCCACCTGCAATAATGCAATTAATTGAAGAGCAAGGAGTAAAGAGCTTAGAAATGTACAAGACCTTTAACATGGGTATTGGATTTTGTGTAATATCTCCTAAAAATGAAGAAAAAAGGATAAATTCAATATTCAAAAAATATGGAATTAAAAGCAAAAGAGTTGGACAGATAATAGAAAGGAAAGGAGTTTTTGTGAATTCTCTTAAACTTGCATAATGAAACAGAATTATTTTGTTAAAATTCCTACTGATTATCGTCTTATATAATCCTCAATCATGACCTAAATTGAGTCTGGGTAAATTGCAGAAAATTATGCCAATAATTGGAATTTCAATGGTTGGCATAGTCGTTATGCTGTTCACATTACCCCAAATGATTGGATTAGAATTTACAATTGCAATGGCGACGACCATGTCAGTTTTGATGGGGATTTATGTAATTTTGGTTACTGAAGTGATACACAGAACTGCACTTGCGATGGTTGGTGCACTCATCATTATCATTATTCTAATTTACACTGGCCTAATTCCTGCACATGATAGTGTTGACTTTGTAATAGGATCCATCGATTTCAACACAATTGGGTTACTTTTAGGAATGATGATAATTGTTGGAATTCTTGGAGAGACAGGAATTTTTCAGTATATAGGAATTAAGGCAGCAAAATTGGCCAAAGGAAACGTTTGGAAGCTTATGGTATTGTTGTCAGTTATTACAGCAGTCGGTTCTGCATTTTTGGACAATGTTACCATGATTCTTCTAATGGTTCCTGTAACCATTTCTGTTGCAAGAGTTCTGAACATAAATCCAGTATCTATAATTCTTGCTGAAATTTTTGCATCAAACATTGGTGGTGCCTCAACTCTCATTGGTGATCCTCCTAACATCATGATAGCATCTGCTGCGAATATTGATTTTATGAGTTTTGCATACCACATGACTCCAGAAGTTATTATCACATTTTTAGCATCACTAGTTATTCTTAAAATCTTGTTTAGAAAAGATCTTAAACAAAAGCCTGAGAATGTTGAGAAACTTATGCAAATTGATGAAAAAAAAGAAATCAAAAATCCTGCACTACTCAAAAAAAGTGCGATAGTTCTTTTCGGAGTAGTTATTGCGTTTATGTTCCATGGAGCTTTAGATATTGAGGTTTCAATTATTGCAATGGCTGGAGCCGCAATTCTTTTGGTAATTACAAAAATTCATCCAGGAAAAGCATTTGGTCATGTAGAATGGACTACCTTGATGTTTTTTGCAGGATTGTTCATTATTGTATCAGGTGTTGAATTAACAGGAGCACTAGAACTCTTTGCTCATCAAATAGTTACTGCAACTGGAGGTAATTTTGAAGCAACAGCGGTCTTGATTATATGGTCATCCGCATTTGCTTCAGCATTTGTGGATAATATTCCCTATACTGCCACTATGATTCCAATTATTGAAAACATTTCACTAGACCCAAACATAGCAAGTTACTTAGAACCTCTCGATTTCAATCCTTTGTGGTATGCATTAGCAATAGGTGCAGATTTTGGAGGAAACGGAACTTTAATTGGCGCTAGCGCAAATCTTGTAGCCATTGCAGTTATGGAAAGGCACGGCTATCGCATGTTTTTCAAAGATTTCATCATAAAAGGAATGCCATWCATGATTGCAACAGTRGCAATTGGTACWGGAGTATTTTTGGTAAGATTGATGCTAAATGTATAACAATTTCTTTGKCTTTTTATTTRRCATGATRRRGTGTMAAGTATGGTSTTAGACAAAGAATTTCAWGWKAAAATAAMATCGTTGATTGAYGAATGYCTTATCCCTCATGGAATTMAAACRCATGAATGTRASAAAGAATTTTGGAATTACCRCMATGATGATGATTTTAAGTWTGGTCACAAGGCGGGYGTAGTAMTGGGMATAATTCTTGGATATTATATTGCAAARTATGGSAAASTTCCYKYAGRTGWAGATTTRACRGAAATGACAGAAATGGTTGAATTACGTAAAGATGAGATTAAAAAAAGTTTTGCAGACATACATTTCTTCTACAAAGTHTAGAACCDTAATGATTTAGAAYDTMWAATCTAAATARATTYTCTAAAAAGTCTTAAATTCVGCTNTT
>LKGT01001530.1_pt1 | contig 39077 bp, 45 predicted proteins | sample 503861 | NCBI WGS metagenome assembly LKGT01 (sample SAMN04113194, study PRJNA297058) | marine sediment metagenome | biome: marine benthic biome; feature: marine benthic feature; material: marine sediment; isolation source: sediment sample collected at the water-sediment interface from the South......
CCTGAATGCGTATATTGCTTGGTGTGCTGAAGACGCGCTTGAGGCGGCACGGAAGGCGGAGGATGTCCTTGCGCACGGCCGGCCTCTTGGCCCGCTGCACGGCATCCCTGTTGCGGTGAAGGACCTCTTCTTTACGTCGGACTTTCCCACGACCGCCGGGACCCGGATCCTCAAGGATGTTCTCCCCCGGGAGGATGCGACGGTCATTCGCCGTCTCAGGGAGGGTGGTGCGATCCTCTTGGGAAAGCTGAACCTCCACGAGCTCGCGTACGGCGTGACCAGTGACAACCCGCATTTCGGACCGGTGCGGAATCCCTGGGATCTCAAGCGGATTGCGGGAGGAAGTAGTGGGGGGTCTGCCGCGGCGGTGGCGGCTTCCCTCTGCCTCGCTTCGCTGGGGACCGACACCGGCGGTTCGATTCGGATCCCAGCGGCCTGTTGTGGGGTCGTAGGGTTGAAGCCGACCTATGGCCGGGTGAGCCGCAGTGGCATCCTCCCCCTGGCCTGGTCCCTCGATCATGTCGGCCCCATCACGAAAGGGGTGGAGGATGCGGCGTTACTGCTTCAGGTCTTGGCCGGCCCCGATCCGCGAGATCTCACCACGAGTGCGCTGCCGGTTCCCGATTACTCTCGGTTGCTCGGGGGGGACCTGAAGGGGGTCAGAATCGGTCTGCCGAGGGATATCTTCTTCGACCCAGCGGAGGCTGATCCCTCCGTGATGGCGGCGGTGCGGAAGGCTCTGCAGGTGATGGAGAGTGTGGGGGCAGGAGTAGAGGAGGTGTCGGTCCCCTTCCTTCGCCATGCGCCGGCCATTCAGTTCTTTACCCTCTCGACCGAGGCCAGCGCCAACCACGGTCGGCTCCTCCGGACGCGCGGTCGGGAGCTGGGGGTTGATGTCCGGCGGCGGCTGGAAATCGGAGAATTCGTGGCGGCCACTCAATATGTCCGGGCCCAACAGGCTCGTCGGCGCCTCACAGAGGAGTTTGCCGCGGTGTTCCGACAGGTGGACCTCCTGGTGACGCCGACCCTCCCCGTGGCGGCCCCACCGATCGGCGAACAGATTGTCATGATTCACGGGGTCCAGAAAAGGCTCCAGCCAACTCTTACCCGCTTCACCAACCCTTTCAATCTGACCGGGCTTCCCGCCATCTCTGTCCCTTGCGGTGCGGATGTCGACGGGCTGCCCGTGGGTCTCCAGATCATCGGGCGGCCCTTCGACGAAGCGACACTCCTTCGAGTCGCCTATGCCTACCAGGAGGCCAGTTCGTGGCACCCCCGACGGCCCCCCCTAGGGGCTCGCAGCTCGTAGCCCTTAGCTCTTCGCGCTTGCAATCAGGAGCATGCAGCGAGCCGCTGGCTGGAATGCTAGAAGGCTAGAAGGCCCCGAATCTTCCACCCTTCCATCTTTCTAGCTGCTGGTAGCGGACTGCTGACCGCTGACGGCTGTGAAGCTTACTTCAGGAAGGGGGCAAGGTGTGCTTTGATGGTGGCGAGGTCGGCGTTGCGAATCCGGATGCGCTTGCGCCGGGCCTTCGCTCCGGACATGATCTCCACGCGGCTCATGGGTACTCTCAAGGCCTCGGCCAAGAGGCGGCGGCAGGCCGCGTTGGCTTTGCCTTCGACGGGCGGGGCGCTGACGGAAACTTTCAGGAACCCCTCCCGGACCCCGAGGATCTCATCCCGCCTGGCCCCCGGCTGGACGAGGACAGGGATGAGGAGATCAGGCCCCTGCGCGTGGAGGTTTAGATTCGACAGGCCCATTCGGGTCTTCTGCGGCCTCAGCGGCTAGCAGATCCTGGTGGAGGTTGATGGCCGCTCGGATCCTCCCCTCGAAGAGGGCCTTCTGCCGCTTCAGGTCCGCGACCTTTCCCTGGAGTTTGGCGAGCATCAGGTGAGAGCGTTCCAGGTGCTTTTCTGCCTTGATCTCGGCCTCCTTGAGGATGAGGTCGGCCTCCTTCCGGGTTTTCACCTTCATCTCCTCTGTCATGCGCTGGATGTTGAGGAGGGCCTCCTTGATTTCATTCTCCCGGTGCTCATAGGTGTGGAGTCGGATCTCTAGCTTCTCGATCCGCTCCTCCTTGAGGGCGTTCTCCTTCAGGAGACGCTGCAGTTCGTCGGAAACCCCATCCAGGAAGGTCGTGACCTCGACTGGGTCCAGTCCTCGAAAACGCCGCTGAAATTTCCGCTGTGTGATCTCGATAGGGGTCAGTTCGGTCATTTAAGCCTCCAGGCCAGCTCCTGCAGAGAGACGACAAAGAATCGGTTCAGGAACATGATCGCAAGGATCACCACCACGGGGGAAAAATCGATCCCCCAAGTCATGGGCAAGGCCCGGCGTACCGGCTGCAGGACAGGCTCGGTGGCGCGGTGGAGGAACTGGACGATGGGGTTGTACGGGTCAGGGTTCACCCACGAGATGATGGCTCGGCCGATGATGACCCACATATAGATGTTGAGGGCAATGCCCAACAGCTGCGCGACAGCACTCAGCAAGTTGGCGAGGATGAACATCCCAGACCTCCAGATCGTTCATGGTTCACGTAACACTGCTAACGCTTAGTATGCGCAAGGCAAATCGTCGACTGTCGCCTCCTTTCTACTTTTACCCCATTTCTTATCACGAATCCTGAACTATGAACCACGAACTTCTTTGCCGAGCTCCTGCGAGCGCCGGGCCGCCGCTTCGACCGCGGTCATGAGGATTCCTCGGAACCCTGCCTGTTCCAATACGTGAAGCCCTGCGATGGTGGTCCCTCCTGGGGAGGTGACACTATCCCTGAGCCTGGCGGGATGTTCTCCGCTCTCGAGCACCATCCGGGCCGCCCCGAACACCGTTTGGGCCGCGAGCAGCGTGGCCACCTCTCGGGAGAGCCCCATCCGGACCCCGGCGTCCGAGAGGGCTTCGATCACGACAAAGATATAGGCGGGGCCGCTCCCGCTCAGGCCGGTCACGGCATCCATCAACTTTTCATCGACCTGAACGACCCGACCGACTGCGTTGAGGATCTGGCGCGCGATCTCGAGATCCTCCGGCGTGGCGTGACGCCCCGGCGCGATGGCGCTGGCGCCGGCGAGGACGAAGGCAGGCGTGTTGGGCATGATCCGGACCACCCGGGTTGGTTGAGAAAACCTGGCTTCAATAAAGGCGGTTGGGATTCCGGCGGCGATGGAGAGGAGGCAATGGTCCTCTGCCACCGCACCACGCAGCTCGGTCAGGACTTCATTCATCACCTGGGGTTTTACCGCGAGGAGCAGGATCTGGGCCTTCGCTACAGCCTCCCGATTGTCGGTCACGGTGTCGATCCGATACGCCTTGCGGATTGCCTCCAGGCGGTCCTTTCGGATATCGGTCGCGATCAGCTGCTCGGGGCGGACCCTCCCTGCCTCGAGCAGGCCTTTGATCAGGGCCTCGCCCATGTTCCCTGCGCCGATGAACGCGATGCGCTTATCCTGCAGTGCCGTCACCGCTTCCCCCCGATGGTCTGACTTATAACGTGAGAGCGTGACGAGAGTCAAGGAATTGATGGGTGCCGCTTGACACCCTCCGGTCGTTAGGCGAAGATCAAGACATGGAGCTTTCGGCAAAAATCAAGGGTCTGCCGGACCGACCCGGGGTCTATCTGTTCAAGGGGGGAAGGGGGACGGTCCTCTACATCGGCAAGGCGCTTTCCCTTAGGAAGCGGGTCCAGTCATACTTTCAGGGGCGGGACCTGCCATCGGAGCGCCCGGACCGGATGACGAGCCTTCTCTCTCAGGTCGTTGATGTCGAGGTGATCGTTACCGACAATGAGCTTGAGGCCCTCATCTTGGAGTCGAATCTCGTCAAGGAACGGCAGCCCCGGTATAACATTGTGCTCAAAGATGACAAGCACTATCCCTTCCTCAAGCTTGACCTTCGGGATCCCTGGCCCCGGCTGCAGGTGGTCCGGCAGGTGAAAGAAGACGGGGCGCTCTATTTCGGTCCATACGTGCCTGCCACGACCATGTGGCAGCTCCTGCAGCTCATCAATAGAACCTTCCCCTTACGGAAATGTACCGATATCAAGGGGCGGCGGCTCTGCCTGGACTACCATCTAGGCCGTTGTCTCGGTCCCTGCGAGGGATCGGTGAGCACGGCGGAGTATGATCAGGTGGTGGACCGGGTCCGTCTGGTGCTGGAGGGGCGAGATCGGGAGCTCGCCAAGCAGATCGAGGATAGTATGCGCCAGGCGGCGGAACGCCTGGAGTTCGAGCGGGCAGCGAAGTTCCGGGACCAAGTCTTCACCTTGCGGGAAGCCCGGACCGGGCAGAGGGTTCTCTCGCCCGGCGGCGAGGAGCAAGACGTCTTTGGGGTCAGTATCGATGGAGGCGAAGCCAATATCCAGGTCCTCCTGATCCGCCGGGGACGACTCGTCGGCCGGGAGTCCTTTACCTTCAGAGAGGGACTCGTCCGCGGGCCAGGAGACCTCTTGGATGCCTTGATCAGGCAATTCTATCTCCGACCCCGGACCATCCCTCCTGAGGTGCTCACGTCGCACCCGGTAGGGGATGCGGAGGTCATCGGCCGGTGGCTTTCGGAGCGGACCGGGCACCCCGTGGTTGTTCGGCATCCCCAGCGGGGCCGCAAGGCTCGCCTGGCCCGACTGGCTGTCAAGAACGCCGAGATCGCCCTGACAGCGAGTCTGAGATCGACAGCAGGCCGCCAGGCGGCGTTGAAAGAACTCCAGGAGGTGCTGGACCTTTCCCACGTGCCCCACCGGATCGAGGCCTTTGATATCTCCAACATCCAGGGGATGTTGGCCGTGGGGTCCCAGGTGGTCTTTGAGGATGCCGAACCTAGCCGCTCAGACTACAAACGATATCGGATCAAGACAGTGGCTGGGGCCGATGACTACGCCATGCTGGAGGAAGTCCTGCGGCGGCGTTTCGCCAGGGTCGCGGAGTGGCCCCTACCCGATCTGATCCTCATCGACGGGGGCCGGGGACAACTCAACGTTGCACTCAAGGTGGCCCGGGGACTGGGGCACCGGAATCTGCCGGTCATCTCGTTGGCCAAGGAGGAAGAGGTCATTCACCAGCCGCGGCGTCCCGCGCCGATTGCGCTCCCCGAAGGCTCCCGGGCCAAGCACCTGCTCCAGCAGATTCGGGATGAGGCCCATCGGTTCGCCATCACTTACCATAAGAAACTTCGGGGGAAACAGAGCCTTCTCTCGATCCTCGAGGAGATCCCTGGCGTGGGGGCGAAACGGCGGCAGGCCCTCTTGAGACACTTCGGTTCTCTGAAGGCCGTGCAACGGGCCAGCATTGAAGAGATCCGAAAAGTGGGGGGATTCCCGTCCCACGCCGCGGCCGCCGTGCACGATTTTCTGCAGGCCCTCGCCAAGTAACTCCTCATTTCTTATTCCTTCTGGATGCCGCTGCGAAGGAACCGGCTCAGAAGTGAAGCCCGGAAATTCGCGGTTGTGCGGGGCCCGTTCCCAACGCTCACCACCTCGGCCGCTTCGTTGCCCGGCCTGAAGACATATGCTAGAGTGAGACCATGAAGCCAGGAGAACTCACCAAAGCAGTTATCGAGGCGGCGCGTAGCGTCGCGAAAGAAGCGGGCGTCCGGGCTGTATTTATCAACGCCGACTTGGTCGCCGACCTGACTTACCTCAAGGGGATTTTCGGTGAGACCGAGGTGGTCCTCTTCACCAGGAAGCGAGTGGAGGCGGTGGAGCTAGAGGGGGTTGCCGAGAAGATCCTCTCCGTGCCGCCCGTGAACCTGAACCGGGTTGCGCAGATCAAGCTGGCCGCGCTCTTGGCCCTGTCCAAGGGGTACCTCCAGTCAGGTGATCTCATCCTCTTCCTCTCCGGGATTCCGGATTTGGGGGCCCTGGATACCATGGTGGTCATGGAGGTAGGGGAGGAGTTTGAGATCTTCTCTCTCAAGGAAGGGGATTCGTTTGTCAAGGTGGTGAAGCCCGAGGTCTTCGCCAGGGTCGTGGACCTGGCGGTGGAATTGGCCCAGGAGGGCCGGGAGGGCAAGCCGCTTGGGGCTCTCTTCGTCCTGGGGGATACCGATGCGGTCATGAAGTACGCCGATCAGCTCGTCCTGAACCCCTTCCAGGGCTATTCCGAGGAGGTGCGAAACATCCTGGATCCGGGTGTCATGGAGTCGGTGAAGGAGTTTTGCGCCATCGACGGCGCCTTCATCATCCGATCGGACGGCGTGGTCCTCACCGCCGGGGCCTTCCTGCGTCCTCGGGTCCCGGGGGAGGAGCTGTCACCCGGGCTTGGGGCGAGGCACGCGGTGGCGGCCTCGATGAGCGCCAGCACCGATGCGATCCTCGTGACCCTCTCTGAATCTACGGGAACCGTCCGAATCTTCAAAGGCGGGCGGATGGTGACTGAAATCGAGCGGGCCCCCAGAAAGCGCAGGGGCAAGTAGGGTTGCGCGCGCCATCCAAGCGGGGATGCCCTGGGCCGTGGTCCTTGCTGTTCGAGCCGACCAGGGCCCTGTTTTTTTTGAGCAGCGGGCGAGAGGGGAAGTTGTGCGGCCGTGGGAGAGCAGGAGGGATCGATGGAGCTCGAGGTTGTGACGACGGACAAGGCCCCCAAGGCGGTGGGGCCTTATGTACAGGGGGTGAAGGCGGACAGGTTTCTTTTTAGCGCGGGACAGATCGGATTAGATCCGGCCACGGGGAAACTCGTGGAGGGAGGGATTGGAGCCCAGACGCGACGGGTACTGGAGAATCTCATGGCAGTGGTCGAGGCTGCGGGAGGTTCCTTCAATCAAGTGGTGAAGACGACCGTCTACCTCACCGACCTCGGCCACTTCCAGGCGATGAACCAGGTCTACGCCGAGTATTTTAGTGGGCACAGCCCAGCCCGTTCCACCGTCGGAGTGGCCCAGCTCCCTTTGGGGGCTCTGGTAGAGATCGAACTGGTGGCCTGGCTGGAGAAGAGGTAATGGACCGAGGGGGTGCCGAGTATCGAGTGCTAAAGACCGGTCGCGGCTGGGTTGCCGTGGCCTATACCGGCCGGGGAATCGTGGCCCTTACCCTCCCGGTGAAGAATGCGGACTGGGCCCTCGAGGCCTTGCGGAACAAGAGTGCTCTTCCCCTGACCCGGGGACAGAGATTCGAAAAGTTAGCTCGAGATCTCGATCGCTATTTCCGCGGGGAGGCGGTCTCGCTCGATTATCCCCTCGACTGTGTGGCCGCTACCCCTTTTCAACAAAAGGTGTGGGCGGTCCTTCGGGGGATCCCGTATGGTGCAACGCAGAGCTACCGGGAGGTGGCGAGGGCGGTTGGGATACCTCGCGCCGCGCGGGCAGTCGGGCAGGCCGTGGGCGCGAATCCGATCCCGCTCCTCATTCCCTGCCATCGGGTCGTGGCCTCGGACGGTTCCCTGGGCGGCTACGCCTGGGGGCTGACGTGGAAGCGTCGTCTCCACCAAGTGGAAGGGATCGGGCCGCCCTTGGGAACGTAGGATCGGGCAACGCCCCTGGAACGCCGCCGCATTTGTTTCGCCGCGCTCACCCGTTGTGCATCAGATCTTCGGCACGGGAAAGACCGATTGCTCTCTTTCAGCACACGCCGCACTCGACTGATGAGGTGGCTACGTGCTCGGTCGGCTCTGGAGTGCGTCTGGCAGACGGGCCACAGGCCGCGGCATGATGCGGCCAGGGTCCAGCGCCGAGGGCGTGGACGTGGCGGGAGGTTTACGCGAGGGGAGGAACGCGGAAGATCGCAGCGGTGCTGGCCAGGATCAGATGCTGCTCGGGGCCGAAGGCGAGGCCGACGAGGTTGGCCCCGGTCACCGTCAGCCGGGGGGGCTCCGGTCGTTCGAACCGGTAGATCCCGCGCTGTCCCCTGATCCCGGCCGCTACCCAGAGGTGACCCTGGCGGTCGAATGCCAGCCCTTGCGGTCTTTCGAGAGGCCCCCAGTAAGGCTCGGCATCACCGAAGCGGTTGATCCGGTAAATGACATCCTCGTTGGAAAGGGTGGGAGTCGTGGCGAACAGGTATCCGCCCGGGCCGGGTGCCAGGTGGAAAGCAGCGACGCTGGCCGGAAGGGAGGCAAAGGGCTCGGGCCGGCCTCCGGGCGGCAGGCGGTACACGGTTCCAGTTCGATCTCCGATGTAGAGGACGCCGGCCTCATCGAGACAGAGGCCCGTCGCAATGCCCAAGTCCCGCGCGATGACCTCCATGTCCCCTGTGGGATGGAGGCGATACACAGATCCCTCGTATCGGCTCGAGATGAAGAGGGACCCATCCGGGTGAAGCGCCAGGCCCGTGGGATTGATGGGGGAACCCGGAAGGGGCTCTACGACCCCGGCAGGAGTGATGCGGACCAGCGGGACATCGATCTTCTGTCCGCGGCGGCCGCTGATGGTAGTGTAGATAGCCCCCTCTGTATCGATCACCGGATTGGCGACTGGGTGAAGATCGGCTGCTACCTTCTCCCCGATGGTGAAGGAACTGCTGATCCGCTGTGAATCGATCATAAGGGTAATAGGACCGCTCCTGGCATCGGGGGGGATGGGTAGGACGAGACGGGTGTTCGTGAGGATCAACGGCCGGACTTCGGTCTCACCGAGAAAGACGAGGGCGGGTATCCCACCGCTCAGAAAACCGGTCCCGAAGATGACGATAGTCCCACCCTCAACGCCTGTCGAGGGCTCGACCGCCGAGATGACCGGCTGCAAGGACACAAAAGCTCCTCGAAGTTGCCTGGATGTGACTATCCGGCCCTAAGCTAACCCCCCCCGTTGCTCGGCGTCAAGCCTTTTGCCGCCTGGGGGAGTACAAAGTCCGAAGTCCGAGGTCCAGGGCACCCGGTGGCGAACCCCCAACTGAGAAGACGGTTCGGAAATGGCGGTCGCGGACGAAAGCCGGCAGCAAGGGGGGACGTTGGATCGGGTGATGGTCTACGTGCGAGAAGTGGTGGGCCCGTACTGTGGGGGGGGCGAGGAAGGGGAGCAGCTGCGCTCGTATCTCGAGACCATTTGGGATCGATACACATTGATCCAACTGAACTTTTTCGAGGTGGAAACAACCAGCTTTCGCTTTTTTTACGGGGCCTTTGGCCCCCTGGTCCAGCGCCATTCCGTTGAGGGTCTGCAGACGAAGCTCAAGTTCTTTGCGCTCTCGCAGAGAGAAGAATTCTGGCTGAACCGGGCCATCCGCTACAGCCTGAGGCAGGAGGAGGTGTGATGATGTATAAGGTAACGGTCGATTTTTTCGAGATCGATGCTGCCTCGGCGGAGCAGGCCAAGGTGGTCATGGCGGAGATGCTCCAGATGGCAGGATTTACCCACTTTGAGGTGATGGGAAGCCGAGAGGTCTAGCTGGAAGTTCCGGCGGTTATAGCTTCCTGGGGTGTTTCCTCGGGGGGATGCATCTGGTTCCCTACCCGTATCCCGAACTCTGCCTCGAATTGATCGGTGGAGATCATATCGATGGCGTCCCAGGCCATTCCCTCGCAGACGCGGGCGCAGATCTGGCAGCCGATGCACTCGTGCCAGCGGATCCGGACGGGAGGAATGACTGCCCCTTCGTATTCCGGAGGCGATTCGTGATCGATGCAGTCCACGGGGCAGAAGGGGATACAGGCCTCACAGCCGGTGCAGGAGTCGTTGACGACGGCCATGAGACGCGGCCGCTTCTTCTTCGTGGTCATCTTGGTGTATTGGGGAATATCTTCGAACAAGGGGCCCTCCCCTTTCTTCCTATCGGACCATTCTTTCCGATGGCCTGTAGGTTACCATGGCCCGCGGTCCCTTGTCAAAGGGATTCATCGGAATCTTGCCCTGCGGGCGATTTGGTGCTACGTTCAATCCGGCATTCGACAGCGACTCACCAGCCTCCTGTCCGGCATGAAGTGACGGCGCCGAGTGGAGTAGAATCGGCACGTCTCGCAGTGCTCGCCGGAGGCGACCCTAAAGGACTTTCCGAAACTGTTTCCGGAGGAGGACTAGCGTGCCGATCAGCACGGACCCCGTGGACTATCGCCTCGAGGAGGCCCAGCGCCTCCTGGTTGTCCGCTGGCGGGATGGCCATGAGAGCCACTATGGCTTTGACGATTTGCGCAAGGTCTGCCCCTGTGCCGACTGTCGTACGGCCGAGGCCGAAAAGCCCACGGGGGGGCTTCAGGTTCTCGCCGGTCCGGTGGTCCGCCGGGGGGAGATTCGGATCGTCGAGATCTCGCCCGTCGGTCGATACGCGTTGGGTTTCACCTGGAGTGACGGGCACAGGACTGGGATCTACTCTTTCGATTTCCTGCGTCGACTCTGCCCGTGTGAGGCCTGCCGCTCGGGGGCATGATGATGGACCTGGTGCACTGGGTGCGGGGGCTTCCTCCGGAGCTTGCCACCTTCGTCATCGCCAGCCTCCCCATCTCGGAGCTGAGGGGAGCGATCCCGGTCGCCCTCGGGGTCTATGACCTTCCCCTCTGGTCTGCTCTCCTCTGGGCGATCTTGGGCAATCTGGCCCCCATCCCCGTCATCCTCAGGATTCTGGAGCCGGTCTCGAACTTTCTCCGTCAGCGATCGCGGGTCTGGGAAGGGTTCTTCCAGTGGCTTTTCGCACGGACCCGCCGGAGGGGGGAGCACTATTTCCGGGTCTATAAAGAGCTGGGGCTGGTCCTGTTTGTTGCTGTTCCTCTTCCCATCACTGGTGCGTGGACAGGTTCCGTAGCCGCGTTCCTCTTCGGGCTCCCCCCGGGACGGAGCTTCCTCCTGATCACTCTGGGTGTTCTTATCGCGGCAAGCGTGGTCACGTCTGCCACTCTCGGGGTAAGCTGGCTGGCCTTCCTGGCGCGGCATCATGCGTATTGAACGAGACTTCTCCAAGGTGTACGCGGACAGGAATTGGTAGCCGGGTCCGGGATACGAAGGGTCTTGGGCGAATTCAGGCTTTGTTGACCAGCTATGCAACCGGAGGGAGGATGAGCGAGAAGCTTGTAGGCCGAACAAAGCACGGAGAGCTGACCCTCGATCAGCTGGCCAGCATTCAGCCGGGGATGGCCCGTCTGATGGAGGAAGTGGCCCATCGGTACTCCCTGATGACCTATGCCTGCAAGGGGGGAAACTGGGCGTTGGGACACTATGAGCTTAGGCAACTTCGGGGAATATTTCGGATTGCCGTGACGACGCGTCCCAAGTACGCCACGGAGCTCGAGGCCTTTGACCGAGAATACCTCACGCCGATAGAGAGGGCCATTACGGAAAAGGACTCGGAGACTTTCTTGGTCGCGGTGCACAGGGGGATTGCGGGCAGCGACGAGGTTCACCGTCGCCTCGGGTACCCGTTCATCCGCTACCGTCTTCCCAAACAACCGCCGGATCATCTCGATCTGGGCCCGGGAGGCGAGCCGTGAGGAGGGCCCTCCTTTTCATCACCGACTGGGCCCCGTAATACCCTCAAACTAACTCCTCCCAAGTACTGTGAACTTCCACCAGGGGCATTTACGGGTTGTGCGTTTACGGTCATCGGATAACGGTCAACGGTCATCGGCAGGAGGGAGCGGTGTTGACCACTCGGTTTTCGGATGGTAGGCTGAAAAGAGGAAGGCCAGCAAGACTCAAACCTCCAAGTCTTCGGACGAGAGACCGGCGGAAGCTCCTGAAGAGGGTCCCCAAGCTCCGGAAGATCAAGCCGGCTAAGCCTGCGAAGTGAGGAACGAAAATGGTCCGGGCGTATATTTTTATCGAGGCGACCAAGGCGCGGGATCTGAAGGTAGCGGAGGAGATCGCCACGTTGTCCGGCGTGAAGCGGGCCGATGTCGTCACCGGGCGGTTTGACGTCATCGCCATGGTCGAGGTGGACGAACTCGCAGCCCTCTGGGATACGGTAGACAAGATCCAGGCTCTCTCCGCTGTCATGAAGACAACCACCAACGTCGTGGTCCAAAGGTGAATGAGTTGTTGCGAGACGAGGACGATGTCCTCCTGAACTTCAGCGAGGGCACTGTCCGCGTGAAGTGGGGATATTTTTTCCGGGCCCGTGGACCCATGCTTGCGAATGTCCTCCACGCTTCCCTCGACAGAGAGCGGAGTGGGGTGAACGGAGGACCGTGAATGCCGGCGGGCGAATTCGCCCTCGACGCTGGACTGGACTTGCTGGGTTGCTGCTCCCCCTTACGGTCTTGGTGCTTCTGCCCATCCTCGTCACGCAAGGGGACCGACACCTGGTGGTTGTGCCACTCGGGCCCTTCCGATGGCTCGGCCTTGTCCCAATCTGTCTCGGTGCCACTGTCGCGGTGTGGTCGGCCGTGCTGTTGTCTACTCGAGGCGAGGGGACACCGGCCCCCTGGGATCCCCCACAGAAGTTTGTCCTGGCCGGTCCGTATCAATATGTCCGGAACCCGATGATGCTCGGCGCCTTTGCGGTCCTGTTGGGTGAAGCGGTGTGGGCCGAATCACTGGCGATTCTCCTCTACCTGTGCCTGGTGATGGGCGTGGTGTGGTTGTACGTCGTCACCATTGAGGAAAAGGGACTGGAAGTCCGCTTTCACGACGTCTACCTGGTCTACAAAGAACGCGTTCCCCGCTGGCTGCCCAGGCTTTCGCGGTCCCCCCACGCCTGATGTGCGGATCATGCCGGTCGATTACGGGCGAGAAGAGTACGTGAGGCTGATGGCTGCCAAGGATACGGCCATTCAGCGCCTGGTAGACCAAGGGTACGAGTTCGTCACCAATGCGTTCCGTCCCGGAGCGGCACCGAAGGGGGTGCGGGCCAAGGACGCCGAGATGCTCAAGGCGAGGCTTCGGCAGGAAGGATATCAGGTCGAGGCCACGTCCGCGTATAACGAAACCGGGGATATTCTCCCCTCTATGGTTTCCATCTGGCGTAAGCGAAGGGCCCCGTCGACCCCTCCTCGGCCCTCCAGACCTGCCGAGTGATCCAGCAGAGGCCGCAACATGCTTCCTCACCGCCCGGCCCCAGGGCTCGCACCTCATAGAGGGTCAGGCAAGCCCACCCTTGCCATTCCATTTGTGAGTGGGACTCAATTGTGATACATCGTAAGGAAACCCGTGGAAGAAATGGAGGGATGATGGCGGCAGAAAAAAGCCGAGAGATGCGGCGGACAAAGATCGTGTGCACGATCGGACCGGCCAGCGAGTCAGAAGAGGTCCTGGAACGTTTGATCCTCGCTGGGATGGATGTTGCCCGTCTTAACTTTGCCCATGGCACCCTGGAGGAGCATGCCCGGGTGATCGAGCGCATACGAAGCCTCGAGGCAAAACTCGGCAAACCGGTGGCCATCCTGCAGGACCTTCCTGGTCCCAAGATTCGTCTGGGGGATTTCGAGGGGGGGGCGGCGCTGCTCCGGACGGGGGCCGAGTTCGTCATTACCAGTCAGCCCCTGCTGGGGACCGCTGAACTCGCCCATGCCCCGTCTCCCGATTTCTTCCGGGAGGTCCGGGTCGGGGATAAACTGCTGGCCGATGACGGTCTGATTGAATTGAAGGTGTTGACAAGCAATGGCGTTGAGGTGCGGTGTCAGGTCCTGACGGGCGGAATCCTCCGAAACCATAAGGGGATTGGTCTCCCCAGCGGGCGAATGCATAGGGCCGCGCTGACCAAGAAGGATCTGGAGAATCTGGAGTTCGGGATCGCCCAACGGGTAGACTTTGTGGCTACCTCCTTTGTCCGGGGCGCCTCTGATCTGATCGAGGTCGGAAATTTCCTCGGAGCCTGGGGAGCCAAGATCCCGATTATCGCCAAACTGGAGAAGCCGGAGGCCATTCGAAATCTCGAGGAAATCCTCCAGCTCGCGTCGGGAGTCATGGTGGCGCGGGGCGATCTTGCGGTGGAGATGTCCATCGAGGAGGTCCCGGTCCTCCAGAAATTCATCCTCCGCCAGGGTCGCCGGCACAAGGTTCCGGTGATCATCGCGACCCAGATGCTCGAATCCATGGTGGAGCACCCGAGGCCGACCCGGGCGGAGGCTTCTGACGTCGCCAATGCCATCCTCGATGGGACGGATGCGGTGATGCTTTCGGCGGAGACTGCGACCGGAGGCTATCCGGTCGAGGCGGTCGAGATGATGGTCCGGATTGCGCTCAAAGCGGAACCGTACCTGCGTTTGCAGCCCTTACCGCAGGGGGATGAGAAGGGCTTTCCGGTGGTAGCCAGCGATACCGCCTGTCGGGCCGCCCGGAGCCTCCATGCCAAGGCCGTCGTGGTCTTCACCGAGTCGGGCCACACTGCCCGGCTGATCTCCCAAGACCGCCCCGAGGTCCCGGTCCTGGCCCTGACCCCTTGGGAAGAGTCACGGCGCCGGATGGCGCTCTACTGGGGGGTTGTTCCCATGCTCATCCAACGACGGGAGACGCTCGAAGAGATGTCCCACGAGATGGAAGAGGTCCTCCTCGCTGCGGGCTGGGTCACGGCCGGGGATACGCTGGTGATTCTCTCCGGGACTCCCATGTGGAAGCCCGGGACCGTCAATGCCATCAAGCTCCACCGGGTCGGCGAGATGTGGTGATGGAGGTCACCACCGCTCCAATGATCTATTCCGCTGCCCCGTCCTCATCAATCCAATCTTTGATCACGGTGAGCTTCTGGCTGGTCGAATGGGTCGGGCCGGCCATATTGATGGTGTGCTGCCGCTCCTGGATGAAGGTGTACAAGGGGCTGTCGGCGGAGCGGCTCGGGACCACGTACCGACTGACCTCGCGGTATGTGGCCAGGGGAATGGCGGCGGCCGCGCCCGTGGGCCCATGACATTGACTGCAGTACGTGCCGATCAGGGGTTGGATATCCTCCCGATACGTGCGGGCCGTGCCCGTGGTGAAGGCCCAGCGGGCCTCGAGGAGTTCATACTCATGCCCATCGCGGAACCCACTGGTGGGGGTCAGGGAGACCGTGTAGTGGGTGGCGGGACTTAGGGCCTCCTTGGGCGTAAAGACCAGCTGGTCCGGGCGGGGCCAGGAGAAGGTGCCCGGGGTCGCGGGGGAGAGGGTGAAGGCCCACTCGACCACGTCGTGCTCGACGAGTCCGTTAAAGAAGAGTTTGATTTCGGAGCGCCGGGAGACCTCTGCCTTCTCGGCCTTCGGGGTGGCGAAGAGGACCTTCCAGATGCGCGGCGGAGCCGCAGGAGCGGGCGGGGGCTGCTCGGCCTGCGGGGAAGCGACGGCCGCCACCTTTTCCGCCTGCGCGACGTGGGGGGCGGGGGCTGTCGTGTCCTGCGGGGATCTCGGGGTCCGCCCGGACATGACCAGGGCCGAAAGAACTATGACCACGGTCACAGCCGCCGCGCCCCACAGGAGCTTCTCCCCCGTCGAAGCACTTCCCTGAGGCCGCGGCTTTCGATCAGGTTTTCTCAGAAGACCTCCTTCCACCAGAGGGTCGTGCCGGCGAGGCTGGGGACGGCGTTGGCCACGTCGATCCCGTCGCAGCTATAGCGGATATCCAGGTTCCCGTCTCCCTCAGCCACATTGGAGTCGACATTCGCATCCTCAGCGAGCAAGGTAGCACCGTACAGGACCTTGTTCCCGCCCCCTCTAATGTCGATTGAAACGTTGCTCCCGAGGACGATGACGATCCCTACCCATTGTGAATCTCCTGYGAGCCTGAGGGTTCCGTTTTTTACGATGAGGATTCCTGCCCCCGTGGTGGCGCTCAACGTCAGGGCCGGATCACTGCCGCTATAGCCCGTCGCATCCACGACCACGATCTTGGGGGCCGCCTGAGTCCCCAGAGTCCCGGAGCTGATCGAGGTGCCAGGAGTGTACGTGATATCCGCCWCCGGGATCAAGTAATCCATCAGGTCGACAAGCTGACTTTGCGTTATNGAGGTGTCCACCCCGATGCTTGGGGTGGGGCTCGCCGGCGTCCACGGGGGGTTGGGGGGTGCCCCCGTCACGTTGTCCTGCTGTGGGTTCGACAAATTGTTAAACACCGYAAGTTGATCGGTGGCGTTGGGGACGCCAATTCCGTACTTCGGGGCGGAGGTCGAGGTGCAGGCGCTGTTGTCCTGGGACGCGGGTGTCAAGCCGTCATCCGAGGGGGGAATCCAGTTGTTCCCGTCGATCGTGAAGGCGTTCCCGTTGAAGGAGACGTTGGTGGAGACGCCGACGGAGAGGAGGGATGCAGGCGGGGCTGGGATGCCATTGATCCGAGTAAGCGCCACGTGGACCTCCCTCGCGGCGGTCTGTGACTGTCCGGTGGCCTTGATGATCACGAGATCGTCCGTATCATCGGTCGGGCCGCCCGGATCCCCCYCAGGGCAGCCGGGGGCCTTCCCGTAATAGGCGCAAGTGTCATTCACGATGGTGAAGCTGCACCCGCCTGTGCTGGCCGGCACGAGGGCCGGACAGGCGGTGGTCGTGGGCGGGTCCGACAATAGGGTGTCCCAGTCGGGGGTATTCCGCAGCGTCTGTGTCGCCAAGGCGACCCCTGCCTCGGTGAGGTTGAAGGCCTTAGCGGCATTAACGTCGTTATAGGCGATGGTGTTCTCTGTGACAGAGAGGGTGAGGAAGGCGAACCCTACCAGAGAGAGGAGGCTGATCACCAGAAGCGTCACGACGAGAGCGACCCCTCTCTCCCCGAGTTCCTTGGGAAGTACTGCTCTCTGCTCATTGATCAGCTTCACGACAGCCTCCTGTTGGTCACGCGTTCCTCAGCCGGACATCGAGAGTGAGGGGGAAGGTTTGCTGCATGCCCCCGGTTGCCTCCTGGGTGGTGATGCCGATGGTGATCCGCTGGATGGCCGCGAGGGTGGCGGTGACATTGTCGTTCGCATCGTAGTAGATAAAGAATAACGTGATCACACTATCTGCCAGTTCACTGCTGGCGGGGGGCGTGGGGGTCCAGGCTGCGCCCACCCAGGACGCACTTTCTCGGATGACCTGATTCCCCTGGAGGCGATAGGTTACCTGGTCGCCGAAGTCATCTCCGTCCAGGTCGGCGATGAACGTGATGCTGTTCGCATTGGCGACCTGGATGGCCGTCTGGGACCCCTGGGCGGGGATGGCGCTCCCCGGGTCGTAGCCTGCCATCCGGATTTCCCTGGCCATTCGTCTCATCGCCACCCGGGCGTTTTGCTGGACTTCGATCTTGTTGATCCCGCGGGTGGAGGTGGTCTGGCTGGTGATGTATATCGTGTAGATGGCGAATAAGACGATGGCGAAGATGGCGGAGGAGATCAACATCTCGAGTAAAGTAAAGCCGCTTTGATTCCTGGTGATTTTCATGATCTTCACTGTGTGACTACGGTGACGAGGCCCACGCTTTTCCCCGAGGGGGCGGCCACCGTCATCGTCACCTGTTTGACTCCCGGGGTGGGGATATCCACCTCGATCACCGTCGTCCGGGTGTAGCCGACATAGGGAGCGGTCAAGTTCTCTGCTCCAATCGACGTTGGTGTGGGCGATGGGGAACATGCTGGCGATGGCCAGGAGCGCCACGGCAAGGATCGCGGCCGCGATCAGGACTTCGACGAGGGAGAACCCGTCTGCCTTTCTCATTGGATCCGCACGCTCCCGGCACTGCGGACCTCGATGGTCCGGGTGGCGCCCGAGGGATCCATCAGGGTGATCGTCAGCGGGAAGGCCGCAGCGGTGCAGGGGTTCATCGATCCCCCGAGGGCGTCGAAGATCGCGCCGCCGAGCAGGACATTGTTCTTGTCCCGGACCGTGGTGATCGTGACCCCCGGATACGGCCCCGCGAGGTCGGCCCAATCGGTGATCACGTCCGCGTTGGTGGCCAGCGTGTCGGTCGGGGCTGGCCAGGCGCAGCCGCCGATTCCATCCCGCTCGAGCCGATACTGGGAGTTGGCGAGGCCGGCGATATTCGGGTCCCCGCCCCAGTGGAAGCCGAAGACGCCGCTGCGGGTCACCGCCAAGGACTGGACCTTCCGGATCTCGGAGACGACCTGCCGGGTCGCCGCATCGAGCCGGGACCGCTGGGTAGCGGCGAGGAGGTTGGGCATGGCGGCCCCGACCAGAATGCCGGCGATGACCAGGGCGATTAACAATTCGATGGCCGTGAAACCCGTGCTTCCCATGGGTCGGCTCGAATCTCCCATCGGCCGTCGGTGCATGGGCCTTTTCAGAGCCTCCATGAGACTGAAACCTCGGTGATCGCCTGCTGTTCTCATCGTGCGTCTCCTACCCCTGGGCCCAGCGGCCCCTCATCACCAGGATGCCCACCGGCGTCCCGGGAGGAATGGTGGTGTTGAAGAGGGGATCGTACGCCCAGTTTCGGTTCGGCGGCCGGTAGTAGTTATCGCCGGAGTTTCCGCAGCAGCGCCAACTGCCTATAGGCTGCTGGCTGTGCCACAGCGCAATAATGGAACCATTGTAGGTAAAAGTCTTTCCCTTCCAGTTTTCCAGAAAGCGGATCACGTTCTCCAGCTGACCGTTTCCTTGTCCCACGTCTGACTCCGCGCTGGGCCCCAGGGCGAAGGCGGCGTTCACCGTGGTATTCGTGGCCGGCCGATTGGAGGTGACTTGATCGCCCTTGGTATCCGAGTCATTCGGCCCCCAGTTATTGGAGAGGATGGTGATGGCGTCAGCTAACACGGCGGCCGCGGTCTTGTTGACCGTGTTGTAGTCCCCCTGGATGTAAATCGGATTCTCGGAGGCGACGGTGAACCCCTGCCTCGGCAGCTCAGAGCTGTTCACGAGGCGAACCGCCTTTTGCAAGCCATCATGCTGCACATACAGGGGGCCGTTGGCCGGCGCTTCCCCGCAGGCCTGCAGGGCGGCGACATCCACCTCGGCTACGGTCATGCTTGCCTCTTCCCTCTTGTCATAGAAGCTGCTCGTGCTGATGTTGCAGCCGGAGACATCGACAGGGTTGTCGCTCTTATCGGTGGCACTGATGTTTCCCACCGCGTCAGCACTGATCCGTAGGTCCGCCTCGTAGTACAGCTTGGCGGCTTGCATCTCCGGGGAATCCAGAGGACTGCCCTTCTCTGCTCTTTCACGGCTGGGATCATCCGCTGTTTCATTGCTCGACTCCCTCTAAAGTGGATTCTGACCCTTTAGATGGCGTTGATGCCCTAACGTTAAGCAGCGTTTGTGCCAATCGCTGCCTTTAACCTAACATGTCGGTTTTTATGGGTAAATCAGGCTACTGGGGAGACGGCAGAAGACGGGAGGAGAGGCAAAAGCTCGTCATGGTGTCAGTGGGTTACTCAGACTCAGACATTCTGTCATATCCCTCACAGTTCTCGCCATGAGAGTATCTTGACGAAGTTGAAGGTGTCACCACCCGGCATGCCGGGGGGCAGGTTCTTCACCAGATTAGGCATCTGATAAAGGCGGGGGACCTGAGCCCCCATATCCAGGAACCTGCTGACTACCGCCCCGACCACCTGGTACTGCTTTTCGATCTTAACCTGGTTTTCGGCATAGACCGCGGCGGCTACTTTGTTTTGCGACCTCGCCATGACGATTCGGTCCTTTGCAATCAGCCCGAGGCGGTCGCCGGTAGGGAAGACACCCAGCGGAATGAGGCTGCTATTGATGGTGATGCTCACCTGGTGAGCACCGGAGGTTCCAATTTCATCCCAGTCCGCCCCTGCCTCCTTGGCGTATAGTGTCCCCCCGAAAAACCCGGTGGTGTAATAGATGATGTCGATTTTGGTGGGCCCGGTGGTGCCACCCAGGGTTATGCTGCCAGGGATTCGAATGATGCCTTCAACGGTCAAGGTCTTGGTGACCTTGTTCCAGGCGAGCCGGTTAGCCCCGACACTGACATCAAAGCTGTCAGTGTTCTGGTAGAGCTTCAGGTCATTACCACTCACAGGCGATTTGGCGAGGCCAAGGGCCGAGATGGCGGCGAGGGGATCCCACGAATTGGCGTCCAGGAATTCCTCATATGTCACGCAGCAGACATCGGGAGAAGGATCGGTCAGAGAGGGAAATGTAATCATATTGTCGGGTGGAACATCGTATCTGAAGCTGGTGCCGGTATCGGAGTAGACGTACGTGTCGCCATAGGTCCCACCGAAACCGTAATTGGTATAGACCCCGTCCATCCGTAGTTTGATCCCTACCGGGAGGGGATTGCCGTCGATATCAGTATCGCTCACACTGTTCCCCGCCCGGGCACTTCCACTATTCATGAGAATTCGGCCCTCGTTCACCCGGATCTCGGCGTCGAGAGTGGGGGGATTGATGTCCGGAATCCTCCCGGCAAAAATCGCGTCGAGCCCGTTATACCAGTTGAAGATACCAGCGCCGCCTCCGAAGTCGGCGGCGGTGCCGGTCGACCCCAGGCCTTCCCCTAAGATGTGTACCGAGCCGGCGATCACCACGTTCCCGTTGATCCGCGCCCCTGATCCGCTGCCGCCAAGAAAGGCGGCATTCCCCCAGACCGACAGGTCCCGAACCTCCACCCGCACATCCACCACCTTCGTGCTCCCCTGTGGCCCTCTCCCCTCAGAACGAATGGTCAGCTTGTTGCTGTCTTTGAGTCCTAGCTGGACCGTATAGGTGGATCCATCACCATACGTGTCCACGTTAGTGTTGGTGTAGAGGGTCTGGAAGCTCGCAGTCGGGATCGTCCCGCCGAGGTCGTAGCACCGCTGCTGGGGCGGGATGCTCTGCCACGTGATCGTTCCGGAGCAGTCGGCCGGCGTGCCACCGGCGACCGGCGTCGGCGAGGCAAAGTACTGGTCGGTGATCCCGTTGCGGTCAAAGTTGGCGTCATACTTCAGGTCGCGGCGGGCCCGTTCCACCCCCATCTCGGCTACGTAGAGGGCGCGGGTGGCGTTCCGGTCGTTAAAGGCGATCTGGATTTCGGTCAGGGAGAGGGTCAGGAAGGCCGGCCCGAGGATCGACAGGACGAGCATAACCATGAGTGCCGCGATCAGGACGAAGCCTTTGTTGTTCCTCATGGATTCCACTGCTCCCTTCTCCTCACATATTTCGCAGGCGGACATCCGAGACGAGGCGAAAGTCCTGCATCCCTGCGAGGAGCACTTCACCCTGGGTCTCCACTTGGATAACGACCCGCTGGATCCGCATCAGATCCGCCACGGCGATGGGGGAGGCCAACTCTTTGAGCTTCAGGTTGGGATTGGTCTCAGCCGCATCATAGTAGAAGTAGCGAAAGACCGTCGTGAGCGCCGGGTCGAGCTGTTCAGCGATGGGTGGCGGCTGGAGGCACCCGTTGTCAGCGGGTGGGGCCGCAAAGTCGGGCGGGCCTGCGGCCGGATCCCAGATCCACAGCTTCCGACGGATCTGCTGGCAGGCCGGATCGTAGGTGTACTCGAGCATGTCCCCCCAGCCATCGGGCCCGGTCCCCGCGGGGCTGTTGACGTCAACAATGAAGCGGATGTCGGTCGTGGTGGCACTCTGGATCGCCCGCTGCGTGGTCGTGGGGGTGGTCCCGCCCCCCAGGAGGGGAATGGTATGGTTTGGGTCGTAGCCGATCATCCGGAGCTCCCGGGAGATGAGTTCCAGCGCCGCACGGGCATTCTGCTGAAGGGTGGTCTTGACTTCCCCCTTGGCATACGTCACCCGATTGGTGGCGTCCATCTGGAGGATCGGAATCAGGACAATGGCAGAGATCACAGCGGCGATGAGGACCTCCACCAGGGTGAAGCCCCCCTCTTCCTTCCATCGCTGATCGTGAACGTTCCTCATCTTTACGCTCATTCGGCCACCCGGGAGTCGAGCCGGAGGGTCTTGGTGCCGAGCTGCCCCTCGACCCACTGCACGATGAGGGTGATGTCCGCGAACCGGTAGGGCGAGGTCCCCTGGAGCCGCACCCAGGTCTGCCGGGTGAAGTTGTAGCCATCACTCACCGCGGGGGCGACGATCGTCTCTGTCTCTGAAGTTGCACCGCCGGGCGGTACCCCGGTCGTGTTCAGGCAGACCAGATCGGTGGGGGGAGCCGTGCAAGCCGCGCCGAGATCGAAGGGGAGGTGCCGCAGCGCTTCGATTTTTTGCTGGCCCAAGTCGGTCGCCGTGGTCATGCCGCCGCCGTATGCAATGTTCTGATAGGCGGTGGGAAATAGGCTGACCAGGGCCAGGAGGGCCACGCTAAGGATCGCTGTGGCGATCAGCACTTCGAGCACGCTGAATCCGGTCACCTCTCTTCCCATATCTTCCCCCGTTCCTCCATTGTTATTGAACTCGAACATGACCGGTCGCCGGCGCAATCCAGATCTGCTGCGTCTGTCCCGTGCTATCTTTGGTGATCACTAGGGGACTGACCCCATCAAAGCACTGGGTGAGTGGAGTGCAGGTCTTCCCGGAAGAGTCAAATCCAGCGTAAAACGGGGGGGCCGTTCCGGTCGCGCTGTTATCCAGTTGGATACCAGGATAGCTCGCGCCAAGCTCGATCCACGGCCCGACGTACTGATCAGCCGTCTGCTGCGGGGGATCCCCCTCGGCTGGCCAGGCAATCCCGGAGGTCCGGCGGCCCTCCATGCGGTACCGGTTCGCATTGACGCCACCCCGCCGGTCTCGGCCGCGGATCCGGTACTCCCATCTACTGGTCACTGCCTTGGACCGGGCTAAGCGCATGTGCCCCACCACCTGCCCCACAACCGCGTTAAACCGGGCGCTCTCCACACTGGTCATCAGGACCGGTGCGGCAGCCCCCACGAGGATGGCGACCAACGTGACTGCCCCTAGCAGGTCGATTGCGGTGATCCCCTTGTTTCCCATCTATTGGGCTCCTCCATGCTTACTTAGACGTCGCAATTCCCGAGAGCGTTTAAAGCGGTTAAGGCGCCTGGCCGAGGATCTGAAAATGGCACCGACCGGGCCCCTTGCTTCGTTGAAGAAAGCAGGGGTTGTGCCAATGCCCAAATTAGTCCTAACAAGCTGATTTTATTGGTTAATTAAGGTATGGGGGAAGGAAGGGGTTAAAAGGGAAAGTCCGTCGTGCTGTCAAAGAGTTATTCAGACCCGGACATTTTGTCATGCAGAATGTTGTCCAGACCGTAGGCTTTGATCTTTCGATAGAGGGTCCGCTGAGAGATCCCCAGGAGGCGGGAGGCGGCGGCCTTGTTCCCTTTTACCTCCCGCAGGGTGGCTAGCAGGGCCTGACGCTCTAGCACCTCCATGGAGGTTCCCACCGCGAACGTGAAGGACCGCTCCGAAGTCATCTGCCGGAGGCTTCCGGGAAGGCTCTCCGGCCCGATCGCCTGGCCCCGGGCCAACACCACCGCCCGCTCGATACAGTTTTCCAGTTCCCGGACGTTTCCCGGCCACTCGTAGTCCAGGATCAGCGCAAGCGCCTCCGGCGAGATCTCCCGGATATCCTTCTTGAGTCGCCCCCGGTAGCGCCGGAGAAAGTGCTCTGCCAGGAGGGGGATGTCTTCCCGGCGCTCTTTCAGGTCGGGCAGATGGATCCCGATCACGTGGAGGCGGTAGTACAAGTCGGGCCGGAACCGTCCCGCCGTCATTGCCTCGGTCAGGTTTTGGTTGGTAGCGGCGATGATCCGGACATCCACCTTGATCGACTGGTCCCCGCCCACCGGCTTGATATCCCCATCCTGGATCGCACGCAGGAGTTTGACCTGCATGCTGGGGCTAGTCTCGCTGATCTCGTCCAGAAAGAGGGTCCCGCCATCTGCCTGCTTGAAAACTCCACGCGTGGTGGCGATGGCGCCGGTAAAGGCACCCTTGACGTGCCCGAACAGCTCGCTCTCGAGTAGGGTCTCGGTCAAGCCCCCGCAGTTAAGGGCCAAGAAGGGGCCCTCCTTTCGAGGACTGTGGAAGTGGAGCGCCTTGGCGATCAGCTCCTTGCCTGTCCCGGTACTCCCCTGGATGAGCACCGAGGCCTCGGTTACCTCGAGGTCCTCGATGAGCCGAAAGATCTCCTGCATCCGGGGGCTTTTGCCAAGGATGTTGTCAAACTGGTGCCGTTCCTCGAGCTGGCGCCGCAAATAGAGGTTCTCTTCCCGCAGCTGCTGCTCCTCGATGGTCCGCCGCACTAGGTGCAGGGCCCGCGCGGTGGTGAACGGCTTAGTGAGGTAGCCGTACGCACCCATCTTGACGGCTTCGACGGCGGAATCGATCGAGGCATGCGCGGTGGTGATGATCACCGACAAGTTAGGGAAGCTTCCGTGGACCGCCTTCAAGAATGCCAGGCCGTCCATCCCCGGCATCCGGAGATCCGTGAGTACGAGATCGAGGGGGCGCGCCTGGACGATGGCCAGTCCTTCCTTGCCGCTGGCCGCGGTGACCACCTGATAGCCGTGGGATTCGAGAATGGTCTGGAGTAGCTCTCGGGAGGCCGGGTCATCGTCTACCACCATGATCTTGACCTTCTTTGGATCGACCTTCATCCTCGCCTCCAGGGGCCGCACGAGCGCATTTAGATGATTTAGATGATCGGTGCAAGGATCGGACCAAGGCGGCATCTCCGCGTCAATAGGCCATTTGCGCAATCTCACGGGAGGAGATTTTCCCAGGAACTGCGAGCGCTCACGATGGGAGCACCTATCTCGGGTGACGATTCGATCTGTGGGGTGAGAGAGTGGTGAGCCAGGGGGATAAGACTGTGGGGGCGAGCACTCGAGGGCCTTGAGCAACTACCGGTTCAAGAGGCGGGCAATATTCCCGCTGAGCATCTGGGCAACCTGAGGTGACGGGACATGCAGTGCCTCTAAGACCTGTACCTGGGCATCAAAGACATCCTTCCGCCAGCCCCGAGGGAAGAAACTGGAATCAGTTCCGAAGAGGATCCGCTCTGGTCCCAAGACCTGAAGGGTCTTGGCGAAGAGGGTGCTGAGATCAAGAGGGTATGGCATGAAGCGGACCCAGTCGTTGGAGCTCGACGTATCAGTGTAGATGTTCGCGCACTGGTCGGCGATGAGCAGGAGCTCCCGGAAATAGCCGCACCCGAAGTGGGGGATGACAAAGGGGAGGTTGGGGAAGATCTTGGCCACGCCATGAAGATCTACCGGATTGGCGAAGCGCATCTCGAACCGGCTGGGGAGGCCGAGTTTGTCTCGGACGCCAACCTTCAGGTGACCGCAGTGGACAAAAACGATCCCGCCATAGGCGGCGGCCGTCTCGTAGATGGGCAGCAGGCGCGCCTCCCAGAGGTGGAAGCGGTGCATGGCCGGGAAGAGGCAGATGCCTTTGAGCCCCAGGTCAGCGAAGGCCCGCTTGACTCGAGCCAGCGCATCATCGGATGTGGGGTTCAGCATGAAGTAGGGGATGATCCGGTCGGGGGAGGCCCGGGCTACCGCCGCGACCGAGTCCTCGTCCCCGGGGACACTGGCGATCAGGACCATTCGACTGATCCCGTGCCGGTCCATCTCGGCCACCCAACGCCCACCGAGGCGGGCCGGATCGGTCTCGGGGAACTCCCAGGAGAGACGCTTTCGCAGGGCCGGGTAGATGTCCACGTCCGACGATGAATCGGGAAGCTCTGCCGCCAAGGTGGAGAAGAACCGGTGAGAGAAAAAATGAGCGTGTGCGTCAATGACCGAGATTTCGCCGAAGGGGGTCTGCATCGAATCCTCCCGAGGATGGTTCCACTCATTGCAAGACGTCAGGATTATATCGGTCGTCTGTGTCCTTTGCAAATAAAGCTGCTCGATGCGGAGGGCTCGGAGAGTGGTGCTTCCCTGGCGGAAGAAGCAGACAGCACCTTCGCCCCCTCGCTCCGAGCCTCTCGTGGCGACCCTGATCGGCGGCTTACGGCCTGGGTCCCTCCGTGTTCACGCTCCGTGCAGGGAGAGGGCGCACAGATCGCGCCTCGGTTTCCCAGGCCGCCGCGCGCCGGGGGGACCCCGCCGCTCTCGTCAATGTCGCTCGGGGGTTGCAGGTGCGGCGTAAACCCTGGTTTGTTCATGGATGCCACGCCGGGAGCCGAGGGAGCGGCGGATTTGAGGGTCCAAGCGCTTCTCCCCTCGCCCTCCCAAACGCGTCATTGTCCTCCCTCTTCCTCTCGGTTATCATGATTGCCGATGAAAGAACCTGACATTAACGCGATCGTTCGCACCCTGAAACGAGAAGTGGGACGATGGGATCCCACCGCCGTGGGACAGGTGGCCGAGGATTCCCGCGACCCTTTTCGCATCCTGGTCTCGTGTCTTCTGAGTCTCCGGACCAAGGAGGAGGTGACCGCTGGGGCCTCTGCGCGCCTCTTCCGCCGCGCCGATACCCCGACAAGAATGCTCCAGCTCCGTGAAGGGACCATTGCACGGCTGATTTATCCGGTGGGCTTTTACCGGACCAAGGCCAAAGTGATCCGTGGGGTCTGCCGGGCCCTGATCGACGACTACAGGGGCCGGGTTCCGGATGATCTGGACGAGCTCTTGAAGCTCAAAGGGGTCGGCCGGAAGACCGCCAACTTAGTGGTCTCGATCGCCTACGGCAAACCGGGAATCTGTGTGGACACGCATGTCCATCGGATCTCGAACCGTTGGGGGTACGTGAAGACCCGCACCCCCGAAGAGACAGAACAGGCTCTTCGACGGAAGCTTCCCCGGCGGCACTGGATTGTCTTCAATGATCTGCTGGTCAGCTTCGGCCAGAACATCTGCAAGCCGATCTCTCCGCTTTGTAGCCGTTGCCCCGTGGAGCGGTACTGCCCCAAAGTGGGGGTCGCGAGGAGTCGTTAACCGATGACCGGTGACCGATGACCGACGACCGGTGAAAAGCATGCGTTCACGGTTCACAGTTCACAGTTCACGGAAACAGCATTGGCTCAGGCTATGGATGGTGCTCGTGCCCTTCCTAGTGGCTGCGTCCCTGCCATCCGAAGAGACGATTACGGAGGAGGCTCTGCTTGAACAGGTCCGGTTCCTGGCATCGCCGGCTATGACCGGTCGCGGAGTCGGCACCCCAGGGATTGAGCGGGCGGCGGACCACATTGCCCGCGAGTTTCAGCAGGCGGGGCTGAAACCCGGAGGAACACAGGGATACCGTCAGATCTTCGAGGTGATCACCGGGATGAAGGTAGGGCCAAAAACCCAGATGCGTGTGGTGGGACGGGGGGCTGACCAGAAGCGATCGGAAGCCCTCTCCGAAAAACTTTTTACCCCTTTTGGCTTCTCCGAGGATGATGTAGTAGAGGGGGAAGTGGTCTTTGCGGGGTACGGCATCTCCGCGCCCGAGCTGAAATACGATGACTATGCCGGGATTGATGTGACCGACAAGATTGTCCTTGTCATGACGCATGAGCCGCGGGAGAGGGATGAAGAGAGCCCCTTCCGACATCCCAACGCCTATCGATACACCGAGGTCCGCTATAAGGCCATCAATGCCAGGGAACATGGGGCTAAGGCCATGATCGTTGTGGAGGATCCATTGGGCCATCCGGGGGAGYCAGAAGAGCTTTTYGCCATCCGAGGGRTAGCGGGGGGGAGCCGAGCYGGAATCGTCGCGATTAATGCAAGGCGGAGTGTGGCCCAGCGCCTCCTYAAACCYACCGGRAAGACYTTGGTCCAGTTACARCAGSAYATCGATCGGRCYTTGATCCCYCGGACCTTTCTGATYCCGACGGTCCGGGTGGCGAYCCGRGTAAAGCTCATAGAAGAGCGAGGGACCACCGCGAACATCATCGGCGTCCTCCCCGGCAGAGAYCCGRTCTTGCGACGGACCGCYATAGTCGTYGGCGCMCACTACGACCACCTTGGCTCCGGGGGGGAATATTCCCTGGCCCCCTCCCACTACGGTGAGATTCACCCGGGGGCCGATGACAATGCCTCGGGAACGGCTGGCCTGATCCTGCTGGCCAGGGCCTTTGCGAGGAGCGGTGGCCCCAGACGGAGCCTGGTCTTTGCTGCCTTCTCCGCCGAGGAGTTGGGGATCCTTGGTTCCTCCCATTACGCGAAATCTCCCCCGATCCCGTTGCAGAAGACGGTCGCCATGATCAATCTCGACATGATCGGTCGCCTTAAGGAGCGGACCCTCTATGTCTTCGGAGTGAAGACGGGCGAGGAGTTTGCCGACCTCCTTGAGGAAGTCAATCGGGACCGTGATTTCACCCTCAAGCTCGGTGGTGGTGAGTATGGTCCTTCGGATCACACCAGTTTCTACACCCGGAAGGTTCCGGTCCTCTTTTTTTTCACCGGCCCCCACAGCGACTACCACCGGCCTTCAGACACCGTGGACAAGCTCAATGGAGAGGGACTGGCCGAGGTTGCTCGCTTCGTGTATCGGGTCATCGAGCATCTGGCCAATCGGCCCGAGCCGGTTACCTACGTCCAGGTCAAGGAGCCCCCACCGGCAGCGAGGGGTCGTGGCTACGGGGCCTACTTTGGTGTGGTCCCTGATTTCGGGTCTCAGGAGGAGGGGGGGGTCCGACTCAGCGGGATCCGTCCGGGAAGCCCAGCAGAAAAGGTCGGCTTGCAAGAGGGGGATATCATCGTGACGATGGCCGGGGTCCGCGTCAAGAATCTTCACGACCTGGTGTTTGTCTTGCGATCGAAGCGGGCCGGGGACAAGGTCGAGGTGGTCTTCTTCCGCGATGGTCAGGAGATGCGCGGGAGGACTACGTTGGAACGCCGCCGCTAAGCCTGCCCAGACACCTTATGCTAGCCCCAATCTACTTTTGCGCTTGGATCACCCAGGCGCGTTTACTTCATTGGAGGAAACCCTGGATCGTTTGCCAAATTGCTGCCAGCTGCGAAGCCCTGGTCAGAAGTGCGTCAAGCGCTGAGGCGATCGTGTTGATGGTGGCACCAGCGCGTCGGTTCGGCTCTTTATTCATTTCTTCGCTTAGGCTACTCGTGAGCTCGAGAGCTTCACGACGCTCATCCGGAGATAACTCCGCGGTGTGGGGGAGTCTCTCAACGAGGTCTTTGATCGCCCTGGCAAGATCATCCTGTCCCTTGTTCTGCAGCGCTGAAACTGACACCTCCAGGTTCCCGAGGACAGGCGCGAGGTTTAGGCTCCCGACTACACTGTGCTGAATGTTGAACACAATTGTCTTCTCGGTTTGCACCTGCAACTCTTTATGAATTTGGTGAAGCACGTCTAATTTGGCTCGAAGGACATTATCCAGCTGTGACCATTTGACGTTTTCACCGGCGGCCACCTGAGCGGAGCCTCTAGCGTTCCTGAACTGCAAGAGGGCTAAAGGAACAGATGACCCTGCCAATACGTGTTCGGCGGTCTTAAGCCAACTAGCGACCCTAGTACGCCATTCGTTGATTAATTCATCCTGCCGAGGGGCAAAGCTGCCGTCACGCCGAGCCTCCTTATACTCTTTCCTTATGCTTTCTTGGAGTTCGTAGCCGGCCTTTAGTTGCGTAAGAATACCGTCATCAGCCATATAACGTTTACCTTTGGGAACAGCATGCTTTCTATTTAAGGTAAAATCCTTCTGGTTCGGGGATGTCGGCTTGGCTGAATCCCCTCTTGCGTGCGTTGCACTGCGCACAGGTTCCGCAGTGCTGCTCGCCTCCCACAAGGCAGCTATRGGTTTTSGAGAAATCCACCCCGAGACTCGMGCCGAGACGCACCACCTCRTCCTTKCRMAGGGCGATCAGSGGTGTRGCGATCTCGAATCGYTTGTCGAGGGTCGCTGCCGTYGCGCGAAATGATTCGATGAACRCCTCCGTCGCGGCGGGGTGATCTTCGGTATCATCACGGTTGATTGAAAGGCAAATGCGTGTGCAGGAGCGTTCGTGTGCGTAAGAGACCGCGATGGCGAGGATRACAAAATTCCGGTGGGGAAACGGAACGTCACGGTCTTTYCTGGCCCGCTGCCGAAAGCCCGCACCCAGTGCAGAGGCGTCRAGGACTTCCAATGCCAGGCCATGACCGCTGGCTTGARCCTCGCARCTCAMMCGCTCCWTGMGSGCGCCGCGCTGGCCGTAATYGATGTGCAGTGGTACGACCTCGAAACCTTCYTTSASYTCSCGGGCGAGGACGGTCGAGCTATCGACTCCTCCGCTGAGGAGGACAAGGCTTCGCTTACCCGTCATGCYCGGCTGTCCCAGGTGATRTCCKGRACRCCMYKNCGCWTWNTTTTCGTACCGRGCCATSACGAACAASGCRTCGGAGAKTCGGTTGAGRTACTTCACGGCAAAAGGGCCCACGGCTTCCTTGCGGCTGAGGGCGATCACCAGTCGCTCGGCTCGGCGGCAGACAGTGCGCGCAATGTGSAGGTGCGMGGCGCCGGGAGAGCCGCCCGGGAGGATGAAGTTTTCCANAGGGRKRNAGSTCTGCCGACARACGATCCATCAACTGYTCGAGCGCRTCGACRTGGCGCTGTTCGATCYGCGGCACCTTGAGGCGSGCTTTGTCCTCTTCGGGAATGCACARRTCRGAGCCCARATGGAACARWTCGTTTTGAAYCCGSGCCAGSTCYSYSTGGAGRYCCKKRTCSAKCCCGGYSGCYATGGCYGCSCCRATATRCGAGTTCAWYTCATCGACKGTTCCRTAGSCCTCGATGCGGGGTGAGTCTTTGGGAACGCGTCGCCCGGTGCCAAGCCCGGTCGTGCCGTCATCTCCCGTCCGCGTGTAGACCTTGGTAATTCGAGGCATCAGTTCGTCTCCTTTCGGTGAGACTCATTGGATCCGGGCCATCCGCGGGTGTATTCTATCAAAGATCATCATTGATTAGTGCATGATAATTGACTCGATGGACCACCCTTGATAAGAGAAACGACGGGAGTGTGCTGGACACCATGCGATGAGTTACGACATTCGTGAAGTACAGCAGGCCGACTGCTGTATCGTCGGCGCCGGGCCCGCGGGAGCCATTCTGGGCCTCTTGCTGGCTCGCCGGGGCATTTCCGTTCTGTTGCTTGAGTCGCACGGGGACTTCGAGCGCGAGTTCCGGGGCGACACGATCCACCCATCGGTCATGGAAATTATGGAGGAGCTCGGGCTCGCCGAGCGCTTGCTCGAGCTTCGCCACACCAAGATCCACCGCCTCACCGTAGAAACCGATGAAGGCCCCTTAACGATCGCCGACTTCAGTCGGCTGAAGACTGCGTATCCGTTCATCACGATTCTCCCCCAGGCACATTTCCTAGAGTTGGTGGCCGCCGAGGCGAGACGTTTCCCACACTTTCGGCTAGTGATGGGTGCGAATGCGCGGGAGCTCCTGGAAGAGGATGGAACGATCCGGGGTGTCCGCTACCGGGGGGCCGATGGCTGGTACGAAGCGCGGGCACTCCTCACCGTCGGCGCGGACGGCCGCTTCTCCCGGATCCGTCATGTCGCCGGCCTCGAGCCGATCGCGACCTCACCACCCATGGATGTTCTGTGGTTCCGTCTTCCGCGCAGGCTGGAGGACCCCGAGGGGGCCATTGGGGTATTTCGGCGCGGTCACATCTTGGTGTTGCTCGACCGCTCTGACCACTGGCAAGTGGGCTACGTCTTTCCCAAGGGCGGCTACCAGCAGCTCCGCGCCGCTGGCATAGAGGCGCTACGACGATCGATCGCCGACCTGGTCCCGCAGGTCGCCGATCGTGTCGAGCATCTCAAAGAGTGGACGCAGGTCTCGCTCCTCTCCGTGGAGTCGAATTGTTTGCGCACCTGGTACCGTCCTGGTTTACTTCTGATCGGCGATGCAGCCCACGTGATGTCGCCGGTTGGTGGGGTCGGTATCAATTACGCGATCCAGGATGCTGTCGTGGCCGCGAACGTGCTTGGCGGGCCGCTTCAGGCTGGCCAACTGCGGCTCCGGGACCTGGCCGCAGTGCAGCGGCAGCGCGAATGGCCCACGCGCATCATCCAAGCCTTTCAAACCCTGATCCAGCGGCGGGTTGTCTCTGGCGCCCTCGACTCGACGAAACCATTCAAGCTGCCGATTGTGCTTCGGCTCATCCTCCGGCTGCCGATCTTGCGCAAACTGCCTGGCCGCCTCATCGGCCTGGGTGTCTGGCGAGTTCATATAAAGGACTAGGCCTGAGTCATCATCAGGGTCAGCCACTCAGGTCTATCGAGGGGTAGGGCCGCATTCAGGGACTCTCCGGGTTCCCCAATGTCGTATGATACTATTCGTCGACATCCTCTGTCTCCCCCTGGTAGTGAGGATCACCCCGCGGGTATGCGTTTCCCCGTCAGCCCCTCACACGATTCGTGTCCGTTGTTCCCCTCTTGTGGGGGGGGCGATTTGGTCATTAGCACTTCTGGTGTAGTGTTGGCATCGGGCTTGCAGTTTTCCATTTCCCGCGGGAGCGTGAGCTCCAACTTCATCGGGGCCCCCGCTGCCGCCAGAGGGTGACGATTCCTGAATCACTTGCCGACGGGAGACGCGCTTTACTCGGGGAACATGGGCCCCGTAATGGATGGGCGGCAGTTCCCGTTGATCAGGTGGAGCTGGGTCCGGACGGGCGCAGACTGAATCGGCGGGAGCTGACGGGATGGAGGTCAAAATGGGGGAGAAGCGGATCTTACTAACTATCATCAATCTGTCGGTTGTTTTCCTTATCGCTTCCGTTGGAGGGTGTGCGATGTACCCGCGTACGTCAGGCAGGGTTGTGGTAGAGGGAAAAGATACACGGGTTGAAGTTGTCTTCAGCGAGCGAGACCGGACTCTAATCCATGAGTATTACCGCCGCCGTCATCTCCCCCCTGGCCTAGCCAAGCGGTCCTCGCTCCCGCCTGGGTTGCAGAAGCAGGTCCAGCGCCGTGGCCAGCTTCCGCCGGGACTCCGGGGAAAGGGCCTGCCGGACGAGCTGGAAGTCAAGCTGTCGCGCTTACCCGAAGGCTACGTGCGGCTGCGGGTCGGAGTTGACTTTGTCCTCATGAATACGCGCACGCGCGTGATTGTGGATGTCATCAAGGATATGTGAATCCGATCATTACCCTTACCGGGTTTACGCTCTATGCATGCTGCTGCTGCATCAGAATTTTCCTGCCTCGATAGTCCCTCTGCGTAAGGGTTCCGCCAAATAAGCAATCCTGACCGCGGTTCACGCCACCCTGTTCGCTTTCTCTTCGCCAGTCCAACGATCAGGCTCAGCCAGGCGTGAATGGGGAAAAAGACGGAGGTCCAGAGTGCGGGAATGGTGTATGCTTACCTCAAGTAAAGCCGCGGTCCGTACAAAGGCAAGTGAGGAGGAAAAGGTCATGGAAGAGCTGAAACAGGCCTACGGGACGCTGATGGAGTATCTGCTGCTTCAAAGCTACCCCATTGCCATCAAGATGCTCGCGGAGGGAGAGCCGATCCCGGAGGAGGCCCGGCGCCCCTCGCAGGGTATGGATCGCCGCTTCTCTACCTGCCAGGGCTACAATATGGTCCGCCGCTACGGGTGGACCATCGCGATGACGAAGGAGGATATGCAGTGCTCGTTGGGAGTGGTCGTGCTCGGATTCGATAAGCCCCTCCCCATCTATACCGAGGGAAATCTCTGTGAGGGGATGTATACCGCCACCGCGGAGGCGGGCGCGAGGTCCGAAGCAGCAGTCGATCGGCACGAGCCGGGCCGCTATCGGACGATCCTGATGGCGCCGCTCCATAAAGCGGACTTCATCCCGGCGGTTGTCTGCCTCTACGGCAATTCCGCCCAGATCATGCGCCTGGTCCAGGCCGCCCTCTGGCACCGGGGAGGAAAGCTCACCTCCTCCTTCGGTGGCCGGCTGGACTGCGCTGACCTCATCGTGACCCCGATCACAACCGGGGAGTGTAACGTCATCCTTCCCTGCTCCGGCGATCGGATCTTCGCCCAGGTGCAGGATGACGAGATGGCCTTCTCCATCCCGTACAACCGCCTCCCCGAGGTCCTCGAGGGGCTTCGAGAGACCCACAAGGCTGGCCATCGCTACCCGACCCCCTCCTATCTTCGCTACGAGGCCAAGTTCCCCGAGAAATACATGGCCCTGTTTCCCCTGTGGGAGGCGGAGGCCAAGAAGGCCGAATAGAATTCGGGAGAATAGAGACTAGATGAGAAAGCGCATACCGTCGTATGCGACCTCATCCGGGATATCTTGGATGTGGGCGAGGGCATCGTCGTGCAGATGGGTGAGGAGCAGCCGTTTGCAGTTGAAAGCAGACCGGTGTGCCTGGATCTCCTTGTAACTCATGTGAAACGGAAGTTTCCGTTCATATCGGTAGGACTCGCAGATGAAGAGGTCGCAGCCATCGGCGAGTTGAATGAGGTCGTCCGTCCACTCGGTATCACCCGTATAGCCCAGCACCTTTCCCCCGGCCTTCACCTTGTATCCGTAAGCGATTTCCCGGTGGTGGTGCATCAGCTCGAGGGGGAGGACCTCCACAGGTCCGATCTGCGTCCAGCATTTTGGGTGAAGCTCTCGGTACTCGACAAGGAATCGCCGTTCCATCATCTCCTGGGTCTCTTTGTACATCAGCCCCCAGAGCCCCTCGACCCGCTCTTCAATTCCCGGGGGACCTGCAATGATCAGGGGTTCTGCTCGACGGGTGAGGAACTGGTACTGAAGGAAGAGGAACGGAATGCCCGCAATGTGATCCCCGTGCAGGTGGCTGAGAATGATGGCCCCGATCGCACCGGGGTCGACCCCGAACCGCTTCAGCGCGATGAGGGTTGTGGCCCCGCAATCCAGGAGGAAGGCCCAGGAGGAGAGATGCACTAGAAACGCCGACTGATTTCGCCCACCGCTGCCGAAGGCATCCCCCGACCCGAGGACGATGAGCTCCACTCCCTTTCCGCGTACTGCCTCCTGACTCCCCACTTCGTCCGTCTTGTCTGCGGTCATTGCGTCCCCCCCGCAGCAAGTCCGCGGTCAACAAGAATTCGAAACACTCCAAACGACGGGAAAGCTGACTCCTTCCGCTTGTTCTTATCGGTCATCGGTCACCGGTCGTCCGTCATCCTTCATCGGTCTACGCCCACGGTGAGAACAGCCCGGAATCGCACGCGGTCTTCCTTGATCCGCTGAAAGACCTCGGCAGTTTTCTCCAAGGGGAAGGTCTCTACCATCGGTCGAATGTTGTGTTTGGCGGAGAATTCCAGGCAATCCCGCAGATCCTTTCGCGAACCGGCCGGAGATCCGATGATCCTCCGTCTTCCGGTGATCAGCACTTCTGGACTCACGCTGAAGGAGCCTGGGGCGGCCCCCAGGACCATCAGTGTCCCATCCGGCGCAAGGCCGTTCACAGCCTTTCCCATCTGCTCGGTAGCAATGGTGGGGGCCAGAATGACATCCGCGCCTCCCAGGTCCTGGAGTGCTTCGCCCAGCTCCTCCTTTTCTGAATTGACCAGATGATGGGCACCAAGACGTTTCGCGAGGGCGAGCTTTTCATCCTTCCGGCTTATGGCGATCACCTCGCACCCCATGGCGCGGGCGTAAAGCACACCGAGATGGCCTAGCCCGCCGATTCCGAAGACCGCCACACGCTGTCCAGGTTTCGTGTGGGCGTTTCGGAGGCCGGAGAAACTGGTGACGCCGGCGCAGAAAAGGGGAGCGGCGTCAATGAAGCTGAATGGCTCCGGGACCATGGTCACAAAGTCGGCCGGCGCTTTCAAATACTCCGCATAGCCCCCCGAAACGGTCACCCCGGTTCCTTGGAGGGAAGCGCACAATATCTCCTCGCCCCGGAGACATTCTCGGCAATGGCCGCAACTGGCGTAAAGCCAAGGCATACCTACCTTCATCCCTGGTTGGATGTGTTCGACCCCCTTTCCAATCTTCTCCACGACTCCTGTGACTTCATGTCCGAGGACTAAAGGGAATTTTATGATATCCCAATCCCAGTCGCCGTTGGCCAGGTGGAGATCGCTGTGGCAGACCCCGCACGCCTCCACTTTGATCAAAACGTCCCTCGGCCCAATGGTCGGCTGCTCGATGTCCGTGACCACCGGAGTCGCTTTTGCCCTCTCCACGACCACCGCCTTCATGTGGTCCTCCTTCAGCAGCTGGGACTGGTAATCATCCAGGTGCCGAGGCCGCGGGCCAAGAGCCCCCCCTCTTGATCGAGGATGTCCCCTTCCCCTACGACGAGGTGTTTCCCTTGGCGAATGACTCGCCCGCGGCCGGTCAGCATCCCGCTCGTTGCCGCCGTGAGGAAGTTGATCTTGAGTTCGGCGGTGACCACCTGTCCCCCTTCCCCCACGCTGTTGTGGACCGCCCAGCCAATCGCCTCATCCATCAGGGTACAGATCACCCCGCCATGCACCACCCCGCTGCGGTTCAAAAGATAGGGTTTCACCGCGATCCGGACCTCGGTCTCGTCCCTTTCCGTTCGCACGACCTCTTCTCCAATAAGATCCCGATAGTGGGGAGGCTTCTGCTTTTGCCGGGCGGTCGACAACCTCTCTCCTAGAGACAAGAGTTCAGCCCGTGCCTCCTCGCCGAGGGATCGAAATTGCTCCACGAGATGCTTCTCCTCGGTTGTCAGGTCCACCAGCGACTCCTTTCAGATCTTTTTGTTGAATTTTCCCGCGTATCCGGTCAACTCCACATATCCCTGTCCGGTGACGGACGATCCCTTGTAACTTCCCTTGAGGTTGACACTCCCCTCCCAGTAGATGACCTGGGTGCTCTTTCGGGTATCCAGCTCCTGGTCAAGGAAACTCGGTGTCAACGTGAGGGAGACGCCATGGGGCGGAATCCGGATTTCCCAACCCATCGGATACGTCGCCTTGCTCCGGAGACTCTTCCAGGTCCCGGTCGCCCGGATTTGGACCTGCGACAGGGTTAAGGGAAGGGAGGTGCCGTCCGGCAGAATCAGCGTCCCACTGGAATGAGGATCGGGGTGCCCCCCTCTTTGTCGCATCAGATAAAACATCAATTCGACGCGATTGTCGAGCTGGAGTCCGAACCAATCCCACCCCTCGTGTTCCTCACGCAGCTGGTTGCTGCCAAACTCATGGTCCATCCAACTCCAACCCTTGACTTGCGTTGAGAGGCCATTGACGGTCATCGTCCCGGTGGTCTGGAGGCGCGTCAGGGAATAGTAGTGCGAGGCGTAACCTTCACCTTCCCCCTTCTGGCTCACCCCTCCTTTCCCATGGACCACCGGCGGCTTGCGAGGTGTCAGGGTGAGGTTCACGGCGTATTTTTCGTCCTTCGCCTGTAAGCGATGGGCGTTTTCTTCCATTTCAAGACGCCAATCGCCGTTCCAGACCTTCAGGACCTCGGTACTGGCCCCGGCGGCGCCCAGTGCAGCCCGATTGAGCCGATCGGTGAAGTGGAAACGCTGGCGGTTCAAATCGGAGACGGCGAAGTGAGCCATGTAGAGGTCACGCACCGTCCAGCGGGAGGGGTTGGCCACATTCCGCCCTTCTTCGGTCCCTACTCGAAAGAAGGTGATCTGATAGCCGTACCGCTTGCCATCGGCCGCCTGGAGATGGCCGGTATAGTACCACCACTCGGTCTTGAAGGCGGGATGATTGAAGTGATCTCGAGGAAATTGAAATTCGTAGCCGGGCCGGGCCCGGCGGTATTCTCGAGCCTCGACTCTGACGAAAAGGCCGACCAGAAGCAACAGTAAGAACCAGTAATGCTGGCGAAAACGAACCATGTCGGGCCGACTCTAGAGCAACCGGGGGTTGGTGTCAAGGATTGACGGGCTCTCTCGGGCGCGGTATTGACCGAGACATGTGCGGGTGCTACGGTGGGCAGGGCTGGCCACGATCAGGACCAGAGCGGTCTTGGCCGGACAACGATGAAGACCTTGGCGGAACTCTTTGGGTAGCGGGGTTGTCTAAATCTCCAGAGATGGCAACACGTTCTTCCCATGGCATGATTTCCGGCGACCGGGACTTGGATCACGAACTAGTGGGCCGGGTCCTGGCAGGGGATCAGGAAGCTTTTACCTCTCTCCTTCAGAGACACCAGAAAATGATCCTTAACTTCATGTACCGGATGGTCGGCGAGCGGGGTTTTGCAGAGGATCTCACCCAGGAGGTTTTTCTCAAGGCATATGACGCCTTGCCTCGATTCCGAAGGGAAGCGGCCTTTGCAACCTGGCTGTTCCGTATTGCCCATAACCACTGCCTGAATGCGCTCAGGCGGAAGGGACGTGAGATCTCCGAAAGCTCGCTCGCGAAAGATCCCGCGAACGGGAATCCTCTTGCGCGGTTCGCGGATCCTTCCGCCCTTCCCGACGAGAAGTTGGAGCAGCGAGAGCTTCACGCTGTGGTGCAGACAAAGCTGGCGGAGCTCACGCCGGAGCACCGGGCGGTTCTGGTCCTGCGGGATATTCAGGGGCTGTCCTACGATGAAATCGCCTCGGCCCTCAACCTCGAAGGGGGGACTGTCCGATCGCGGATTCATCGGGCGCGGATGGAACTGAAAGAGAAGATCCGGAACTATCTGGAGGCGTGATGCGTTGCGAGGAAATTCAAAACCAGCTTTCGGCCTATCTCGAGGATGAGCTCGAGCCAGCGCAGCGACACAACATAGAGGCCCATATGGAAGGATGCGTCCGCTGCCGGCAGGAACTCGCCCTGCTGCGGCGGACCATCTCCGCCCTTCAGACTCTGGAGGAGATTGAGGTATCACCCCGGCTTACGGCTGCGATCCAGACTGGCGTCAGCACTCGCGGGCGATCCAGGTGGCGGAAACTGGCCTCCCGGCTCTTTTTCCCTATTCACATCAAGATCCCTCTCGAGGCCATGGCGCTCTTACTGATTAGCCTCGGGGTGGTGTATCTCTACCGCTCTACTCCGGAGCTCGCTCAAGCGCCGAGGCCACAAGGCATCAGCGAGGTTGCTACTCGAGAACGCGCTGCCCCTGCGGCGGCAGGACGGAGAGACGATCGGCAAGAGCAGGCTGCACGCAAAAGACCCGCCCAAAAGTCCTCCAGCCGGCAGTCAAAGGTTCAGGAAGAACGAGAGGTGCTGAAGGAGGCGGATGCCGTGACTCGCACCCTGCGAAAGGAAGCCCCGGTAGCCGCCCTGCGGGATGTCTCTCCGCTCCCGGAGATGGTCCTCAAAACGGCAAATCTCTCACAGGCGGTCTCTCAGATCGCCAACATCGTGGAGCGTATCGGTGGCAAGCTTCTGGAAACCAGGGGAGAGCACGAGCTCATCCTCGCTATCCCTGCTTCTTCTTACCGTAAATTCTTAACCGCCCTCGAAGAACTCGGCGACCTGATACATCCCCCGGCAGAGGCCCCTTCCGCTCCTTCTCGGCAGGGAGCCGTGACCTTCTCCCTTCGCGTCATCCCTGAGTAGATTTCCGCGGGAACTTTCTGCCCCCCCTCCTTGTCCAAAAGGGTATGTGCACCATGTCGACAACCCGGACAAGGAGGTTTCCATGCAACGCTTGATTCGATCGCTGCTTCTGTCACGTT
>LKGT01001529.1_pt1 | contig 38694 bp, 44 predicted proteins | sample 503861 | NCBI WGS metagenome assembly LKGT01 (sample SAMN04113194, study PRJNA297058) | marine sediment metagenome | biome: marine benthic biome; feature: marine benthic feature; material: marine sediment; isolation source: sediment sample collected at the water-sediment interface from the South......
CGCGTCGGCGGCCCCGGGCTCGAGGCGGACGGCCTGGCGGTAAGAGGCCAGGGCCCCCCGGGTGTCTCCCTTCTCCTCGAGCGCTTCGCCGAGTGCCTTATGCGCGGAGGCATCTTGCGCATTCAGGCTCAGAGCCTTACTGAAAGATGCGATGGCGCCGTCCAGATCGGCATTCTTGTAGAGTAACTCGCCGAGCTTGATGTGGACGCCAGCGTCCGCCGATTTCAGGTCGGCCACTCTCCTGTAAGCACCGATGGCCCCAGCGAGGTCGCCCGCCAATCCGGGTGGGCCACATCGCTGACGGCCGCCAAGAGGACGGGGTAGACCATCGCCGTCCCGAGCCCCTGAAGCACAGCAGCGGCGATCCACCACGAATACGTGGGTAAGAGGACCGTCATCCAAATCGCAAGGGCCTGAATGGTCATCCCGCCGACGATGAGCCGCTTCCGCCCAATCCGGTCGCTCAGGGGACCGGTGATGGGCTGCAGCAGCCCCCAGACGGCCGGGTAGAGGGCCCTGATGACGCCGATGGCCGCTACACCCAACCCGTACGAGGAGAAGAAGAGAGGATAGATGCCCCAGGACATCCCGACATTGTGATTGTTCACCAGCCCGGCCAGACTGCAAGAGGACAGGGCCCGGTCCTTCCACGTGGTCAGGGAGAAGATCTCCTTCAGGGAAGGTTTCTCTTTGGCCTGGGGTTCGGGGTTGCTCGTCCCCGGAGGGGTGCTCGGCGCCGCCCGCAGGCGGGCCTCGTAGCGGGCGTGCTCGATGGTCTCTCGGACAAAGAAAAACGACACTAGGAGCCCCGCCACGGCGGTGCCAATGCCCAGGTAGAAGGGCTCGGGCCGAAGGCCGTAGCGAGCAGCAATCTCGCCGGTGAGCCACGCCATGATGCCCACGGAGAAGTAGCCGGAGAACTCATTGAGCCCCATTGCCAGGCCCCGCTGCCGTGGGCCGACGAGATCGATCTTCATGGTCACGGTCATCGACCAGGTCATAGCCTGGTTGATGCCGAGAAGCACGTTGGCCACGCCGATCCAAACCCATGCATTGGCGTAGATGATGATAAAGGGGACGGGCAGGCCGATGAGCCAGCCGATCACGAGCACCCGCCTGCGCCCCCAGGTCTCCGAGAGATAGCCTGCGAAGAAGTTGCACAGGGACTTGACCACGCCGAAAGTGATGATGAACGAGAGGATGGCGGTCTTCGAGGCGAGGCCGAACTCCTGCTCGCCGATGAGGGGGACAACGGTGGTCTCCAAACCCACCAGGGAGCCGACAAAGGCCACCGTGAGGACCAGGAGCGAGAACTGCTGCCAATTTTCTTTGAGCCCAAGGCGGATATCTGTTGCAGGTGGGTTCACGCGGTCCCCGTCGCGTGACATCGCTCAGGCGGTACAGCCCCGCCCTTTTGAGCTAGACCGTCCCAGACCGCCTTTTGCCGGACCGCCCAGCGCCCGTCAACGCAGTCGAGGTGTGGGATTAGCCGGTGCTCGAGGTAATGCAGGCCGAAACACCGGACCAGGGACCGGCAGTCTGCCTCGTCGAAGAACCGCTTGAGGCGGCCGCCGCATTCGTAAAGGTGCGGCCCCACCTTTTGCCCGCGTCCTGCACCGTGGGCCTGATCGGCGGTGGAATTGACCCGGAAGAAGAACAGGCCGCCTTCGCGGATCAGCCGGTGGACCTCCTCGGAGATGGCGACGGTGGCGCCCCAGGGGAAGTAGTGGAGCGCCAGGCAGGCGACAACCGCATCGAAGGCCTTCGAACGGATGGGGAGGCTTCTGGTGACATCGGCTTGGACGACCTTGAGTCCTGGATGGCGTTCCCGAGCGAACCGAAGGGCAGAGCCGGCCAGGTCGAGGCCTGTCACCTCAAATCTTGCCCGGCCCAGGAGGTGACTAAGGTCTCCGGCCCCGCAGCCAAGGTCCAGGACCCGCGAGACCCCGTGACTCCTCAGGCGGAAGATCAATGGGGCAAGCGTCTTAGCCTCGTCCTTCCAGGAATGGCCAAGTCGCCGCGCGGCCGTAAAGTACTCTTCCCAGTACTTTTGCTCCACCCCGGGCAGGGCGGCCCTCATTTGAGACATGGCGGTGTCGAGCTGCACAGGTTCCTCCCCGGAAAGAATTTTCCCTCGATCGATTCAATAGGTCAAATCAATAGTTATGATGATTACAATAGGTAATACAAATAGAACAAAGTAAGCATTTGAAACTAAAGAATATAACTGATTGTGATTTCCTTAAAGGATGAGACTACGTCTCAGCTGGTGAGCAGGAGTGACGTACCGCTTGACGGCGAGGTGGAGGAAGAGGAAGGAACTCAAGGCCACGGCACAGGTAATCATGAGCATGACGATCACCTGATACTTCACCGCGATCAAGGGGGAAGTACCGGATAGGATCTGCCCGGTCATCATCCCGGGAAGCTGCACAATCCCGACCGCCAGCATGGCATTGATCGTCGGAATCATCGCTGCGCGGATGGCTGAACGGTAGAGATCTTGGACGGCTTCCGGCCCGGAGAATCCCAGGGCGAGCAGCGTCTCCACCTCTTCCACCCGGCTTCGAAGCTCACCCTGGAGTCGTTCCCCTGCTAGCGCCGCGCCGGTCATGGCGTTGCCGAGAATCATCCCGCCGATGGGGATGAGATAGCGAGGGTCATACCAGGGCTCGACCCCGATCACGACCTGGGTCACGAAGGCGAGCGTGATGGCGCTCCCCACAGCCAGTGACGCCATTGCCATCCAGCGGGCACCCGGCATCGGATGCTCCAGTCTCCCAACAGCAATCCAGGAGGCGGCAGCGAGCATCAGGATGAGGGTCAAGAAGACCAGCTCCCAGCGGTCCGAAGCGAAGAGGTACACGAGGAAGTAACCCACCACGAAGAGCTGGAGGAAAGTCCGGACGGTTGCGATGATGAGATCCCGCTCGAGGCCGAGACGTTCTCGGTACGAGATGGCGAGCACCGCGAGGACCAGGAACAGGGCAAGAAGGAGATGAAGGGTTCCGACATCGATAATCGGCTTCATCCCCGCTCCTCCAGCAGCCTGGCCGCCTGCTCCGCGCTCGCTTCTCGGACGAGCTGACCTTTTTCGAGAAACAGGACCCGTCCTCCTACCCGATGAATCAGCTCTGCCTGGTGGGTGACCACGATCAAGGTCAGGCCCCTGCCCCGGTTCAGCTGGCTGATGAGATCAGCCACCAGATGGAGGCTGCGCGGATCGAGGGCCGAGGTCGGCTCGTCCAAGAGGAGGATCTCTGGACCCCCCAGGAGGGACCGCGCAATGGAGATCCGCTGTTTTTCCCCGCCGGAGACTTCCATAGCGTTTCGATTAAGAAATGTCTGATCCAGGCCCACCTCGTCCAGGGCCTGAACAAGGGCGCCCTCTGAAAGCTGCTTTCCGTCGGGACGTCGGAGGAGATTCTCCCGGACCGTCCCATGGAACATCACCGGATTCTGAAGGACCAGGGAAATCCGCTTCCTGATTTCGAGCGGATCAAAGCTCTGTAAAGGTTCTCCATGGAAACGGATCTCACCCTCGTTGGGATCATCAAATCGGTTGAGAAGCCGGAGCAGGGCGGATTTGCCTGAGCCGGAGGGGCCGGTGATGCTGAGGCACTCCCCTGCCCTCACCTGAAAGGATATCGCCTTGAGGACCCCTCGGTGGGGCTGCGCATCCACTGCGTATCCGCCGGAGACCTCGCGACATATTAGGATCGGCTCAGGCTCGACGCCGGTCGTTATTTCCAAGTCCGCCTTTCCTCCCAGAGATGTCCTTCCCCCGGCTGGGTCTACCCTTTGCATCTTCCACCTCGGCAGCGCGTGCAGGCCCCGAGCGACATTGCCGGGAGTCCGAAGGCTTTCGGACCGTTCAGGGTCGCCGCGAGCCCGAAAGGTTCCGGGCTCTTACGGAGAGGCCCAGAGCGAGGGACCGAACGTGCTGTTTCTCTTTCAGTGTTCCGCAGCTGCTGTACTCGCTACGTTATCACGGTCCAGACTCCTCCAGCAAGTGAACAGGTCGTGAATCACGCAGGGAACCCGCGAGTTGGCACGCTCGTTGCTAGTGCAGGGAGGCTGAAAGGGAGCTTGCGACGATGCTGTACTGTGGTTCATGCAAGATCTGGGTTCAGCCGATCCAATGGGTCGAAGTCGCCGTCATTGGCCAGTTGGATCTCCTGGAGAGCTGCCCCTCCTGCCACGAAAAACTTCCCCACCCCGAACCTGTCGCTGCTCGGACCTGAGCAGGCCCTCCGCTCACGATGGGCCTGCAGCTTTCCACGATCTGCATTCGTGTAAGCATTCGGCCGAAACGCTGCTCCGAATCTTAGCGACCCCCGTAGTAGCCCCTGTCTTGTCCACGCGTGTGCGGGGCGCACACAGCGCTGAATGCGTCCCCCCCTTCTTTGGAAATACGGCTTGGATCTGGTTGACGTTCGTGCGGAGTCGGTCTTCTGGAGGCTCTAGGTGCAGGAGAGAACGGGCTTGGGAACGCGACTCGGAATAGTTGTCCATTTTTCTTGCAGTTAACATGAAAAGTGTTATATTTGAGGAAAACCGACAACCTAGAAGTTGCTCAATTTCCGCAACTATAACTAAATAACTGTTATATTTAGGAAATAGCGGAAACTCATGCTCCCTAAAATTTATCAAAATTTCCTCGAGCAAGGCATCTTCACGATCAGTGAGGTGACAGCGCTGATTGGGGACCGCCAGCAAGCCTCTAATCAGGTTAACATCCTGAAAAAAAGAGGCTACTTCCTGAAGATCAAACCGGGGCTCTATGCCGTGGTTCCGCATGAGCGCATCGGCAAGAGCTATACGCCCGACAAGTTCCCAATAGCTACCCGGCTGGCGAAGCCCTATGTCGTTTCCTACCATGCAGCCCTGGAACTGCACGGGATCGGTCACTCCCTCTATCATTCGGTTCATGTCGCTTCGCCAAAGAAGTTCCGCCGCTTTACATTTCAGGGCATCACGTACGTGTGGGTATCAAGCCGTGATCTTTTCGGCCTAACTTCGGTCATTCGGGCAGGGCATCCGATCCAGGTCACCGACCTCGAGAAAACCATCGTGGATTGTGTTCAAAAACCGGCTTACGCCGGAGGAGTCGGAGAATTGTTCAAGAGTCTGGAGGGGGTCCCCTACATAAACTATCGCCGCCTTCTGGGTTACCTGGAAAAGATCGGTCAGAAAGCATTGCTGGCAAAGGTCGGGTATTTGCTCGAGACGTTTCAAGAGCGCTGGGGCATACCCGCCGCTGTGATCCACGACTTGGCGTCGCGGGTTTCCGCTATCAAGTATTATTTTCCGCAGCGCCTACGCAGGGGGGAGGGGAAATTGTTGTCGCGGTGGAACCTGGTGGTTCCGAGAGCGATGGATCGGCTGCTCGGAATCGATGTGCGAGACGTCTAATGCCTGGCGACCCACGCTACCTGACGCGGCGAGCCCAGGACCTCGGCTTTCAGCTGGAATCCCTGCAAAAAGTCTGGGCTCTGACTGATTTACTTCGGCGCCTTATGGGTCACCCGAGCGTCGGCCCGCGCGTCCTCCTGCGGGGAGGCACGGCGATCAACTTCCTATTCGCCAATGTGACCCGCTTGTCGGTGGATATCGATCTAGATTATGTAGGGGCGCTCGATCGAGCCCGGATGCTATCCGAACGACCCGATCTGGTTCAAGATATCCGGAAGATTCTTGATGCGTTGGGCTACCAAGTTGTCGCCTTGGACCGCGGATATGCGCTAAACCAGTGGATTCTCCGATACGATGGGATCGAGGGGCGACGCGGGGAGGTTAAGTTGGAACTGAATTGGCTCAATCGTCTCCCCATCTTGCCTATTCAGGAGCTCATTTTCCACTCACTGTTCGAAATTCCTGCATTTCCCGTGAGGACACTTGCGAGGGAAGAACTCTTTGCGGGGAAGATCGTCACCTTTCTCAGCCGGCATGCGGCGCGTGACCTGTTTGACCTCTTCCTGCTCGCGAGCGGACGGGTCCCATTAGACGAGACACTGCTCCGGAAGCTCACAGTCTTCATAGGATGCGCTGAGGAGGAGGACTTTCGGAGGCTTCTAGGTGTTGGTCTTCCAGATCTGGATCCGGCTCATGTTGAGCGGGACCTTCGCCCGCTCCTTCGGCTTGGGGAGGAATTCGACGTGCCGAAGGTGATCTCGACGGTCAAGGAGTTCCTGGAGCACGTGCTCAACCTCTCGGATGAGGAAAATCAATTTGTAGAGGACTTTTACCGCAAGCAGGTTGACCCCGGCCGCCTCTTTGGGACCTACCAGATCACCCCGCATATTCGGGAATATCCGAACCTGATCTGGCGCCTGCAGCACATGCAATGAAAGGGTTTCTGGATCACTTCTTTTCCTATGATGCCTCGCTGAAGAGGATGGCAGGAGTTGGGACGAGATGCCCCGACTATCATCTCGGGTCCAGGGCAGTGAAACGAAAAAAGAGAGGGAAAGGAACATCGATAGAAATGTCTGGCTTTAGGAAAAGGATCATTCCTTACTCTTGCAAGGTCGCCGGAAGGATAAAAATGGTGTCGTGCCACTTTTTATTCGGCGGGGAATCGGATGGCGAGAGAAGGAGCGGCATGACACTAGAGGAGATGGCGCGACAGGTCGCGGCTAGATCAGTGAGCGGCTATGTGAAAGGGAAGCCTTTATCGGAAGAAGGGCTTAAAGGCTAAGGACTCATCGCTGAGCGCTGGCGGCCGGGTTCAGCGGATCTTGGAGCCGGGGGGAATGTCCTTGTCCGGAATGAGGAGGACGATGCGCCCCTCGGCATCTTCGGCGGCCAGGACCATCCCCTGTGATTCGATCCCTTTCAATCTCGCTGGCTTGAGGTTGGCCACGACGGCCACTTTCTTGCCGATGAGCGCCTCGGGGGCATACTGCCCCTGGATTCCCGCGACCATGATTCGTTCTTCGGCACCCAGGCGGACGGTGAGCTTGAGGAGGTTTTTCGAGCCTGCGACCAGCTCGGCACGCACGATCTCGGCCACGCGCAGGTCGAGACGCTGAAACTCCGCTAGGTTTATCTGGGGGATGGCAGGGTCAGGGTTCTCCTGGGCCTGGATCGCTGCAAAGCCCCCTTCCATGCGGGGAAAGAGGGGCGGCCCCTTCCGAATCATGCCGGAGGCGGAGTGGCTTCCCCATGCGGCCTGCTCGATCCGGGCCTCCTCGACGTCTCCGTCAATGCCCAATTGATTGCTGATGGTCTGCCCGGTATCTGGAAGAAAGGGGGCAAGCAGGAGACCCACGATCCGCACGGCCTCCCAGACATGGAAGAGAATCCGCTCTAAGGCCTGAGGATCCTTTTTGCCGAGCTCCCAGGGCTTGGTGCTGTCGATATATTTGTTGACAGCATTCACGAGCTCCCAGAGGGACTCGAGAGCGCGGTTGAAGGCTAACTCATCCATCGCTCGCGAGATGGCCGCTAGGCTGGTTTCGGCGTGATGAAGGAGTTGGTGATCTTGAGCACTCACCGCGCTCATGCGTTCCGGGATCCTACCTTGCAGAAACTTGTCGATCATCGTCAAGACCCGGCTCACCAAGTTGCCCAGATCATTGGCGAGGTCGGAATTGAGCCGGCTGATCAAGGCCTCTTCACTGAATCTGGCATCCAATCCAAAGACCATCTCCCTCAGGAGGAAGTAGCGCAGGGCGTCCAGGCCGTATTTCTCGGTGAGATCGAGGGGGCGGACGACATTCCCCAGGCTCTTGGACATCTTCCCCCACTCGACTTTCCAGTACCCGTGCACGTGCAGATGGCGGTAGAGGGGGATTTCGGCCGCCCAGAGCATGGTGGGCCAGTAAATACCGTGCGGTTTGACGATGTCCTTGGCGATCAGATGATTGGCCTCGGGCCAGAAGACGCGAGATTCTTCACTGTCCGGATAGCCCAGGCCGCTCAGATAGTTGATCAGGGCATCGAACCAAACGTAGGTGACATAGTTGGAGTCGAAGGGGAGTGGGATGCCCCAGCTCAGGCGACTGATCGGTCGCGAAATGCAGAGGTCCTCCAACGGCTCACGGAGAAAGGCCAGCACCTCATTTCGATACCGCTCTGGACGGACGAAGTCGGGGTATTCCTCGAGGTGCTTGACCAGGCGCTCCTGGTACTTGCTCATCCGAAAGAAGTAGTTTTCCTCCCTGATAAAGGTGGGTTCTACCTGATGATCTGGGCACTTGCCATCCAGAAGCTCTCGCTCTGTATAGAAGCGCTCACAGCCGAAGCAGTACTGACCCCCGTATTCGCCAAGGTAGATGTCCCCGCGGTCGTAGATCCGTTGAAGGAGATCCTGGACCAAGCGCTGGTGGGAGGGATCGCTGGTTCGGATGAAGTGGGTGTGGGTGATCTTCAGGGCTTGCCAGGTGTCACGGAAGACGGCACTGATTCGATTGGCATACGCCTGGGTGTCGTCACCGGCCTTGAGCGCCGCCTGAGCAATCTTGTTCCCGTGCTCGTCGGTCCCCGTGAGGAAGAAGACCCGGTGCCCCGTGAATCGTTTGAAGCGGGCTGCAGTATCGGCCAGGATGGTGGTGTACGCATGGCCGAGGTGAGGGACGTCGTTGACGTAATAGATGGGGGTGGTGATGTAAAATATCCGATCACTCATCGCTCCCTGAATCCTGGTCTCCCTCCCCGCCTTCCCTAGTGGTCCATCGAATTGGCAGCACAACTGCAGTTGCCGCATCCTCCGCCGCCATCGCTACACTTGTTGCACGTGTGGCCGCCGCCCCGCTCCCCGTACCGGGCGGTCGCGATCTGCATGATCTCTTCCAGGGTGACCCGGAGCCGTTCCCCCGTTTCGAGGTGGACCAAGACCGACTCGCTCAGGATGCCTTGCGACTGCACGATCCCCGGTCCCTGGGGGCTGTCCACCGGTGGCCCACCTTGGGCAGGCGCCTTGCGAGTTCACTGTAGATCGGATACTCGTAAGCCAGGCAGCACTTCAGACGGCCGCAGACCCCGGTAATCTTGGTGGAGTTCAGGGAGAGTTTCTGCTCCTTGGCCATCTTCATGGTGACGGGATGGAAGCTCGGTAGCCAGCTCTTGCAGCACAGCGTCCGCCCACACGATCCGAGGCCAGGCCCAGTGATTGCCGCCTCATCCCGAACCCCGATCTGCTTCATCTCGATCCTGGCCCGCAGGCGATGGGAGAGGTCCCGGACCAGTTCCCGGAAGTCTATCCGCTCCTCGGCGGTAAAGAGGACCGTGAGCGTGTTTCCGTCGCTGCTCGAGCGGACCTGAACCATCTTCATGGGGAGCTTTCGCTCCTGAGCCCCCTGCGCGGCGAGCTGCCGTGTCTCCCTCTCCCGCTCAGTCGTTCGCTGGATCCGCTCCAGGTCTTGCGGGGTGGCCAGGTGCATCACCGACTTCAGCGTCTCTTTGCACTTGTGGCGCGGAAAGTACGGAGCTTTCCCCACGACCTTCCCCACCTGGAGTCGGTCGGCATTCTTCACCACCACCTGGGCCCCGACGTTCAGCGACAGCCCACCTGCCTCACAATATTGCTCTCGCTCGTACTCATCGAAATAGACTTTAACGATCATGGGCAGATCCCTCAGGCTGCCTGAAGGTCTCGCAGCTTGAGGAGCATCACCTCCAGGCTGAGGCGAGGGTTCGCGTATCGGCCGAGTCCATCCCGTGTCTGCTTCACCGTATGATACATCGCCAAGAGCTGAGCTGGCGCGAGCTGCCGGCTCTGGCGCTCTAAGGCCGCTGCGCGGCTTCGATAGACCAAGAGTGCCTCTTGAGAGGTCACCTTCGCGACCATCAGATCCCGACACCAGGCGAGAAGCGCTTCCAGGAAGAGGGGGAGGGTCTCCTTCTGGCGGACGACTCGCTCTGTCAGCTCGAGTAGGGGGAGGGTCCTTCCGGGGGCGAGGGCAAAGGTCTGCTCCACCAGATCCCGAATCTCCTGGAGGGGGCTGGTTCGCAGTTCTTGCGCCCGGCCGAGGCTCCCGCCGGCCAGGCTGGCCAGGACATGGGCCTCCCCCTCATCACACCCTTGGTCCTGAAGCCGGGTGGCGATGACGTCTTCGGGGAGTGGGGTAAATCGGAGCTGGCTGCAGCGGGAGGCGATCGGCGGAAGGAGCGCCGAGGCCTCGGGAGCGATGAGGATCAGCAAGGTCGCCCCCGGTGGCTCTTCCAGCGTTTTGAGAAGGGCGTTTTGCGCTTGCTCTGTCATCGTCTCGGCCTGATCCAGGATAAAGGCCTTTCGTCGTCCCTCGTAAGGCCTCAGGCTTGCTTGCTGGGCAAGGTTTCGGATCTGGTCGATCTTCAGGGTGGCACCTTCCGGGGCTACCAAGTGCACGTCGGGGTGGATCCCTTTGGCGATCTTGAGGCAGGCGGGGCATCGGTCACAGCAATCTCCCTTCACGCCCCCGAGGCAGTTCACCGTCTTGGCTATCGTGACGGCCGTCAGGAAACGCCCTACCCCTTTGGGTCCGGTGAAGAGAAGCGCATGCGGGAGGCGCTCGGTCTCGATCGCCTGCCTCAAAAGGGAGATTGCCTGTTGCTGACCGATGATTTCGGCGAAGCCCATTACCGGCTTCCTCCCTGAAGTGCCCAGCTGCCGATCAACGGCTCGACTCGCTCCCAGATCTCCGTGGCGACCGCCTCCACCGTCCGTGTGGCATCGATCACTTGGAATCGGTGGGGCTCTTCTCGGGCGAGGTGGAGATAGCCCTCGCGAACCCGATCGTGGAACTCCAAGGCCTCCGACTCCAGGCGATCCAGCGAGGGCTCGGGAAGTGGGACCTGACCACGCCCTCTCACGCGGTGAAGCCCTTCGCGGGGGTCGAGATCGAGGAGGAGGGTGAGGTCCGGAGTCAGACCCCCCGTGGCCGCCCGATTCATCGTTGCGATGAGCTTCAAGTCCAGCCCTCGCCCATACCCCTGATAGGCAGCGGTGGCATCGGCGTATCGATCGCAGACGACGATAGACCCCGCGTCGAGGGACGGGATAATGCACTCCCGGCTGAGCTGGGCGCGAGAGGCCAAGTAGAGGAACAGTTCGGCCTCGGCTGCCATCCCCTGATTTGCGGTCATGAGGAGAATGGACCGGATCGCCTCACCAAGGGATGATCCCCCCGGTTCTCGGGTCTCCGTTACCCGCTGCCCGGCCTGCCGTAGTGTGGCGGCCAGCCGTCGGAGCTGCGTTGTCTTGCCGGAACCCTCCACGCCCTCACACGTGATAAACAGCCCGCGCATTCCCACTACCCTTTTTTCTGCAGCGGCCCCTTTGCCCGACGTTCCAGGACCTGTCGAGCCGCCCGAGAAACCACGGCAGGGATGTTACGGTCCTTAGCCAACATCTGGAGCTCCCGATCGTTGAGATTTGGAAGCCCCAAACCCAACGAGACCCCCACGGGGGTCTTGGGGTTATGGAGGAGGCTTATGACCATCAGCTTGCTCGCCCGGAAGCGCCTGATGTTGGCAATCGCCCTGAGGACCTTGTCGGAGACATCCCGCATTTGCGTGATCGCAAGGATCTCATCATCGCTGATCCTCGGACCGTTCACCACCTCGAGGGCGATCATCTCGTTGTGGTCCTTGACAAGGATCATCCGAGCGTCCCTGTTCCCCTTCTTGGCCAGCGTCAGCTTCTGCCCAACGCTCATCTCCCTGATTAACTGGACGAGGGTTTTCTTTCGCTCCCGCTCCTCCTTCGTGGTCTCGTGCAGGATCCAATGTAATCTCCGGCGGTCCGCCTCGGTCAGGGTAGAGTTCTTGAGAAGAGCATGGCCCACGACAGGATTGTGGAAGAGAAAGACTCGATCCTCCAGGATATTGGCCGCCAGGGAACCCGGTGCCCGTTCCGCCATGTGGATAATGGCCCCGAGGGGGGTTTGGGAATTCGCGAAGAGAAGCTTCCACAGCTCTTCGTCATTGGGGAACTGGACGGGCAAATCCTCGAGGATCCTGGGTTCTGTCTTTTCCGATTGGGCGAGGCTGATCGCCTCCTCGCGGTTGAGAGTGGCCGGAATCGGATCGAAGCTCGAATCGCTCATGATCCCACCCCGCGCGCAAGGATTGGACCGACAGCCTCGGTCAAGAGTCGCACCTCTTCCTCCCGGACGGTCCGCAGATCGAGGAGCACCTTCTCCCCCTTGATCCGCGCCACCACAGGCGGATCCGCACCTCGTAGGGCGGCCTCCAGCCGATGTGGGGGGACCAGTGGTGATTGAAGTGCGACACAATACGTCGGGAGGCTCTCGGCGGGAAGCGCCCCCCCGCCCACCTCCGACCATTGCTCCTCTATGGTCACCTGGACCGATGGATGCGCCTGTTCTTGTAAGCCGGCTTGCACCTGCTTGGCCCGCTGCTGAATCTCCTGGAGAGGGGCGGTGATCATCGCCAAGGCGGGAATCGTGCGAAGGCCTTTCTCCCCTTCCAGATAGCTCCGGAGCGTGGCCTCGAGGGCTGCGAGGGAGAGCTTGTCAATGCGAACAGCTCGGGCCAATGGGTTCTTCCGGAGACCTTCGATCAGGACTTTCCTCCCTGCGATTACCCCTGCCTGCGGTCCTCCGAGGAGTTTATCCCCGCTGAAGGTGATCAGGTCCACCCCGCTCCTCATGATCTCCTGAACTGTCGGCTCTCCCTTGAGACCGAAGGGGGTGAGATCGGTCAGGGCGCCGCTCCCCATGTCCATCATCACCGGAACGCCGCGCCTCCGGCCCAAGGCCACAAGGTCTGCGAGGGAGACCTCGCTGGTGAAGCCAACGAGGCGAAAGTTGCTGGGGTGGACTTTCAAGAGGAGGGCCGTCCTTTCACCGATCGCCTCCTCGTAGTCTTTGAGGTGGGTCCGATTGGTGGTTCCCACCTCCCTGAGGAGCCCGCTCGCCTTTCGCATGACGTCCGGGATCCGGAAGGAACCCCCGATCTCTATCAACTCCCCCCGGGAGACGACAACCTCTTTCCCTTCGGCCATCGTATTGATGCTCAGGAGGACTGCGGCGGCGTTGTTGTTCACCGTGAAAGCCGCTTCGGCGCCCGTGAGGCGGGTGAGGAGGCTCTCGATGTGCACTTGGCGAGAGCCCCTGGTCCCTTGGTGGAGGTCGAATTCCAACGTCGAGTAGTGTTGTGCGACCTCTTGCAGGCGTGCCTGGGCCTCGGGAGAGAGAGGGGCCCGGCCCAGGTTTGTGTGGAGGATCACCCCGGTGGCATTGATCACCCGGCGGAGGCTCGGGCGGGCCCGGTGGACGACCTTGAGGCAAACCTGTCCGAGGAGCGTGGAGAGATCGGGGGGGGAGACCTCCGTCCCCTCGCGAAGGAGAGCTAGGAGCTGTTGTCGGTGCTCTTCGAGGGTCTCCCGGACCGCCTCGACCACCATCCACCGGGGATACGTCTCAAGAAGCCGCTGGACGACCAGCTCCTGGAGCACTTCATCGACCGGGGGGATTTGACGCAAGATGAGACCCGAATGCTGCTCATGGATAGCCATGTGAAGCCTCTTCGTAAGGAGACGTGATTAATCGCTTTTCTATATTATACCTTGCGCTTCCTTGCAACGCAAATTGGTGAGAGGACCGCAAAGACAAAAGCCACCCGGAGGTGGCTTTTGCTAGGGGTTGACAGTACCGATTAAGAAAGTTCCTGGACCGCACCTGCGCGCCGGGCCTGGTAGCACGGTCTGCAAAAGACTGGGCGGTCAGCGACGGGTCTGAAGGGAACGGTCGTCTGTTGGCCGCACTGGGAGCAGACTGCCTCGAAGATCTCCCTCGGTCCGGGGTTGAGTCCGCTCCCCCTCCTCATCCCCTTACAACTCTTGCACCGTTTCGGCTCGTTGGTGAATCCCTTCTGGGCAAAGAACTCCTGTTCCCCAGCCGTAAAGGCAAACTCCTTCCCACACTCCACGCAGGTCAAGATCTTATCTTGAAGGGTCATGATTTCCTCCTCGGTACTCAGCCGTGCATCTCGGGCCTGTGAGCTCTGTTGAACCTTCAAGGTGCCATCCAGACCTCCTTTCCCTGCTCAACCTCGGATCCCTAAGCGAGGGAAGACCAGCGCGTGAACGCGCTTCACCTGTGTCCGAGCATAATGCCATGCTTCCTCCTTCTTCGCCCCTTCGGTCTTGTACGGTGGATCGGTGAGGGCAGTCTCTGTGCATCCCTCGGCCCGAAACTCTGACAGAAACACCGGCGGGAGTTCCGGATCGATCTCGATTCCGGCCATGAGGGCCCAGACGGCGGTCCAGGCTCGGGGGACATTCCCCAGATAGTACCCCCCACCCCCGAGGGCAAGCCAGCGGGGAGCACTCTCCTTGAGCAGCATGACTGCCCGGAGGAAGCCTTGCATCGTTAATCGCAAGTTCGACAGGGGATCACTCCGGTGGGCGTCGATCCCCAATTGAGTGACGACAACGTCGGGACGAAAGGCCTCGAGGAGGGGAAGGACCGTCTCCTCGAAGGCCCAGACAAAGATCTCGTCGTCGGTCTCCGGGGCCAGGGGAACGTTGACGGAATATCCTTCCCCTTTTCCGGTCCCAATCTCCTCGGGGAAGCCGGTGCCGGGGAAGAGGGTCAGACCCGTCTCGTGGAGGGAGATGGTCAGCACTTGATCCGTATCGTAAAAGGCGTTCTGGACTCCGTCCCCATGATGAGCATCAATGTCGACATAGGCCACTCGGAGTCCGGTTTTGGTTAGAAAGCTGATGGCGACGGCGGCGTCGTTGATGTAGCAGAAGCCAGAGGCGCGACTGGATGCTGCGTGGTGGAGACCCCCGGCGATATTGAAGGCGCGGGAGGTCTTTCCGGAGGCCACGAGGCGGGCCGCCTCCAGCGAGGCGCCCGTGAGTAAGGCGGAGTAAGTGTAGAGCCCCGGGAAGATGGGGTTATCCCCCGCGCCGAGGCCGAAGCGCCAGGAGTGGGATGGGACAAGCCCTTCGCCCGCCTCCCGGAGAACGTCCAGATAATCTTGGGTGTGGATACGTAGGATGTCTTCTTCGGCGGCTGCCGGGGCGTCCGCCAGGCGGACATGAGTCGGATGAAAGAGACCGTAGGCTTGGGCGAGATCATGGGTGAGCTTCAGGCGGCGGATCTTCATGGGGTGACTGGAGCCGTAGTCGAACTCCTGGTACTTTGGGGTGTATAAGTAAACCGCCTGGGTCAAGGTTGCCATGGAGCGTTGCCTTTGGAGTGTGGGATCTTGGCGAGTAGAGGTTCAGTCCTTTTCGCCGGGGCGGCGGTAATTACCACTCTTTCCCCCGCGTTTGGAGATCAATCGGATGTTCTCGATGGTGATCCCTCTGTCCACTGCCTTGCACATGTCATAGATCGTCAGGGCGGCCACCGAGACGGCAGTGAGAGCCTCCATTTCGGCCCCTGTCTTGCCATTCACTTTGACCCGTGATTCGATCTCGATGGTCCCTTGCTCCGGGTGGGGGCTGAAGGTGACCTCTGCCGACGTGATGGCGAGGGGATGGCAGAGCGGGATGAGGCGGTCGACTCCCTTGGCGGCCATGATCCCGGCGACGCGGGCCACGGCCAACACATCCCCCTTGGGGATCGATTTGTCGAGGATCATTCGGAGGGTTTTCGGTTGCAGGTGGACAGCGCCTCGGGCTCTTGCCTCGCGGTTGGTATCAGCCTTTTCGCTGATATCTACCATCCTGGCTCGGCCCAGGGGATCCAGATGGGATAATGGTTGCATCTTGGGCCTGCATATTTTCCCGCATGATGGCGTACATTTCATCCTTGATCTTGAGTTTGGTCTTTTGCAGCTCTTTGCGCTTGCGCTCCTGGTCGCTGGTCAGGTAATAGATTCGATCGAACTCACTGATTTTTCGATCAAACTCCCGGTGTTTTTCGGCCAGGCGGCAGAAGTCGGTATTTTCCTCCTTCAGCCGCGCAAAGAGCTGCGCCTCCGTTTCATTCATCTTTAACCTCCTTTCGGTAGGCAGAGATACTCTGCGGGGAGGATGAGCGCTCAAGATAAACAGGTGCGGAAAAGGAAAAGGGTGGTAAACCGTGCGTCGGTGGGATGCCAAATGCGACCAGGGCCATATCCTCTAGAGCGTTTGTGTCTCGTAGCTAACCCATTACTTTAGTAGGGGGGTTCGGGAAAGTCAAGGAGAAAAATGAGAACTACAGCCCCTCGAGCAGGTGACCGATGACGGATGACCGACGACCGAAAAGGGGTCCTTTAGTTCCTTGCGGTCGTCGGATGGTGGTCAACGGTTATCGGTCAGTAGGTGGTGCGGCACTAGTGCCCCTCCTCCCAACCTCTCGAAACAATACCAAGCGGTCGCGAGGGGCACTGAGGGGTTGTAGGGGAGAACCTCCCCTACGCCTCGGGGGTGCTCAGCGAGCCCACAGCCGAACGCCGAAGGGGGGCCTGCCCCCCTAGCGGAAGTGCCGCACCAGTGTGGAGTGTGGGTGAGAGAAAATAATGGTGCGGCATTAGAGGGGGTGGACCGCCGTACTCTTGAACGTGAGGTAGACCTGGGCGCCGATGCTCAGCCCGAGGTCCTGGAAGGACTGCTGTGTCAGGCGGACCGTGAAGGGCTCACCCGCCTCCACCCCAACGGTGAGCACCCCTTCGCCGTGCTCCTCGATCCGGATCAGCCGTCCCTGAAAGACATTGCGGGCGCTGGAGTGGAGTCGCTGTCGGGATAGCAGGATTTCGTCGGAGCCGATGGAGATATGCCCCGTGTCGGAGATTCCGGGAGGGACGGCAATTCGAACCTTGCCCGTATCGAACCAGGCAGTTTCTCCATCGATCAGGAGACGGCCGGCAAAGAGGTTTTCGTAGGGGGATGGGGAGAGACGCCCGTCCATGAGGACCACCACCTGATGCGCCAGTCGGTGGGCCAGGCGGGCGTCGTGCGTGCTGAAGATCAAAGTCTGTCCCCGTTCCTCGATCGCTCGGAATACCTCCTCCAGGGCCTTGGTTGTGATCTGGTCCACATTGGCCAGGGGTTCGTCCAACAGAAGGACCTCTGGGTCCAAGACCAACGCCCGGGCAATGGCCACTCGCTTGACCTCTCCGCCCGAAAGCTCTCGGGCCTTCCGCTTCTGGAGATCAGAGCAGCCTACCAGATTTAAGGCCTGTGACACAGTTCGCTGGATCTCCGCCTTGGGGACCCGGCGAGCCTTGAGGCCGAAGGCGACGTTCTCCAGGACCGCCGTATCGAAGAGGAGCGGGGCCTGGTGGACGAGGCAGACCTTTTGACGGAGGCGAGTGACACTGTCGGGGGTTACCTGCTCGCCTCGGTACTTCAACACCCCTTGCGCAGGATCCACCAGCCCCGCAAGAACCTTGAGGAGGGTGGTCTTGCCCGCCCCATTGGGACCCATGACGGCGGTAATCGAACCAGGATTGACTGCGAGGCTCTCGATCGTCAGCACCGTTCGGTCCCCGTATCTCACCTCCACGTCTTGCAGCACAAAAGGCATCAGGGTTCCTTACCGCCTCCGGACGAGCAGCCGAAGGCCAATGTTGGTCACCAAGGCGAGGAGGATGAGGATCAAGCCAAGGGCAATGGCAAAGGCAAATTCCCCTTTGCCGGTCTCGAGGGCAATCGCGGTGGCCAAGGTCCGGGTGTATCCCCGAATGTTCCCTCCGACGATGAGCGCCGATCCCACTTCCGCCACCACCCGGGCGAAGCCCGCGAGGACCGCCGCGACGACAGCGTACCGAGTCTCGAGGACGACCATGAACGCGGCACCCGAGCGAGAGGCCCCCAACGTGAGGGCCGTCTCGCGGACCCTGGGATCCACTCCCTTGAGGGCGGCGATGGTCAAGGCGACCACAATGGGGGTGGCGAGGATAAACTCCCCGATCACAATGGCGGTCGGAGTGAACAACAGCTCCAAAGGCCCCAGGGGACCCTGGCGGGAGAAGAAGGCAAAGACAGAGAGCCCCACCACGACGGTCGGCAGGGCCATCAGGGTGTTGATGAGGGTGATCACGCTCTCCTTGCCTCGGAAATTTCCCTCCACGAGGAGGACCGCCAGAGGAATCCCAGCCGCCGAGGCCAAGAGGGTTGCGCCTAGGGAGACCTGAATGGTGAGCCATGTGATCTGGTAGACCTCGGGGTTGAAGGTGACAATGAGGATGCCCGCTTGGAGCAGGCCTTCAACAAGGTAATCCACGACTGCCTCACCGATTCGGAATGGCCGCAGGAATGAAGAGGGGTCGACCGAATTCCTTCGTGCCGAAATTGGCGATGATCTCTTGACCCTCGGGCGAGGTCAACCAACCGATGAGGAGCATGGCCCCAAAGTAGTTGACGTGGGGATGTTTTGCCGGGTTCACGGCGATGACATGGTAGGGATTGAAGAGGGCAGGGTCTCCTTCGACGAGGATAGAGAGATTCAGCTTCCGCCGAAACGCCAGATAAGTCCCTCGATCTGTGAGGGTATAGGCCCGCTTTTGGTCGGCAATCACCAGCACCGCCCCCATCCCACGCCCTGCCTCTAAATACCATGGGAGCGATAGGGTCATCTTTACCTTTTTCCAGAGGCTCATCTCCTTGGCGTACGTTCCGGACTTGTCTCCCCGCGAGACGAAAAAGGCCTTCGCCTCGGCGATCCTTCGAAAGGCGCCCCTGGCGTCTGATGCACCCTTGATCTCCGCCACATCCTGGGGCGGGCCCACGATGACGAAGTCGTTGTACATCACATAGCGACGGTTGACTCCAAAACCCCGCTTGACAAATAGCTTCTCCAGCTCCGGGGCGTGTACCAACGTGATGTCGACATCCCCCCGCTCGGCCAGCTTCAAGGCCCTTCCCGTCCCCACCGGGATCACATGCACGTCGAGCTGAAACCGCGCCTCAAAGGGGGGAATGAGGGTATCAAGGAGACCAGAGTTTTCGGTGCTGGTCGTGGTTGAGAGGCGAAGTCGTCCCTCGGCTGCCGGTGCCCCCGAGACGGCCAGGAGGAGTAAAAGGCTCGCCAGGAGTGCGGAAAAACTGATGCCATGGGTTCGGTTCATGAGGTCTCCTTTCCTGGAGCGAGATCGGGGGCGATAATCCGGCCCGATTCAGAGGTATCGTATCCCCCCAGGGCCTCCACCCGGGTTCGAAACTCCCGCGAGCCCACAATCTCGAGGAGGACCTGGACGCCCCGCGAAAAGAAGCGCTCTTTGGCGATGATCATGTCGAAACGTTCCCGAGTGAGAGGGGTAAAGTCGAGGCCGACCATTCGAGCGGCCGCTCTGGTCGCGACTCCTGCGTCGGCCTCTCCCCGCAGGACCTTCAGCCCAACCTCCAGGTGGGTTGCAACGACCTGCTCGTATCCAGTGATCTGGTTGGGGTCGATCCCCAAGCGCGAGAGCTGTTGATCGAGATAGAGGCGCGTCCCAGAGCCCTTCTGCCGGTTGATGATCCGGAGGCCGGTTCGGGCCAGGTCGGCCACCGTCCGAACCCCCAGAGGGTTTCCGGGCCTCGCCACCAGGCCTAGCTCCCGGTAAAAGAGCGGGACAGCCGCGGCCCCGGAAGGAAGGGTGTTCCGCAAATATGGCAGGTTATACTCGCCGGTCGCGGGGTCCAGCAGGTGGGCTAGAGCAAGGTCTGCCACCCCGTCCCGGATTGCCGCGAGACCAGCGCTGCTGCCGACGGGTGCGAGGAAGAGAGAGGTCGGGGTGAGGCGGCTTGTATGGAGTTCTCGGAGAATGCTGAGACTCGGGTCGTCGCTGCCGGCGGCCAAGAGGAAGGGTCTTTCGGCTTCCCCTCGCCTTCTTGTGGGTCCGCCGGCGCTCTGCTCGATCCACTGGTCGATGAGGTTCTTTGGAAAGACCCACTTGCCGGTTACCCTCGTGCAGGGGATCTTGCCCGTCTTGACCAAATAATAGACCTTCTTCTCATGGATCCCGAGGTACGCTGCTACCTCTTTTGTATTCATCAGCTGGCCCATTTTCCCCTCCTCGCGTATCCAATCCTTAGCCTAATATATGAATAAAGTCAAGAAAAACTACTAMAAAYTACAATTTATCATAAATTATTCCAACTACTTGTATTTGCTCACTTTCTCATCCATRGTGRGTGAAAATTGAGGGAAGGGARGATGCGCTTCTGTCGAGGCGCTGGGGRTGGGGGGMTGAGGAATTCCCGGTCTGCGTTATCGGGGAGCATTGTCGGAGAGGGCAGGATGTGATATACGGAGCCTGCCTTTTCCGGGGAGTAATCAGAAGGCAGTGGCGCAAGGGAGGGGCTTCCCCCGTGAGTGATTTTTTCGGCCGGGAAATTGAGCGTCTGAAGCGGAAGGACTCATACCGTTGGCTCCGGGCGATGGAGGGGGCGGCTGCACCCCGGATGCAGGTGGATGGCCGTGAGGTCATCGTGCTCTGCAGCAGCAATTACCTCGGTCTTGCCACCCACCCTCGACTGAAGGCTGCCGCCATCGAGGCGACAGAGGAATTGGGGGTGTGCTCCGCCGCCTCTCGGCTCATCTCGGGCAATAATGAACTCTACCGCACCCTGGAAAAACGATTGGCAGTCTTCAAGGGACGGGAGGCTGCGCTCGTCTATAGCACCGGCTACATGGCGAATCTGGGTGTCATCTCGGCCGTGGTGGGAGAGGGGGACGTGATTTACACAGATGCCTTAAGCCACGCAAGCATCATCGATGGCTGCCGTTTGAGTCGGGCGGCGGTGGAAATCTTTCCCCATAATGACCTCGACGCGCTCGAGGCGCGGCTCAAGTCGGACAGGGGCTTCCGTCGGAAGCTGATTGTGGTGGATGGTGTCTACAGCATGGATGGAGACCTCGCGCCGCTCCCGGATCTGACAAAACTAGCCAAAAGCTACGACGCCATGCTCATGCTCGACGATGCCCACGGGACCGGGATCCTGGGTGAGCGGGGGGGAGGCACGGCAGAGCACTTCGGTCTCGAGGGTTCCGATGGGGTGGATATCGAGATCGGCACCCTGGGGAAGGCCTTAGGAAGCTTTGGGGCCTATGTCGTGGGCAGCCAGAGCCTGCGGGAGTACCTCATCAATCGATCCCGCAGCTTTATCTTTACCTGTGCCCTGGCCCCCTCGGCCCTGGCCGCTGCCATCGCCTCCCTGGAGCTCCTGGAGGAGGAGCCGGGAATGCGGCATCGCCTGTGGGATAACGTCCGTCATTTTCGGGAGGGACTCCACCGGCTGGGCCTCTCGACGGAGCCCAGTGTGACTCACATTCTCCCCGTGATGACCTCAGAGAGGCAGAAGACGATGGCGATCACCGAGCGACTCCTCGAGCTGGGAGTCTTTTGCCAGGGGATCCGCCCTCCTACCGTTCCTCCCGGGAGCAGCCGGCTTCGCTTCACCGTGACTGCTGGGCACACCCCGGACGACCTCGACCAGGCCCTCAAAGCGATCCAGCAAGCCTTCCGCGAATTCGCCCTCCTCTGACCCGATAATTTGGCTTGTCTTGGTGTTGTTTTCTGGTGTATTATGTTGGTGTAAGGAGGTGGTGTAGATGCGTCTATCCGTCACCGTGGACGAGCGGCTGCTTGAAAGGGCGCTCCGTGTGAGCGGAGCGAAGACGAAACGCGAGGCCATCGAAATGGGGCTGCGCGAGCTGCTCCGACGGGCCAGCCGCGAACGGATGATTTCTCATGCCGGCAAGGTGGATCTGGCCTTGACGGTCAAAGAACTGCTCAAGCGCCGGGCTGAGGGATAGGAGTGCCCAAACCTCCCATTCTCATCGATAGTTCGGTGTGGATAGAGTATTATCGCCCTCGCGGACCCAAGACCCTGCAGGATCGAGTCCAGGAAATCCTGGACAGAGACCTCGTTGTCACGACAGGGATCGTTGTGGTTGAAGTTCTTCAGGGGGCAAAAACCGAGGAGGCCCATAGCACCTTGCAACAAGATTTTGCCGGCCTCCGGTGGCTCGAGCCGAGCCTCCAAGCCATCGAGGAAGCCGCTCGGTTGGGCTTCGAACTCCAGCGATACGGCACGCCGGTTCCGGCCACTGACCTTTTGATTGCCTCTGTGGTCTTGCAACATGGCTATCGCCTCTGGCATCGGGACGCCCACTTTGCCCGCATTGCCGCCCGCACCCACCTCCAGGCTCAAACTGTGTAGAGACTCGCTCTCCTTGATAATAGACCTGACCGCGAAGGAGACTCCGGCTGGGCTCCATTTTGGAGAAGACGGGCCCGAGTCCTTCAGCGAAGGGACAGTGGTGTACATCAACCAGGACCACCCTTTGTATTGGCGCGAAGCAAAGAAGGCGGAAACCCACATCATGAATTTGGCCCGCCTCCTGACCCAGGAGATCACGATGATGAAAGATCCGAGGGGAACCCGCGCCAGGCATTTGAGAGGCAATCCAAGCTGCTCCGGGATGCCTTCGTTGAGGGCTGAGGGGGCCGAAGGCTGGGCATCAGCGGGGGGCTAGCCGAGCCCCGGCCAGGAGCCGGACGAGGGTATACATCACGCCCGAGGCCTTGAACTGCTCCTCCAAACTCCCCCAGGATCTCTGCCGTGGGCCGACCGAGAAGGTGTTACGCGAACCGGCGCAACTACCGGCTTGAATACGCGAGACCCACCAGAACCCAGGGCTCAAACTCAAGGTAACAGTGATGTTCGCAGATCATCCCGGCATTTGTGAAGGTGCGCTGGTACTCTGCCATTCGCGCGCTGAGGATCTGATATGAGCCAACCTCAACGAGATCAAGATAGAAGTTCACAAATCGCTGCTCCCCCTGGATAGTCCGGGAATCCACGATGAGCAAGCGGTCTACCGCACCAAAGTCATACGCCACACGCCCCTCAAAGCAGTCTGGATCGAGGCGGAACACACCTTGTAGGAACGAGAAATATCCACTAAAGGACCCCAGCGGCGGGCCCGAATCCACATCCCGGGAGTACCCGGATTCCTTGAAGATCTTGTCTACATCTCTGACGTTCTGCATCGGCCCGTCGGCCCTCAAGTGAACGGTCCCATCCAGATGATAGGACCGGTGCATAGCAACGGACGGGTGAAAGAACGATCCGTAAATCCCCCCGTCACTCCCAATGCGGAACCAGATTAGCCGAACGGCGCGTGCACCATCAGTCGCTACGAGTTCTAAGCGTTTTGCTCTCGCCACCCAGTGCCTCCGGCATGGCCGCTTCGTGTAACTGCTTGTTTTCAAACTCAGAGTTCACTAATGCTGCAAAAATAGGGGCGTATCCCAACTTGAAGCTCGGTTACGCCCCCCAGGGGAGTTCGCCCCTTTGACGATACGCCCATCAGCGTTCCCCTATCCCTTCAGCCGGTCAAGGGGGCTTCGAATCCGGGCCAGGTCCTTCCGGCTGACATCGGTGTAAATCTCGGTGGTCTTGGAGCCGCCTTTGTGTCCCAGCAGTTCCTCAATATATCGCAGCTCCGTCCCGCTTTCGAAGACGTGGGTGGGCTTCCAGTAGGCGCGCAGCGCCTCCAGGGCGCCATCCGAGAGGATGGTGTAGCCTTTCCGCCATCCCGTCAGAGGTAGGGACACTCCACTGCTTTTCCGCGGGATGCCAGCGGCGACTAGCCATGGTCTTGATCTTCGCCACGCGGCCCGGACTATACGGAACGAGCACGATGAGCCTTCCCGCCTTCCCTGGCCTGATCTGAATCCGGCCCGTCGAAGCCCTTAGCACCATGCCACCCACAAAGACCTCCGCGCTTCTTGGGGACCCGCCTGCCACCTCGGCCAGCTCTTAAGGCGGCTGGAGCGGCCCAGGCACTGGCTCCTTAAAACACGACAGCCCTTCGGGGCTTACCATCCCCCAAAGAGCCGTCCACATCAACTTGTGCCACCAGATGCTCTGATGGATCTGTAGATCACGTTTCCCCGCGGGCCGCCATGGCCACACCCTCTCCTCCGCCGCGGAACAGGGGGCGCAGTCGGAGTAGCCCGATGTTAGTTATCTCGGGACGCGGTCGTCAAGCCTAAAGTAAAGCCCTTTTTATGGGCTGATCTCAGGTGTGGATGCGTCTTTCCGTTTAGATTTGGCCCCCCCACGTGGCGTCAGCAACCGCTCGCCAGCGGGCGCAAATCTTGTCGAATTGCTCTGCCGGCAGTGGTCCCACCGTCAGCATCGCGGCATTCTCGGCGAATCGACTCGGTTTCGCTGTTCCGACAATCGCGGTGTGGACGCCGGGAACACTTAACGGGAAGCGCAGCGCCGTCGCGACGGCATCCTGCATGTCACGGCGCAGGAAGTCGTAGTCGAGCTTCCGCAGACGCTCCCAATACGTGTGGTAGTACTCGTCCGCAGGCTTCCTTTTGGTCTTCCAGGCCGCGTTGGCGATCGGTCGTTTCGCAATCACGCCGATCCCATGCTCCCCAGCAAGCGGTAGCACGAGTTCGAGCGCTTCTTGGTCGGCGATACTGACGGAAAGTTGCAACGTGTCGAACTGGTCGCATTCGATGGCGTACCGTGCGGCATCTCCGTCGCCGCTGTATCCGATATAACGGGTGTATCCTCGCTCGCGGGCCCGCTGCAAGGCCTCGATCACATCGCCCTGGCGCAGTTCAGCTCCCGAGCAGCTATGCAACTGGACCACGTCCAGGTAATCGGTTCGCAACCGGCGCAAGCTGCGCTCGACGCTTCGCAGTAGCGACGGCGGCCTCCAATCCTCAATCTCCATCGTCTCAGGGTGTCCGCACTTGGTGAGTAAGTAGTAATCCTTACGTCGCCCGGCCACCGCCTGCCCGATCAATTCTTCACTGTTCTCGTAGCATTCGGCAGTGTCAATGACATTGAGTCCGGCATCCAGGGCGCTGTCCAACAGTCTTGTGACCGTTGCCTTTGACACGCCTTCAAAGCCGATCTCGGCCCCGCCAAAGCCGAGCACGGCCACTTGCATATCGGTTTTTCCTAGTTGTCGCTTCTCCATCGCTTTCTTGCTGCCAGTGTCAACCGACTCTGTTCCTTCTGTATCCTCCCCTTGCCCTGGCACACCGGCCAACGCAAGCTGTACAGGCTGGCGACCTCTGTCTGTTGCCACCTCATCGAGGCTAGCTTCTTAACCTTCGGAAGCCACCAGAGACGAGGTCTGACCCCACCGCCCGGCGAAAACAAAGTCTCGCAAGGCCTTGCGGCTGCGTGGGGCCAGCTCTCGCTCGCGCAGTTCTTCGGGCAAGCCACCCGGATCGCCGGGATAACCGAGGACTATCATCGCCACCGGCTCCTGGCCATCTGGAATAGCGAACACCTCGCGTGCCTTTTCCACGTGGAATCCAGCCATCTGGTGCACGGAGAGGCCAAGCGCTGTCGCTTGTATGACCAAGTTCTCGACTGCGAGCCCGACATCATGAAAGGCGTGTCGGTTCGGCTTGCCGCTCCGGTCAAACGTGAGTTTTGCTATAGAGAGCATGAGCACCGGTGCGTGTTTTGCCCATTTGATATTTCCTTCCACGAGACAGCTCAGAAGGCGCTCGTATTCCTCCTCGTTTGCTTTCGTGGCCGCGATGAAGCTCCACGGCTGCTCGTTGAAAGACGAACCCGCCCATCGTGCCGCTTCGAGGAGGCTCCGGATCTTCTCCGGCTCTACCATCCGGTCGGCGAAGGCCCGAGTGCTCCAACGCTGCCGCAACAATTCGTGAATCGGATATTTAGTGTCGGCAAGTTTCTCCATCGTGAGGCTCCTTGGTTGGTCCGGTTGACGTTCGTCATGCATAAGGAAACTTACGGAAGATCCACAAGAATCAGCTCCGCGTCCTTCCCAGCCTGGAGCGTGATTTCCGGCTCGTCGGCGATCCGAGCTTGGTCGCCTTCCGCGAGCGGGATCGCATTGATGTTGAGGCTTCCCGTGATCACGAAAAGGTAGGCCTTGCGATCGGTCCGACTCTTGTGGATTACTACCTGCCCGGCACGCAAGGCGGAGACGTAAATTACCGCTTCCTGGTCGATGGTGAGTGTCTCCGGGATGTCTCCGCCCGACACGAGCGGCAGCAGCTTTCCGCTGCGGTCCTCCAGAGTGAACTGGCGCTGTTCCCAACGGGGGAAAAATCCCTTCGTCCGGGGCATGATCCAGAGTTGAAGGAAATGGAGAGGATGGTCCTTTGAGTGGTTGTACTCGGAGTGGACGATGCCGGTACCGGCCGACATCACCTGCACCTCGCCCGGATGGACGACTCCGGTGTTCCCCTGGTTATCCCGGTGCTCCAGTGCTCCTTTGAGGACGTAGGTGACAATCTCCATGTCGTGGTGCGGGTGAGACCCGAACCCCTGTCCGGGTCGGACCACGTCGTCGTTGAAGACGCGCAGCGCCCCCCAGTTGATGTTGGCGGGGTCGTAGTAGTCCGCGAAAGAGAAATGCCAGTACGTAGACAGCCACCCCATATCCCGGTGCTGCCGTTCCTCGGACTTGATGACCTTGATCATACCCCCCTCCCATCCTATGGGGTGCCTGCTTCATCTCGGCTGGAAACAATCTTATCCTGCAAACATTAGCTGTTGTCACGAACATTTCGGCACCTCCTTGACGCTGATTGGTATCCCCGGTATTGTACCAGTAGCCTCAGGAGCCTTTTTGGCCCTCCCGGCAGGAGTCTTTCGTGATTTCCAAGAAGGCCTTGCAGGAAAAGGATCATCAGTATCTGTGGCACCCCTTTACCCAGATGCAGGAGTGGTATACCGAGGAGCCCTTGATCATTGATCGGGGGGAGGGCAACTATCTGATCGACGCCGACGGGAACCGATACCTCGACGGGGTGTCCTCGCTCTGGTGCAGTGTCCACGGCCACGGCCGGCGAGAGATCAATGAGGCCATCACCGCACAGCTGAAGCGCATCGCTCATTCCACACTCCTGGGTCTCTCTCACCGGACAGCCATTCTCCTGGCGGAGCGGTTGGTAGAGATTACTCCCTCCGGTCTCACCAAGGTCTTTTACTCCGACAGTGGTGCGACCGGCGTGGAGATCGCGCTCAAGATGGCGTTTCAGTACTGGCAGCAGAGGGGTGCGGAAAGGTTTCGAGAGAAGACCAAGTTTTTGTATTTTACGGGTGCCTACCATGGGGATACCGTGGGGGCCGTGAGCGTGGGGGGTATCGACCTCTTTCACTCTCTCTATAAGCCTCTGCTGTTTGAAGCCTTGCCCCTGCCTGCCTCCTATACCTTGGTGGAAAAAGAGTCAACCCTCAAAAAGGTGCGGCGGATCATCGAGACCCGCCATCGCGAGGTGGCGGCCCTTATCATGGAACCCGTGATCCAGGGGGCAGCGGGCATGCGGCCCTACCCGTCGGGCTTCACGCGGGAGGTCAGGGAGCTGTGTCGGGCCAACGAGGTCCTCTTCATCGCGGATGAGGTAGCCACCGGATTTGGTCGCACCGGAAAAATGTTTGCCTGTGAGCATGAGGGGGTTTTGCCGGATCTTTTCGTCGTTGCCAAGGGGCTGACCGGCGGCTACCTGCCGCTGGCCGCCACGCTCACCACTACGGAAATCTTCGATGTTTTCTTGGGCTCAGTCGAGGAGAAGAAGACCTTCTTCCACGGACATACATACACGGGCAATCCGTTGGGCTGTGCTGCCGCCCTGGCCAGCCTGGAGATTTTTGAGAAAGATCATGTCCTGCAACAGCTGCAGCCCAAGATCACCTTTGTGCTAAAGGGATTAGCACCGCTCCAGGCCTTGCGGCACGTGGGCGAGATCCATCAGGTGGGACTCATGGTCGGGATCGAACTGTTCGAGGATGTGGCCGCTCGTCGGCCTTTCTCCCCTGGGAAGAGAATGGGGCATCAAGTGGCCACGGAGGCCAGGAGGCACCGCGTCATCATCCGTCCCCTCGGGGACGTCATCGTCTTGATGCCCCCCCTCTCCGTCACCGAGGAAGAAATCGACACACTCCTCCATGCGGTCTATCTGGCCATCAAAGCGGTGACTGAAGGTGATGCGATACGGTAAGCCTCTCGACCTCACTGGGGATCCCTGGGAGGTTTTTGCTCGGTGCTGGCAGGAGCCTGGGGCCGTGCTGCTCGAAACTCAGAAGCCGACGGCCCGGGAGCGCTACTCCTACATCGCCCGAGCCCCCAGACGGACACTGGTCCTTGAGCAGGCCCACCATGGGTCTCGGTACTTCGAGGAGCTGGAAGCGGCAACCCGGGAGGGCTTCTGCCTGGGATATCTGGGCTACGATCTGCGTCTCCTCACCGAGGAACTGCCGGATCGAAATGCCTCCGTACTGTCCCTGCCCGATGCCTGGATGGGGGTCTACGATGCCGTCCTCTGTTACAATCACCGGTCCCGGCGCTGGTACGGCAGAGGATCGATGCGGTGGCCGTCGGGGCGTGGGAGAGGGGTGCGGGGATGCTCACCAGGCCAGATTCAACTCGGCCACTCCCAGGAGGCGTACCTGCAATCGATCAAACAGGCCCAGGCCTATATTGCCGCCGGCGATATTTACCAAGTCAATCTCACCCAACCGATTCTGTGCACGGGGCCGTCTGACGCGTGGGCCCTCTACCTTCGGCTCCGAGAAATCCAGCCGGTCCCCTACGCCGCCTTCGTCAATCTCGGGGAAGGGCGATTTGTCCTTTCCGGATCCCCCGAGTTGTTCCTGCGCATGCAAGACGGCGTAGTCGTGAGCAGGCCGATGAAGGGGACCCGGCCCCGGGGGAGGACCCCCCGGGAGGACCAGCGCCTCCGGGACGACCTCCGGCAGAGCGGCAAGGACCGGGCGGAGAATGTGATGATCGTCGACCTCATGCGCCACGACATCGGTAAGGTGGCCGAGGTCGGGACCGTGGCTGTTCGCCGTCTCTTCAGCGTGGAGGGGTACCGGACCGTCTTTCAGATGATCTCGGAGGTCACCGGGAATCTCAAGCCCGGCATCGGTATTGCCGAGGTGCTCAGGGGCTCCTTTCCCCCTGGCTCGGTGACGGGGGCACCGAAAAAGCGGGCCTGCGAAATCATTGACGAGCTGGAAGGATATCGCCGAGGCATTTACACCGGAGCCATCGGCATCCTCACGCCGGAGGGTGAGATGACCCTCAGTGTCGCCATTCGGACGCTCGCCGTTGCTGGGTCTAGGGCCTGCTTCGGCGTGGGGGGTGCGATCCTTGGAGATTCCGACCCGGTAGAAGAATATCGGGAGTGCCTTGTCAAGGCCGCCGCCTTTCTGAGAGCCTTCGGTGTTGATGACCATTCGCTGTTGACATTGCATCCTTAGCTCTCAGCAATAGGCCTCAGTTCCGGATTGCGATGCTTATAGCTGAGCGGTTGTGAACCGTGAACCGATCGGCGCGGATCAATCGCACGCTGCTCTATGGCGAGGGACTCTTTGAGACCCTGCGGGTTTACTCGGGCCGCAAGGTTCCTCTGCTTGAGGCGCATAGTCAGCGGATGGCGCTCGGGGCGAAATTTTTCCGATTTCCTTTTTCGTCATCCGGCTTTGCCGGGGCCGTCGCAGGAGAGCTCGAGCAGATTTCGCAAAAGGAGGAGGCTCGTCTGCGGGTGACCTTAGAGGTATGGGGCGAGGAGGGCCCTGAAGAGACTCGGTTTGTCACGCATTCCTCCCCCCTGACGGCGACGAATAAGCGCGAGCGAGAGGGGGTGCGGCTCATAAAGGCCCCCTTTTCCCGCTCCTCCGGCTCTCCCCTGCTAGCTTTTAAGACCACCAATTATTTTGAGAACAATTACGCTCGACAGTGGGCCCGAGATCAGGGGTATTACGATGCCTTGCTCTTCAATGAGCGGGAGGAGATCACCGAGACGACATCCGCGAACCTCTTTCTGATCCGGGGGCGGAGCCTGATTACCTCTCCAGTTTCTGCGGGCCTTCTGCCGGGGATTGCCCGCGGTGTCCTTTTTGCGGGCGCCGGGCAGAGCGGCCTGGTGGCGGAGGAACGCCCCGTCACGACGGCGGATCTCGAAGGGGCGGATGAGGTCATGCTCTCCAATGCGGTCGTGGAGGTTCAGCCGGTGAAGGAGATTGCCGGGATTTTCACGGGACGCTCCCCGTTCACTTGGGCCGTGGCGCTCCGGGATGCGTACAGGGAGTATGTCTTCGTAGGCCAGCGGAAGTGAAGACTTGCCCCCCATGAAAAAGCTCATCGGCTGTCGTCGGCGTCACGCTGGAAACCGAGAGAGGTCTTAAGGCTTACAGCTGATGGCTGACTGCTGACAGCGACCGGACGGAATAATGGGCAAGGGGCTCTTCATCACCGGTACAGACACGGGCGTCGGGAAGACCTTCGTCGCGGGGGCGTTGGCGTCCCTGCTTCGAGCCCGCCGGATTGATGTCGGCGTGATGAAGCCGGTCGAGACCGGATGCCCCAGAGTGGACGGGCGGCTTCAGCCTCAAGATGCGCTCTACCTCAAGGAGAAGGCAGGAACGGTTGATTCCTTGGACGAGATCTGCCCCTATCCTCTGGAGATGCCGGCTGCCCCGTCGGTGGCAGCGGACGCGGAGGGCATTGCCATCGACCTTGACCAGATCGCCGTACGGTTCCGCCGTCTCGCCGCACGGCACCAACTGACGCTAGTGGAGGGGGCGGGCGGGATTCTGGTTCCGCTCACCGACACGGCTGATTACACCGACCTCATTCGGATGCTCGACGTGCCGGTCCTCCTGGTGGCGGTGGCCTCGCTCGGGACGATCAATCATACCCTGCTCACCTGGCATTGGGCCAGACACTTGAGACTCGCCGTCCTTGGAGTTGTAGTGAACAATCCCACCGGTCCGCCAGCCCCTTCGGAGCAAGCGAACCTCCAGGCCCTTACCAAGCGGCTCCCGACCTCGTTCCTGGGTTATGTCCCCTATCTTTCAGAGCCCTCGGTTGATCTGTCCACCGTGGAAAGATCGCTCGGACTGGACCAGCTTTTGGAGTGTTTGGAGCTCGTCTGATGCGATCGGAACTTCGGGATAAGGTTGCGGACCTCTTGATGGGAGCCATCCATTACCGGGAGCGGTCGATTCTGCTTTTCTGGCTTCGGGCGTACTGTCAGATGGTCAAAGAGTGCGATGCTCCGGCCGTCCCCTTTTCCCGGTTGGCGCAGTTCGTTGGACGGCATCAGCGGGAGATCGGTTGGTGTGGTGGATCAGGTGAAGCTTGGGGTCACAAGTTAATCGCTGACTCGGGCCTTTTTCGTGTAGGCAAGGTGGAGGAGGTCGCGATCGCCCAGGAATACCGGAAGGACCTTTCCTTGATCTGCACGCAGGCGACTGTCTACTGGGGGTTACTGAAAGATCTGCACCGCCGGCCTTACAGTGATGGACTTGTCGGCGTCCTCCAGCAAGCAGCCCTTCTGTGGCAGCACCGCCTCTTCTTCGAGTTTCATGAAATCCTGGAGGACGCCTGGATGGACTGGCGGGGCCCGGAGCGGCGGTTCCTACAAGGCCTCATTCAACTCGGCGTGGGCTTTTATCACATTCAACGGAACAATTACCGTGGCGCAATGAGCATGTTCCGGAACGGGTGGGACAAGGTCGCACCGCACGCCCCACGATACTGTGGTGTCGAGATCAGGAAGTTTCTCGGGCGAGTCGAGAAATGCCGCGGCCATCTGGAAGAACTGGGCCCCGGTCGCTGCCACCACTTTGACTGGTCGCGTGTTCCCCAGATGGAAGTGGCTGGCTCGGGGCGGTTGCTGGTTGGAACGCGGAAGCCGTCAACAGTTCGCGGGCGGCAGTCAGCCTCGAGATCCTGAAGCCGATAGCTGACAGCGGATCGCTGATCGTTGCAAAATGCTTCATGCCTGGTCGCTTGCCACGCTTTACCCGGTACCCGGGATCAGTTATACTGGCGCCGTTTGTGGTCCGTCCGTTTCATCAATCAATTTTTCGGACTAGTGCCCCTCCAACTAACTCCTCCTAAGCACTCTAGGGTTCCGCCAGGGGCACTGAGGGGTTGTAGGGGAGAGCCTCCCCTACGCCTGGGGGGTGCTCAGCGAGGCCACAGCCGAGCGCCGAAGGGGGGCCTGCCCCCCTAGCGGAAGTGCCGCACCAGTGCGGAATGCTAGTGAGAAATAGTTGGTGCGGCACTAGTCGGCATTAAGAATACAGAGAGGGGGATGCCATGACGTGGGATCCGAAAAAGCATAGCCGTGCCATCACCGAAGGACCCGACCGTGCGCCGGCACGGGCGATGTTCAAGGCAATCGGCTTCAAGGATGCAGACCTAGAGAAGCCCCTGGTCGGCGTCGCCAACACGTGGATCGAGATCGGGCCCTGTAACTACCACCTCCGACGCCTGGCGGCCAAAATCAAAGAGGGGATCCGCGCAGCCGGCGGGACACCGCTCGAGTTTAACACCGTGTCCATCTCCGATGGGATCACGATGGGGAGCCAGGGGATGAAGACATCCCTTATCAGCCGAGAGGTCATTGCCGATTCCATCGAGCTGGTGGCTCGGGGAAACCTCTTTGATGCCGTGGTGGCCCTTTCCGGGTGCGACAAGACGATCCCCGGGACGGTGATGGCCCTCGTCCGCGTCAATGTCCCAGGGCTCATGCTTTACGGGGGCTCGATCATGTACGGTGAGCACGAGGGTCGTCGGCTCACGATTCAGGATGTCTTTGAAGCGGTCGGGGCCTTCAATGCCGGGAGGATATCGGCCGAGGAGCTTCGCGCCATCGAGAACTCCGCTTGTCCGGGCGCGGGGGCGTGCGGCGGCCAGTTTACCGCGAACACCATGGCCACCGCCTTTGAGATGCTCGGCATCTCTCCGATGGGCTTGAGTGATGTCCCTGCCATGGATTCCGGTAAGGATGAAGTTGCCTTCGAGTGTGGCAGGATGGTGATGGATTTGCTTCGGAGGGGCATCACCCCGCGGCAGATTATTACCCGGAAGGCGATGGAAAACGCCATCGCGGGTGTCTCGGCCACCGGAGGTTCTACCAACGCGGTCTTACACCTGCTGGCGGTGGCCCGGGAGATGGGCATTCGTCTCGCCATCGATGACTTTGACAAGATCTCACGCAGGACTCCGGTGCTGGCCGATCTCAAGCCGTGGGGTCGCTTTACCGCACCCGAGATGTATCGGGCCGGCGGGATGGGGTTAGTCGCCCGGCGCCTCTTGGACGCCGGCATCCTCCATGGGGGGGCGATGACGGTGACCGGACGGACCATCGGTGAGGAGGCAAATGCCGCCCGGGAGGCTCCAGGTCAGGAGGTGATTCGTTCACACAAAAATCCCCTGAAGCCTACCGGGGGCATGGCTGTCCTCCGGGGGAATCTCGCACCGGAGGGCTGTGTGGTCAAGCTGGCCGGGCACGAGCGGATGGTTCACCGGGGACCGGCGCGAGTGTTTGGCCGGGAGGAGGATGCCTTCAAGGCGGTTAAGCAAGGCCGTATCAAGCCGGGCGACGTGGTCGTGATCCGCTATGAAGGGCCCAAGGGGGGACCGGGGATGCGAGAGATGCTTGGGGTGACCGGGGCGATCGTCGGTGCGGGACTCCGGGATTCCGTGGCCTTGCTCACGGATGGCCGTTTCTCTGGCGCGACCCATGGCCTGATGGCGGGGCACGTGGCCCCCGAGGCTGCCGTCGGCGGGCCCATCGCGGCGCTCAAGAATGGAGATATGATTGTCTTTGACGTCAAGAGACGTCATCTGGACATGGAACTCTCCGGTGCCGAGATCAAGCGACGGCTGGCGAAGTGGAAGCCGCCGAAGCCGAGGTACACGAGTGGCGTGATGGCAAAGTACGCCCGGATGGTTTCTTCCGCCTCCGACGGTGCCGTGACCGGTTGAGTCTGGCCACTCAGGAAGCGCCTGGCGGTCTCCATAAGGAGAAGTGTGGTCAAGATCCGAGACCCAATAGACGCCGTCGAAAAAAACAAGGCAAAGGCCGGCACGGCAAGGATGCCGGTTCACCAGCAGATCTCTTCCGGTGGAGTCATCTACCGTCGGGGTTCCGATGGCCTAGAGATCGCACTGATCGGCCTGAGGGCCGGGACGGTCTGGGCCCTGCCGAAAGGCGTGGTGGAACCTGGGGAAGATCCCGAGGAAGCGGCCGCGCGGGAGGTCCAGGAGGAGACCGGTCTCACCGGCCGCTGTGTGGGGAAGGTCGGAGAGATCGAATACTGGTTTGTGGACCGGGAGGCAAGGCATCGTATTCACAAGCGGGTCCACTTTTATCTCTTTGAGCACACAGGAGGCGATCCGAGCCAGCACGACTTCGAGGTGGAACAGGTCCGCTGGGTCCCGCTGCAAGAGGCCTTGGCGCGTCTCACCTACCGGAGCGAGCGAGAGACGGTAGAAAAGGCCTCGAAGATCCTTCAAGAAAGAGAGTAATCCCGCTGCAGGTACCGCGGCTTTCTACGCAGGTCTCGTTTTGCCGATGTCTTTGATGAGATCGGCACTTAGGGTGCCGGTGTGCACTTCACTCGCCGGGCCTTGCATGGTGATCTCCCAGTCTGGCCGGATCGTGATGGCGAGCTCCCCGCCCGGCATCTGGATCGTCACTTGGTCATCCACCAGATCCAGTCGGCGGCAGGCAGCAGCCACCGCGCAGGCGCTCGAGCCAGAGGCCAGGGTATAGCCAGCCCCCCGTTCCCAGATCAGTATGGCCACCCGATCTCGGGATCTTACCTTGACGAACTGCACATTGGTCCGTTGGGGGAACATGGGGTGGTGCTCCACCTGAGGTCCGAGTCGTCGAATCTCGTCCGGGTCGGGATGATCGACCAGGATCACACAGTGGGGATTGCCCACCGAGACTGCGGTGAACCGGAGGCGTTCCTCGCTCAGGCTCAACTCCTCGTTGACCACCTCCCGGTCTTGTCCAGTGACGGGGATTTCCGAGCTCCGAAAGCTCGCCCGTCCCATCTCCACCGTCACGAGCGTTACGCGATCTCCCTCTGCCTTCAGCTCGACCCGCACGAGGCCCCCCTTGGTCTCGATATAGAAGGCCTTGTCTCGAGTATAGCCATGCTCGAACAGGTACTTGGCGAAGATGCGAATCCCGTTGCCACTCTTCTCGGCCTCGCTCCCATCGGGGTTGAAGATCCGGAGGCCGAAGGGAGGGATTCGGGACCCCACAAAGAGTAAGATCCCATCCGCGCCGACGCCGTAGTGTCGGTGGCACAGGAGGCGCACCACCTCCGGGGTGAGGCGAAAACTGAGGTCGCCCTCGTTCAGGACGATGTAATCGTTTCCCAATCCATGGGCCTTCACAAATCTGTTCACGAGAGTCCCCTGTCCGGCAGCACCCTACTGGTCCGAGGTGCTGGAGTCAAGGCGAAAGCCCTACTTCCCAGCAAGGTGAGGATTGTCTATAGATAAATATGTTGGTCGCCTTGCGACGATCGGGTTAGAATTACCCCCGATTTCCGCTGATGGATTGCGTTACCCTCATGAAAGGAGGATGGACGATGCCCACGTATGTTATTCTCGGCAAGTATACGCTCCAAGGCATCCGGAAAATCAAAGGAACCACCAAACGCGCGGACGCCTTTCGGAATCTCGCAAAAAAGATGGGCGTCAGGGTCAAAGAGATCTACTGGACCATGGGCCAGTACGATGTCGTCACGATCATCGATGCCCCCGACGACGCCACCGCAACCCGCGTCTTGTTAGCGGCCGGCTCCATGGGGAACGTCCAGACCGAAACCTTGCGGGCGTACACCCAGAACGAGGTCGCGAGGATTCTGAAGGGCATATAAATAAGTTCGCTGAGTCTCAAATCCCTCGCGGCTGGCCTCTAACGGAAGTCCCCGCAGGGTGGACAAGGGAGTCCTATCCGTCGGCGAGCGACGCCACTGGGCGCCGCATCTGCAGCATTCGAAGGATCCAGTACGCGGCTATGGCGGATGCCAGGTGCTTGAGCGTGTGCCCGCTTACGAGCCCCCCTAAGGCAAAGATCTGTGCGTCCCCGAGTTCGAAGATCTTTGCCAAGACATACCAACCCACCACTGCAAACAGGTCGGCAGTCCGCGTGTACCGGGGGGGGAATAGAAGCAGCATCAGCGGGATGGCGAGCAACGGGAAAAACTGCACGAGCCCGTAGAACCTGAGATCGCCTCCTCCTCCAAGCTCCCCCAGGTGCCAGTACACGACGCTTCCGATGCCTGCTGCCACGAGGGGCGAGAACAACCAGCGACCCGCTCTCAGACTGATCCGCTCGGCAATGATCGAGGTAAAGAGGGACATAAACACAATCGTCATCGGGAGCCGATCCCAGAAGAGACTGGCGTTGGTGGGAGCAAGGTGGTAGAAGGCGGACCCGAATGCGGTCAGCGCTACACCGGCGAACAGCATCAGGAACGGCCAGCGCTCCCAGGGGTCCGCGAGCGGACCGCCTCCTTGACGCAGCAGATACATCAGGCCGAGGGCGCCAACCCCGGCAAAGGGTATATTGGAAATGACGTTGAGCATGTTCGGGACGGCCAGCATGCTGCGCTGGTCGGCGAAGTTGTGGTATGCCGTCTCCTGGGCGATCGGCGGCAGGAAAAGTACCGCGGCGGTCGCCGCGATGGCAATTCCGACGATCAGCAGTACCCGCATCCGAAAGGCCTGTAATGTGAGTCCGCTCTCCTGTTGAGTTTGGTTCATTGGCGGAATTATCCTTTAGCCCTCTCCATGGCCATCATCTTGGTCTGTCTCAGGTCTGCCTTTCCCGCGAGGGTCTCCATGCTTGGATTCAGATTACTCATACAGGGCTGACGCTCACCGGGTCGTCCCGTTCAATGCAGCCAATTCCAAGACGGCCTGCCGGAGGTCCTGGCAGATTTGCAGGGCTGCGGTCTTTCCAGGTTGAAAGCCCGCATAGTTTCGTGGGGGGCCGATCATGAGCCGAAGTCGGCCCGGGCGGGGCAGCATCCTTCCTTTGGGCCAGGCGTGGAACGCACCTGAAGTATGGCAGGGCAGAACCGGAACCGACGTCCCCGCCAGCAAGAGGCCGATACCTGGTTTAAACTCGCCGATTTCGCCGGTCGTCGATCGGGTGCCCTCGGGGAACAGTATTAGAATATTCCCCGGGTCCGCCAGTACCTGCTGGCACAAGGTCAAGCTTTGGCGAAAGTGGACCCGTTGGTCGAAAGGCAGCGCATTCACGATCACGGTGGCAATTGCGAGGCGTGGAATGCTCGTGAAGAAATAATCAGTCGACGCCGCAGGAAACGCACGATGGAGCTTCTTCAAGGGGAGAGCCGAAAGCAGACTCACAGCGTCGAGATGGCTCGTGTGATTGGCGACCAGCACATAAGAACCCTCAGCGGGCAGGTGCTCGCGACCGATTACCTCCATCCGATGATACACCTTGAGCCACGCGCGGATCCCCAGTGCGGCCAACGAGCGGACTCCGTAAACCAACATGTCCGGTTTCCGAGGAAATCGGCGCAGCCGTTCGATCAGGGTTTGGTTCGGATTCTGTATTGTATCGTACTGCCAATCGTGTATCACTATGGAGCTCGTCCTCCTCGATGAATTCGATGCCTCCCGACAGCCTTTGAACCCGTACCCTTGCAAGAATCGGGCTGGATCCGGCAGTTTCCTGCACCGTCGGGAAAGCCCAGGCATCCGGGAAGGCCAGGGAGCTCCTCCATCGACACCACGGGTGTTGTGTCCCTCGTGTCTGGCCCCGGGCCTTTGCAGGGACCGCTTTATCCTCGCGACGAGGGTCTCGCCAGACCCCGTGGGCCCAGTTAGGGATACGCATGAGGCCCACGGTCATTCCGACCGCAGCGCCAACGCAGTGGGCGAGCGGTACGGGGACCATGTGGGCGGCGCTGAGGCCGAGGCATTGGCTGAGGAGACCGAGGCCTGGATCAGCACACACCTGGGGCGTGACTACCCTTGGCCGGGCAACATCCGCGAGCTAGAGCAATGCGTGCGCAGCGTGCTGATCCGGAAGGAGTACCAACCGGTACGGCCGCGCACACTCTCCACCCACGAGGAATTCTCGAAGGCCGTGCGCACCGGCACGCTCACGGCCGACGAGCTCCTGCGGCGGTACTGCACCGTGGTGTATTCGCAGACGGGGAGTTATGAAGAGACGGCGCGCCGGTTACAGCTCGATCGCCGGACGGTCTAGAGCAAGATTGACCCACAGTTCCTCGCCCAGCTTCGCACCACCGGATAGAAGTGCTGAGGCAAGAAAATAATAGAGGGGGAAATCATCGGACGCTTGTGACACTGCTCGCGCCGATGGTGAGGGCGGGGACGTAGGTGATGAGGAGGACGACACAATTATCAGCTGAAGAGCATTGATGCTGCCCAGATCACCGAGGTGACGACTAACAACACGCCGATGCTGCGGATCACCATTTGAAGCGTCGAGAACGGGAAACGCCCCGTGAAGCGTCGCAGCAGCGCGAGTACGGCACTGAACCAGGCCACGATACCAACTACAACACTGGCGGCGAAACCGATCCAATCATAGGTATGGAACGTGAGGTTGGTAATGGAGTATAGCATGGCCACAGCCGCAGACCAGGTCAGGATCAGGGTCGGATTGAGGGCTGCAACGCTGAGCCCAAGACAGAACTGCCCCACCCATTTCGCCGCTGGTGGCTGTGCCACCGAACTCGCCTCCGGATTTTCCTGGCGGGCGCACGTGAAGTAGAGGCCTATTGCGAACAGCAAGAGGATGCCCAAACCCCTGGTCAGCGGTTCGAGAAATGTGAAACGTTCGTGCATGGCGCTGAGGCCAAGGATTGCCAAGGCGCAGTAGGCCCCCTCGGCGAGGGCGCCCCCGAGGCCGATCGCCCATCCCTCCTGGTACCGGGCAAGCATCCCGCGGTGGAAGACCAGCAGGGAGATAGGACCGCTGATCGGCATGGAACCAATGAACCCCATGAGGAAACCGGCGAGGGCAACGGTC
>LKGT01011186.1_pt1 | contig 38455 bp, 58 predicted proteins | sample 503861 | NCBI WGS metagenome assembly LKGT01 (sample SAMN04113194, study PRJNA297058) | marine sediment metagenome | biome: marine benthic biome; feature: marine benthic feature; material: marine sediment; isolation source: sediment sample collected at the water-sediment interface from the South......
ACCCCTCCCCATAATTCTGTGGAATCCCCTGTTGTAGATATTCCGTGCCAAACCGTGCCATAACCTGTCACCCCCACCAATAATTTCTTGGACATGCATGCAGGAGAGTTCTATCGTATCTGCATGGAGGAGGCCTACAAAAAGGTCATGCGATGTATTTACTTGCTGATATGTTCGATCAGAGCTGGTGGTTGCAAAATGGCTTGGTCGTTCTCACTGTTGGTGGCTGGGTTATTATCCATGCCCTTAAGAAGAACGGCGTTGATCTAAAGAAGAATTGCGATCAGACCGATGAGTTGTATAGACTGTCCGTAGAGGAGACAGCGATGAATGCACGAGCAGCCGAGGCGTTGGAATTGCTGGTTGGATTACAGCAGCAATGCATGGAACACAACGTCGACCTCACCAAGGCCGTGAACCAATCGACCCGCATCAGCGCCATTGTTGCCAAGCGAGGCATGTCTGCTGATGACAGCGGTCACGATCTCATCAACGAGATTCTTCGCGACGTACCCACCCAATAAAAAAACCCCACCTCACGAGAGGCAGGGCTTTGGGGAAAGATCTTTAGCTTACTTGCCTTGAACGTCGCTGACTATCTTCTTGTGTTCGGCGCCCATCAATCGATTCAACTCTGCCCTCGTCTCCTCATCCTTGAAGTCGACCTTGCCTTTGGTGTCTTTCACCTGCTCGATCGCATCAACGATGTGTGATGCAACACCGAGCCCATGTTGAAGGCCAGACTTCTTGCCCTTCTTGTGGCCAAGGATCGTGGAAGCAATGAGCAGCGCTCCGCCTGCCAGTTGTGCGTAGGGATGAGGGATCATCGACACTGTCTCACCAGCACCGGCAATCTTCTCTGAGATCTTGGCGCGACCTTCGTCTGTCTTGAGATCCGTCTTCACTTCTTCGAGGCAGCCCGCCGTGAACAGCAGGGCCATTGAGAGGAGTAGATATTTCATTTCGATTCTCCAAAAGGTGTGGCATATCTTAGACAACTGAATGCCCCGCAGGTCAGCTCCTCCGACCAACCCGCGGGGCCATGGATCACGTGGCCTGTGAGGCCGCGATCTGTTGATCAAGTGGCAGCTTGTCCATGTCGAAATTCCGCAGCTTCCTGGCCAGCGTGCTGTCCTTCATGTGAGAAACAGTGCGAACGCCCTTGTCTTTTGCGGCCTTGTCCATGTCCTCTCTACGCCATAGGTCGTAGTTCGGGATCTGCGGTGGCTGCGGTGCTGCTGGATTGGCGGGGACATCCGAGAGTGGGATATCCCCTTGCTTAAAACTTTGGGGCTGCTCTCCTGGCTGTGGCGCTGGCGGCTGTACCTGGTCAAGTGTCGGTTCCCTGAACTCGGTTCGATTCAGGAGATTGGGGTCGATCGAATTGCCCAGTGTCCTGCCCCCGTCATCAGATCCTGCTGGCCCACCACCGACGATGGGACTCCTGATGGTCGTAGGCTGCCCCATGTACGCCTGGTCGACGTTCGGTGGCAATTGCGTGGGATCAGGGGGCTGTGGCTGATATCCCTGAGGCGGGGCCTGAGGGGCCTGGGCGGGCATCTGCTGCTGGTAGGGCTGAGGGGGCATGGGCGCTGGAGCCTGATACTGGGGCTGATGCGCCTGGTGGTACTCAAGTTGCCCATTCTGATGCACTGTGGCCTGCATTGCTGGCATGGCCGGGATACCCGCGCGTGCCTGCAGAACCAGGAGATACTCGGCGATCAGAATCGTGTTCCCAGTGTGGTAGTGGGGCATCTCAAGCAGCGCCGCGCGTACCGCCTGTTCCGTCTGATCAAAGTTGATCTTGTAGATGAGTTGCACGGCACGATGGAAATTCGGATCGTTCATCTGGGTCCTCCATGGAGTTGGTCGCCGTACCATTCGGCGCTGGTGTGTTCCTTGAATGTAGTTGTCGTCTCCTGGAAAAACAACTTCGCTACCCCAGTTGGGCCAGATTTATTCTTAGCTATGATCAAGTCAGCAGGGTAGTCATTGCATGGTTCGTAGCCAGGTGACTGATGCTTAGTGTAGTAAATCTCTCTGTGCAATAACCATACAGCGTTTGCAAATTCCTCTAGGTTGCCTGACTCCCTCAAGTCTGCAAGATCGGGAGGCTTAACCTTGGCTCCAGGTTGTGGCCTCCTCAACTGCGATGCTGCGATGACTGTGATGTCCAGTCGCTTGGCCTCCTGTAGCAGGGAGCGGGCCACTGCACCGAGGGCGAGGTGCCTCTCCTTGATCTTGGCTGGCGTGCTCATCAGCTGGATATAGTCCACGATCGCCACCTTCACACCGTGCTTTCGGACGTGGTATCGGATGCCCGTCTGCCACTGCTGGATGCCCAGCTCGTCCACATCCTCGATGTACAGCTGCGCTGGCCACGTGTCCGCCTCTGCCACAGCGTCGTTCAATAGCTGCTGCCGGTGCTCATCTGGCTGGAATCGCTCCAGCTCCATGCTGTCCACCTTGGTGGCACGGGCCAGTGATCGGTTGGCGTAGACCCTGTGGCTCTGCTCCAGCGTGTAGATCAGGGTGTTGTGGCCACGTGAGGCCAGTTTCTCGCCGATGTTCTGGACCAGGGCTGATTTGCCCATCGATGGCCTGGCGCCGAGGATGATCAGCTCACCACCCTTGAGCGTCATGAACTGGTCGATCTCGTTGAATCCAGTGGGCGTGCCTGGATCCACCCGGTGCTCGATCATCTCCAATGCGGCCTGACGCACCAGCTGGGCCCGGGTCTTGACGTTGTTCCGGTTGATTTGTGAGCAGGCGTCGGACATCAGCTCCAGTGCTGCCTCTGCTGTGCCCTCGTCACCCACCTCAGCCAGCCGTAGAGCCCGATCAGCAGCACCGATGATCTTCCGCCTGGTGTGTAGGTCCTCGACGATCCTGGCGTATCGTGCGGCGTTTATGGCAGTGGGTACTGACTCGACCACCTCCACCAGATAGTTCACGCCCACCTCGTTGAGCACGCCCCAGCTTTTCATCTTGGCATGGAGCAGGGTGGTGTCGATGCCATCTGAGTCGGTGAACAGCTCGGCGCAGGCACGGTAGATCGTCTGATGCTTGGGCATGTAGAACGATTCGGTGCCACTGAGAATGGTCATTGCCTCTGCTGCGTACTGTGAATCGGTGCCCCAGCTGCCGCCGGCAAGGATGATGGAACCAAGGCAGGCCATCTCGGCCTCTATGTCGTGCGGCAATACGTCTGGCATCAGTCCCTCAGCTCATTGGGATCGACAGCTTGGTCGTTGCCCGGTTGGTGTGGTTGTGGCGCGTCCTTGCACTGGAACAGTCCAGTCCAACTGCGCTCGATGGATTGCATGATCGAGGCCACCGCCCCCTGCGGCCCAAAGTCCTGGAGCTTCTTTAGGTGCAGCCGGGCGGTGGTCTTGACCATCTTCTTCCTGCTCTCTTTGCGGTACTCGTTCCAAAGTAGCCACGCGTCCATGAACTCAGGGTCATCGGCGAGTGACTGAGGTATCTCAGCGTCAAAGGGGATACCGGGTTTTCCAAAGAGTGGTGTCATAAAAAAAGCGGGGACGCCAGCAACTGGCAAAGGTAAGCTGACGCCCCCAAGTTGTTATCGATCGTTGGGCTCCGTGGGGGTGGGGGATTCAAGCTCTGCGATCCGTTCCGCCGCCAGTGTCATTGTGTTGCCCCAGCCGTTGTGGCCAGCCTCAGCAATTTCCTCGGCTTGATCGTTCAGTCTTTTGATTAGTTCTTCACTCGCCATCGCGTCGCTCCTGGTGGTGGGTGGCATTGCCGCATTGATCTTGCCAAGGGACTGGAGGCAGTACGTTTCAAGGTCACACGCATCCTCGCCCCTGCAAGTGCGAATGATGCACTCGAAAGTTTCCTTGCAATCTTTCAACGTCCTCTCCAACATTAGGATTAACTCATCCGCATGTTGAAGGTCTGACTTTTCTATTACGTCGTTTTCACTCATCGCGTCGCTCCGTGGGGGTGGGGGTGGAAACGGTCACCGACGCCGACTCTGTGAAATAGCTGTAGCACTTTATTTTAAAGTCGTCGTGTGGAACTTGGCCGATTCGACGGATGCAACTACACAAGAGGCTTTGTTCGGCTTTAATGTTCCGTTGCGATATCAGCATATTGAGGGGTTTTTTTCTGACCCTGACTATCTTGCCGCATACTTCCAAGATGCCCCAGCCGTAAGGCCCTTTCCCTGTTGGGATCAAGTCGGGTGGTGTCATGTAATACCGATGGCGACCCATGCCAAGAATTGCGCCACGCCTAAACGCCTTGCTCTTGTCGGCGTAATAGTCTGACTTGCTGATCTTGCACTCAATAAGAATGGGGTTGGCTTTGCATCCACCGAATCCAATTGCGTCGGGTGTCTCTGTTTCGCCATGCGTCATCTCGGTTATGACCACAGGGCATCTGGCGGCGAGCCATCTTCTCGCCCGATCTACTAGTTCATTGTGAGTCATAATTCGGTTCCCATAACAAATGACACATAACTGCTATTAGCGGACGTTGACTGATCGAGCCAAGCCCAACAACACATCCCTAAACTCCACAGGCGTAGCGTTTCTAATCTTCGTTTTATCCTTGCCGCCCACCATTGCCATCATGCCGATACGCCTTGCCTTTTCATACCCGTACTTTTCCAGGGCTTTAGGGTGTAGCCGCTGCTCCGTCTTTCCCCACTTCAATTCCGGTCGATCTGTTTGGCACGCATAAAGCCACGTGGGCTTACCGGCGAAGTGGCCATAGTGGCCTTGATACACACAGCACGACCAACCCCATTTGTCTGATTGAATCCAACCGCCCGACTGTGGCGGCCTAGCCATTCCAAACCAGTCCCATGCATGGCTATCTTTCGGGTGTTCAATCACTCCACCGTAATTCCTGGCCGATGTCACCGCACTGGCGAAGCATCCCGCATCGGTGCCCTTGTCAAACTGGTGGGGTTTCCGCGTTGACCCATGCCAGAAGCGGCCCCACCTTTGGCATGGTGGGTGTGCCACTATCGGATGCGGTCCGTCGTATAGCCTGGCGTCGCGGTGCAAAGGCCAAGGATCTACGCCCTGTAGATCGTAATACGCACCTTCAACCTCAACATATAACGCGGCGATCTTCATTTAACATAATCCCTATTATCACACCTTGGGCAGCGACAGTATCGCAACGCCAAGCTGCCCGTTTAGGTTTGACCACGCCTCAAACAATTCGCCGCCATCCAACTCGGTTGTGTATGGGTCGCTTACGTAGGCGTCGTCGAACCGGCGACACGCATTGATTAGGTCTAGGTGCTGCTTCTCCAACTCCGCCACGCGGGCGGTGAGGGCTTCATTGTCCACGATCATCACGGCGACGGATTGCTTTTGACCATCCACGCGGGCGGCTGCAACACGGATTTGATTTGCGGCCCATGCTGGTTCCGTCCTGCATAGCTTGTCGAGCGTTATAGGGTTTCCGTTTTCGTCTTTGTATTCTTCACTCGCCATCGCGTCGCTCCGTCCATGTACGCACAGGGAAATGGCAACGCTCGCCGCCGAACCCTTCACGCTCAAGCCCTCGACAAACAGCATCGGCCTGTGCCTCTGTGTCGTGCCCGTCCTCTGTGACGTTGGCAGCGGGGCCGCCCTTGCCGTTATGGACGATGCCCGGTGGCCACTCTGCGTTTGATCTCCATGGTTTATTTGCCATCGCGTCGCTCCGTGGGGGTGACAATATCAAGAGGGCAAATCAATTCAAGATCCATAAGCCGAACACTCAAGGTCTTCGTCGCCATAGCCTCGCTCTCTTCGTCTTCCTCGAAGTGACTGACCTTTGACAGCACATGCTCACGCATGGCCTCTATTGCATCCTCCCCAGTTTCGGCTGAGATATGCAGTTCATCGGCCAACTCGTAGGGTTCGTTGTCTGCGTCCCCAAGTACGGTCTCTACCTGTACAAACTTTACTTTCCACACATTCATCTTTCGGTTCCTATAACAAATGAAACATAACGAACCTTACCGGGCCTTCGGAACGGGGTCTAAGACGCCGCCCCCCTCTCATCGTCGGTCAACTTCTCCTTGAAACCGAAGCCATCCATGCCCTCTTCCAAAACTTCACCGTCAAGTATCTCCGCCGTCTCTTGCGGCGTGCTCTGTGGTTCCTCCGCCTCGTACTTCCGGTCGAGTGTCGCAGCCAACGCCATCTCAGGTGACTGTGGCCACACTCGGTGGGCCATACGGATGGGCACGATGAGGGCCATGCTCTTGTAGTCGTCGATCCATGGGCCCTTGCCGTAGCCCGCCTGCTTCGATCGTTTCTTTGACGCTTCGATCTCGTGCAGTGGTGCGACTGTCATGATCCGCTCGCCGTTGGCGTACTGTGCGATGCAGTAGGTGGCCACGAGTGGGCCAGCTTCTTTCTTTCCGACGTACCACCAGGGCTTGAGCTTGAGGCGTGGGTTGATCCCCTCCTCGAACTCTTCGACGGTGTCGTGTGCCCACCAGTGGTGCACGCTGACTGATGTGATGCGACCCGAGCGTTGGGCCAGTTCGATGCGACCCTTGTAGCCAAGTTGTACTGTCGCTTCTTTCCTGTTCTCGTTCCGCCTGTTCTTGTAGCCCACGATCCACACGTGGCCGAGGTTAGGGTCAGGAACCAGGCCCATCTTGGCACAGTTCCATATGGCCATGAACAGGCTGGGCTTGGTGCAGTCGATCAGGTCGGGAGAGTTCATCATGCTGAGGCTGACCTCCATGAACCTGGCTTTGTTGGCCATCGGTAGCGTGTTGAAGATTTTCTCCTGATGCTCGATAAGCAGTGCGGAGTTCTCTGCCTTGCGTGTTGCGATTTCAGTTGCCATTTTTTTTCCTTTTCATATGCGCAGACCCGACCCCTTCTCCCACTGACCTAATGGACAGAGGAGTATTCCCATGGATCTCAAACCCTACAGGCTGGTCAGCACCTCGTTGCGAAGGGAACAGAGCGAGGATTTGTTTTACCCGTAGTAACCTGATCCAAGTGCGGGCGATGCTGGGCCGGTGGTCAGCACCTACTGTTCCGATTCGAACTCGATCGGTTATCTCTTGCCCGGTTTGTTCGTGCGGTTCTTTGTTTCGAGTATGAGGGGATGAACCGACAGCCGAAGCCCCATGTTGAGACGAAAAAAGAGCGGCGGCGCAAGTGTGCCCCACGATTAGATGGCATGCGCCGCCGCTTATCAGACTGTTGAAGTTTTTCGTAGGGCACAAGGACATGATGTCCTCCTTCGTTCGATCAGTCAAGCTATTTCTTGGTTGCCTTGGCGATGGCTTCGTCGGCCTGGTCCCATGGGTCTATCTTTTCTGTGCCTGCATAGTGGCTCTCTGAGCAGCTTGCGGACTTGTTTCTCAGTCGCTCCAGTGCAGCCAGTAGATCAGGGGCGGCTACGATGAGACTGGCGTCTGCGGCTTCAGGTGGCTCGCCATTGGTAGATCCCCAAGACCCATCGGTACCAAAGTTCATCACCATCTCGTTTGACGGACCGATCAATAGCTGCATCATGTCGGCATCTTCGTTGATCCATTTCCATGGTCCCGGTGTGTGTTCACTCATGATATTGCCAGCTCCGTAAAGTGGTTCTCTTCAATGCAGCCAGCCGAATCCAGCTTCTCCATCACCTCGGAGATACGCTTGCCCTTCTGACCACGCTCTGCATTGGAGCCAACCGCTGTCTTCACAGCACTCAGGCCCCTGCCCATGCAATCAGCCAGCTGCTCTTGCGTCACGTAGTTAGCAACGATCGGGCCCCATATACGTGGGTCCACCAGCTTTCGCCGACACTTATCCTTGAGATACAGCTCGCCATCCATGATTAGGATCGGCTCTCCTGACCTCACGATCTCCGCCCTAATCAGCGTGCGTAGCTGCTCGTACGCCTTGGCGCCTGCCTTGAGCCCGTGCAATGGGAGGTGCAGTTTCATGGCGTTATCACGCACGTTGTAGCCCTCGGCCACCTCACCGGACATAGCCAGGGCACCATGCACCATCTGATTCAACGCCTTGCACTCACCGAATCGTGAGCAGTTGCAGCAGTGGGCACCGGTGACGTACCGCTCTGACTTGATGGCCTCGTGCAGGTTGTCAACCGTGGCATCCAGCTGGTGTGCCTGTACGTTGTGCGTCTCGTACTCACCGTCACGCAGCCACACGGTGGTCACCTTGGCTGACGTCACACCCAGGGCATGGCAGCACAGCACGCCGTAGCTGCACATCTGGTGGTAGTAGTTGGTCCGCACCCGGCCTGACTTCCAGTCCAGAATACGCACGTGATTAGACTGCAATGAGTACCCATCGGGGTGCCCGGTCAGCGTCAACTCATCAGAAAGCTTGGCCTCAAGTGCCTGTTCCACCACAATTGCGGGGAATTTATCTTGCAGCTCAGCCCATGCAGCACGCCCGTAGCCCAGCAGCATGCCCAGCTCGTCCTCACTGCCCTCTATGCGGTGTCTAAGGCACAGGTCGTGGATGTCAGGCATCCGCTGGCCCTTGATGTGTAGTGCCATACCCTCGTGACACGCCACGCCCATGCGTGCTGCGTCGTTGTCCGAGTCGATGTCGTCCTCACCCCGCATTGACTGAGGACAGATCATCACGGTCGGCGCACTTGATGCTCGTAGTTTCATGGTTGGACCCTTCAATTAGCGTGTCAAGTTATTTCTTGGTTGCCTTGGCGATGGCTGCATTGGCTTGCATCACATCGTGATCTTCCATCGGGTTCTCACGGTATCCGCCGTCATTTTCACACGTCTCTATGTGCGTCTTGACCAGTGCTTCCAATGCCGCAAGCAGCTCCGTAACGAGGGCCTCAAGTTTCTCAAGGTCACCCGATCTCACCGACACTTCGCCAAGCTGCTGCACTAACTTAGGTGGCGAGGTGGCATGACTCCACACCTCTGGCATTCGTTTAATATTCATCGCTGTTCCCTCCGATTAGTGTGCATAAACCCTGCCCACCAGTTTCCCAGGGGGCAGGGCCAATCAAATCGGGTCCAACCGAAAGAGAGGCTTGTTAAATTTTGGACTTGAGTGGCTGGACCCTTTACACCTAGAATTATACCACTCATATGCCAGCACACAAGACTGATATCACGGCGACATTCGCCCAGGAGAGGTATGCCCGATATCGCGTGTTCCTCCAGCTCCCTCCCGTCGACGCATACCTCCGTGCATATGAGAAGGATGCAACAGAGAAGAAGAAGGGCGACGACTGGCGTGCACCACGTGACGCTCAACGCATCGAGAAGAACAAGACAGTCCAGAAGTTGATGACCCGCTTCCATGACGAGGTGCAGATCCACGAGGGACTCACACCAACCGCCTTCTGTTACCGAATCCAAAGCGAGATCGAACACGCTCGTGACTTCGGTGCCAAAGGGCTTGCCGCTATCGCCAAGCACACTGAGATGCTGGGCAAAGTCGCTGGTCTTATGGTTGATCGTCATCATCACACTCATCAACAGTTACCTGATGAAGAGGCCAAGCGTCAGCTGGCCTACTTGTTCACTGAACACAAGGGTCTTCGGGAGTTGTTGGAGAAGGAGACGGGGGGCATCGATAAGGTGCTCGTCGACGCTTTGGATTCTCAAGTCGCCGAACCTTTGCCGGTTTCCCTCCCGTCTCCGCAAGAGCCGCCGCCACCTCAGCCCTATGACGAGCAGCTGCATCCGATTCATTGATAGTCATGGCTTCCCTTTCACTGCGGCTACAAGTGCAGACCTCAAGCCTTCCCGTTCGATGTTCGTTTGGAATGAATCGCAGGTCATTAGAACTTTCTTGGCTTGCGTGGCTACTTCCTCCAGATATGTGATGCGTTCGGCGAGAGTGTCAAAATCTTTCGCAGATTGATGTCGCAACACCTCTAACTCCCGCACACGGGCGGCGCAGACGGCGATTAATTTGATGGATGAATCAGGAGAAAACAATCTCTCGCAGGTATCGCATTCCCATCGACCAGACATGCTTCCGTCGTCATTTTTGGATGTGGCCCATACAACTCGTTGACACGCACAACACTCAAGGCTTAGTTCACTCATGATCCGTACTCCTTCGCTGCCAAGTCAGCCAACCACATAGCGTCGGCCTCGTTGTCGTTGACGATGTTCAGGTTCGGCCAGTTGTCCTGCGCTGTGCTGAGCATCAGGTCTTTCTTTGCATTGCCCTTGCCAGTGGCGTGCTTCTTGATGGTGCCCACTGGTATACCCACGTAATCAAGGTCGTTCTCGATGCACACCGTCTGTATCACAGCGACCAGGCCACCGTATACGTGTGCTGCCTGCGTACCAACGTGCCGTGCCACCTCCTCGTACACCACCAGCTCGGGGCGTAGTGATTCGATCACATCACGCAGAGATTTCTGTGCCTTCACCATCCGCATGCCTTGTGACTCGTGTCGTCGCACGCTTAGATTCCAAGTGCCGAAGGTGGTGATCTGCTCGCCGTTGTGGAATGCCCATCCGAAGTGAGTCGCTGGGTCACAGCTTAGGATCTTCATGATGTGCCATCGCTTTCATCACTCAACGGGCCGGGTTGAATCAAGGAGTCGGGCAACGTCGACGCCGGGCCAGAGAGCAGGGACTTCATGTCCTCCTCGCTCAAGTCGCTTGCCTGTGCCGGCTTGATGCCGTGCCACCCCGGCGTGTTGCCTTGCCATCCCGTCACCTTTAGCAGGCTCGCCCGCCCTGATCCTTCGCACACCAGGCACCCTGACACCTGTATCACCTTGTGGGATATCGTTACCGTGATGCAGTTGGGGCACACGATCATCGTGTCCATCAATGCCTTGATCAGGCTCCTGTTGGTTGTGACCTGTGCTTCCATCTCGTGCAATTCCGCTTCGAGTTCGTCCGTGTTCATGGTCATCGATCTTCTCCTCTAATGTTTCGATTCGTCCCTGTTGTATGCCGGTGACCAACGCAAGGCCCAGCACGCCCATCCACAGCCCATTGATGCGACCACTACCCTGCTTCACGCCTTGCCCTCCTGTAGCTGGAGCACGGCCAGCTCAAGGCGTGCCACACGTGCCTCAAGGTCAATGATCGCAGCGCGTGAACACCCCTGCCGATGAGGCTCGCCGGGCTCAAGGAACCCACACTCTGGGCAATGTGTCTTGCTCATAACTTCCCCGCTTTCAATCTATATATCGCCATCTGGGAACGCTTGATCGATGCCTCATGATGGGCGATGTGTGCCTGTTGCCGTTCCACATCCAGTGCTAGTTGGCCCGCCTTGCCATAGCATTCAAGGCTCACCGACTCACTATCCTTGGCAACTCGTTCACATCTGGTGCACTTCCATTGCAGAACGTGCTCCCAATTGCTGCTCTCTCCGATGGGCTGCCAATCGTGCGGTACTGGTGTTGGTTTATCATCCACTTGAATCTGACTCCCAAGAAATGTTGCACGGTGTGCATGTGTATCGGTGCAGGCACGCGCCAACACGCTCGTCCTTGATCTCGCCAGGGCACTGGTGTCCCAGCTCTCGGCATCGCTGAAACTCAGGCGGGTACGCACGGCCACGCCATGCGTTCTGTGTCCCGAGGTGCTTGGGCTTGGTGTCGGTGCTCATGACTTGTCCTTCGCTTCATCAATGGGCCTCAGTGCCATATCCAATATCATCTGATCCAGACGCTCACTTATGGTGCGTGTGTCTGGAGTGGGGTACTCCGGTGCTTCGCCATCAACATCGCAGTCGGGATCGATCAGCTCGTAGGTCACACGGTATTTTGCGATGCGGTACTTGCCCTTGCACTTGTAGATGTCGTGGCAATTGGATCGTCTCGCCTCATCTGGGCTGCTGAATGTGTAGTCGTCGCCATATGCACGGCTATACACACCCTCGGGAGAGTCCTGCTTCCTGTCGAAGATTGAGTAGACGGTCCTGTCTTTTGGTGTGTTGCGGCTCATCCCTCCCCCTTCTCAATCATCACGATGTCATGCCAATCATTCTCAAGCCCGACCATTACCGCATGACCAACGCCTGCATAGATGGCGAGGTGTTTGATCATGTCGTCCGGGCCGAGCTTCATCCTGTCAGGGCGCAGAACGGCCATCGAGATTGTCTGCGCCATCATGTCATCGGGCACCTTGTCGGCGCCTCGGTATCGGGATTGAACGCCGGAGACCATGGTCTTGATTGCCGCCAGCTTCTTTAGTTTTTCTTCTGTCGTGAGTCTCATGCTTCCCCCTTTGCTTCGGCGATGGCTGCCCGTGCTGCTTCCAGTGCGTTGCCTGATCCGATGTCATCGGGAGCGTCGGCCTTCCTGTCTTTGTGGTCACCCTCTCCGCACATGCCGAGTCGTTCACGTGCAAAGGCAAGAGATTCGCATGCTGATTCGAGTGCCTCAAGCATCTTCGGCGCCGCCTTGAATAGGTGCGCGTTGGCGAGGGCTACGTCGTGGCCCACTTGCATGGACCAGAAGGTGGCGACATCCCACGTGACCGCCACGCCCTCGTGGTGGGCGCCGACGTGTATCAGCGTGCCCGTGTCCTCGATCACCATTGGTTCGGTGGTGTGGTTGCTCATGGTGTCCATACCTTTCGTTGGTGTGTGTCCAGTGATACCAGTGCGACGCCGCTCCTCCTCGAACGACGCCGGCTTGGGGTCAGTGGGTGCGTACGATCACGTCAAAGTTCTCGTCGATCACGTTCAATGCAATGGACAGGCCAATCATGGCCATCTCAACCACCTCCTGCTTGAATGGGTCAGGCATGACGTCCAGGCCAGATGGGTTCTCTCGAAGGCCTGGAAGGGCAAGCAGCATCAAGCTGACGCCCTTGTCATTGCCGATGCATTTGAATTCCTTGGCGGTCTCAAGCATCCGCTTAAATGCGACCAGCTTTTCCAATCTATCCTCGAGTGTGCCGGTCATGCGTCACCGCCAAACAGGATCGAGGCGGCGACATCGAGATCATCGAGGCAACAGGCCAGCAGCTCGGCCATCGTCGGCACGTCAGTGATACAAAGGAACTGTGTCATTAGGTTGGACCCTTTTAGGATGTTGAGAAGGTTGGACCCTTGTTACTTGAATCAGTATACTCGAGTAGGGCAGAGAGTCAAGCACCTTATCATTCTTTTACCAAAGTATTTATGTGGCATGAGGCTCAAAGTGTCCTCGTTATTCCCTCGATACCGCTTGACAGACTAGGACTCGTCGCACTATCTTGGGGGAATGCTGATCATGAATACTCATGCCATCGAACACCAGCCCCGCCACATGATCAGCATCTATGGCGGGGCTGTTTTTACGCCCGATCCTTCGCTCCAGGGGGATCGGGCCTTTATCAAGACCCCGAACGGGTTGGGCTGGCTTAAGTTGCTGGCTCAGCTCTTTTTCTTTGACCCCCGATTCAGGTCCGGCACTGGATGGGAGTCCTGCCTTACCCTTTTGCACTGGCGGCGTGTGGGAAACGCAACTAGCAATTGTTGGCCACGTTAAAACTCATCGGGAACGCCAACCCGAGATGCTCGGTCAAGCGAGGCAGGCTTGAACGTGAGAGAGTCAACAGCGGGTTCGAATCCTGCCCAGTGTATTCAAGTGGACGGCGATTGATCACCGTTGGTTGCTTGTAGGCGTTAGCTCAGGGTAGAGCAGGGGCCTTTGGGGCCGCTGACCACGGTTCGATTCCGTGACGCTGCTTTGTTCTAAAGATTGAACAGCGGGTACTCCACACGGAGTCAGCCCCTAAGGCAGGTTGGGCGCCAAGATCCAACGGTTGAGATACCAAACGTCTCTCACGATCCCCCAGCGGTGATGACCACAAGGGATTAAGGCCCTCCAGGACTTGACGACTTTGCCTGGCACCAAGGGAAGTGATGCACAGGCATTTCGCACGATTTGCCAACGCGTCCCAAGTCGATCTCTTTCCATCCCGGGCCAGTGTTGGGCAGACATACAACAAGCAGCCAATAACACTCGTGAAATACCTACACGACAATGAGTTATATAACCGCTCGATCGTCCAATCATTAGGGGGCGTGTAAGCCGTAGAACTCCGGCCTTTCTTCCGTAAACTCATTCTCACCCGTGACTAACGTTGATCTCACCATGCCCGGGCCACTGATGCTGTTAACCGAGCCCTTCTGGGGGCGCAGACAGGTCTGGCGGCTTGCCGCCTTTCGCTTCTTGTTCTTTTGTTGGAGCGCGACGCTGGCTTGGGGCGTGGAATCTGGGTAGGTGGCGCTGGGGCCTGAGTCCCGAGGAGGAGGAGGCGTGCCCCCAGTACGGGTGTTTAAGAGGGAGAGAGGGAAGGTTTCCGCAGTTTCTGCCCAAAGGACTTTTAAGGAGATTTGAGATGCCCAGTGACCTTCCGACGCCTTGCGAGTACATCCTGAATATCATCATGCCTCCACAGCCTGATAATGGATGTGGAGATTGCCATGCATCTGGTTGGTCTGAGCAGTTCGTTCGTGTGTGTCCCAAATGTGGTGGTACTGGGAAGAAGCCCAGGCCCTCTTAATTATTTCAGCAGATATTGCGCTTTGCTTAATTCGCTTTACCACTTAAGGAGAATGAGATGAGCGATGAGATTATGACTGCGGACGGCGTGAAGGTTGTTCTTGGGATGACTGTTTATCACAAGGGTGATGGTCGTCCGATCAAGGTGAATCGGATTTCTAATGCTGTGAGCTGGGGCACGATCTATTCGAGCAAGGAGGCTGCGGACAGTGCTCATAGGAATGACAATGGGGTGAGGCGCGACCGATCATGACGCGAGATGAATTAGAAACCATGTTTCCGCTTGGATGTCACGTTCGAGCCACGGACAGGCATTGCCGCGTTGATTACCAGATTCGAACGGGTGACTACTCTCCCCACAATTACGTCACAAGATGTCGGTACCTGATCGATGGTTTAGTGGTTGGATACTCCCGCAACAATAGGTGCATCCGAATAATCAAGCGTAATCAGCGGTCGCCGATGACCTACCATCATTCGTTCTACGAGGTGTTTCGGAAGAAGGCGAGGGTCGACAAGCCGGGTTGTAACGAATGCTACCCTTGCATAAATCCTGCGCTTGAGCTTCTAGATGTCTGAGCGAAACACTATCCGGCCAAAGCCCTAACAGGAGGAACGAGATGATTGAATCTGGATGGCTGGTTGAGCGTGGCGAGAAGACTCCGATGTATTTCGGTTCTTGCGGGCGGAGCGACCGCTTCATCTGGTCATGTCTGGCTGATGAGGCGATTCGATTCGCTCGCAAATGTGACGCAGAAGTGTTCATGCGTGGGATCAAGCACCACATCAACAACACGAACGAGCAGACGGATTACGACCGGATCACCGAGCACCAGTGGGAAACGGAACTGGATCTGTCCGACGAACCCAACGAAGGAGACCCCCATGCCACAGCACACCCCCAAGAAGAAACGGGCAAAGGCGTCCCGTAAGATTGCGAAGCTGCAGCGTGAGGGCGTACCTCGCGAGGAGTCGATTGCTCGAGGCTTGAAGTCTGCTGGCTTGGGCCGGAAGCGTAAGAAGAAATGATTTGGAGGATTGAGATGAACCAGCGAACAGCGAAGTTGATCAGGAAGGCGAGCGGGAAGTCACGGAATGCCCGCCGCGCTTGGAGCAATATGTCTAAGGCGGGTCGCACTGCGATGCGGGTGGAAACCCGGGCATGGCTGATAGACATGGGCAGGCCGTACCGATCGGACCTTCCGTCTCGGTGATGTGCCACGTGGAACATATTGCCTTGGGGCCAGTCCTGGGCTGGGATTACAGCATCCCCGGCTTGGGGCTGGCCCTGGAATTGTAATTGCTATGGGGTAGGGAATGTACTTAGAATCTTCGAGTGACAACACCATATCCTAGGAGAATTACCAATGAACAACGCAAAGGGGAAGGCCGTTGCCTACAAAGGCATCCCCGAGGCCACAGCTGAAACCACAGTTGAAACGACCCTTACGAACGCCGGCACTGGAGGCGACTCCGCGATTCAGGCACTTACCAGCTCGACGCCATTCGGTTATGTGACCGCGGCTGAGGGTGAGCAAGTGGTTGAAACGGTGTTGAACAACCAGGTTCGCATCGCGGAAATCATTGCCATCCTGAAAGAAATGGGCGCGTTTCCAGCCTAAATCATTCTGTACGCTTTGAGGAGGGCGATATGGATCTATCGAACATCAATGAAGACGAGCTGCTGGACGAGCTTCGGCGCCGTAACGCTATGATGTTTTTCGTTGCCTGCAAGACTCACACCTTGCAGAACGATGACGCTGTGTCTACAGCCGCCAAGGCGAAGGACATCACACAACTGGGCCGATTGATCCAGTACTCGTGTGAGCACTTGGCAGCTAAAACCAAGGCAAAGCAGTCCGTTATCATTCCATCAGGAACGATCATTACCGGCGGCAATTAGATGGCAAGCGAGTCTCACGCTCTACGCAAAGCCCTGGCACTCGTCAGGAACATCCAAGAAAACAGCGATACCGAAAAATTAAAACGCAACTGGTTCAGGCCTCCATCGTGGGAGGTCGACCTTTCTCCGTACCCGTGGCAGGCCCAATGGTGCAATGCGTCGCGCGACTTCAACGAAATCTCGTTGATGTGTGCGAACCAGATCGGCAAGAACACTACGGCCGCTGCGATGGTGTCATGCCACGCGACTGGCGAATACCCAGATTGGTACATCGGTCGCCGCTGGAATCGCCCGGTCGAAATCCTTTGTGCGTCCCAGACCAACAAGCTGGTGCGCGACACGATGCAGGAAGATCTGCTCGGCAAGGTGGAGAAGCGGAAGGCGAGCGGCCACGGCTGGATCCCCAAGAAGAACATCGGGACGATGACGATCAAGAACGCTGACGTGCCTGATTGCGTCGATACGATCAAGGTCCGACACGTTTCTGGCGGCTGGTCGACAATTTATTTCATGGCCTATAAGCAGGGGACAGACGCGTTCCAGGGCTTTAAACGCGATGTTGCGTGGCTGGACGAGGAGCCGAAGCGGGCCAAGGACGAGCAGGGGATCTTCTCCGAAGTCCAGATCCGCCTGGCTGCAAAGAACGGCCTGCTGTATTTCACCCGAACACCGCTGTACGGATTGACCCGTGCGGTATCCCACTTCGTCAAACGGGCACCGGGATCGTGGTACATGGTCTGCGGATGGAAGCACGCGCCACACCTCAGTCCCGAGCGAAAGGCCCAGTTGCTGGCGTCGATCCCCTCTCACGAAGTAAAAACGCGGACCGAAGGCGCGATCATGATGGGTGCCGGTGCGGTCTTCGACTTCGATATCGACGACAAGCTGGTGGTGCCAGAGCGCGAGGTGCCCGAATGGTTCGCCCGAATCGCCGGTATCGACTTCGGAATCGAGCATCCGCAGGCAACTGTTTGGATGGCGGTAGACCGTGAGGCAGGGCCTGGCGGCAAGATTCTGGTCTACGACGAATACTCAGAGTCCGGTGGCGACGCGATCGCACATACCGCAGCGTGCCTGAGACACGGCCCAGAGATCCCAATCGCGTATCCGCACGACGGCGACACCCGCGAGAAGTCGACCGGCGAAACATTGGCCGAGGTATACCGATCGCTGCAGTGCAACCTCAACACCCGATCCGCACGATGGGAAGAACACCGGGCAGGTGGTCAACCTGTGGATAGGGCGGTGATGGAGATCTACAAACGAATGCGTATGGGCACGCTGGAGATCATGGATAACTGCGTTGGATTGATCAATGAGATGAAGGGCCTGTACCGCGAGAATAGCCAGATCCAGGCAATTGATGATGACAAGTTCAAAGCGTTTACCTACGGTATGATGGACGCCCGATTGGCGAAGATGCCCGGCGAGCGTCTGGCAAGGCAGCCATATGCAGAGGGCCGCGACTACGATCCACTCGCTGCCGGGAGATAACCTATGGCTTTTCTCGGTCCCCTCATCAGCGCGCTCATCGTTCCCGCCGCAACGGCGGCTATTGGCGTTGGCATTTCTGAGGCCCTAAGAGACGATCCAGATATCCCATCAGCCCAAGCACCGCCCGGTAGAACATCCGCCGAGGTGGTCGCCGCCGCCGATGCCGAGCGCAGGAAGCGAGCAGCGGCGTTTGGTCGGGCAAAGACACTGCTGACACCGCGATCGACTCTCGGCGTTCCCCTGCCATCGCCTGGCCAGAAAGGGCTTTTGGGTACCTAAATGGCGATCGACGGCAGCAGAGTAAAGCTTGAGTTTCAGGTTGAAAAATCCCGACGCCTCCAGTGGGAATCCCATTGGCAGAAGGTGGCTGACTTCGTATTCCCAACTCGCCTGTTCACTCGATCCGCGACACCTGGCGACCGGCGCAACCGGCGTATCTTCGACGACACCGCTGAAAAAGCCGCGATGACTTTGGCCGCTGGCCTGCACAGTCGTCTGACCAATCCCCAATCAATGTGGTTCGGACTGACTCCGACCAACCTAGATCTGCTTCGGGACCAAGACGTTATGGCGTGGCTGTTCGATACCACCCGCCGCGTTCTGTCGATGTTTGCAGACCCTGAGTTCGGGTTCGATGTCAAGATCACAGAGGTCTTCATGGACCTGGCTGGCTTCGGTACCGGCGCGATGATCATGTTCGACACGCCGACCGGCATCCGATTCATGTCCCGTCCGTTGACAGAGATCTATCTGCGTGAGGATTTCGAGACCGGACAGATCGTTGCGGTCTACCGAAACCCCAAGATCAATGCACGTGACGCCGTTCGAAAGTGGGGCGTGGGAGCTGGCAAGAAGGCGAATGAGCTGGCAATGGCCGGTGGCGCCGAAGCGAACATGGAAGTCCCGTACATCCAATGCGTTGCGAAGAACGACGGCAAGACTGTCGAGTTCATGAACATCGGCAAAGAATGGATCAGCGTTTACGTCGAAGAGGATTCTGGCCAGGTCATTGACATTGGCGGCTTCGATCACAACCCGTATATCACACCGCGATGGATGGTTGCGACCGGCGAATCATACGGTCGTGGGCCTGGAATCATGGGCCTGCCTTCGATTGCGATGGCCAATGCGATTGCCGGAACCATCATCACCGGTGCAGAAAAGGCAGTCAGCCCACCGCTTGAGGTCGAGGCCAACAGCATTGAGGGCCCGATCAGGACCCAGCCGAACGGCATCACCTACGTTCGAACCGCCAGTGGCCGACCTGCCATCCGTGCCTTGGACTTCGGAAACAACATCCCGTTGGGCCTGCAGTACCTCGAAACACTGCAGCGGAGCATCAAAGAAACATTCTTCTCTGACCTCATGGGCCCTCAGCCTGACCTGCGACGAACGAATCGCGAGGCCGTTCAGCTCACTCAGCAGACGCGAGAGGGCCTTGTCAGTCCACACCTGGCCCGTATACAGCAGGAAGGCATCACGCCTGTAGTGGCCAGAGCGGTCAATCTGAAACAGAAACGCGGCGAACTGCTGCCGATCCCTGACGCATTACGAGGCAACGATGGCGGATTGTTCGGGATTGATATCAAGTATCTGGGCCCGATGTCTCTAGCTCAACGGTCTGGTGAGCTATTGAATCTGGGCGTGTGGTCTGAGTTGATGGCACAGCTCGCAACGATCGATCCTCGTGCATCCCTGTACCCGAACGTCGACGAAATTGCGGTTGAATCCGCAGCGTTGCTTGGGGTCAATCCCAAGTTCTACAACACAAAGGAGGTAGTCGATTCGCGCATGGCCGAGATCCAAGGCAATCAGCAGCAGGCCGATCAGCTGGCCCTGGCCAACACGGCTGCGGACACCGCCGAGAAAGCTGCAAACGCGCAATCGACATTGAGAGATGCCGGATAAAACCGACGAGAAGAAGAAGTCCGATCGGATCGCATTCAGCAGGACGTTCAATACACCTGAAGGGCGTATTGTCTTGTCCAGCCTGATGGCCTATTGCAGCTTCCTAAGTACACAATTCAGCGAGGACCCACGCCACGCTGCCTATAACATGGGGCAACGAGACGTTGTGAATCATATAATTACAGAGATGGGACTCGTTTGGAATTTCGATGTAGATAAGACAGCACAGATGCAACAACAGGAGGAAGCATCAGATGAACGTGGAGACGACTACAGTATTGGACCAGACGCCTTCGAGCGAGCCAGCACCCCCCACCCCCTCGATATCTGAGCCCACGCCGCCGCAGCCTGGCCCACCACAGCCCGGCGCTGCACCCGAGACACCGCCAGTAGAGCCGCCTGTCGTTGACCCACCAGCATCTTCTGATGCATGGCTGAGTCTGGTTTCAGAAGGTAAGCGTGGCGCCAACGTGTTCCAGGGAGTCAATGCCACCACGCCAGGCGAGGCAATCGAACAGCTGGGCGAACAGCTGGTCAACGCCCAGTCGAAGATTGGTGACGTTGGGGTGAAGGTGCCAGGCCCTGATTCGACAGCAGAAGAAATCGGCGCGTTCCGAAAGCACCACAGCATCCCCGACCAGCCCAGTGGATACCAGCTCCCGACCGATGGCCTGTATGAAGGCAAAGCCCTCTCAGAGTCTGGAACTGCGTATTTGAGGAAGGTCGCGGAGGGTTCACGCGAGCGTATCCAGAACATCGCACACGACATGAACCTGACCCCAACCCAGACTGCGAAGCTGTATCGGCATTTCACCAGCACGACTGGCGAGGATATCTCGGCTCACGAAGTGCTGATCGGCCAGACCAAAGAGGCACAGAAGAAAGAACTGCAACAGCAATGGGGTGGTGCATACCAGCAGGAAATGGGGCTTGGTGACGCTGCGATGCGGCAGTTCGGTGGCGACGAGATGATCGCATTGGCCGAACAGGTGGGTATCAAGGACCACCCCACCTTCCGAAAGATGATGGCGGGCGTTGGAAAAACGATTGCGAACCACGATATTTTTGGTTCTGGAGGAAACGCACAGCTCATGGACAACCGAGAAGAAGCCGCTGCTAAGATCAAGACCTTGAAAGCCGACCCTGAATATCTCAAGAAAACCGTAAAGGGAAGGGCGATCGTGAAAGAGGTCACAGCGTTATACAAGGTGGCGTTCCCGAACGAGGATGCGCCAGCATGACCAGCGCAAGGCTTTGGCAACTTGAAAACCCTGATCTGTGTGCCCAGTACCGCAAAAAATGGGCGGACCAGAACAAGGAAAAAATGCGACTATCTCGCAGAAGATGGGCCGTTAAGAACGCCCACAAACGTAGGGCGCATGACATGGTGTCGCGAGCAATTAAGTCCGGTAGCCTTAAGAGATTGCCGTGCGAGTCATGCAATGCAACAGAAAACGTGCATGCCCACCACTCTGATTACAACAAGCCACTGGTCGTAGAGTGGCTTTGTGGACCATGCCATAAGCAAGTTCATTCTCAGGCTGGTTAAATCCAGCCCTCCTCCTCCCCCCTGCGGCCACTCTATGGCGGTCGTGGGGGTTTTTTACTTGACACAGATAGGATCCACGCCTACAAATTTGGCATCGGGTAGCCCGAAAGGGTCCGGTTGCTTGGCAAGAGACGCCCGCTGAACCAAGCGTTAAACGGTAGGCAGTGTCCACTTCACGTGGGTAGCGCTCCGCAACAGCCCAAAGACTATTCACCTGTTGCATAGGAGCAGCCCCATGGACCTGGAAATCGATACCGCATTCCGTAACCAATACAGGGACAACTTCATTCACCTCGTCCAGCAGAGCGAGTCTCGGCTGATGGTGGGTGTCGATGTCTCAACGGACCTGGCCCCTGGTGAACAGCTGTTCATCGATCAGATCGGCCCGTTGGACTTCATCCAGCTCGCTGGGCGCCACAGTCCCACAAAGAACACCGATCCCGATCACTTTCGTCGTCAGCTGGTGCCGGTGCCATTCACCGTCGCGCCTCTGGTCGACACGCAAGATCGTCTGCGAGCAGTCGCCGACCCGACCTCAGCCTTCTCCGAGGCCGTGCGTAAGGGCTCGAACCGGCTGATCGACGACACGATCATCACCGCTGCAACGGGTACCGCGAACACCGGCAAGAACGGTGGAACGCCTGTTGCGCTGCCAGCAGCCCAGATTGTCCCCGTCGATTACGTCGAGGGTGGCGGTTCGGTCGTGTCCAACTTGACAGTCGGCAAGCTGCGTCGGGCGAAGGAAATCTTCGACAACAACGACGTGGACCTGGACGACCGGCATCTCGCCCTTTCCCCCAACGCCCTGTCGGCATTGCTGCGTGACCCTGAGGCCACCAGCCGTGACTTCGTCGACCTCAAGGCGCTGATCAAAGGTGAGATCTCAGAGTTCATGGGATTCACGTTCCACCCCAGCACCCGCCTGGCCATCGCAGCCAACATTCGAACGAACTTCGCATGGCGACGAGACGGCATCACGCTTGGGTTCCTGGAGAACCCTGTGACCCGAATTGACGAACGTCCTGACCTCAACTACTCGACGCAGGTTTACGGTCGAGTGGATCTGGGTGCTACCCGTACCCAGGAGGAACTGGTAGTTTCGCTCTTGGGCGACGAGACCAAGTAAGTCCCGGGCTTTATGCCCTCAACGATAGGAGGTGGCAATTGTCCATCTTTAAAAGCGATTTGATCACCGACATGGACGCACGTCCTCCGGTTTTCAGCTCCCCGGGGCTTGTCCGCGGCCAGGGCCGAAAGACCAAGGCCGTTTCGGATCTGAGCGCGGCACTCGTGACAAATGACATTGTCCAGCTGTGCCGCATCAAGTCCGATGACATCGTCTCTGCCATCAATTTCAAGAACGACGACCTCGACTCCGGCGCGACCGGAACGAGCGACCTGGGCTTGTATGACAAGGATGGCGTGGTCGTGGATGTCGACGTGTATGGAGCGGCTCTGACGTTCCTGCGTGGCGCACTCACGGATTGGACCAACCAGGACCTTGCCCGAACCGTTGCAAGGCAGAATGAAAAGGTCTGGGAAACCCTTGGCCTGACCACAGATCCCAAGGTCGAGTACATTCTGGCCCTGACCATCCAGGCGAACTTCGATCAGACCGGCGATATCGCGGTCGAGCTGGAGTTCAACGGTCTCAATAGCTAGACCAACCACCCGATGCCACATCGTGGTAACGACTTAAGGGCAGCCTCTTTCTGGGGGCTGTCCTTTTTTGTTTGACGTAGGGCCTTGGCGGGCATTTAATGTGACGAATGGCAGCCATCAGCGATAAGACCGTGATCAACAATGCCCTGGCCATGCTCGGCCAAAGCAGGATCATGAGCACGGACGACAACTCGGCACGTGCCAGGCTGGCCACAGAGCTGTATGACGAGATCCGACTAGAGTGTTTTGAGCTACATCAGTGGAATTTCTTGCTCCGTAGAGAGCAACTGACGCCATCTGGCACGGCTCCGAAGTTCGGATTCTCAACTGCATTCCCACTTCCAACCGACTTTATCCGACTCGCACGGGTGCCTGACTTCCGCCAGGAATGGCGAATCGAGATGAACAACGAGGGCACGGACGCGGATCCTGTCCTTGTAAAGTCGATTCTCGCTGATGACGAGGTCGAGATCATCTATGTCGCGGACATCAACGACCCAGCGAAATGGTCGCCACAGTTCCGCAAGGTGTTCATTTTCAAGCTGGCTGAGGGCATGGCCCTGGTTCTGACTGGCGACAATACCAAGCAGAACAAGATGTCTGTCGCGTTCAAGGACGCACTTGCCGATGCCCGCTTCCAGGATTCACAACAGTCTCCATCTACAGATCGTGCCGTTGGTCATACGTGGCTTGACGCCCGACGTGGTGGCTCAGTCTTCACTGACAGCGCCCTGACGAACACGACCTCTGGCCAATAAGGGGTCGGTCGATGGCCCGAGTCACAGCCTTACAAACCAATTTCACTGCCGGCGAGTTCAGTCCTCGGCTGCAGATGCGCACCGACATCAGCAAGTACACCAACGCGCTGGCCTCCCAGATCAACTTCCTTGGGTCTGTGCACGGTGCCGCGACGTATAGATCAGGCACTCCATTCGTCCAGAAGACTCGACGCCAAGCCAAGAAGGCCAGACTCAAAGAGTTCACGTTCTCGAACCAGCTCAACTACGTTCTCGAATACGGCGACCTGTACGTACGGTTCTTCCGAGATCGGGGCACTGTCGATAAGGCTCACGCGATCACCGCAGTTAACACCGGGCTCAAACAGTTCACCGTTGCTGGCGATGTCACTGACGAGATCGAAGTAGCGGACGATTTCGACATCACAGGATCAACAGGTAATGACGGGGAATTCACCGTTGCCTCTGTGACTTTTTCTGGTCCAGACACAGATATCGTGGTCAACGAAACTGTGCCTGATGCAACAGCCGATGGCAATATCAACATCGCCTACGCGATCACAACGCCGTATTCCGAGACTGACCTTGTCGATTTGAAGTTCACGCAGTCCATCGATATCCAGTTCATCACACACCCAGACTTTGAGCCGAGGCAGTTGGCACGAACGGCTGATACAGACTGGACGATCACCAAGTTCGACCCGCTCGATGGGCCGTACCTCGACCAAAACACCACGACGACGACGCTTACGCCTAACGGTCTGGCAGGGACCATTACGCTTACAGCCAGTTCCATTGTCGGCATCAATGGTGACGAAGGATTCAAGTCAACGGACGTGGGCCGATCGATCAGGTTGCGAGACTCAGCCAACAATCAGACGTGGGTTGAGATCACAGTTTTCAACAGCACTACATCTGTCGATGTTTTGATCAGGGGGCCTGATCTTCCAGACCTCAATGCAATGACAGCATGGCGACTCGGTTCGTGGTCAGACACTACGGGCTGGCCATTCGTTTCTACATTCCACCAGGGTCGGCTTTGGTTCGGCGGCACCAACACGCAGCCACAAACGATCTGGGCTTCGGCAGTCGACGACTTCAACAACTTCCAGCCGACTCAGATTGACGGCACTGTCGATGACACAGACGCATTCGATCGCACGCTAGACGATGACCAGGTCAACACAATCCGATGGCTTATCTCTCTGTCGAAGGGCTTGGTCATTGGCACCGATGGCGGTGAGTTTGTTGGCCAGGCATCTGGCAATCTGCTGCCCATCAAACCGAGTGACTTCATCATCCTGCGCCAATCGAACATTGGATCGCACCCATCGGCCATGCCGGTGAAGGTGGCCAACTCGATCATCTATCCGCAGAACAAAGGCCGCGAGATCTACGACCTGCGATTCAGGTTCGAGGCCGATCAGTTCGATCCTCTGCCGATCACTACGCTTGCCGAGCACATCACCAAGAAGACGACGACCTCCGAGATCGCGGAGATGAAGTATCAGCAGGAGCCCGACCGAACGATCTGGGTTCTGTTGGACAGCGGAGACCTCATTGGCTGCACGTTCGAGGCAAGCCAGGACGTCATCGGGTTCTTCAATGTGGAGTTTGGCGGGCTTCGATCATCCGTTGAGGGCATCTCTGTAGTCGACGATGACCCGTTCGATCTGACCTGGCTGATCGTAAAACGCACAGTGAACGGCGTGGTGACGCGCTCCGTCGAGTTCATGGAAGACAAGTTCGACATCGAAACAGATCCAAGGGATGCGTTCTTTGTTGACAGCGGGCTGACCCTGGATAACCCGGTCACCATCACTGGCGCCACTCAAGCAGACCCCGTTGTCATCTCCGCGGCTGGCCACACGTTTGTCAATGGTGACGAGATCGACCACTCCGATATTGTTGGCATGGTTGAACTGAACGGGGGACGATTCAAGATTGCCAACACCGTGGCCAGCGTGAGCTATGAGCTGACCGACATCAACACAGGCGACAACATCGATGGAACAGAATTCACAGCCTACGTCTCAGACGGGAAGGCCAGAAAGGCCGTTCTCACAATCTCGGGTCTTGATCATCTTGAAGGAGAGTCGGTCGCGGTGCAGAGCGACGGTGCTGTGGAGCCAAGCAAAACCGTCTCCTCAGGATCAATCACCCTCGATTCCCCAGGATCCAGAGTCCACATCGGGCTCGGATACACCGGTACGCTCATCACTCTTCCGCTGGATTCTCTCCGCGCTCCGATTGAGCCGAGAGGAAAACTGAAGAAGGTCTACAGGATCCAGACCAGGATGTGGCGATCGCTGGGCGGAACCGCGTCCATGCTGACCGAAGACGGCACGCAGGTATCCGAGGAAGAGGAGATCAACGATCGAGACTTCGATGATGATATGGATGTGGCGACCCCCCTATTCACCGGTCTGGCACAGTTCGAAACTGGCGAAGGTGGCGTCAGAGACATCCAAGTCAGGTTCATCCAGGATGTCCCAGCACCCATGACCGTTCTTGGATTCATTGTGGATTATGATTTTGACGGCCCATGAGTTCGTACCGTTTAGCCCTGACCACGTTCAGGACCTGGAAGTCCAGGATGACCAGCGAGGTGAGTGGTTGGCTTTCAAGGAAATCCCATCCTGGATGGGACTATCGGGGCTGACTGTGATGCGAGACTCCAAGCCTATTGCACTGGGTGGCGTCACTCAGGGCCACTTTTGGGGGATGATTGGCAAGGATCTGGGTCGATCAATGCTCTATGTGCACAGCTGTGCGAAGCAAGTCATCGCCAGAAGTGGCAGGCCAGAGCTAGAAACTTATGTCCGTTCGGATTTTATGAATGCAATACGGTGGATAGAACTGCTAGGATTTGAACGAAACGGCAGGGCCTACCCATACCTTGGCAACCAATACATTCGCTACGTGAGGCAGAGCCATGGCAGGAGTTGAAAGCGGAATCGGAATTGCAGGAGATGTGAGAGCCGCAAGGTCTCAGCCTGCCGGGTTTGATCCATTCGCTGGGGTCTCTACTCCCACCTTTGGCGCTGGGTTCGAGGCGCTGGGCCAGTTTGTCAGCGGGTTTAACGCATTTCGACAAGGCAAGTTCGGCAAAGAGATTGCATTCCGAAACGCCGAGCAGGTCGAACTATCCACCAGAGTCGAGGTCGAAGAGATCCGGCTGGACCGACGCAAGAGATTGGCCTCTACAAGGGCCAGTGCCGCAGCGAGTGGTGCACAGCTCACCGGCAGCATCCTAGACATCCTTGCTGCTGAGGCTGCTGAGGGCGAGCGAGCTGCATTGCTGGCCAGGTTCAGCGGCAGGATTGCGGCGCAAGAACTAAGGCTCAAGGGAGAGATCGCCAAGAGCAGGGGCCGAGCAGGCCTCATCTCCGGTATCACCAGTGGCGTTATCACACTGGCCTCTGACCGATTCACACAGACAAGGCGTGGACAGATCGCATGAGCAGCCTCCCGTCACAATTTGGAACCAATCGACCACCCGCCAGAGTCGGCATTGCCTCTGGTCTCTTGAACATCAGCCCTGGACCCGGTGCCGCTGAGGGCGTCGCAGGGGCTCTGTTCCAGACGGGCAAGGCATTTCGTGTTGCCGAAGAAGAACTGAATAAATCCCGTCAGTCCCGACTGTTGGCCGAGGGCAAGGGCAACGTCATGCGGGAGATGTCTCAGCTGACCACGCAGGCCGTAAAGCTCAACGATCCAGACAAGATGCGGGCTCTGATGAAAGATGGCTTGGCTGATATCAAGGCCAGGAACGTCGACGCTCTGGCTGATGAGCAGGTCAAGGACAGGATGGTTGGGTTCTTCGAATCGACTGCAGCCTCTACCTCTGGCCGCATGCTGGGTGTCATTGCCGACCGATCCAAGAAGATCGAGAAGCAATCGCTCGGAACACAGGCCCGTGAAACAGCAAACGCCGTTGCAAGACTACGAAGGCTGGGCCAGTTCGAAGAGGCCAATGTTCTGGAAGAGGATCTACAGGATTCGATCGAAGAGTCACGGCTGAGTGCATTCGATACAGACCTTGAAGCCGACGAGTTCAAGCGAGCGACCAAGATCCTGGTCCAGGCTACGGACTTCCAATCCATCATGGAAGAGAACCCGGTTGCAGCCCTGGAAGCTATTCGCGAAGGCCTGTTCGAAGACATCGAAGGCGACCTTCGCGTAAAAATGGAACGTCAGGCACTGGCCGCAGTGGATCAGGCGTATCGAGACGACGTTGCGATCCTTCGGCGAGAGGATGCGAATACCGCGCTGCTGTTTGTGAAGGACACCCCAGTCTCAGACCTGGTGCCCCAGACCGCAGACATGCTGACCCGATCGCTTGAGGAGCAGCTACGTGTTGAGGGCAGATCGGCCCAGACCAAAGAGCAGCAGGCCCAGCGAGACGTGGTTACCGGCGTGCTTGTCGAGATCGACCGTGCATTCGCGCCTGTCCAGCCTGTGATGTCCGACGAAGAGGCGAGCAACTTCATCGTTGAGCAGACCGAAAAGCTCGAAGCGGTTGGTGCTGACCAGCAGACTAGGAACGCGGTTGGCCTCGCATTCCTAAACCGTATCACTGCCCAGCGATCCAACGCAGTGAACGCCAAGATCGTGGCCTACGAAAGCGACCAGATCAACAACGATCTTCCGACTACAACGGACGTTCTGGGCGATCAGTTCCTTGGCCTGTCCCAGTTCTCCAACGTCTCAGGCCCACTTGTCCGAAAGATCAAGTCGCTCCAGGGCACACGCAACGCCACTGTTGCCAAGCAGGTCGACGTGTCTACATGGCTGGCAGAGAGAAAGCCGATCCCGTCCAGCCACCGTGATGCGTTTGAGAAGACATACAACGCGACCGTTGTGCCTCGCATCAAAGAGCAGTTGGTTCTACAGATGGCCGCACAGGGCAACGACGTGGCACGCAACGTAGCTGGTGCCCTTGCTGTGGTCAGTGACTCCGCAACATCCGAAGATCAGAAGCGAGAGGCCGAGGTGGTGATCGCCAACGGAATGAGTCAGCTGGAGTTCACTGATCTGGACATGGCGCAGGTCACCGTTGGAGCACTGAAAGACGCACGCATGATGCCTCTTTCGGTGAAGCAAGCTATAAGCAAGGGCCTTCGATCCGACGATCCAAACGAATTGGTTCAAGCCCTGGCGATCTATCGAGATGGCGTAGACCTTGATGTACCCCCTGCTGAACTGGTGGTTGATACGGGTGGTGAGCAGAACGATGTGGTCTTGGCGAACACATTTGTATCGATGCATTTGCCCGGTCAGGATCCCATCGTTCTGCGAAACAAACTCATCGAGGACATGAAGCCAACCACTGTCCGCCTGACTCAGGAGCAACAGGAGGCTGTCGATCAAATCGCCACCGAAGACATGCTCTTGGAGCTGCGAAAGCTGGGCGAAGATACCGAACTGTTCACTACGATCGAAGAGGATGAGCGGCGCCCACTCAGCAACGAAGAGGTGTTGAACCTTGTGCCACAGGATCTGTTCACCAAGTATCTGGAGCAGTCCAACCTTGAAGCACGCAACTCTGTCAACCCACAGGTGGCACGATCGCGTGTGAAGCAGCGAGTCTTGGCCAACATCGGTATCACTACACTCGACGGCAAGCCCCGCGTCATGTGGCAGGCACCGGAGAAGGTCTACGCCGACATGAACTTCGACCTCGACGGAACCAACGCTCTACAGGTGGACATGTCTGCAACCCTGGACGACATGGTCCGGTCTGGTCGATTCGATCTGCCTGAGGGAATGTCCATCGAATGGCGGTTCGCGTTCCCGACCGAGTTCGTAGAAGCGGGCAATATCCCAACGGACGCACGTGAGCGAGCAAGGATTCTGTCCTCTGAGCGGGTGCAGGCGAACATCAAGAAGTGGTTCATCATCCGACAGGACCCGCGACACTTCCAGCGTGGCAGCAACGGCGCACTCCGTCCGCAGTACATGATTCTGCTTCGTGACCCGGTGGGCAATGAGGAGCCTACCCCGCTGATCGAGTTCCAGAGAGAGGGCGACGCACGCACAGCCAAGGGCTACGCGCGATGGCGACCATCAACAGACTCTGGAATCGTCAAGGATGTCCAGCAGCAGATGATGCAGGTCAAGATCCGGCAGGCTGAGGCACTGAAAAGAGTGCGTGGTATCTCCGGCCGACTTGCACCTCAGAGCGGATTTGAGCTTGGCGGTGGTGGTGACATTGACCAAGAGGCATTTGACGAGGGTGCCGCAAGAGGTGGATTCTGATGCCACTGTCTGTGGGCCTAGATGAGAAGTCGATCTACGCACCGTCCGGGGAGTTCATCTTCGGGCGTGAGCGCATAATCACACCAGATAAACCACCTGGTGCCGGCGACATCATTTCCGCTGCGTTCAGCCAAGAGAACATCCTGGCACCCCTGTTTGTAGATGACTCATTCTCGCATGATGAGACATTTAACGACCCCAACTTCAATCCGATCGGCCTTGAGGATCCTGATAGGCCATGGGACAGCGCGACCAATCCATTCAAATACCTGCGTGGCTACGAAGACAACATCAATCTGTTCTCCGGTGCACGCAGCATCTCTGAGATCATCTCGATCCAGAAAGAAGTGGACCGTGAGCGTGATAACGTGCAGATCCTGTCCGAAGGTGGACTGACCGCAATCAGCGCTGTGATGGCCGCCAGTATCCTGGACCCCCTGATTCTCATTCCAGGAGCTGGCATCGTGAAGGGTGCCCAAGGAATCAAGGTGGCTGCAAGTGCACGGCGATCTGCGGTTCTTGCCTCAAGTGCCGTTGCTACGCAAGAGGCGATCCTCCAGCACCAGCAGCAGACCCGCACATTCAAAGAGTCGGCATTCAATATCGGTGCCGCTTCTGTGATCGGTGGCATTCTGGGTGGCGCCGTCTCTGCTCTGGGCAAGAGGAAGTACAACAACCTCAAGGGCAGAGTCCAGAACTACATCGACAACGTGGACGACTTCGACAGCGCTGCACCGGCGGGCTCAGTCACAGAAGCGCGGGCCATCATGTCTGAGGCGGACGCTCCGAAGGTGGCACCAGCATTTGGATTCGAGCGAGTCGCGTCATGGGTGACCCAGCGGGTACGTCCATTCCTGTCTGAGAACCCGATCGCACGGAAGACTGCCAACCTTCTGGAGCGGGCCGGTGTCAAGCTGGAGGGTGGCGAGAAAGCCCTCGATGCAGAGACGTTCCTCGACATTCAGCGTGCCAGAACAGAGCTCGCCATTGAGAAAGGTGAGCAGATCTTCCTTGAGGCAGCCCAGAGCAGCGGCAAGAACGTGCGACAGAAGATATTTGGCATCAACGATGGCCCGTCTGTTGATGGGCTGGGGAACATCGATGACTTCTGGCAGGCCGTTGCTGTCCGTATGCGTGGCGGAGAGGCAGTGAACGAGGTGGTCGAGAACACGGCCAAGGTCATGCGGGACAACATCACCGACCCGATCCTGAACCGAGCGATCGAACTGGGATTCGTTGACGACGCACTCCGCAAGGAGAGTGATCGGTATCTGACCACGATGTGGGATCCAGAACGCCTGCGCGACCCCAGCGCCCGCGCTGAGCTGATGGAGAGGCTGGTTGAGGATGGTCGGCGTTCATTTATCGAGCGTGCCAGTATGGATATTGGCCCAGAAGGCCAGCCATTGAAGTCATTTGACGAGACCGCATTCCGTGAACGCATGACCGAGTGGATGGATCAGAGGCTTCGGACGCCAATGAGCCGGAACCTGCCCAGCGAGGCCCTACCTGGCAACTCGACCCGATCGATCTTCATGGAGCGGACGCTCGACTTCATCGAGGACTACAACCGGTATTCGAAGTGGCTGGTGAACGACCCGCGCGTGCTGCTACGGCGGTACAGTCGCTCTGGCTGGTCTGAAATCGGCATTGCCGAGCGGTTTGGCCTGGTCACAGTCCGAAATGAGATCCGAGATATCAGCATCGAGTTCCTCCCCAAGATCAGAGGAGCAGCAGCCAAGGACGCACTGACTCTGACCCGGGAGATGAACGCCAAGATCTCTGCCCTGGTCGACGACTCCGATCTGCTGACCGATGCACTGGAGAATGGGCTTTTTGACGCAGGCGCGCGGATGACCGACAGCGTTGAGGAGCTGACAACCCTGCTTCGTGGTGCTGAAACCGACGCGATCGCTGAGGGAATCCTTCGGACCCAGCAGCAAACGCTCGTCAGGCAGCTCTCGACAGGCGACATGGCCTTGGCTCTGGACCAGGTAGCAACGGCGTACAAAGGCCTGGACCCCGGCGGCACGGTATCCGTGCGGCAGCAGAGGAAGTTCACCAGAGAGCGTGACAGGACGACTCAGGCCCTAAAGAACGCACGTGACTTTGTCCGCGGCACACTGGATCTGCCTCAGGACCCGACTGCTATCCTGCCTAGGGTGGCCCTGGGCGCGCGCAAGGCTGTCCACACCATGCTCGGTGGATCCATTGGCCTCTCATCTATCCCAGATGTGGGTCTGCTCATCGCAAACTTTGGGCTCGAACGGGTGTACGGCACCATGTTCGATGTCTATGTTAAGAATCTGGGTCGATTGAAACTGCGAAAAGGGCAAGCGGAGCTGCTCCTTGGACCCAGTCTCGTTATCAACGACTCTGTCACTCAATCCCGAATCGCCATGGGATTGGATGATCTGGCCAGTTCATCTGCACCGACTCGGACAGAGCGAGCGCTGGAGAATCTGGTCAGATTCACGAACTACACGTCCCTCGCAACGCCATGGAATCAGACGATCCGCGATCTGATCGTGTTCACCACGCAGTCCATGATGGATGATCTGGCTGTGAAGGTGGCCAACGGCAAGGCCATCTCGAAGGCTGATCTGAACCGGATGGCTGAGCTGGGCCTGAATCGAGACTCATTGAATCGGATCGGGCAGCAGTTCCAGAAGCACGCCGAGAAGTTCGAAGGCAAGCAGGACATCATGTCACCGAATCTTGCTGCGTGGGATGACCCAATAGCCATTGCTGCGTTTCGGAAGGCGATTGCGATCGCTGATGACATCACGCTTTTGAAGGGCTCACCGCTGGATCGGCCTGCCTTGGCTTGGATGGCGCCAGAGGTGAAGGGCCTAATCTTCCAGTTCATGAGCTTCAACCTGTCAGCCACGAGCAGGATCACGACCCGAGGTCTCCAGTCCATGAGGGCTGGTGATCTGCAGGTCCTGAACGGATTCGCCTTGATGACTGGGCTCGGCGCGCTGTCTGTCTACCTCAAATCAGTGGCCAAGGGCACGAAGCGGCCAGAGACTACATCCGACTGGATCGCCGCAGGAGTGCAGCAGTCTGGCGTGTTGGGTATCCTCGAACGGGTCGACGGCATGGCAGTGCAGGCATCGGCAGGCAAGGTCGGAGTCTCGCCACTGTTCGGCAAGAGCCGCTTTTATTCACCCGATACGATGATCAGCGCACTGTTCGGACCGGTTGCAGCAAAGACATCAGAGCTGGCACAGGGTGTATCTGGATTCGCCGACCTTGATCCTGAACCGGAGGACATCGAGCGACTTCGACGGACCATGTTCCTCCAAAACCACTGGGCATTGAGCAGAATCTTTGACCGAGCCAGCGAGGCAATCCAGAAATCCGTGGAGGATTGACTCTTTCGACTATAAGATGAGGCAGCCATGACTGTACCACTCACTGGAAATAGGCAGACGTTTGCGGGTTCCGGGTCTTCCGGTCCGTTTCCGGTCACTGCGTATGGGATCTTCAAGACCACCGATGTCCAGGTCACATTGAAGACCGACGCTGACGGTACGTTCGTATCCAAAGCACTGACCACTGACTACACGGTCACGATCACAGACCCCGCCAATCTGCCATCCACGTTCACAATCAATTGGGCGGCCAGCAGCACAAACCCTGCTGTGGGCGAGACGGTGATCGCTGACCTGTTCATCCCGTTCACTCAGCTGCTGGAATACAAGCGCCGAGGCAAGTTCCCTGCTGAGGCCAACGAAGAGGGCTTGGATCGTTCGATGACTGGCTTGGCTCAGCTCGCTGGCCCACTGGGACTGATCAGCTACAACGTGCAACAGACAGACTTCATGGCTCTGGACTCCACCAGCCTGGACAAGTGGGGTGGCGACGGCAAGATCGCGGCTAACTTCCTCCCTGGTGTCTTGGGCACTGACTTGGCCACCGTGGACCAGTTGATTATCGCAGCACTCGCAGATGTGCCTCTGGCCCAAAACAACGTATTGGTCGGCAACGCATCGAATCAGCCGATATCCACGACTGAGGCCGCATTCAAGGCGCTCTACAACTTGGTGATCGGCACGGACCTGCAGGCCCAGAGCGTGAACCTTGACGAGATCGCAGCCATTGCCAATGTGCGTGGTGACATCCTATTCACGAACACCACGCCAGAGTGGGCGCGACTGGCCGTTGGTACTGTGGGCCAGATCTTGTCATCCGATGGCTTGGACCCGTCTTGGAACTCAGCGATCCCCGCACTGGCTGTGCCCGCAGGCAACCGCGTGTTGCTGGCAAGTGCCACCGCTTCTGGCGATTCATCCATCGACTTCACAACGGGACTCGATTCAACCTACGACGTTTACGAGCTTGAGTTCTACGACGTGTTTCATTCGGCAGCTGGCATTGGGAATGTCCGCTTGTCGATCGATGGTGGCTCTACTTTCATCATCAGTGGCTACAACTTCAACACGCATATCGGCACTGCTGGCAGCGGTAGCACTGTTGGCTCGTTTGGAACAACGTCGGGGACCGAGTTTAATCTTGCAGACATCGACAACGACTCCAATGGCAGGTCATATGGCAAGTTTGTGTTCACCAGCCCAGACTTGAACACGTTCTTTAACGCTTGGTGGAATGTGGCCGCTCCAAACGCTGTGGGAAACTCTGCCCACTCAACAGGCGCTGGTCAATTCAGAACATCTGGCGACAACATTGACGCGATTCAATACCTGCCATCCACCGGTACCATCACTGCCGGCGAGTTCCGCCTTTACGGGATAAAGAAATGAGAACCAAACTCGTAAACGGCGAACGTCGTGACTTGACCGACGAAGAGGACGCTGCAGTTGAATTGCAAGAAGCTGCTCACGCTGTCGAGAACACGGCCGAGAAGCGTGCCAAGCGTGCTGAGAACAGAGACATCAATCGAGACTTGGTGATGATTAAGTTCGTCGCTGAGATGACAGGAAAGACACTGGCCGAGGCGCGAACCGTCTACAAGGCCATTAGGAGCTAGACCATGCCCGACGTAGGACCAGCAATTGTAGGGGGCGCTGTTAACCCAGGCTCACAGGGCGAACGCACACGCATTGTCAGCATTATCACCCACGTTTCAGACCTTGCCCTTGCGGTCGGAACGGGTGGTTCTATTGACACAGCAACCGACCCGGAAGCTCTGTATGACTTCACGGCTACACCTATTGAGGCGGCCCGATTGATCGACACGACCGATCTGACCAACCTTGAGACATGGGTGGAGTTTGTCACGGCTTCTACGCCGACCGTGAACCCGCAGGTCCAGTTCTTCGGCGTCGATCGCATTGTGGTGCGCGAGACCCAAGCGTTCGTTTCTCAGGACATTGCCCTATTGGTCAACTCTGTGGATGCAGATGCGATTGAATACGACATTGTTGCCGGAACGAAACAGAACATCGACGGCACCAACAGCGTGGTCGCCATGCTTGCCGCTTATCGACTTGACGTTCGCGCCTTCATGTTCGTGCTCCCGTATATCACGGTGGTCGCTGATCAGGCGTGCATTCTCAAGGCCAAGGGGAGCTGATCTGTGGCCACAACGCCATACGTAAGAGCTGACCAACTTCGCCCCAAGTTCCGTGCACCAGACGGCACTGAGGTTATCGCGTTTATCCAGGATCAGCTGGATGTTCAAGGCACGCTGCAAGACATCGCGGATCTTGTGCCAGCTGCGCCCGTTACCTCTGTGTTCGGTCGAACCGGCGCGATCCTAGCTGCACTCAACGACTACAACGCATCGCTGATCAACAACGATTCTGGTGTTGCTGGTGCCACAGTTGCGGCTGCACTCGATGCTCTGAATGCTGCCATCGGCGACCACTCGACGACGCACGAAAAAGGCGGAAGCGATGAGATCTCGGGCGATCTGCTTGACATCGACTTTGTGCCGAGCAACTACGCGCCATCTGCATCGCAATTAGATGCACACCTCAGCGGGATCGACGTTGCATTATCTGCTGGTGGTGCCCCAGGTGGTGCGGATAAAAACGTACAGTTCAATAACGGTGGTGTATTCGCTGGATCGGGCGACTTCTTCTTTGACACGGTCACATCGACCTTGGGCATTGGCACGTCATTACCTGTAGCGCTCGACGGAACGATGCATGTTCACACTGGCAGTGCTGGTGCCACCGGTTCAACGTCGTCAGCAGATGATCTGACTGTCGAAAACAGCGCCGATGCAGGTATCACGATCCTGACTCCTGATGCCAACATAGCGGCGCTGAACTTCGGTAGCCCCAATCGTCAGACGGGCGCGTTCTTAAGGTGGCAAAACTCAACAGGCATATTCAATGTCGGAACTGGTGATACTGGTGCTCAGCTGGTGTTTGATACCGGCTTCAGTCTCGAAGCTATGCGGTTTGCGGCTGATGGGTCTGCGGTTATTCCAGCGTCACTGATTGTTGGTGTGGCAGGCACAGGAATTAAAATGAATTCAGCGGGAGAACCAGGTTCTCCTGTTAATGGCGACATTTGGGTAGACGCTGGCGATGTGATCGTTCGAAGTGGTGGCCAAAATCGTAACGTCAGCAGTGTTGTCATTGGCGATGTGATCACGACGACAGACAATACGACGACTACGATTCAAACGATTGCAGTGCCGGACGACACAGTCATTCTTGTGACCTTAACTATCAATGCGCGTCGAACTGATGCGGCTGATAGAGCTGGTTATGTCCGTCGATTCGTTGTGTTCAGGGAAGCGGCTGGTGCTGCAACTCTGGAAGGAGCCGTGGACAGCGATTTCACTAGAGAATCTGATCCGACATGGGATGTGGTCATACTTGAATCGGGTAATAATATTCTGATTCAAGTGAACGGCGATGCAGGCCATACCATCAATTGGAAATCTACACACATTGAGCAGGATATTTCGTAATGAGCATCATTGGCTCAACAGACCTAGGACCGGGGCGCGTTGTTGTAACGATTGACCATGACCCGTCGTCCGAAGCAACGGATGCCAGTAAGGGCTCTCTTATCATTGACGACAATGGCAAGTGGTGGATCAAGCAAGACGATGGATCGACAACGAACGTCAAAGGCGTGAAGCTGGACCCTTGATCTGCAAATCTGATTGCCCCGCTCCATCCCGCCTCATATGATTGTTGACATGAACACCAGAGGCAGACCAACTTCGAACGGTGGCCCTCGTAGACCGGGCGGGCCCATAGGAAGACCAGGCTGATGGTGCGAGTGCGTAGAGATGTTCTGATGAGACCGCGCGACTTGATCGTGCAGCGGGATGTTTCTGTTACTCCAGCCCAGGTACTCACCAACTTAATGCTTTCTCATGGTCCTGTTTTTTACGCAAAGAACAACAACCGATCTAGTACTTCCCCATTGGTGACGGACTCTAGCGCCGGTTCGCACAACATGGTCGGCGTCAACTTCAACGCTAACGATTGGCAGGTAGCAGGCCCAGACGCAGAGATCATTCCGCACGCGATGCACTTCGATGGAGTCAATGAGTTTTCATCCGTTGCCGACCAGCCCGATTTCAATGTCGGTAGTGCATGGACTGCGATGTTTTGGGTTAACATCACTGCCGTCAACAACAGAACAATATTTAGCCAAAAAGACACAGGCGCTGGTGAATTTGGGTGGTCATTTAACACAAAAAGTGATGGCCGAGTAGATACAAAGATATTTGCTACTAGTGATGGGTTAACACTCAAAGCATACCGAACCACTGACGTCATCGCTGACAACACATACCACCACATGGCGGCTACCTTTGCGTCGAGCACATTGAAGATTTATGTCGATGGCGCGGAGGATACGACGGTCCTTAAACTCCAAGATGATGCCATGTCGTCGATCTTTAATTCTACAAGCGACCTATTCATCGGCAGAGAGGGCAACGGCATGTTCACAGAGGGCGACATATGCGAGTTGCCTCTATACCCATCCGCCTTGTCTGCATCCGAGATCTTGGAAATCTACACGGTCGGAGGCGGGACATGAGCAGCGAATACTACATCATCCAAACTGGTGGCCGTGCTCGCGCAGCCTTCAAAGCTCACGCCAAGACCAGAGCCACAAAGCAGGTCGGCAACGTGCATCACCGCTTCTCGCTGGATGGCTCCCTTGCGATTGTGAAGGTGGAAGATGGCACCAGCATCGGTGATCTCGGCCGTAGCCGTGGCCCTCTCACTCCAGAACAAGCACGCCAGTTCATTCAGGACAACCTTGCTGCGTGGGAACTCCCCCTCTAGCACCCCTCCCCATAATTCTGTGGAATCCCCTGTTGTAGATATTCCGTGCCAAACCGTGCCATAACCTGTCACCCCCACCAATAATTTCTTGGACATGCATGCAGGAGAGTTCTATCGTATCTGCATGGAGGAGGCCTACAAAAAGGTCATGCGATGTATTTACTTGCTGATATGTTCGATCAGAGCTGGTGGTTGCAAAATGGCTTGGTCGTTCTCACTGTTGGTGGCTGGGTTATTATCCATGCCCTTA
>LKGT01001532.1_pt1 | contig 38215 bp, 40 predicted proteins | sample 503861 | NCBI WGS metagenome assembly LKGT01 (sample SAMN04113194, study PRJNA297058) | marine sediment metagenome | biome: marine benthic biome; feature: marine benthic feature; material: marine sediment; isolation source: sediment sample collected at the water-sediment interface from the South......
TTATCCTTCCATTTTTAAGGAATATGATCGGGTAGGAAAGGAAATCAGAGAATACACTGATACTGATTCATATTTGGACGAAAGATATAGTATTACATATAGAGTATTTGCCTATGATTATGAGGGTTGGTCATTGCCATCAGAATCATTTACAGCGAATAACTATGGTAATTATGTCACAGATCTTGAGGAAGAGCGGGATTTCAAAAATTTGAAACTATTATTGTTTCAGATACAAGAAGTTCAAAAGGCTGAGATTGAAAGTAAAAAAGTTTAGTTAATTTAAAAATAGTTTTTTTAAAAAATTATTTGGTAATTTGAGTTCATATCATTCAAATAAACTTGGAAAATTCTCGTCAAGATTTATAACCAAAAATTTAGTATATATTTCAAAATGGGACTTGTAAAATACATGGCAAAAGAAATGATGAAAGAAATTGGGAATAAATCAAGAGAGTTCTATGAATTYGTTTTGCCYCCWGTGGAAATGCAGCTGGATGAAGACAAGTTAACCTTATTKATTGACATRCCTGGGTTTGAKAAAAAAGACATCAAAYTATCACTTGATGGAAATATTCTATCTATTSAAGCATGCAAGGAAATCAAGGATGAGAAAAATCATAARATAATWTGTAATCAAAGACCCAACATAATTGATAAAAAAATAAGATTACCCATTTATGTTAAAGATGAAGAGGATGCTGTAAGCTCTGCAAAATATTCACARGGAGTGYTAACAATTACTATTCCTGTTCAAAAACACGGTMAAAATATCAAAATAGAATAATCACCTTCTGCTAAARATAGTAAAAATTCCCATTATTATTAGAGAACCTATGATTCCAGTAATACCAATTGCTTCATTTGAAGAATACAAAAYTGMAGATCCCATAAAGATTGCAGCRGAAAGAATACTACCAGAAAGTAARATATTTGATTTGGGTTTGGCRTTTAAARGCTGAATTGATCTTTTATCATCAATYAATTTTTTTAGTTCAGGTGCTATAGAGATAGTTGCATCAATTGATTTTGCAAACCTTTGAAAAGAATATTTYAGTTCTTCAATATAGGCATCTTTGATTAGAYTTTCYTCTTCTAAAATYTCTCTTAATACTTTRACAAATTTAAAATCAACTTTGTGTTGYTTGTAAATTCCTTCAATTATTGATGYCATTCTMAKATACAAAGCAAGATKCTTTGGAAGAACAAAGGGAAATTTGCTCATTGTTTTATTTGCYAGTTCCATCAAACTTTSTACTTCCATTTCATCAGGTTTTTTTCCATGCATAGCCCGAACKGTAAGYTCAATTCCCTTTTCAATTACGGAGCGATTAAAATCAGGAGTGAGCATTCCAAGGTCACTCATTGCATTAACTGTTCGTGGGGGATCCTTYTCAAYTAAAGCCARRTAAAGTCGAATTAGTCGYAATCTTGTTTCATGATCTAGCCTTCCAACCATGCCATAGTCATAAAGGATTAGTCTTCCATCATCAGTAACTGAAATGTTTCCAGGATGAGGRTCTGCATGAAACAATGAATGACGAAGCAACATTGTGAAAAATACCTTATGAACATCAATTACTARTTGTCGTCTATCAATTCCTTTCTCATTTAGAGCCTCAACATTGGTAATCTTGATTCCCGGTAGATACTCCATRGTYAATACATTTTTTGAGGAATAATCATCATATACTGAAGGAATAACDACTTTKTTGTTTTTTTCTAAATCATGTTTAATTTTTTTGAGATTTGAGGATTCAATTGTATAATCCATTTCCTCATGAATTGTTTCAATAAATTGTGAAAGCATGGCTTTTGCAGAATAACGTAAGTTTGGRTCTACAAACCTTAATGCAAGWGGAAGGATTTTTTTTAAAACCTCAAGGTCTTCTGCGACTACTTTTTCGATCCCGGGTCTTTTTACTTTAACRACGATTTGCTGACCAGAAATAGATCCTCGATAAACTTGACCTAATGATGCACCAGAAAGGGGATTRGGATCAATTTCATCAAATTTTTCATTAATTGGTCCAAGATCATTTTCAATTATTGGTTTAATTTGTTCAAATGGGGCAGCTGGAACTTCATCTTGCAGTTTAGATAGTTCTTCCAAATAAGGTTGTGGTAAAATATCAGCTCTTGATGAAAGCCATTGCCCAAGTTTTATGTAAACKGGTCCTAATGTAATGAAAGTGTTTAAAACTTTACGAGCRTTTTTGCGATATYTTTCARTATCAATATCTTTTCCCTCYTGTTTTACCCAAGTYCTTCTATCTTTACGTAATGCYAGAATKGAGGGAAGAAGTTTGATTAGAACTTTWAAAGTTCGTCTGRTTGRCATGAGAATTACTCCAAATAATTTTTAATCTTCTTTGTAGTGGTATATCCTAAATATCCAGTAAYTATAGAAGACAATAAACCAGATGATAKYGYRGMTTTTTTTGATTTGTTGTTATTGAGTAATAATTTTCCWAYCYKCCATCCTCCAAATAATGCAAATGCCAATCCAACYARGACTTCTGGTGCGTCAAAAAGTAGATGTCCTAATGGATCTTTTCTAGGGTCAATCTTATCAGTATGAACTAAAAATTTATCATCATATTCTCTAATGTGTAAGTTACCRTATCGATATTGTTTTTTAGCACCATTTTTTTGTCCAAGGAATGTTTCTTTTGCTCCTTCAAGCATGAATTCTCGTAATTCCTTTGGGACCACAATCTCATCCCTAGGCATGATCGCAAGATCCACTAATTGCTTATAATCTTAGTTATCGAGATTAGCCACAACTTGAATTTAGGTGGATAGAGTTGGAGATAAAAAATGTGGGTTYATTTTTTATTGGCGTAATAATTTTGATTGTAGGTACATTTATTGTAATTTTTGATTACCCTCAAATTCAATATTTKGAAAATTTTGARGCYGAGTCATATYAYTTRCTTGATGAAGAAAAAAAGRATATTCATCAGAGACTAAGAATAGAATTTTCAATWGGAATAATGATTCTAGTAATTGGRATTGTACTRTGTATTTTTTCATTGGTTAAGAAAACAAAAAGATGAAAATWAGATRCAATCANMAAATTTAATTTTAAATTAAATAAATTAAGCAAAACTTTTAAAAATTAAATTTTGTAGACAATATTAAATTATGGATTATCATATTATGGATTATAGGACTGTCATTAAGCGAATAGAAAACTACATGAGCAAATTTGAAGGGGATTATTCGGATTGGTATATAGGAATAACAAAAGATCTAGATGAGGAATTGTTCAACTTACATAAATTTGAGGAAAGTGGTATTTGGATTTCTTTTGGAGCAGATACAGATGAAGTAGCTAAAAAAGTGGAAAAATACTTCCTTGATAAAAAAACAGAGGGAAATCCTACAAATTTAGAGGAAGACACTAGAATTGTATATGTATACAAGAAAAATTCCAATACAACACCTTGAATAAAATAAAAAAATTAATTAAAATTTAAAAATTCATCTAACTATTCTCAATTTCTTCTTTTTTACGCCTACGCATTACAAAAATTCCCACTGCAATAGCAATAACAATTGGAATCACAATCATTATGGTATTATCTTCAGATTCMTCATYATTTGATGGYTCYTCWACMAAGATTGTAGTTTCATATGGSAGAAAAATTTCWTCTCTTACATCATCTTTGTATCTTACGGTAATTTTAATTTCATGTTCTCCATATTTTGGTTCTCCGTCAAATTCCAGTGGTATGTTAAATGGAACAGGMGCATCTATTTCTATTTCATCAATAAATTGTSTTTGTTTTTTTATGTTTGAATCACCCAAAGGCTCTAGGGTAACAAAACCAAATAATGCATCTTGATTTCCTTCGTTGATAATTTCACCAAYRACCAWTTGAGTATCGGATAATTCAATTACAYYTATTCCATAAATTGAAAGATCTATGAATCCTTTAATGTAAAAATCAACAATCTTGTCTACTGTATGCTGATCACCATGDGCATTATAGTADGTAATGGATAATGGAATACGTAAAGTATCACCCTTTAGACTCTCAGGTATATAGAYAGTTGCAGTAAGTTGTCTAGAAGACTTTGGTTCAATATTTCCAACATCCCAATTAGATTCTAAAATAACAACATTTTCTATATTGGTAGTAGAWGAGGYAGTTGATGCCATTTCTGTTTGAGTATTAGTTGCAACAATATCTACACTAGACATTGGTGCTGTTCCATCATTTGAAATTATAATGATCACATCATTWKTTTTYAGSGATGTTAGAAATGGGTCTAATGCTCGGACATTGATTAGACTATCCCCAGTGACTWTGAAAGAAAAATCAGAAAATGATGTTCTTACTCCAGATTCTCTTAGTCTTGAATARTCAACCTTAACASTACCTGGATATTGTTGAATTTTTGCATTTTGGTCAATATTTACAAAAAATGTCAAGTAGAAATTWTCCCCDGCAATAGAATTAGAATCACTATCRGCAAKWATTAYAGAACCTGGACCATYTGARCCBGAAAAGCCATATGGTAAAGATARTTGRCCYCTGATTCCTGTRATATCTTGYGWACCTACATTAGCAAATACAACBGTRAATGGTASAWWTRRATCRCCRGGYTCAATCTCWAYTTTTTGATTTAAAGTYCCAAAATATGCATCAAGAWATTTYACGTCTCCAWAGTCTCGTTCAAATGGTGAATTYCCRAATCCACCAGAACTAATTTGAGCAAATGAATTATCAATTACAAATGGAGTCATTAGTAATACTGCCATTGAGAATAGAATTTTTGAATTAATCATGCAATTACCTCTAGTTCTGAAGGTTGYTCCYCYTCAAAGATTYGGCCATCTTTGATTGTAATTATTTTATCTACATTACCAAAATACTTTGGTTCGTGTGTAACAACAATRAAAGTTTGATTAAGTTTTTTTGCCATTGATTTCATTAGTTGGACTATCATTTCAGAAGTAACYGAATCCAAGTTTCCAGTTGGTTCGTCTGCTAAAACAATTGTAGGATGGTTAATTAATCCTCTTGCTATTGCTRCCCTTTGAGMTTGTCCACCAGAAATTTTATTTGCTCTCTTGTTCATTTGAGATTCTAATCCCACTGCTTTTATGAGTTCTCGAGCATCYYTTTCAGCAGAACCATTTGTTCCASCAATTTGTCTTGGTAGTAAWACATTTTCTAAAACAGTTAGATCACTAAGTAAATTTGAAAATTGAAAAATAAAGCCTAATTTTTTATTTCTAAACGAAGATATATTATCATCACCAAGTTTGGTGGTGTCGTTCCCATCAATGAAGACTTTACCTTTTGTTGGAYGATCYAAAAGYCCAATCATGTTAAGGAGTGTAGATTTTCCYGATCCAGAACTTCCMACAATTAATACAAATTCTCCTTTCTCAATWGTAAATGAAGCATCATCTAATGCCTTTACTCGATTTTCATCTGATCCRTAAATTTTAGTCAAATTATTGACTTSAAGAACACTARCCAGTCCGTATCGCCTCCACCGGTAATAGYTTKGTTGCTCTGTAAGATGGATAAAGAGAAGCAATWATTGCTAATGCAAATGACATCAAAGCAGTTTGATAGATTTTCTCCCAGTTGTAAGTRACTTCTAAGGGAAGACTGTTATTGAAWGTCATTTTGGTCTCCTTTGCGTAAAAGGTRTATCCCAAGCCTGCAGCTGTGCCTACACCAGCACCAATTGAACCAATRATCATTCCTTGGAAAATAAAGATAAYTAGRATATCCTTTCGTTTAGCGCCAATTGCTCTCATAACGCCAATTTCCTTTGTTTTTCCATTAACCAGCATCATCTGAATTGTRACWATTGCAAAAGCTGATGACATCATACCAAAGTATCCAATCATGCTTATCATTGCAATTCCTGATCTAAAACCTGCTAACTGTTCTTCTGCTGATTCCTCTATTGTTTCAGCAATAAAATCATCATTAGGAAATGCAGCTAGAAAGAATTCTTTAACTTCTAAAGCTTTACTAGGATCATTTAGCTTTACCATRAAGGAACTCGTTTCTCCTTGTCTATTCATCATATCACGTAGAGTATCAATRTGCATAACRACACTGTAATCCAATCCCTGRCCGCCAGGAGATYTTACAATTCCCGAAACTGTAAATCTTCTAATTTGATCCTCWCCCCATCTGTCAACWATWAGTACCTTAATGCTATCTCCAACTTGSGCATTACCAAGATCTCTTGCAACATTGKTTCCTAAAACTATAGAATTTCGATTAAGAACATATCTTCCTTCAGCAAYAGTTTCATGTACCGTAGATGTCTTTACATCTTGGAATGGGTCAACTCCCACGACGGGAACTCTAGTTTCTTCAATTAATTTTCCATTTTTTGTCATGTTTATTTCAGCTGAAGCAGAAAGCCTCGGTGCAGCCCCTTGAACGTAAGGTATTCTCTCAAACCAATTTACTAAAGCTAAATCAGATTTATCGATGTAATCATTCTCATCTGTTACAAGAATATCCCCATTTCGATAATTCGTAATGTCACGAACAATTGCGTCAAACAAACCCTGAAAAATTACAAAGTTAACATGAATTACTAATATGCCAATTGTTACAGCTAAAACTGCGCCAATGAGACTTCCTTTTTTATTAAATAACATTCGTTTTGCTAAACGAAGCCTATAATCCATGAATAATCTAATTTATGTCTAATATTTAATGTATTTGTAATAAATTAGTAGTATTATAGACAATTTTATATGGAAAAAGGGATCTCTATATTGTATAAGATAAGGAAAGGTGATAAATTGGACAATTTAGATATCAAAATATTAAGTAGATTATTGAACAATTGTAGAGAATCAGATAGGCAAACTGGTAAAGAGTTAGGAATTTCTGGGGGTTCTGTTAAAGCGCGAATTCGTAAAATGGAAGATGCTCAAATTATTGAGAAATTTATCATTAAAGTTGATCCCCCAGTATTGGGACTAGGTGTTTTGTACATTGTTGTATCAGGTCAAAACATTAAAGAAATTTTAGAGCAAACAAGCCTAATAGGAAAACCATTTGTTGTTGTTCCATGTGTTGGTGGAGTTGTTGTTTGTGGTATTGTTGTAAAAGAAAATCTACAAGAAAAAATTGAACTTGCAAAAAAATTAATGAAAGACCTAAAAGTATTATCAATTTTTGAGGCAGAAAACACTGGATTTAATTCTAATTTTACTAAAACTGATTTAGAAATTTTAAAACAATTGATGAAAGATCCGCGAGAAAAAATTGAAAGTATTTCAAAAAAGATTAACCTTTCTACAAAAACTATCACAAGATGTATTGAAAAATTAGATGAAAATGAGGGAATACAATTTACTTTAGTTTATGATCCTACAAAAATTAAAGGGTTTATTCCTCATGCAGTACTTACTTGGATTGATGGTGACTTGAAAGAAACTTTGAAAAAAATGGAAAAGAAATTTTCAGATTCATTTCTACAAATTCCATTTATCGCAAAAAATCAAATTGTGTTATTTATGTATAGTAAAGATATTTACAATATGGATATCTTGACTCAAAAGGTTAGAAACATGGATAATGTTAAATCAGCTGACTTGTTTATTCCAAAAAAAATTATATTCTTTCATGAATGGTTAGAATTAGCAATCGATGAGTCAAAAAAATCACCCACACTTCATCTTGTTTATCAAACAAATTAAATAATATTAAAATTTTAATTTTAACATGAAAAAGAAAAAAATCTATGAAGGAAAAATTYTAGGTCTTAGTGTTTATGATGGAAAAATTGAAGGAAGAAAAGTAAGGAGGGARATGATTGAGCATAGGGGTGCAGCTGCAATGCTTGCCTTTGATGAAGATAACAAAGTRATTCTWGTAAAACAACATCGTTTTCCTCATGGATATGTTTTAGAAATACCTGCTGGAACTTTAGAAARACATGAGGARCCCCTAAAATGTGCTTTTAGAGAATTAGAGGAGGAAACTGGATACAGAGCAAAAAAAATGTCACCTCTGATCACGTATTATCCCTCTATWGGTTACAATACTGAGRTKATTCACTGTTTTTTAGCCTCCGGACTAAAAAAAATCGCTAAYTTGAGYTTAGATGATGATGAGATATTATCGGTAGTYAAAATAGACTTGAAGAGGYTAATTGGAATGATAAAAGCHGGRAAAATTCAAGATTCAAAGACHATTTGTGCTGTTCTAACTTATGCTGCCAAGAAAAAATTATACTGATTATTCGTTGTAAATAGGCTTTACAAGATCTACAACATCAGCCCATGATTTGGCAATTCTTTCAAACATATACACAAGATCAAGAAAATCAATTGGAATTTGTTTTTTRTTTCCTACGGTAATTCTAAGTYTTGAAAGCTTTGTTTGGAATTCTTTGTGTGATGCTATTGCTTCTATAGCTAGTATCCTATCAGATTTTCTAAAGGCGTTAATTGATTTTTCTGCCAAGCCATTAAAATTTTGGACTACTACAAATATTCTTTTTAAAAGCTCTTTTGGTAAAGAGGAGTTGTAAATTAAATCTGCAAGTTCTACTATAGTGTCTCCTGCATTTTCCAAAAGATTTGCRGCAACCCTATAATCTAAAACATCWAWATTTTYAAGATTAAATATATTAGCTAATCTTTTATCAACAAGTGTACTTCTAATCAAGCGYACTAGAAGAAAATACTGACGATTGACTTCAACATCTCTTTTAGATAACGTTTGTAAATTTGATTTRTCATCAGAAATTAAACCATTTGATACATCATCATACATTCCAAGTGCAATGGAACTCATTCTTTTGAGAATCTTTTCGGGATTTAATGTGGATGTATCTAAAAGAAATTGCATGTTAATTTTTGAAGCGTCTTCCTCGATGATTTCCATTCCAACTAATCGTCTCATGGAATTCCGAATTTTTTCTCTATCTTCTCCTGGGATAATAGATTTTGAATTAATTTGTATTATATCATATCCCAAAAGATAAGCTCCTGTAATGTCAGCAACTATGTTTTCCTCTTTAGGTAGGGGGTATGAAATTACAAGTTCCTTTGTGGGACGATCTTCTTTATTTACAGAAATTGAAAGGCTATCTTGYCCAGTTTCAATTTCCACCTGACTCCTTTTAGCTAGATTATTAGCATCTACCCATTCTTTTGGAAGGGWRACTAGAATRCTGCTTCCAATTTTCTGTAGTCGTCTWACAAATTTAGTCAATTTATACTAATTTAAATAATTTAAGCCATATTCTTATATTTTATGKWAAATTTAAAYTYAGATCAGTGGAGGCTACGGCATTTTGTCCGGCACATGTTACYGGATTCTTTWARGCAMAYYTTGRSGAAAATCAAGRAGTTSCAGAAAAATTTGGTTCRATGGGTGCRGGATTTTCAATCAAARAAGGAGTTACAACAAAGGTNATWATTTCGGCTAAAAATAAWCARCATTCAAGATTTAGAATATCAMTAAAGGGATTTCAATCTGACAAAACWGAYGTTTCTGAGTTTGTATTAAAGGAATTTCTAAAATTGGGAAATTTTGAAGATRTTTTCTTTGATATAGAACATCRRATTTCAATTCCTGTTGGATATGGTTTAGGATCTAGTGGTGCTGTTGCWTTATCTCTTTCATATGCACTAGAYCAAGTACTTGAAKTRAAATTAGATAARATTGAAATTGGTAAAATTGCACATATTGCTGAAATCAATTGCAAAACAGGACTAGGRGATGTRTTRGCATCCTATCATGGTGGKTTTGAAATAAGGGTAAAGCCAGGRGCACCTGGAATTGGAAAAGTTGAGAAAATTGATRTTGATRATATWTCAATTATWATGATATGTTTTTCACCAATATCCACAAATAAATTCATCCAAGAACAWCTTTCTAAAATTAATGGTCTTGGAGGAAAAATGGTAAACAAATTACTTGAATCAAAAGAYTATGATAATTTTCAAGATATGTCATTAGAATTTGCAAAGTATATCAATGTAATGACTCCAAGAATGSAAAAACTAATTGAAGAATTATCTCTCAATGGAATTAAAAGTGGAATTGCACTTTTTGGAGAAACTGTTTTTACKATGATACCAAAAATTTCTAAAAATAAAGTTTTAGATATTTTTAAAAAATATCCTGAAGGGAAAATTATCATATCCCAATTAGATGTTCAAGGAGCAAGAGTTCTTAATAATTAATTTAATTTTAATGTCGTTAATACCAAAATCTCATCCAAGAGCAAAATCACTTTTAATTCGCGAAAAATTAGTATTTGGTTTTGATCATGGATTRGTTGCAAAAGAAGGTYTWCTTGCTCAAGGAAGAGGWGAGGCTTTTGATTATTTACTAGGAGAAAAAACAGGMAAGTCTGCAAAATCAGCAATTAAAGCAGCTGCTGCACAGATCCTGTTGGCTAAATTACCTGTAATTTCAGTAAATGGAAACATCGCTGCATTGTGCCCAAAGGAGATAGTAAGGCTTGCCAAACAAACGGGCTCAAAAATTGAGGTAAATCTMTTTTATTMTAATGAAAAAAGAAAGAACGCCATAGTWAAGACACTAAAAAARAGTGGAGCCAAAGTAATTTTAGGCAYAAATTTTTCCACAAGGGCTRCTCTTTCAGGCATAGATTCARCAAGAAGAATTGTTGATAAAAATGGAATTTTTTCTGCAGATGTGGTTGTTGTTCCACTTGAAGATGGAGATAGAACTTTGGCTTTGAGAAAAGCGGGAAAAGTGGTGATTACTTTTGATCTAAATCCACTTTCGAGAACTTCACAAACTGCCAATATCACAATTGTTGATAATGTAACTCGTGGAATGGATTTGTTAATAAAAAATTGTAAAAAACTATCTAAAACAAATCAAAAAACTCTTGAAAAGATTTTAAAGAATTTTGATAATAAAAAAAATCTTTCAGATAACATTAATGAAATTAAAAACAATTTGACAAGGAGRTCWCGTATTGCATAAATCGGTTCAAGATATAATAAAAATGAAAAAGGATGAAAAGAAAATATCTGTAATTACTAGTTATGATTATTCTCTGGCATCATTATGTGATAAAGCAGGAATAGABATACTTCTTGTAGGGGATAGTGCAGGAATGGTAATGCTTGGCTATGAAAATACYATCCCTGTAACGATGGATCAAATGTGTATGTTTACAGAAGCTGTAAGTAGAGCMAGACAAAATTCATTGCTTGTAGCYGATTTACCMTTTATGTCATATCAAGCAAGCATWGAGGATGCTATMACAAATTCTGGSAGATTAATTAAAGCTGGAGCAGATTCAGTAAAACTSGAAGGTGGTACTCCAATGGCTGAAACAATTARTGCWATTGTTGATGTTGGAATTCCAGTGATGGGACAYATCGGKTTRCAGCCACAAACTACAATGCTGTCTCAGGGATACAAAGTMCAAGGAAGAACAAAAGATACTGCATTAAAATTAATTGATGATGCAAAAGAGCTTGAAGAAGCTGGTGTGTTTAGTATTGCATTAGAAATGGTAAGCCATGAGATAGCTGAGATAATTTCCGAAACCATTAGTGTACCAACAATTGGGATCGGCTCAGGAGTTGGATGTAATGGACAAGTCCTTGTAGTTCATGATTTACTTGGGATGTATGATAAGCTAAAACCAAAATTTGTAAGAAGATACATGAATTTGTCTGAAGATATTGTAAAAGCTCTTGAAAAATACAAAAATGATATTGAATCAGGCACATTTCCTGCCCAAGAAAACTGGTTTTCAATGAATGATGGTGAGTTGAAAAAATTACGAGAAGAAATTGGAAGATAAAAAGAAAATTAGAAAAAAAAGGGATCATCCATCTTTAGATATTGTGAGTTCCTATGGGGTTGAATTATCTGGGAAAAGGATTGTTCTCTGTGTTGCAGGAAGTGTTGCAGCATACAAGGCTATAGAATTAGCAAGATTGTTAATGCGACATGGAGCAAATGTAACTTGCGTTGCAAGTAATGCTGTTACCAAACTGGTACAACCAGACTATTTCAGATGGGCTACTGGAAACGAAGTAATTACAAAACTTACTGGAGAACTTGAGCATATTAGRTTAGCAGATTATAAYAAGTCAGATTTGATAGTTGTTTATCCRGCAACTGCAAATACMMTTGGTAAATTAGCAAATGGGATTGATGATACWCCTGTGTCTACTRTTCTTACWGTMGGATTTGGATCAAAAATTCCTATTTTRATGTGTCCTGCYATGCATGCMTCAATGTATGATAATTTAGCAGTAAAGAAAAATATWGAATTTTTAAAAAATAAGATTGAATTYYTRWSTCCRCAAATGATTGARGGAAAAGCMAAAGCGTCTGAACCTGAAGATGTTTTRGAATATGTYTTAAAAAAATTTGGATTYTCATCTATTTTAAAAAATAAAAAAATCCTAATRACTGCTGGRCCCACARTTGAATATATTGATCCTTTACGAGTTATTACAAACCAAAGCTCAGGAAAAACTGGAGTTTTATTAGCYTCAGAATTAATTTCAGCSGGATCCAAAGTKACTCTRGTTTATGGTCCAGGAGTTGAAAAACCACCRAAAGGAGCTAAAGTAATCAARGTTYTCACAAGTAAAGAGATGTATGAGACAGTAAAAAAGCAGATGAAAAAAAAGTTTGATGTGATGATAATGGCAGCTGCTGTTGCTGATTATACCCCAGAAAACCCAAGTAAAAAAAAGATCAAAAGTACTCAAAATAAAATCAAAATTAGCCTCAAAAAAGTACCAAAAATTATTGATCAGATTAAAAAATTCCAAAAAAATATAATTCTAGTTGGATTCAAAGCAGAAGTAAATCTCTCAAAAAAAGATTTGATAAGAGTTGCCCGAAAAAAATTACAAGAATCAAATGCAGATATAATTATAGCAAATAATATTGGCTCATCACGATATAAAAAAAATCCTAATAATAATGAAGTTTTAATTATTGATTCAGGAAAAGTGAGATCATCAGGATGGAAAAAGAAACAAAAAATTGTAAAATTTATCAGAAAAGAGATTGAGAATAAATTAAAATGAAAAATTCAGAACTTCGAAGACTGGTTGCCGAGTATAAAGAAATTAAAATCAAATTAACAAAAACTCAAAACAATAAATTAATAGAACAGTTAAGAGAAATTGAACATAGATATTTTCATGAGACAGGAAGACCTCTTAAAGCTGATATCAAAGAGATTACATAAAATATATCAAAAATAACAAAGAATTGAAAATGAAATTTAATCATACAAAATACAAGCAAAGAAATATTACAATATGGAATGAAGTAGCTCCACGTTATCATAAAAGGTGGGCAAGTATTAGYCAAGGACCATTTGCAAGTACTTCAAAATTGSTTCAATTAYTAAATATCAATAAAGGAGACAAAGTACTTGATCTTGCCTGCGGTACAGGTGTAGTTACCAAAAAAATTAAGCAAAAGGTAGGTAGYTYAGGRTATGTAGTAGGTGGTGATACATCAGTTACTGCAATAAAGATTGCAAAGAARTGGAATGGACACCAATCAAATTTGGGTTTTGTAAATATAGATGCTGAGAATTTTAACTTCTCAAAACCATTTGATATTATAACATGTCAATATGCATTRTTCTTTTTTCCAAATGCWCAGAAAGCGCTAAAAAATATCAAAAAAAATCTCAAAAAAACAGGYAAAATAGGCATAACTGTACATGGRGCAGCAAAAAAAGTTCCTTTTTTTAGTAGTATTTTGGATGCAGTAACAGAATTGATTCCTGATTATTTTCCTCCAGGTTCTCCKGATTTAGATAGATTTGGAACAAAATYYTCTCTKAGAGAGGAAGTAAGAAARGYAGGRTTTTCTAAAATTAMAGTCAAAAATTTTATTTTTARATTTAATCCTGGTACATTTGAAGACTATTGGAGAAATTATCTTAGGTATGTTGCAAAACCATTAAAAGAAAAACTAGATGCTCTTGATAGACAAARGAGAAAAGAATTGAAAAATACAGTTAGAGAAAATGTAAAACCATACACTCTGAAAAATAAAACCRTAGAATTTCCTTGGSAAGTTTTAATTTTAACTGCAAAAAAATAGGAATGAGGGAATATGGTAAGAGATTCAAAAAAGAAAAAAGAAARACCAAAAGAGTCYCAATTTAAGAAATTTCTTATAAAACGTGCTCCAATTTACTTGGCAGCTATAGCAATTATGATCATCTTTATTGTYCCCGATTTAACAAAGGGDGATTTACAAAGTAGTCTTCCTCAAACTTTAACCCAAGAGGAACAACTGGTAGTGGATTTTTTGATGGCATACAATGGTCCTAATGAAAAGGGTCTAAGTCTCMTTGATGCAATATCAAARGAAATAAGTGAAGAATATCCAAATGAGAAAATTTATGATAATAARAAAACCAAAGTAAATGTTGTYGTRTCWARTVTAGAGAATGAAARATATCAAGTTGTTTTTGATTTTGAATCACACAAGGATGATTTTCATTATAATTGGGATATTGAYATGCAGACAGGAGATATTAAGGGAAATGATGAAGAATCAAAATACATTATWAATTTAGTTGATTTTTATGATTAGAATTTCTGAAAATTAGCCTCAAATTGTAACTAAATCTTTTGTAAATTTATGCATRAYTATTGGTTTTTGTTTTACGATTAAAGAATCTTCAATCCTAATTCCAAATTTGTTTGGGATGTAAATTCCAGGTTCTACTGTGATTGYCATATTTTYTTCAAGTAGAGTTTCACTWCGAAGAGAGACRGTTGGTGCTTCGTGAACTTCTAATCCAATACCATGRCCTGTGGAGTGKATAAAATATTTTCCATAATTTTTATCTTCGATATACTTACGGCATGCAAAATCAACATCTTTACAATTTACATTAGGTTTTACAGCTTTCAATCCAAGCTTTTGTGATTCTTTWACAATTTCATAAGCTTCTTTTGTTGGTTGAGAAATTTTTCCTATTGCAAATGTTCTTGTAGAGTCAGAAACATATCCTTTGTATCTTAAAGTTAGATCCACTACAACAAGATCACCTTTTCTAAATTTTCTTTGGGAAACTTGTGCATGGGGTAAAGCACCATTGGGACCTCCTGCKATGATAAGAGGGTTAAGAGTCGATTTGTAACCAGTATCAAACATTTGTTGTTCTATTGCATACGCCATCAAAATTGTTTGAAGTTCAGACTCTTTTTGSYCCACTTTCATCTTCTTTGAGCAAATATCAAATAATTCATCGATTATTTTAGAGCCTTTTTTGAGAATTTTGATCTCTTTTTCATCTTTTATTATWCKAGARTTATAAARTGGYTCVGTAGATGATTTGATTTTAGGAATAGATTTTTTCAGAGACGTCATTAAGGAAAAATCATTGCAATCAGTACATACTTTATTTTTGTTGATTTTTGTAACYAGKGWGGAAATTAAGCCAACACCCCTTTCGCCTGTTATAACATTACAATTTTCTGACTCCTCTTTTGCTCGTCCTACCTCAAGCTCTGGAGCAATAATCGTAGTATTTCCTCCTTTYTCCAATATTCCAATCGCTTCRCCCCAAAATCCAGTCAAATAAAATAGATTCTCAGGYTCAAAGGTTACCAAAGTGTCRCAGTCTATCTTTTGGGCAAATTTAAGAAGATTTTTTCTTCGATGCTTCACAAAAAATTATCTGCTTTTCTCAATTTATGTATGATGCAAAGTTTGTATATACGATTTAGAGGTTGGAAAATTATGACARATGAAAAGAAGAAAGTGGTTGCATTRCTTTCAGGAGGAYTGGATAGTCARCTTGCTRTAAGAATGATGCAAGAACAAGGTTTTGAGGTTTCAGCTGTTGCAATAAAAACTCCCTTTTGTGATTTTGATTGTGGACGAGGATGTGGATTTGAAATTAGAGAAAGAGCAGACGATCTAAATGTAAAACTAAAGACAGTATATCTTGGAGATGAATATATCGAAATGCTAAAACATCCCAAGTATGGTAGAGGTGCAGGTTTCAATCCTTGTGTGGATTGTMGATCYATGATGTTTGATGCAGCAAAAAAACATATGGAAGAAATWGGYGCCGAATTTATTATTTCWGGAGAAGTTCTTGGYCARAGACCAATGAGYCAACATGCTCCTGCATTAAGRACDATTGAAAAAGAGTCAGGRCTTGTAGGAAAAATTGTAAGACCTTTATCTGCGGCCTTGTTGCCTGAAACAGATCCTGARAAGGATGGACTAATCAAAAGAGAAAATCTTGGAATGATTAGAGGWAGAACTAGAARAGCACAATTAGAAATGGCAAAAAAATATGGAATTGAAAATCCTCCTAATGCTGGRGGTGGTTGTCTATTAACAGATCCAGCTTTTGGATTACGTGCMAAAGATTTGTTTKCCCATATAGAGACACCAACGATAAATGATRTTGATTTGTTAAAAGTAGGAAGRCARTTTAGATTAGATRAGGAAACAAAGCTGGTAGTTGGAAGAAACAARGATGARAATGAAATGATAAAGGCAATTGCATTGCCCAATGATATTTTGTTAGAGTCACGTGACCATATGGGRCCTGTATCAATTTTACGTGGGAAAAATGCAGATAAACATATTGAATTTGCATCTTCAGTTACTCTAAGATATTCAGATGCACCAAGGAAAGAGAAAGGTTACTTGATTATTAACAAAGATAAGAAAAAAGATGAGATAATCGCAGAACCTGCAACAGAAGAGTCCTACCTTAAATTTAGAATCTAGGCGCGAAATTTTAATCAAATTAGTTAAAACTAAGGAAGAGTTTTTGAGGGAGTAGATCGCATTTTTATCAAGGATGCAAAAACAAGAAAATCCCATTTACTTGAAGGCAATTACTATACGYGATGTTAGTGATGTTCTTTCAATCAAAGAAGATATCAAAAAGGGAATGATTTTGATTTTAAGAGTAACYCCATTAGCTCAAAAAGATGTGGAACAACTTCGTAMAGTTGTAGAGGATTTGTATTCAATTGCTAAAACTGCTGGYGCAGACATTGCAAGATTAGGAGAGGAAAGAATTATTGTTGCACCTTCTAACATTAAAATYTGGAAGCCTGAATACGATCTAAAATAATTTTATTGCTTCTTGTATTTGAGGATAATGTGCTGGAATTCTATACATTCTTCTWATATTCATTGCAAGRTTTTCAGACTTTTTTCTTTCTCCGTGATTGACAAGGACTCTACGGAGTTTTGGTCTTAATCTTTGAACAAAGGACATTAATTGGTTATAATCACTGTGTCCACTAAATCCATCTAATTTTTCTACACCACAATTTATGGTTACTACTTCGATTTTACCTTCTTTTCCAAGCATAGAAACTTGTTTTGAGCCATCCAAAACTCTTCTTCCTAAAGTACCGTTTACCTGRTAAGAGACAAACAAGACTTTGTTCTTTTTGTCTGGAGCAATATTTTTGAAATATTCCAAAACAGGTCCTCCTTCTAACATTCCRGATGTTGCTAAAATAATACATGGRGAGTCTTCTCTWAGAGGTTCTTCTCTAGCRTCAGAATGYTCAATATTGGTGAAATATTCTGAATCAAATGGATTGTCGTCTGTCTCTAAGATTTTTTGTTTTAGTTCCCTTGCGAGGTATTCTGGAAATGACTCATGGATTGCTGAGGCTTCTGAAATCATYCCTTCTGTAAAAACAGGTGCTTCGACCATCTCTCCAGATTTCATATAATGATCGATTACCATCATTATTTCTTGAGCACGGCCTACAGCAGGAATGGGAATRAGGACCTTTCCTCCATCTGTYAGAGTATTATTTACTGCATTAATGAAAGAAGATTCAACTTCTTGTCTAGATGGTTGTATGTCTTCTTTTAGGCCATAGGTACTCTCGATTAACAAAGTTTCAACTCTAGGGAAATTCCAAACTGCAGCTTCAAACAATATGCTTTTTCCRAATTTAATATCACCAGAATAAACAAAGTTRTGRTCTCCATTTCCKATGTGGAAATGGCATAAAGAGGAGCCAAGAATATGTCCTGCATTTGCAAGYACTAATTTAATGTCAGGTGAGATATCAGTTACAGTTCCGTAAGGAAGAGTTATGGTTTGTTTCATAATTTGCTTAACATCTCTTTCTGAATAAATTGGATTTCTTCCTTGAGCAGTGGCTACTTTGATGGCATCTAATTGAATAAGATTCATCATAGGAAGAGTTGGTTCCGTACAATAAATTGGACCCTTGTAACCATACTTACAGAGTGTAGGTAAGAAACCGGTATGATCTAAATGAGCATGTCCTATTACCACTGCATCAAGGTCATCTAAGGTAATATTGAGGGAATCAAATCTAGGATAGGCATCCATTGGAGATTTGGCTCCAGGATTTATTCCACAATCAATCAAGATTTTACTCTCGGGAGTTGATAATAACATGGAAGACCTTCCTACTTGACCAAAACCTCCCAAGGTAAATAGAGTAACTTCTGATCTTTGCAATAATCTAGGTCTGAATATTTCATCTCCTATCTCCCTTAGTCGCYTRCTTCTATCCGCTGAGGATTGTTTGAGAGTTGCCTTGATTGTTTGAATAGTCCGAGATGGAATAGTTGTTGATTTTCTAATWCGTATTTTCCAACCTATCTTCTCGGTGATTTCGGCATGATTGAATTCTTTTGYATTTCTTTGAAGCAACCAAGGTCTTTTTGCTTCAATTGAAACCTCGCCAGTAGCAGTATCAAAAACAGTTCCTTGAAGATTAGCATCCTTAGGTACACATTCTGTYATTATTCTTCGAGCTTCATCTTCTGGTTTTCTTATTGATTCATCAGTTTTAATGACAATACGTTTTTTAATAATATTAACAAGATTTGAAATTATTTCATTGTGTTCTAAAAGATAGCGTGGTGAGTTTGTATAAAGAGCAATTCTAGGTCCTTCATACTCTATTTTTGTTAAAYYTGCCTCTTTGGGAATACTTTSCAGTATGGTGGCCATTATATTTTGGCTAGCAGTTAATTCTTTTTCTTGAAGTTTCCTTTGCATTAAATCACTAAAGTTTSAGAGTTTTTAATTTCTTAAATTTCTAAATTTCRATTAYTGCTTTCTTTTGCTCATYTGTTAAAAGACGGAATCCATCYTTATCCATAATGGCAATATTGATTCCATCACCAGTRCCAATATTTCTTATAATTGCAGCCTTTACTGCTCTTAAAGCAATTTTTTTTGCTTCCTCTAYTGTTAGATCATCACGATATTGTTCTTCTAGTACACCATATGCAACWGGAGAACCACTTCCCGTTGTGACGTAGGTTTTTTCTTCCACTGAACCAAACATGTCAACATTAAACAATGCTGGACCTTTTGAATCGTATCCGCCGATTAGAATATCTGCCATAAATGGATAACCACGATTTTGATGGAATATGAGTGAGCAGAGTCTRCTTAGAGAGTGAATTGAAATTGGTCYATTTTTTTCAACTCTGTGAAGATTYGAATGATAACGTAARATGTCKACAATGTTTTGAGCATCAGCCACGCCTCCAGCYAAAGTCAAGCCTGCATGGATGTCAATTTTTTGTATTTTCATAGTGTTGTTATTTGCTATAAAGTAACCAGCACTGGCTCTCATATCTGCACACAATACAATGCCATCTTTAGCTTTGATACCTACTGTGGTTGTTCCGCGTAGAATTTTTTCTTGAACATTATTTGACAAAAGATACACCTTTAGAGATAATGTTAGTGGCATCCACCCTTTTAAATAACTTTTTGATCTCTTGAAATGATAAATAGTGACAAAAAAGGAAAAMCCMATGCCAYCMCACACCATGGARTTACCCAGGCTTATTGTGGTTGGTGAAAATAACATCAAGGAATTTGGAAAATTTCTRTTTTCTTTAAACAAGCCCAAAAAAATTTCATTGATTTCTGGAATTCATGTRAAAAAAATTCTTAAGAAAAAAATTGAAGATTCGTTGAAGTTAAATAAAATCAAATTTGTTTGGCATACATCAAAGGATAATCAAATTAGTACATTAAATCAGATTCAAAAAGACGTCAAAAAAGATCATAGTGATCTATTAGCCGGAATTGGAGGAGGTCGTTCTGTAGATACRGCTAAAATGATTTCCTTTAATCTAGATATCCCCTTTGTTAGTGTTCCAACTGCTGCATCACATGATGGCATGGCWAGTCCATTTGTTTCTGTAAAAAGTGAYAAACCTCATTCATTGGTTGCAACGGCTCCGTTGGGGGTTTTTGTRGATATAGATATAATTAAAAAAGCACCATCAAAGCTTTTGGCAAGTGGGTGTGGTGATCTAATTGCCAATTTTATTGCMGTAAAAGACTGGCAATTAGGACATAAAAAAACGGGTGAATATTACGGAATGTATTCTGCGGATCTKGCCCTGCTAAGTGCTAAAATAGTAATGGATAATTCTYACAAGTATTCCAAAAAAGGATTAGATGCTAGAGTAATTGTTGAAGCTTTAATCAGTGCAGGTGTAGCATCATGTATTGCTGGTAGTAGCAGRCCTTGTTCAGGTGCAGAACATCTTTTCTCTCATGCTTTGGATAAAATTGCTCCCGGAAAAGGTCTTCATGGAGAAAAATGTGGTATTGGTTCTATAATGATGGCAAAGTTGCAGAATCAAGATTGGAAAAAAATTGTTAAAACATTAAATGAAGTTGGAGCTCCTACTACTGCTAAACAAATTGGTTTGAAAGAAAGTGAAATAATAGAGGCACTAATGATGGCACAAGATTTGAGACCTGAAAGATACACAATTCTAAAAGAAATAGAAATGACAGAACAAAAAGCTATGAATCTAGCAAARAGAACTAAGGTAATTTGATTTAAGCTRCTTTTGGTTCAGGGRCTTTTTCTTCTTTTTGTTCAGGTTTCTTTGTTTGAGTTTGTTTTTTTTGATGAGTTTCAACAAAGTTGAYTTTTTCTAATRATGRGACAAATTTGAAAATATCTACCTGAATGAAATGTTTTATTATTTGAAGACCATCTGCTCTAAATATTTCTTCAGGAATTGTAATGCTTGCCTGTTTTTCATTWATAGTGAACTCAATTTTTGAATTTTCTACTGGCATTCTGTTTTTTAGTATTCCATCAATTTTGTCATTTTCAGAATCAAGTGATTTAATGACATTTACATCGTAGAGTATTGTTTTACCTGCATATCTATGATTATAATCAATTTGAACTCGACCTGAACCAATAAATYGTATTATTCCTCTTTTGTCATCAATTTCAATTGAATCTCCAATAGAAACTTTTTCAGCATCTTCCCCGAGTTTTCTAAGAGGAATCATTCTAACCTTTTTTGAATCTCGTTCCCCGAATCCTTTGTCTGGTGATACTTCGACTGTAAGTTTGTCACCTACAGCTGTTTTGGCTAGTGCTTCATCTAATCCTTTTAGAACTGGATAAGAAATTTCGCCTATGGACACAAGTTTTGGCTGGTATTTTACATCTGATTCATAAATGGAATATTTTTTTGCGTCCTCTTCTATAGTTGTATCAAAGACTTCATCAGTGTCTTTAACTTTGGCGACATAATCAATGAGTATCAATGAACTTTTATCGAAAGTCAATGTGTTCGATCTTGAAATTCCTTATATTAAGTTAACATGGACTAAAGATCGTTTAGTTTCTCTTCAGCAGCTTTGAGACCAGCTTGAGGATCAGTTTCATATCCCATTATTGCTAAGGTTGATGAAATTGACGATATTGTTCTCGTTACATGATATGGACTAACTTCACCCATACATCCAACTCTGAATACTTTGCCTTTTAGATCTCCAAATCCACCAGCAACTAACACTTTGAATTTTTTAGCTAATGTATCTCTAAATATTTTATCTTGTAGACCATCTAAGTAGTTTAGAGCAACAATTGTAATGGAACGATCTTCTTCTTTTGCAAATGGTGTAAGACCAATTGCACTTAATCCAGAATAAAGAGCRTCAGAACAAACYTTGTGCCGTTTATAGACAGWTTCTAATCCYTCTTCTAACATTATKGTYAATGCTTCTCTATAYGCATAAAGTAAAGGTAATGCCGGAGTAAAAGGAGTATGTTTTGATTCTTCATAATATTTGAARTAYCTTGCCAAGTTGAGGTACATTGTTGATGGAGGATTTTCGATCATGTATTTTTTGGCTCTTGGACTAACAGATATWGGAGAAATTCCAGGTGGAGCRGCAATAGCCTTTTGTGAGCCTGTCATACAAATATCAATMTTCCATTTGTCAAYTGGAAGGTCTACAGCTCCTAGTATGGAAACTGAATCTACAACATAGAATGAATCATTTCGTGAAGTTAAATCTGAAATTTTTTCTAGATAATTCACCATGGTTCCTGTGGAAGTCTCATTGTGAACAACATAGAATGCTTTAACGTCTTTATTATTATCAAATGCTTCTTTTATTTGATCAAGGGTAGCATTTTGTCCAGGTGGAGTTTCAAGTTTTACTACCTCAGCTCCTTGACCAGCAATTAGTTGTGAAAGTCTGTTGCTAAATTCTCCATTTACGGGAATTATGACTTTATCTCCTTTTTTAATCAGATTGATTACACTGGCTTCTACTGCACCTGTTCCAGATGCAGATAAGGTTACGATGTCATTTTGAGTTTGAAAAACTTGTTGTGTTTTATCAACCACATCAGTGTATAATTCTACAAAGTCGTCACTTCGATGATTAATTATTGGAGCCAACATAGCTCGCATCACTCGATTAGGCACATTTGTTGGACCAGGAAGCATTGATAGATATTCCAAATCTTATCTCAAAGAAAATAAATCGGTAATCAACTGTTGTAACAAAATTCTAGAACTTGATCCTAAAAACGAACAAGCTAAAAAAATATTGGAATATCTTGAAAAAACTTAGAACATGCAATTAATTTTTTAATAGATATACATTTTCTAATAACCATTCGCAATATTTGGATACCTTATCGGTAAATTTGCACCAAATATGAAGAGAATGTGGAAGAATGTCTATTCTACCATTTTCTAGAAAAATCTTCGCTCCTTCTTTGCCTTCATACATATAGGCATCATCAACTTTAATGTCACCAAAAATTTCTTTGGCCTTTGATTTAATGATACTACGCTCTATTGGAAAATTTGTTTTTGACTGGTCAACTATAATGCTAAGATCTTGAGTTCCGTAAGAGTCAAAATCCTCAATTTTGCCTTTATGAGGGAAATTCACAACTAACTTGATGTTGTGCTTTTTGCCTACCTCAAAACCAATCTCAGTGATTCTGCGATAAGCAATTGCTGGATTTTTTTTCAATAAAACTCGAATTTGCGGCATATTTGACTTTAGTTCTTTTTTGAGATGTTCAGTAATTTTTGCGAAACTCATAAGATAACTAAGATTTTAGTTATATTCAATTATTACTTTTTCTGGATTGAATTACCTAGATGCATTTTTTTACATGGTTGAGTTTTGAACGGTATGGCCCTTCCTATGGATTATGATAGCCTTCGTTCAGATGAAAGCTCTGAGCGAGCAAGTAGCTTGGAAGATTACAAAGTTACCTGTATAGAATTTATCAAAGACATTTCAGATGATTATCTAGAGTGGGTAGAATATTACAAATTGCCCCCAGATGAGGATAAAAAGCGACGTACCGAAATTGCAGGAATTATAGAAAGGACAAATGAATGGATTGCAAAAGTTGCACAAACGATCAAAGGAGTAGATGTTGTCATGAATGATGGTGTGCAAAAAATGGCCGAAGCAACAGCTGGAAAACCATTTCAAATAGGAGTTTTTGTTAATCAAAAATCAAGCTATACGCAATCAAAACCAGGCATCATTACTGTAAATGTTAAATCTACTGGAAGAGAAGGAAAAAAAACTAAACTTGGTTTTCATCATCAAAGTGAACGGTTTCGAATTGAAACTACTGGTAAAGCATTTTTTGATGAAAGTAATTTGCCACAAGAAGAATTTGATTTGATGGATATACAACTAAAATTAAATACAAATGAATGCAAACAGCGTGATGTTATTTCATTTACAGTAATTGTTTCAGAAATGTCTAATGATCAAGAACTGGATAGACGTGGAGTCAGCACCATTATTCATATAACTTGACTTCCAAAACAACTCGGTTTTCTTTAGCACGTTCTTGATTAGGATATTTCAGCTCTGAAATTTTCCTTGATAATACTTGATCTTTTACTAATACTGCTTTTCCTTGAAAAACATTATTGTCATATTTTATCAAAACCTCAGGATTGGTCAAAGCGTTTTGAAACCAGTCCCCATCTGGTTTGTGGCGAGAAAAGTAAATTTTATCATTATACATAACTGCTAGTAACCAAACCGAATGCTCTTTTCCTGTTTTTCTTCCCTTGGTTGCAAGAATCGCCTTAAAGGGCTCATTTTTCTCAATTTTCACATACATTTTGAAATGGTCTAGAAATTTAACCTAATTGGAAGAAAATTCTGATACTTGATGCCATAAACTAACGTGTGGACAGGTGCACATGTCAACTAAACTAGAAGGTATGCCAGAGAATCTAACTACAGCTGACAGATTCACAGGTAAAAAAGTTGTAGATAGAGAAGGAATCCAATATGGAAAGGTAAAGCACATCCACATTAATCCAGAAACAATGACTGTTGCTGGGGTAACAATCCATGAAGGTTTTCATAAAGACTATTACTTGTCAGACGAATACTTTGACAAATTTACCGACGAGACACTTTTGTTAAATATTCCCCCAGTCAGGACTGATTCAGATGTAGTGGACATTGATGGACATAAACTAGGCAAAGTTAAAAAATTACATAGGCATCCAGATACCTACGTTCTTGAAACCATTGAAGTTTCAAACGGTTTTATGCATTCCAAGGTAGTCTCCAAAGCAGACATTTGGGGAGTTGGAGAAAAAATTATCCTTAAACTAACCAAGGATCAATTCAAAAATCTAGATTAAACTAAGTTTGTGAATCCTCTCACAGTTTTTTTCTTTTTACAAGTACCAAATAGCAACTAATTTACAAATTCAGGGTATTGAAAGTGTTAGCAATTTATAATTGCAAAAATGTTTCCAGTTATTGTCATCAATTGAGATAGATTCATTATCAAAAAAATTTGGAAAAATAAAAGCAGTAGATAATATCTCGCTTAAAGTCCAGGAGGGAGAAATCTTTGGATTTCTTGGCCCAAATGGGGCAGGCAAAAGTACCACCATGATGATTCTTACTACTCTCTTAAAACCATCTTCTGGAAAAGCCTTTGTTGCTGGATTTGACGTTGTTTCCCAAGCTAAAAACGTAAGAAAAAACATTGGTTATGTTCAACAAGAGATTTCTGTTGATGAATATCTGACAGGTAGAGAAAATCTGCTATTGCAAGCTAGACTAAATCACATCCCAAAAAATCTACGAGATAAAAGAATAGATGAAATGCTAGACCTTGTAGAGTTAACCGACAAGCAACACCAAGCAGCAACTACGTATTCTGGAGGGATGAGAAAGAGATTGGATATTGCAGGTGGGCTTTTACATCATCCCAAGGTGTTAATTCTTGATGAACCCACAGTTGGACTAGATATTCAAACTAGGCGGAAAATCTGGGAGTATCTCAAGAAAATTCATTCAGAATTTGATATGACAATATTTCTTAGCACCCACTACATGGAAGAAGCCGATATTCTTTGTGATAGAATTGGAATTATTGATTACGGAAAGATTCAGATAATTGATACTCCCAAGTCACTGAAAAATTCCCTTGGAAAAGAAATAATTTCTTTTAGTTTAGAACATGATAACGGAAATAAAGATAACCTCATTTCAAAAATCAAAAACATTGAATTTGTAAAGGAAATTTCTTCTAGACCAGAACAGATAACTGTTTTTTCATCAAATGGCACAGAAGTAATTCCAAAAATATTTCAATCATCATCAGAACTTGGAATAAAAATTAAATCAATTTCGTTAACTCAACCAACCCTTGATGATGTTTTCATTTCGTACACTGGTAGGGAGTTAAGAGACGAAACTGAGAATTTCAATATGAAAAAAGAACATTCTAAAATGAGAAGATTAAGACCTTGAGCCCCTTTGACACTTATACAATTTTTTGGAGGGAGATGAAAAGATATCGCAAGTCAAGAAGCGGCGTATTAATTCGGTTGATTCAACCAGTAGTTTGGATTATAGTTATTGGAAATACTTTTGCAGGTACTCAATCATTAATACAATCTGTAGGTTTTACTGGAGAATACATAGAATTTATGACACCAGGAATAATTGTACTTACTGCAATCTTTACAAGTATTTTTGGTGGAGTTAATACTCTATGGGATAGACGATACGGTTTTATGAATAAAGCATTGACAGCCCCAATTTCAAGATCATCTATTGCCTTGGGCAAGATGTTTGCAATATCGTTGATAGCAGCTCTTCAAGCAAGTTTGATTATTGGAATTGCACTTGCAATTGGTGTAAGTTTTACAAATATATTTTTGATTGTGCCCATCATGGCAATTGTCATTTTATTTTCCCTTGGATTTTCTGGAATTTCAGTTATGGTTGCAGCTACTGCAAAATCTCAGGAAACGTTTTGGGGAATAATTAATTTTCTAGGAATGCCTTTGTTCATGCTAAGTCCTGCACTTTTTCCTCTGGAATTGCTACCAGAATGGCTTGCACTTGCTGCTCGACTAAATCCAGTTACTTATACCGTGTTACTAGTACGTGGCATGATGACTGGTGTTAATGAAGGAGGAATTGATGCTTTAATGAGCATAGGAATTATTGCGGTTTTTGTTATAGTTATGATAGGATTGGCAAGCTACGTCTTTACTCGTGAAGTAAACAAGCCCTTCTAATTTACCCAAAATTGACTAAAACTGCAACAATTTCTAACTTGTGATATCTTGTTCAGATCTTGAAATTCCCTCATATTGAGACTAGTAGTACCTCTAGTGCTAATTTTTAGTGTATTTACCTTAGTTAATCTTCTACCTCAAGAAGCATTTGCTAATACTAGTGCTTCACATCCCTTCATTTTAGAATGGGGAGAATCCGGTTTGATGAAAGCAGGATATTTTTCATTTCCTCAAAATTTAGCTTCAGATGATTTTGGAAATATCTATGTAACAGATCTTGGAAACATGCGAGTTCAAAAATTTGATAATGATGGAACCTTTTTGAATGCTTGGGGAAGTAGTGGAAGTGGTTCTGGACAATTCAGATCTCCAATGGGAATTGAAGTTTTTGAGGGTTCTGTTTTTGTTGTCGATTCGCAATTAAACAGAATTCAAAAATTTGATCTTGATGGAAACTTTGTAACAAAATGGGGTGAACAAGGTTCAGGTGCAAGCCAATTCTTGTTACCAAACGGTATTGCGGCTGGGAATAATGGAACAATCTATGTTGTTGACACAGGTAACCAAAGAATTCAAAAGTTCACACAAGACGGTGAATACATTTCAGAATTTGGTGCAAGTGGAATGGAAGATGGGAAATTCTTATCCCCAAAAGGAATAGCAATAGATAAGGAAGAAAACATTTACGTTACTGACCCAGGTAAGAATAAAATTTTCAAATTTAACTCAGATGGACTTTACTTGAATAGTTTTGGACCAAATGCTGGTGGCATTTCAATAAAGCCAGAAGGATTGGTAATTGATCCAGTTGGAAATATCTATGCAACTGACACAAACTATAACAGAATTTTACAAATAAGCCAAGAAGGAGCTACTCTGACAATTTGGGGTTCCATGGGAATAATGAATGGTCAATTCAAAACACCAAAAGATATTGAAGTAGATGCCTTTGGTCAAGTTTTTGTTGTGGATTCTAACGGTCATAGAATTCAAAAGTTTGGTTCACCATATGTTACTGAAATACCTGAAGAAGAACCAAGCACTTCTGAATCTCAAACAACACAAGAAACACAGTCTTTACCAAAAGTAGAACCGGTACCAGGTGACTTGACAAAACCAGTAATTACTACACCAAATGATTTGTTTATAGAAGCAACTGGTGGTCTAACACCAGTATCTGTTGGACAAGCAATGGCAACTGATGAAAGTGGAATTCAATCTCTTACCAATAATGCTCCAGCCAAATTTCCCTTAGGTGTAACTACAATCATTTGGACAGCAATTGATGGTGCAGGAAATATGGCTATTGCCACTCAAACCATTTCAGTTGTAGATACTATACCCCCTCTAATCACTCCTATTCCAGATGTAACAGTAGAGGCCCAGACTCCAGGCGAAAATCCTGTGACCTTGACCATTCCTGAAACTTTGGATGTTGTAGGAGTGATATCGGTAACTAATGACGCACCAACAGTTTTTCCACTTGGTGAGACCATAATTACTTGGACTGCTATTGATGTTGCAGGAAATTTAGCCACTACAACTCAAAAAGTAAATGTTGTTGATACTACTAAACCAACAATTTATGCTCCTGGTGATGTTGTGATTGAAGCAACCAGTTTAGATAAAAACGAAGTCATTCTTGGAGAAACCATAGTAATTGATAATGGTGAGATAATATCTGTTTCAAATGATGCACCTCAATTCTATGGTCTTGGTAACACTACTGTTACATGGATAGCAGCAGATGCTGGAGGAAATACTGCAACAAGAGAACAACTGGTAACAGTAATTGATACTACAAATCCAGAGTTAATCACACCTCCGGATGTTGTTTTTGAAGCAGTATCGGATACTGAAAATATTATAGATCTTGGCATCGTAAACGTTACAGATGTGCAAGAAGTTTCTGTTACTAACGATGCACCATCAGCTTTCCCAATAGGTATTACAATAGTTGTTTGGTCAGCACTTGATCCTGATGGTAATTTTGCTACTGCTTCTCAACAAGTAACGGTACTTGATACTACTCCTCCAACACTTAATGTTCCACAAGATATAACAATTGAAGCAACAAGTGTTGAAAATAATGTWGTYACTTTRGGAAAYCTTACAGCACAWGATGTWAGYGGAATTTCCTCAATTTCTCATAATGCSCCTGAAAMATTTCCACTAGGTACYACAATCRTAACTTGGAATGCAACTGATAATYATGGRAATTCWGTRTCATCRSAACAAACTRTAACWGTWATTGATACWACTCCYCCWAAAATWACTGCACCAGAAGATATTATTTTAGAAGCCATTAGCACAGATGAAAACTTTGCTGACTTGAAACAACCACAAATCACYGATATCATTGCGGTKGAATCCGTTTCTAACGATGCACCAGAATTATTTCCAATTGGAATGACTACCGTTACTTGGACWGCAACTGATACTTCRRGAAATTCAGCCTCTGATACTCAAATAGTTACAGTTAGTGATACTACTTCCCCCACAATTACTCCTCCAACTGACATAGTAGTAGAGGCTACTAGTCCAGATGGAGTATCAGTAGATATTGGCCAGACAACTGCAACTGACATTATAGGTGTTGATACCATTTCAAACAATGCTCCCTCTTTGTACTATCTAGGAAACACTACAATTATTTGGATTGCTACTGATATTCATGGAAACACTGCATCTGATAATCAAACTATAACTGTAGTTGATACTACTGCACCATCCATAGTTCCTCCTCCAGATGTAGTTTCTGAAGCTCAAAATCCTATTTCAAATGTAGTTGCAATTGGAGTTGCAAGTGCTGATGATATTGTAGGAATAATTTCTATTGATAATGACTCTCCAATAGTTTTCTCACTTGGAGACACTCTAGTAACTTGGACAGCGACTGATGCAGCAGGAAACATTGCAACTGCTACACAAAAAGTGACAATAACTGATACTACTCCTCCAACTATAATCGCACCAGAATCAATTCAAGTAGAAGCAACTTCTGCTACTGAAACAATTGTAACGCTTGGAAATGCCACTGGTACTGACTTGATTGGTTTAGATTTAATTACTAACGATGCACCTTCAGCATTTGCAGTTGGAGAAACCATTGTTATCTGGACTGCAACTGATCTAGGCGGTTTAACATCAACTGATACTCAAACTATAACTGTAGCAGATACCACTCCTCCAACAATTCATGTACCTGCTATTATTACCGTTGAAGCAACAAGCAAAGACCAAAACGTTGTAGAATATGGTTCTATTAATGCAGATGATTTAGTAGGTGTCACATCAGTAAGTAACGATGCACCAGAAGTTTTTCCATTTGGATTAACAACAATCACATGGACAGCTAGTGATGAAGCAGGAAACATCGCAACTGCAACACAACAGGTTTCTGTAATTGATACTATATCTCCCACAATTATAATTCCAGAAGACATTGAAATGGAGGCAGTAAATGCAAACGCAAATACTGTTAATCTTGGAATTGCTCGAGCTTCTGATAATGTTGATATAAATTCAATTACTAACGATGCACCTATGGTATTTCCATTAGGTCAAACAACTATTACTTGGATTGCATCTGATATTTCAGGAAATACTGTAAATGCTACACAAAATATTACCCTCATTGATACTACCGCACCTACAATCACTGAACCCGAAGCAATCATTGTTGAAGCTACATCTGAAACAGAAAACGCAATTTCTTTGAATCCTCCAGAATCTACTGATTCTGTTAGTATAGCTGTTACAATAACCAATGACGCACCACAAGTTTTCCCACTTGGTGAATCAATAGTTACGTGGACTGCTACTGATGATGCAGGAAATTTAGCAAGCACTACCCAGACAATTACAGTTTTAGACACCACTCCTCCAGAATTGACCATTCCTGCTGATGTTATTATCGATGCTACAGGATTAGAAACCCTAGTAGTCATTGGAGACGCAATATCATCTGATCTTACAGATTCTGCACCAACGATAGCTAATGATGGACCATTCTCATATCCACTAGGTGAAACCATTGTAACGTGGACCACCTCAGATCAATTAGGAAACACAATTAGTACAACTCAAATAATCAACGTCCAGGCTTGTGGCAAACCTGATTCATACTATAATACAATTATGGGAACTCCAGATGAAGATATTTTGTTTGGAACCAATCTTGCTGATTTGATATTTGGCTTTGAGGGAGATGATATTATTTCAGGCGCCAAAGGCAACGATTGCATCTTTGGTGGAGACGGAGATGACATTGTATTTGGAAACGAAGGAAACGACAACATTTCAGGTGGGGATGGAAGTGATATTCTCAAAGGTCAATCAGGTGATGATATAGTAAGTGGTGGAAATGGTATCGATATCATTGATGGTGGCGATGACAGAGATTCCTGTAATGCTTCAGAGGAATCTGCTGGTGATCTCACAATAAAGTGTGAATAAATCTAATTTTTTGATTTAAAGTTCTGTTCTATATAGTCAAATATAGAATATGTAGAACAAGGTTTTAACACGAAAAAATTAGCATCACATTATGGGACAATGGCTTTCCTGGGTAAAATCAAATGAAAAGCAACTTTTTGGAATTCTAAACAATCTTGCAAAAAAAGCAGTAGAAACTTCAGAAGTTTTGATTGATCTTTTTGAAAACTTTGACAAAGCAGAAGATTATCACAACAAGATAAAAAAATTGGAAAGAGAGGCCGATGGTTTAACTCGCTCTGTTTTTGCTGAATTAAATAAAACCTTCATTACTCCACTTGATCGAGAAGACATCCAAAGGATTGCATCAAAAACTGACGATGTAATTGATAATATTGAAGGAGTTTCTGGTAGAATTTCTAGATATCATATTACATCTACCCCACCTTACATGTTAGAAATAGCAAAAGAGCTTTCAAAAGCAACAAAAGAAGTAGAGTATATGATTTCTAGACTAAAAAATGTTAAAGGAGATAAAACGATAATCAATCATTGTCGCAACACAAGTGATTTAGAACATACTATTGATGACCTTTATAGAACTGCCCTTGCTCAATTGTTTGAAACTAATGATGCAATTAACATTATCAAGATGAAAGATCTCTATGAAGTATTAGAAACTGCTTCTGATAAATGCGTTGATGTTGCTGATGTTGTTGAAGACATTGTTTTAAAATATGCTTAGTGTTTATACATGTATGAACTAGCCATCGGTGCGATAATAGCGGCTCTAATCTTTGATTTTGTAAATGGCTTTAATGATGCAGCTAATTCTGTTGCCACAGTAATTGGTACGAGAGTATTAAAACCACTTCATGCTGTCTTACTATCTGCAGTTGCAAATTTTGTTGGCCCATTTGTTTTTGGTGTTGCAGTAGCTRCWACMATWGCTAARGGAATCGTAAGCCCTGAAGATATTACAATTTWCATAATAATAGGKGGATTATCAGGTGCAATTACATGGAGTGTARYATGTACATATTTGGGGCTRCCAATTTCCAATAGCCACTCACTTATCGGTGGAATTGTGGGTGCAGGTATTGCAGGATTAGGTTTTGAGTCATTGGTGTATGACGGTTTGCTCAAAGTMGGAATTGGAYTARTARCCTCTCCTATTGGYGGAATGATYATWGGAYTMTTRYTKGCAGGTGCTATAATCACCWTCTTTGCAAAACATCATCCMGCAAGGGTAAACAAAACATTTGGGCGTTTACAGTTAATTTCTTCAGCATGGTTTGCATTGACTCATGGTGCAAATGATGGACAAAAAGTGATGGGAATARTTGTTCTAGTGTTATTWGCMGAAGGAATAATTACTGAATTTGAAATGCCTCTTTGGGTAATTTTTGCTGCAGCAAGTGCAATTGGACTAGGAACTTTCCTTGGTGGGCACAAAGTCATTAGAACGTTGGGTCTACGAGTTGCAAGATTAAGACCTTACCAAGGATTTGCAGCAGAAACAGGTGGTGGAATACTTTTAGCAATTTTTGCAACTTTGGGAATTCCAGCAAGCACCACACACGCAATAACAGGTTCAATCATAGGAGCAGGAGCAGTYAGAAGAAAATGGGCAGTTAGATGGAAGYTAAGYAGACAAATTGTTTTTTCCTGGTTARTAACAATTCCAGGAAGTGCYGCAATAGCATTTGTTAGTACTCATATCATTCATTTGTTTGTATGATGACATTTTTTCCTGGANTTTTTTACATCWTGTTCAGATAGATTCTAAAATACAAMAAATTGTTYCCAACTTGACGGCTKRAGATTWATGAAAAATTCTAAYTTGATTATATTTATCTCAGAATTAGTAGGTACRTTTGGTCTATTAGTTGCAGCTACAGGTTCCATAGTTTATGATGGAAGAAYTGGAGGAACACTTGGAATACCTTTCATTGTTGCAATGCACWTTRTTGGTTTAGCTATAGTTGTTTATGCTTTTAGAAAATATTCTTTGGCTCATTTTAATCCAGCYGTAACSATTGGATTCTATATMRCYGGTTATACTAAAAAGAAASAACTTCCATTTTATTTWAYAGCTCAAGCAATTGGGGCATTTMTKGGAACATATTTTGTAAAATATTTACTTGGAGATTATGCAAACCTTGGTACCAATTCTCCAAACTATTCATATCCATTTGCATTTTATTATACAATTGAAATTATTGCAACCTTTTTGCTGATGGCAGTTATTTTATGTGTAGTTCACTACAATCGTTTAAACAAGTTTTCAGGACTTGCAATTGGTGGAATTATTAGCCTTGATGTCTTATTTTTTGGAGAGATTTCAGGAGCATCAATGAATCCAATTAGGTCTATCTCTCCAGCGCTAGTTTCTGGCATGATGAATGATTTATGGATATATTTGACTTCACCATTAATCGGTGCCGTAATAGTTGCACTGCTATATCGTAAGAAATTCTCTAATTCTAAAAATACAAAATAGTATTACGAATAATAATAACAAGAATTATTCTGCCATGTTGTCAAAATCAAAAAAACTATTCACTGATGCAAAAAAAGTAATTCCTTCAGGGGTTAATAGTCCTGTAAGATATTTTGAACCATATCCATTCTTTGTAAAAAAATCTCAAGGCAGCTCAATTTGGGACGAAGATGGAAAGCACTACATAGATTTTTGCAACGGATATGGAGCCTTACTTTTAGGTCATAGAAGAAAAGAAATTATTTCTGCAGTTTCAAAACAACTTAACACTGGAACATTATTTTGTGCACCAACAGAACTTGAAATAAAATTATCAAAACTGATCATTGGAAACTTTCCTTCTATAGACATGGTGAGACTAGTAAACACTGGTTCAGAAGCAACAATGACTGCAATACGATTAGCTAGAGGTTATACAAAAAAGAAAAAAATCATAAAATTTGAAGGATGTTATCATGGTGCACATGATTCTGTATTRGTAAAAGCYGGTTCTGGTTCTGCTCATTATGGAATTTCTGTTTCTGAAGGTGGTTTAAAYGAAGTTTCAAAAAATACRCTAGTTGTTCAATATAAYAATTCACAAGAATTAGAACRAGTAATTAAAAAAAATAARGATRTTGCRGGAGTAATTATTGAACCAATACYTGCAAACATGGGATTAATTTTACCAGAAAAAAAYTTTCTTGCMGATGTAAGAAAAATTACAAAAAACTATGATGTTCCATTAATTTTTGATGAAGTAGTTACGGGRTTTCGGGTTTCACYTGGAGGTGCTCAAAAACATTTTGGAATCAAACCTGATATWACAACGCTTGSCAAAGCRCTTGGTAATGGATTTRYAATTGCTGCAGTTGGAGGCAGAAAAGAAATTATGAACCAACTYACWCCTGGTGGTAAAGTTTACCAAGCCAGYACWTTTGCTGGYAAYCCAATATCAGTTAGTGCTGCAATTAGTTCTGTGCAAACTATGAATAAAATAAAAAACAAAATGTATCCAAAATTAGAAAGCTTTTGCCTTTTACTTGCAAGAGCAATTGATGATATTGCAAATGATCTAAAAATTCCTCATCAGATTAATTTCACAGGTTCAATGTTTCAGATCTTCTTTACAAACAAACCCGTTGTAGACTAYAAAWCWTGYAAAAAATCYGATYCRCGWAAATTCCAAAAAATGTTTAATTCATTATTAAAAAATGGAATTTTYATTGCYCCATCACAATTTGAAACCGTTTTTCTATCMRAYGCACACACAAAAAATGACCTTAATGTCGCACTTRATGCATATCATAAAGCTCTAAAAACGGTGAARAMTTGAAATTCAAAATYGGAACTCGTGGGAGTAAMCTTTCTCTWGCACAAACWAATTGGGTTRTATCAGAATTAAAAAAAATTAATCMTCAARTAGAATTTGAAATAAAAACAATCAAAACACWAGGTGATAYTGATTCAAGACCACTTTTTACATTAGAACAAAAGGGAATATTTGWAAAAGAAATTGAYAGRGCAGTAGYYGAAAAAGAAGTAGATTTTGCWGTTCATAGTCTTAAAGAYATTCCATCTGATTTGGCAMCAGGACTAAYTCTTAGTTGTATTCCAAAAAGGGAATCAATTAACGATGTTTTCATATCTAAAGACAATTCCACACTTGAAAATATCAAACCTAAATCAGTTATTGGAACAAGTAGCCTTAGACGAGCTGTACAAATTAGTAGAATTAGAAATGATGTTAAAATTAAACCAATTCGAGGAAACGTAGAGTCAAGGATTAGAAAAATTCAAGAAGGAAATTATGATGCAGTAGTTCTTGCTCAAGCAGGAATAAACAGATTGGGAATTGATATTAAATATACAAAACTATCAACAAAAGATTTTCCACCATCCCCAGGTCAAGGAGCTTTRGGAATTGTAAGTCGTGAGGATGATAAAGAAACATTYTCTATGTTAAARCAAATTGAAAATCYWGATTCACGATTAGAAGCCGAWGCTGAAAGAGCACTTTCAAAATTTRTTGAAGTTGGTTGCAGATTTCCAGTAGGWGCTTTTGCACATTCTAATGAACAAAATTTGAAACTAACTGTTGTTGCWTATTCTGTTGATGGAACYAAATCTATAATKGTTGAGAAAACYGGAAACAAAAATGACCCATTWGCRATAGGAAARATGGCAGGTGAAGAGCTTGACAAACAAGGAGTCAARGACCTTGCATTAAATTGGCRAGAAAAGCTTGAGGAGTGGAAYAAAAAATGAYTGGTAAAGTRTACTTGGTAGGAGCTGGCCCAGGAGATTCRAAACTAATTACTMTTAAAGCAGTTGAGCTTCTCAAAAAAGCAGACGTAGTTCTTTACGAYAGACTAGTAAGCAAAAAAATTCTCTCAATGATTTCAAAGAAAGCCAAGAAAATTTATGTTGGAAGATCAGTTGGAGATGATTACAAGCATCAGGACAGCACAAATGATTTGATGGTAAAATATGCAAAAACCAAAAAAAATGTCGTCAGACTAAAGGGAGGAGATCCTATAATTTTTGGAAGAGGTGGTGAAGAAGCAGAATATCTAAAAAAACGAAAGATAAAGTTCGAAATCATTCCAGGAATAACTTCTGGAATTGGTTCAGCAACTTATTCTGGAATTCCTTTAACTCACAGAAACTATGCCTCTTCTGTAGTTTTTGTAACAGGGCATGAAGATCAAGAAAAGCAAAATGAGAAAGTAAAATGGAAAAAACTTGCAAAATCAGTAGATACCATAGTAATAATGATGGGTTTATCTCGACTTGGAATAATTTGTAATCATCTGATCGCAGGTGGACTAGAAAAAACAACTCCAATAGCCGTGATTCAGGAAGGTACTACTGCAAAACATAGGATGGTTAAAGGAACTCTAGGCACGATTTCACAAAAGGTCAAACGTGAAAAAATCAAACCTCCTTCAGTAATTATAATAGGTAAGGTAGTTGAGCTCTCAAAAATAATAGGATGGAAATAATATGATGAAGGGAAAAACCATAGCAATTACTCGTTCAGAAGAAGACTCTGAAGAATTTATTGAATTGGTTTCGCATGAAAACGCAAGACCGATTCCTTTGCCTACAATTGAACTTGTTAGCAGGGGAGACAAAATTGTCGATGAATTTTTAGAATCAATTCAACAATATGATCCAGATTATTCGGTGTTTATGAGCTCAAAAGCAGTRAAAYTACTTTTTGATACTGCAAARAAAAATTCTAAATATGAAAAACTTCAACTAGCAGTTGCAAATACAATTGTAATTGYAGTTGGTCCAAAAACTAAARCTGCTTTAGAAKCTGAAGGAATTAAAGTATCTTACATTCCWAAACGTTTTTCATCAGTKGGAGTTGGTGAAGTTTTRACYAGATTAAATGCAGTAGGAAAAAARGTTCTTGTACCAAGAAGYGGTGCATCAACWCCATTTCTTCGYAAYCTTCTTGAAAAAATAGGTTTAGATGTTAAGGAAATTCATCTTTACGATGTACRTTCATTTGGTGATRTYAGTCAATGGAAGGAATTTTCAGAKTTATTTTCACAAAATAAAATTGATGGMATTGTTTTTACTAGCGCATCATCAGTTCGTGCRTTTTTTGATATACTAGRAAAAAAYTTCGATGAGAAAACTCTGCTAAACAATTTACAAAAAACCAAARTTGTRTCWATTGGTCCTTTTACAGCTGAAGAGYTAAACAAATTTAATGTAAAAAATTCCGTTGCAAATGTTCACACAATTTCTGGAGCTTTTCAAACAATAAAGAATATTTTTTCATTAGCTTAGCCTATCATTTTCTTCAAATTTAGCTTTGCCTACTCCGATCTACGAGTTGTAATGAGTGAAGAAGCTATTAATATTATAACAGTGTTATTTGTCGTATGACCACTGAAAATCTTGAGATGGATTATTCTAAATATGATTTCAAAGATTCAACTGAACTTTATGTTCACTTGAGCAAAAAAGGTCTCTCAAGAGAAGTTGTAGAAAGTATCAGCAAATTAAAAGATGAACCACAATGGATGCTTGATTTTAGACTTCGTTCATATGAGATTTTTATGAAAAAACCAATGCCAACTTGGGGTGGTGACCTTAGCAAAATTGATTTTCAAAATATTTTCTATTATGCTAAAGCTACTGAAAAAACTGAAAAAAATTGGGATGATGTTCCAGAAAACATCAAAAATACATTTGACAAACTAGGAATTCCAGAAGCAGAAAAGAAATTCCTCGCAGGAGTTGGGGCTCAATACGAATCCGAAGTTGTATATCACCATCTCAGAGATGATCTAAAAAAGCAAGGTGTACTCTTTTTGGATACAGATACCGCATTAAAAGAACAACCTGAGATTTTCAAGAAATATTTTGCTAAAATTATTCCTCCAGAAGATAACAAATTTGCAGCACTAAACAG